>Ga0213824_1000178_pt1 | contig 54733 bp, 52 predicted proteins | sample MC6MC0906MG_FD_179892 | JGI IMG/M metagenome (GOLD analysis project Ga0213824, IMG submission 179892) | Enriched soil aggregate microbial communities from Iowa State University, Ames, United States - MC6-MC0906-MG | ecosystem: Environmental > Terrestrial > Soil > Unclassified | place: USA: Iowa...
TGAACCAAGCTTCGCACCAGTCTCTGACCCATGCGCCCCGACGCGCCCAATACCACCAGTCTTATTGGTCTATCCATAGGTATCAAAATATCTCCTTTAAAAAAAAGCGGCCGCCGTCATGCTGACGGCAACCGCGATAACTCGCTCCACGACTGCAAACGTATCAAGCCTGGAACGGAGCGCCTTTGAACAGAGGGTTGAATGCGCTCACCTTGCATTCGACGATGCCTTCGCGGACATAGGCGTCCTCCTTCAAGATGGCCCGCAAGGGCTTCGCGCATGCTTGCTAGCTGATCATTTCTGCCTTTTCCTAGATTGACTTCCAGCAAATTGCTGCATTTTGGGCATCTATGAGGGCATGCTTTGGATGGGTCGAGAAAGATGCCCGTTTTCAAAAAATCACCTACCATCTCCCTCTCGGCACAACCACTTCCCAGCGATCACACTTATTCAAATTCCTGAATTGCTCCTCACCATCCTCTGCAAACCGCACCATGACGGCAGCGACTTCGCATTGATCGAAGCCGATCGGTGGTTGGAATGACTTGGCGGTTCGCCCTACCACGTTGCCTTGCCTGTCGAGGAGTTGATAGCGGCCAGCCTCTTCCTTCAGCGTCAGGGGATCCCCCTCGCGAAGCGCCTCAACCGCCTTATGTATCCGGGCATGCAGTGACTGACGACCGGCAAAACCAATATCGATTTCCTTCAGCGTGAGTTGCTGAAAGCGCACCTCCAACTCAGGAAGAGGTTGCCCCTGAAAACCATGCTGCTGGATATTCGTCAGGCTGCGACTGAATGGATTACCATCAGCGAACTCACACAACGTCAGGGTCTGTTCAGCTCGCGTCATCCCCACGTAATACAAACGTCGCTCATCAGCCAGGGTATTGACCTGAGCGCTCCAACCGCCATCCAGCAAAACGACATGGCGGAACTCCAGCCCTTTGGCCGAATGCACGGTGCCAAGACAGAGGCCTTCCTTCGGCTGCTGGCGCAATTCACGGGCGTAGTCGTACAGCCAGTCGATCAGGGCACCACTGCCAACTTGGCAGTCGCCTAATTCTCCTCGCATTTGCTCAAAGGCCGTATGGAAAAAGCGCTTCCACTCGGCTTCCATCAGTTGGTTACTACCCGACAAACGCTGCCATGCATTAGCCGCGCACACAACGCCTTGGATTTCTCGCAGATAGTCAGTTGCAGCGATAAAAGTGCGCTGCCGAGTAATGGGTAACGCCGTTTCCTTGTCTGCTGCCAGGAAATAAGGAATATCGTGCTGCTCGCACCAAGCCTGGATTGGCCACAGATAGCGGTGCGTCCGAGCCAGAACCGCACAGCCGTCCCAACTCCCTGGCTCAAGCCTCACTAACCTCTCCAACTCCACCATGGACGCCTGAGCCTGCAAATTGCCGCGCTCACGGTCGCTCGAGTCGATCAGCAATCTCAGTACCCGGCCTTTGCGTTGCTCATCCTGCTCTTCCCATAGCCCGCCGGCAGGCAGCTCCTGCCGAGCCTTGTCGATCCGGATGGGGTCGGCCTCTTTCAGTCGCGCCGTATTCTGGCCAATGAGCTGGTTGGCCGCCTCAATGATGCACAGGGAAGAACGGTAGTTATCGACTAGGAAGCTGGTCGACGCCTCATAGTCTTCGCGGAAGCGTTCAATATAACGATTGCTGGTGTCGCGCCAGGCATAGATGTTCTGGTCATCATCGCCTACCGCCATGATGCACAACCGGCCATCCTCTTCGGCGTGTCGCCCAGCTAGAGCACTGACCAGACGGTACTGCAGATCATCAATGTCCTGGTATTCGTCAACCAAGATGTAACGGTATCCGCGCAGCAGCTGCTCGCGGAGGTCGTCCTCGCCCTCAATATTGCGCCTACCCTCCAGCAACTCGACGGCATCGCTTAATACCTGCTCAAGAGCTCGCTCGTCGACAGTCGCGCTTCGTTCAAAACGGGTTCCGGTCAAGCGCATGGCCATGCTGTGATAAGTCAGAACGCTCACGCCATAGGCGTCGCCCCCGACCAGGGTCAACAGCCGTTTGCGGATCTCGTTTGCCGCATGGCGGTTGAACGTCAACGCCACAATGCTGTTCGCTGGTACTCGCCGCACCCGCAGCAGGTAAGCGATGCGATGCACGATCACACGTGTCTTGCCGGAGCCCGGTCCAGCCAGCACCAGCCGATTGATATCTTCATCGTCGGCGACGATCAGTTTCTGAGTGGTGCTCAGCGAGTCGATGATCGATTTCCATGACTCCTCACTGGTCGCCAACTTGAGCACGTCCTCTCGCCCATTAAAATGCCGCTTGATGAACGTCTGTTTGGAGTCGGTGAAGTAATCGAGCACCAGGCGCAACGCCTCAGCCATCTCCTTCAGCGCCACTTCGGCATATTCACGCATCACATGAACCTGAACGCGCTTCTCGCGGTAGTGCTCGTCGAGTCGCAAGTAGTCCTCCTTGAGGAATGTCTTGCGCTTGTCTTCCTTCTTGACCTCGATGGTCATAGCCCGGCGCATGACCGTCATGCCATGGTTGAGTGTCAAAATGTCCTGCCTATGCAAATAGAGCAGGACATGCTCAGTCACCTTGCGACGCCTGTTAGGCGGAATCAGATGCGGCAGTTCGAGGTCACTTTCGATCACCCGGAGCAATTCGCCAAAACTTGTTTCGACCAGCAGATCCGAGCCTCGCAATCCAGCCGGTAGTTTACCGACCAACAGTTCCAGGAACTTGCTCGCCAATGCCCGCCGCACGTCACCAAAGCCAACGATCTTCGCCCAGGAATGACCACCCTTGATGCGGAGTTTGAGGTAGTCACGATTGAGTTGCCTGAGCTCAAAGCTACTGCGTTGCTGATCATCCGCATCATGATCCTGTGCCAGGCTGCGCAACAGCCGAAGCACATGCAGCGGGAGCAGCTCCTCCAGCCCTGTCGTTGCCTTAAGTTCAGCGGTCAGTGACGGCAGATTCAGATCCTGCCAACCGCCCTGCTCGGCGTCCGGCGCAAACTCTGGCAAGCACCGCAGCAATGCTTTTTCCAGCGCCAGGGTGTTATGCAGGCGCTGGCTGGAAGCCCCCGTAACACCATGGCGCACATACAGCGTTATCTGCGAATCATTTACCAGCAGTCCCATCTCCTCCAACTGCTTGAGTGCGCTGGCGACCTCCTCCGATTCCAGGGCGGTCAACTGCATCAACTGGTCGGTATTCACCCGCTCATCAGCATCGGCGCCATAGAGAAAGCGCAGAATAGCCCTGAACTCCTCCAATCGACGTTGCGGCAACGCGGCCTTCAACAAGCGTTTCTCGGCCTCTTCCTCGCTCACATCCAGCCGTGCTGGGAAAATCTGCGTATGGTTTTCCTCACGTTTGAGGTAGTCACCACGCTCCAGCCAAGCAACCGCCGTAACGACCTTGGTTTCGGCATCACGTTCATCCGCGCAGAAGCTGGTTTCAACGTTTTCGTCTAACAGGATTTCGCCCGCCGTGATGATCAGCTTGCCACCTTTGCGTCGACTGCTCTCGTTACGCAACTTGCGCAGGATCTGCTGGATGTCTCGGATGCTGAGCTTCGAGCGCTCGCTCATGCCGAACTGGGTTTCGATGTCTTGTGGGTCGTACAACAGCACACAACGCGCATCGTCCTGATCACGCCCAGCCCTGCCCGCCTCCTGCAGGTAGTTCTCCAGGGAGCCTGGTATGTCGGCGTGTACAACGAGACGGATATCTGCCTTGTCCACGCCCATCCCGAAAGCGTTGGTGGCAACAATGATTTTCAGTTGCCCAGCCTTGAAATCGTCCTGAATATCCGTCTTGGTGTTGGGCTCAATACCGGCATGGAAGTGTTTGCAAGGCCAGCCTTGGCCAATCAGGAAATCGGACAGTTCCTCAGCACTCTTGCGACTGGAAACGAAGACAACTGCACCGCCCTCCTGAGCATCCAAGTGCTCACGCAGTAGCCCATCCGTACGCGACCACTTCTCTGCCTGGGTGCAGGGCAGCACGTCAAAATGCAGATTGGTTCGCTCGTGCCCTCCAGGGAACACCTTGAATTCAATGCCCAGGCTTTCCCTGAAGTGGCTCTGAATATCCGCAAGCACATCGGGCTTGGCCGTCGCGGTAAAACAGCCGATCTGCGCCAGCGGTTGGTCATCGGTGTACTCCCGGATAAAGCGGGATACATAAAGGTAGTCTGGCCGAAAGTCGCTGCCCCATTTCGACAGGCAATGCGCCTCATCGAATATCCAAGCACCAACCTGACGCTGACGGATCGCTCGCCGGAAAGCCTTGTTGCGGAACTGCTCGGGCGACGCCAGCAAAATGCCTACGTCGCCCATCTGGATCTTCTCCAGTACCTCCGCGCGCTCCGGCATAGTAAGCAGGCCATTCAGGGCTGCGGCGCACTGGACGTTGCGCTCCAGTAGTCCGTCGACCTGATCCTTCATCAGTGACTGCAACGGCGAAACGATGACGGTAAGACTGCCGTTACGATGGAACCGGTTCAATGCCGGCAATTGATAACATAGCGACTTGCCTCCGCCGGTCGCCAAGATGGCCAATACGTGCTGGCCACGCATGCCGGCCAGCACGATATCGTGCTGAAGACTCTGCCCTGGCCGTTCGTAGCGAAAATCAGGGAAGCCAAAGTAGCGCTTCAGTTCGTGGCGTGGGTCATGAGTCATCTGACAGTACTGACAATCCTCGCGCTCACACGGCACATCACGTAGCTCGGAGATTAGCCGCCCAACCTCTGGAAACTGGTGTCGGACCCAAGGCGCTAACACCGAGTTGCCGCCAGACACCCGGAGCCAGGCCAACACATAGGCCAGTGACCAATGCAATTCTTCCCCTTGAAGGTCGTCGTCGAGTAATTGCTCCAGTCGTGCCCGACATACTTTCAAATCCCGCGATTGCGAAGGATCCGTCTCTTGCAGCAATTGCGGAACCAGCATTTTGAGCTCGGATACAGATACCAAAGACTGCCCAGTCAAGGATGCGAAGAAGTCTCCCATGTCTCCCCTCATGCTCGGCGTCAGCAGCGCCTGATAGCAGAGAAGCTCCATCTGGTTGGTCTCGTTCAACTGCGTGAAGGCCTGGCGTTGATCTTGAAAAAGAACCAACGTCGAGCGGCAGTCGGACAACGGCGAGTTCAGACTGTCACGGATAAGCTTGTAATCCTTGATCAGCCGGTGATACGGGTTTTGTGGAAACGCCAGTGGCGACAAACGCAGAGTATCGATGACCGGCAGAGCATGCAGAGCCATACCGGGCATATGCTCGCGCAAGATAGGCAGATCGTGGTCGATAACATTGTGTCCGAGTACGAAGCTCGCCCCCTCGGACAGGGCATCCAACTGCTGCAAGGCCAGGGACGGGTTTCCAGAAACCTTCAGCTCCAACTCCGCCCCCGAATCAGGCCGAAGGGCACCTACCATCATGATACGTGCAGGTTCATTGTTCTTGGGCGGCACCACCTCAAGATCGAAAATCAGGCCTTTGGATTGAGGAAGTGAAGACATCAAACGGGCATTCCCTGCTCAGTTAGTGCGACAATCATCATTCAACGCATGAACGATGGAAGTGATGGGCATCATCATGCCATCAAGCATCGATAAGGGATATCTGGATGCCCCCCTACAAGACACTTGGCGCACTGCCCACCTCGCTCGGCTTGCTGAAGCTTAAATCCAACATAGCGTGTACCAAGCCCATTCTGTGCCAGTTAGTCCCCATAATTATAGAATTGACGCCCTGCCCATCAAGCGACTTGATTCCTTGAACCAGTGTCTTATCGCTTAATCTCGAGTTTTACCCACAGCTCAAGGCAAGCCTCCTGATGACTGGGATGCGCTGATCGCAACGCGCAGCGACTGGGAGGAGTCCAAAGCATAAGCTGCGCGACTGGGTGAGGGAGTGCACATTCGACACCAGCCCCACCAGCGCCCATCCACTGTTATCCATTGTGGGCGGGCTGCGGCAATGCAGCGACTATATCCTGCTGTGAGGATCAAACACGTGAACTGGCGCATCGTGCGCAGGCCATGCCGGCATTCTTCGATGCCATCGACTGCCTCACCGCCGGCGAGGTCATCCCGGTAGCGGGCGGTATCCTCCTGCGCAATACCGATGGCCCCCTGCTGGGCGCCATCGGTCTCAGCGGCGACACCTCGGACAATGACGAGCGCTGCGCGCCATTGGCTATCGAAGCGCTGGGGCTGGTTTAAACCCCTAGGTCAAACGTCAAGACCCCCACGGTGCAAGGCGTGCAGCACGCGCGCGGCGTCTGCGCCTCGCTCGTCCAGCAGGCATAGCGGAATTGCGCTCAAGGCGGGCTGCGAGTCGGCCAGCCCCTCGCCAATCAAGGCCAGCGGGCACACAATGTCCATCTGCAACGACCGCAAGCGCTTGGCCAGCGTGGGGCTCACCGGCGCCTGAACTTTGATCACCAGTGCCGCAGGCTGCATGGCCGCACACACGATGGGAAGCTCTTCCAGCGGCTGCCCGCAACCGAGCACTTCGATGCGCTGTTGCTCGCTGCTCAACAGCAGCCCGGCGCACAACACACTGAGTTCGGCTTGCCCATCGGTACCTGCTAGCAAAACCCGCGGCGCATCCGCCTGGTTCATCTGCAAACGCAGCAGCAAGCGGGCGCGCAAGAACGTGTCGAGAAACAACCATTGACTACGCTGGCCAGGCGCGGCGGCTGAAGCCAGCTCATGCCAAACCGGCATCAGCACTTCATGCAGCACGGTGGCCTTGGGCAAGAGTGTGAACAATTGACCATGGATCCCCTCCAGTGCCGGCCCATCGAATGCCTTGGTTGCGCGCACCACGGCGGCGCGCCAATCGTCAAAGGCCGAATGCTGCCGCACAGACGCCTCAGGCTGGCCTGCGAGCAGATCGCCGACCTTGCTGATGGGCAGGCCGTTGGCCGTCCAGCGCAAGATGTCGCGTATGCGCTGGACATCCCGGGCCGTGTACAGGCGATGGCCGCCCTCGGTGCGCTGCGGGCGTATCAACCCATGGCGACGCTCCCAGGCACGCAAGGTCACCGGATTGATGCCGGTCAGGCTGACCACATCGCGCATGGGTAGCAAATCAGGTGGGGTGGTGTCTGTCATAACGAGGGGTCATCCGGGTGGTGGCTCATTCTAAACCCAGATGCACCTTCTGCGGTGAGCCTGCTTGGTTCATCATGCACCAAACGGCGCCGAAGCCTTCTGCACAGAAGCTACGCTGCGCATATCGCACACGAAACGCCTGTAGGTGGGCCCCATGATCAACGCAAAACTTCTGCAACTTATGGTCGAGCATTCCAACGATGGCATCGTCGTCGCCGAGCAGGAAGGCAATGACAGCATCCTTATCTACGTCAACCCCGCCTTCGAACGCCTCACCGGCTATAGCGCCGACGATATCCTCTACCAGGACTGCCGTTTTCTTCAGGGCGAGGATCATGACCAGGCGGGCCTGGCAACCATCCGCGAGGCGATCCGCGAAGGCCGCCCCTGCTGCCAGGTGCTGCGCAACTACCGCAAGGACGGGAGCCTGTTCTGGAATGAGCTGTCCATCACGCCCGTGTTCAACGAAGCGGACCAGCTGACGTACTACATTGGCATCCAGCGCGATGTCACCGCGCAGATATTCGCCGAAGAAAAGGTACGCGAACTGGAGGCTGAAGTGGCTGAACTGCGCCGGCAACCGGGCCAGGCCAACGGCTGACAAAAAACCTGTACAAGCCCCATGGCTTGTATAGATTAATGCTTAGGTTTCAGCTATACCTGTACAACAAATCACTTTTGTACAGCATGGCCTGGAGCCCAGCATGTCAGCATACCTACAGCAATTCGCCGAGCGCTTCGCCAGCCTCGATGGGGCGCACCTCGACACGCTGGAAAAACTGTACAGCGAAGATGTTACCTTTCGCGACCCTTTGCATCACATACAGGGGCTGCAGGCCCTGCGAGCCTATTTCGAGCAGTTGTACGCCAACGCCAGTGATATTCGCTATGCCATCACCAGCGCCGACGAGGTAAGGCCTGGGCAGGGCTACCTGCGCTGGACACTGCAGTTTTGCCACCCCCGCCTGGCCCGCGGTCAGCCGATTACCTTGCAAGGGTGTAGTTGCTTGCATTGGCGCGAACGCGTGCATTTTCACCAGGACTATTTCGACGCCGGCGCCCTGCTTTATGAACACCTCCCCGTCATGGGCGGTGCAATTCGCTGGCTCAAAGGCAGGCTGGCATGAGCCGCTGCTGGCTGACCGGCGCCAGTAGCGGCATCGGTGCCGCACTCGCACACATCCTTTTGGAGCAAGGCCATCAGGTTGCCTTGGGCGGGCGCCATGCCGATCGCCTTGCCCCTCTGGCCGAAAAATTTCCCGGGCAGGCATTGCTGGCCGTTGGCGATCTTGACAACCCGCAGCAGGTCGCCGGGATCGCCGCACAGATCGAGCAGGCCTGGGGCGGGCTGGACATGGCCATTCTCAATGCCGGCACCTGCGAATATCTGGAGCCGGGGCATTTCGACCCCGCGTTGGTCGAACGTGTAATGCGCACAAACCTGCTGGGCGTCAGCTACTGCCTGGCGGCGGCACTGCCCCTGCTTCGCACCGGCCAGCGCCCCCACCTGGTGGTTATGGGCAGTTCGGTGACCTGGCTGGCCCTGCCCCGCGCCGGCGCCTATGGCGCGTCAAAGGCTGCGGTGCGCTACCTGGTGGAGTCACAGCGAATCGACCTGGCTCGCGAGGGGATCGCGGTCACCCTGGTCAGCCCTGGCTTCGTCGACACGCCACTGACACGTCGCAACGATTTCCCCATGCCGCAGCTGTGGACTGCGCAGCGCGCCGCCCGGCATATCGCCACGCGCCTGCCCCGGTGCCCACTGGAAATCAATTTCCCCGGTCTTTTCACCCTGGTGTTGCGCCTCTTGGGGGCGCTACCTGCGCGCCTGCGTCTGGCACTCGGCCAACGCCTCGCCCGCCATGAATAGGAATGATGATCCATGCGTATCGCAATCATCGGCAGTGGCATTGCGGGGTTGACCTGTGCCCACCTGCTGTCACGCAAGCACGACGTAACGGTTTTCGAAGCCGAGCAGTGGATCGGGGGCCACACGCATACCCTCGATGTGGTCTGGAAGGGCCAGCGCCATGCAATCGATACCGGCTTCATCGTTTTCAACGACTGGACTTACCCCCACTTCATCCGGTTGCTCGACCAACTCAAGGTCGCTTCGCAGCCGACCGAGATGAGTTTTTCCGTGCATGACCCGGTCACTGGCCTGGAGTACAACGGCCATGACCTGAACACACTGTTTGCCCAACGCCGCAACCTGGTGTCCCCGGGTTTCTGGGGCATGATCCGGGATATTCTGCGGTTCAACCGCCAGGCACTGGCCGACCTGGACAACCAGCGTATCGATGCGGACACCACCCTGGGCGCCTACCTGCAGGCACAGCGCTATGGGCAGCGCTTCATCGACCACTACATCGTGCCGATGGGGTCGGCGATCTGGTCGATGTCCCGCGCCGACATGCTTCACTTCCCCCTTGAGTTCTTCGTGCGTTTCTGTCGCAACCACGGCTTGCTGTCGGTCAACCAACGCCCACAGTGGCGGGTGATCAAAGGCGGCTCGCGCAGCTATGTCGCGCCGCTGTGCCGACCGTTCGCTGATCGCATCCGCCTCAATTGCAGGGTTCACCGGGTCAGGCGCGACGAAGGTGGCGTGACCCTCGTGAGCGCGGCCGGCACCAAACGCTTCGACAATGTGGTGTTCGCCTGCCACAGCGACCAGGCGCTGGCACTGCTGGAAACCCCCAGCACACTGGAACGCGCCGTGCTCAGCGCCATCGGCTACGCAAGCAACGACGTGGTGCTGCACACCGATACCCGTCTGCTACCACGCCGCAAGAGCGCCTGGGCAAGCTGGAACTACCGCCTGGGCGGCCCAGAGCAGGCTCCCGCCGCGCTGACCTACAACATGAACATTCTGCAAGGTATTCAGGCGCCGACAACCTTCTGCGTGAGCCTCAACCAGACCGCACTGATAGACCCAGCGCAAGTGATCGCCCGCTTCCAGTATGCCCATCCGCAGTACAGCATTGCGGCGTCCGCCGCCCAGGCGTGCCAGGCACAACTACAGGGCCTGCAGCACAGTTACTTTTGCGGCGCCTACTGGGGCAACGGCTTTCATGAGGACGGGGTGGTCAGCGCGCTGAAAGTGGCTGCGCACTTCGGGGAGCAACTGTGAACAGCAGCCTTTGCCTGGGCTGGATCAGCCACCGTCGGCTGACGCCGCGGCTGCATGTTTTCCGCTACCGGATCGGCATGTTCTACCTGGACCTGGACGAACAAGCCTGGCTGATGAGCCTGTCACGCTGGCTGGGGCGCTGGCGCCTGGCACCGCTGTGCTGGCGCGAAACCGACTACCTGCCAGCGCAGACCCGCCACGGCGAAACCCTGGCCCAGGCCGCACGTTTGCTGGTCGGGCAAGCCACGGGGTATATGCCCGATGGCCCGGTACAGCTGCTCACGCAACTGCGTTGCTGGGGGCTTTCGTTCAACCCGGTGAGCTTCTATTTCTGCCATGACCGCGACGGCGGCCTGAAGGCGATCCTGATGGAGGTGCGCAACACCCCCTGGCGCGAACGCTTTCATTACGTGCTACCGGTGCAAGACAACCTTGCCAGGCCTTTCTCGGTGGCCAAGGCCTTCCATGTTTCGCCGTTCATGCCACTGGACATGGACTATCACCTGCGCTTTTCCCTGAGCGCGGACCATGTACGCATCCACATGCAGAACTGGCAAGAGGGCCGCAAGGTGTTCGAGGCCGACCTCGCCCTGCACCGTCAGCCACTGGATGGCATCGGGCTGCGTCGGTATGTCATGACCTTCCCATGGATGAGCCTGCGCACTGTCTCGGCCATCTATTGGCAAGCGCTACGCCTGTTGATCAAACGCACCCCCGTTCACGACCACACCACCAGCCAAAGAGACCTGGCGCTCGGCCAACCTTGCGAGGACCCTGATGATGTCGAATCCCACCCTGAGCGTTAGCAAGTTCGCAGGCCTTGCGCCATTGCTCGGCGGGCTGGCACGAAGCGCCGTACTTGCCCAGCTGGGCAAGTTGCGCCACGGCCACCTTCGCCTGCTCTGCCACGGGCAGCAGTGGAGTTTCGGCGATGCCGAGAGCCTGTTACAGGCCGAGGTGGAGGTCCTCGATGACGCCGCCTGGAGCCTGATCGCCGGCAATGGTTCGATCGGGGCTGGCGAAGCCTATATCCACGGCTATTGGCGAAGCCCCGACCTGGCGCGGGTGACGCGCCTGTTCGTCGCCAACCTTGAAGTGCTGGACGCGCTCGAGGGTGGCCTGGCCCGCTTCGGCCGCCCTGCCCTGCGGTTGCTGCACCAGCTCAACCGCAACAACAAGCGCGGTGCCCGGCGCAATATTCTGGCGCACTACGACCTGGGCAATGCCCTGTTCGAGCGGCTGCTGGACCCCACCATGATGTATTCGGCCGCACAGTTCGAGCATGCCGGGCAAACACTGGAGCAAGCCCAGTTGCACAAGCTGGAGCGCATCTGCCAGAAGCTTGAACTGCGCCCTGACGATCACCTGCTGGAAATTGGCAGTGGCTGGGGTAGCCTGGCGATCCATGCAGCCACCCGATACGGCTGCCGGGTCACCACCACGACGCTCTCCGAGGCGCAGTACAGCCATACCCTGGCGCGCGTCCAGGCCCTGGGGCTGGAGCAGCGCGTGAAGGTGCTGCGCGAAGACTACCGCGACCTTCAAGGCACCTTCGACAAACTCGTGTCGATAGAGATGATCGAGGCTGTCGGCCACCGCTACCTGCCCGTGTATTTCCGCCAGTGTGCCACGCTGCTCAAGCCCGACGGCCTGATGCTATTGCAGGCGATCACCATCCGCGACCAGCGCTACGCCCAGGCGCGGCGCTCGGTCGACTTCATCCAGCGCTATATTTTCCCCGGTGGCGCCCTGCCCTCGCTGAGCGTGTTGCTTGACACCGCCAGCCGACACACCGCACTCAACCTTGTGCACATGGAGGATTTCGGCCAGGACTATGCCCACACCTTGCGGCATTGGCGTGAAAACCTGCGTCAGGCGCGCACAGCACTGGCGGACCTGGGCTACGACGAGATGTTCCAGCGCCTGTGGGAGTTCTACCTGTGTTACTGCCAGGGCGGTTTTGAGGAGCGCACCATCGGCGTTGCGCACCTGCTGTGGGCAGCGCCACTGGCACGGCGCGCCCCCTTGCCTGACGGTGCCTGATGCCCGGGCGCTGGCTGGTCGCCAATGCCGTCTGGTTACAGGCCGGCTGGTGGATCTGCGTGCTGGGCGCCGAACGCCCCTGGCTATTGCTGCTGGTGATCGCGGGTGTGGCGGTGCACTTGCGCCTGTGCCCGGACGTCACTGCCGAATTCAGGGCGCTGTTGCGCGTCACCTTGGCCGGGTGTGTGCTCGACAGCGTGCTGGGGGCAATGGGCGTGTTCGGTTTCGACGCTTGGCCGCTGCCACTATGGCTGGCGCTGCTGTGGCTAGTGCTGGCCAGCGGCATGCGCCACAGCCTGGCATGGGCTGGCAGGCACTGGCGGATCGGTGCGCTGCTGGGCGCACTCGGCGGCCCCCTGGCCTATTTAGGTGGCGCAAGGCTTGCGGATGTGGCCCTGCCGTTGGGCGCGCTGCAAACCGGCCTGCTACTGATGCCGATCTGGGCCTTGGCCCTGCCCCTGCTCGCGCGCCTCGCGGCGCGGCGCTGACCTGCGGCATCGGTCGGAGCAGTAGCGCACCTGTTCCCAACAGCGAGCCCAGCGTTTGCGCCAGTTGAACGGCCGGCCACACACCACGCAGACCTTGCTGGGCAAAAGGCTCTTTTTCATAACGCCTGTTGCGCATCGAGCTGCGCCAACAGTGTCTGGCCACGCTGCCACACAGCGTCTTGCCGGCTAGCCGTCATGCCATCGAGGCTACGATAGACCAGAGCCAAACGCGGGTTCGTCGACAACAGAGGGCGATGGCGGATGAGGAAATGCCAGTACAGGGCATTGAACGGGCAGCCATCGTCCTCGATAACAAGATCAACCTTGTAACTGCACGCCTCGCAATGGTCGGACATGCGCTGGATATAACGACCACTGGCGCAGTAAGGCTTGGACCCCAGGTAGCCGCCGTCGGCGTGCATCACCATGCCAAGCGTGTTGGGCAGCTCGACCCAGTCGAAGGCATCCATATAGACCGCCAGGTACCACTCGCAAATCGCGGTGGGCGCGATACCGGCCAGCAAGGCGAAGTTGCCGGTCACCATCAGCCGCTGGATATGGTGCGCATAGCCCAGCCGCAGGGTCTGCCCGATGGCTTGCTCCATACAGCGCATGCGGGTGCGCCCGGTCCAGTAGAATTCAGGCAACGCGCGTTGGTTGCCAAGGTGATTGAGCCCGGCATACTCCGGCATGCGCAGCCAGTAGACACCGCGCACATACTCGCGCCAGCCGATCAACTGGCGAATGAAGCCCTCAGCTGCATTAAGCGGTACCCGCCCCTCGCGCCAGGCCTTGTCGACCTCCTCACACAGACAACGCACATCCAGCAGCCCGATATTGAGCGCTGCACTGATGCGCGCATGGAACAGGTACGGCTCACCCTCGGCCATTGCGTCCTGGTAGTCGCCAAAAGCCGCCAGGCCGAAATCCAGAAAGTGCTGCCAGAGCTGCTGTGCCTCGGTATGGGTCACGGGGTAGTCGAAGCCGTCGATGGCCCCGTAGTGATCGCTGAAGCGCTGACGTACCAAGGCAACCACCGCTGCCGTGATTCCGTCCTGCGGGAAATGCGCAGCAAACGGCCCACGCAACTGGCGTGGCAATGACTTGCGGTTGTCGCCATCAAAATTCCACGTGCCACCTGCCGGGCTGCCGTCGGGCTCCATAAGCAGGCCGGTTCGCTTGCGCATACCACGGTAGAAGTGCTCCATACGCAGCTGCCGACGCTCATGGGCCCAGCGCGCGAAGGCTTCGCGGGAGCACAGAAAACGCCTGTCGCGATGCCACACCAGGGGCAAGGCGGCATCAAGCAAAGCCTGCTCCAGGCGCCACTCCCCGCACTCGGTCAGGTGAATATGCGTGGCGCCCAGGGCGTGTTGCCAGCGACGCAATTCGCCAACGATGCTACCGCTGTTGCCGTCAGCATCGAGCTCGACATAATGCACTTGCCAACCCCGCTCGCGCAGGGCCTGGGCAAAGTGCCGCATGGCGCTGAAGATCAGAACGATCTTCAGCGGATGATGCGGCACGTACCGGGCCTCGCCCTCCACTTCCGCCATCAAGACAGCATCGCGCGCAGGATCAAGGGCCGCCAGGCTTGCCAGGTCGAACGACAGCTGGTCACCCAGCACAAGGCCCAGACGCATCGTTCAGGCTACCACTGGCTTGTGAGCGTTACCGGTACGCGCAGCGGTGCAACGGGGCCGTCACGTTGCCCGCACATCTCATCATGCACCACCTGCTGTACCAGCATGCAGGGCACTGGTGGCAGGTCGGCCAGCAATTGCCGCAGCTCGGTAGTGGAGCGCACGCGAACGGGCTGCCCATGGGCGTCGCACAACGTCACGGGGCCTGCGTCGGTCAAGGCGCGCAAGAGGTAAAAACCACCCTCCAGCGACAGCAGTTCCAGTTCCTTGGCTTCGCCGGTGGATACCAACTGGGCAAGCGCGATCAGGTTCATGGTGTGCCCTCTGGCAGGCGGCGGAAGAACAGGGTGATCTGGCCCACCTCTACGCCCAGCTTGCTCATGCTCGAGCGGTTGATCAGGGTGTCGTCATCCATGAGGTACATCCAGTCGTCCAGGTCTACCTGCCAGTGCCGCCCATCAACCGGCAGGTCCAACTGGTAACGCCATCGCAGCGCGTTACCCGCCACTTCGCCGCGCGCCTCACCGATCACGTCCCCGGCGGTTCCGCGCCAGCGGCCAGGGCCGTCAGGTACCAACGTCCAGGTACGCTGCTGGCGAGTGCCATCGCTGTATAGAAAATGCTCGTCGAGAATCAGCCGCTCACCTTCGCGGCGGCTGTCGATGCGCACGTGGAAGCGCTTGACCACCTCCCCGGAACGCTTCTGGAACATCCCCCAGGCCTGCACCGGCCGCGAGAAGAATGCCGCCAGGTCGAGTTTCGGTTGCTCCTGGGCATAGTGCTCGACACCGACATTGCCACAGCTGCCCAGAAGCAGGCAGGAAGCCAGCAACAGTACTTTGTACATGTTCATGTTCCTCGGTCGTTGCCAGCCAGCCCCAGCAGGCGCTGACGCAGTTGGTTATCCCTGGCACGGGGGTCGAGCCAGATGGCGAAGAACGCTCGGGCAAAGACCGGGTCGGCGATTTCGCGGCTGAGTTTACCGTCGACGTAAAAGCGGCAACCCTGCCCCGGCAGGTACAAGCCGGTAATGCGCATGCCGGGGCGCACGTCCACGAATGCGTGCTCAATCGCATGGGTCCACGCCGTGCGTTGTTGCGACGTTATGCTGCCACCGTTGAGGCGGCGCATTTCCTCGAGGGTGGCCTGTACCAATGTGCCCTTGGACAACGATCGGTGATAGAGGAGCTCAAGGGCGAAAGGCTGGTTCCAGTCATGAACTGGCCCTGCTGTCCATAATTGGGCTGTGTAAAGACGCAGGCCAAACCAGGTGAACTCACCCACGCCCAGGCGCTTCGCCGCAGGCAACTCCGCTCGCCAGTCCGCCGCTGCCGTCGACAGGGCAGCCAGTAGCAGACAAAGGCAGGTCCAACGAGCAGGGTGCGCCATGCTGACCTCGATCACACCAAATACTGTACAAGATTAGCACCATGTACATATATTACGCTGCACTGTATAGATTTTAATGGACGCAGTCACCCTCAATCACGTGAGTAGCGATATCACCAGGTCCGCAATATCGATAGGTATGAATGCCATGCTAAGCAGCGCGTAGGCCTTGCCCGAGAGGGCTGCAAACACACACAGCGGGATCACGATCATGATCACGTCAAATGCGCCCAAAGCGCCAGATACGGAAGACGGTTAACGCCCCCAGAAGCAGGCCTGTGACAGAAAGCAACGATAGGGAAATTGCTCATGGGGCCTTTTGGGGATCAAGACTCTGGACAGCGTAGGTGGCGAACAGCAAACTTTGCACAAATGAGTACGACTTCCTGGGGGTTGTCGCAGGATTTTCAGTGCCTGTAAAACCGAGCGCCACAACAAGCCTCAAAGCAGGCTGTACCCCATCAAAAACTGCAGCGTCACTCACCCAAGGAGCCTGTCTTGTCAGAACGCACTCAGTGCGGCGTGAAGCCCAGCGACTCTGCCTGGTCGGTGTTTCTGGTGTTCTTGCGCCTTGGGCTGACGTCTTTCGGTGGCCCCATTGCGCACTTGGGTTTCTTTCGTGAGGCATTTGTAGCGCGCCGCCAATGGCTCAGTGAACGCAGTTATGCCGAACTGGTCGCCCTGTGCCAACTGCTTCCCGGGCCCGCGAGCAGCCAGGTCGGCATCGCCCTGGGCCTCTCACGAGCGGGGTTCGCGGGCGCTGTCGCTGCGTGGGCAGGTTTCACATTGCCATCGGCCCTCCTGCTGACGCTGTGTGCTCAGGGCCTCGGTACATGGGGAGGTGGCGCCCCAAGTGGCCTGTTGCACGGCCTGAAAGTCGTCGCAGTAGCCGTGGTGGCGCAGGCGGTGTGGGGCATGGCACGTAGCCTTTGCACCGATGTTGCGCGTATAACCATCGCCCTGCTCGCTGCCTGTACCGCCCTGCTGTGGCCCAACGCAATCGGGCAGATAGCCGTGATCTCAGGCTCGGCCATCACAGGCTTGATCCTGCTCAAGCCTCCGGGCTCCCCGGCAGGGGAAACGCTGCCGTTTGCAGTCAGCCGAAAGGCCGGGCTGGCAGCGCTGGTACTGTTCTTTGCCTTATTGTTCGGTTTGCCGCTATTGACCCGCATCTGGCCCTCGCAAGCACTGGCAATGGTCAACGCCTTTTATAGCGCAGGCTCGCTGGTATTCGGCGGCGGGCATGTCGTTCTACCGTTGCTTGAGTCCGCCACAGTGGCCAAGGGCTGGGTCGTAAATGACACCTTTCTGGCAGGTTATGGCCTGGCGCAAGCCGTACCGGGCCCACTCTTCACGTTTGCAGCCTTCCTGGGTGCATCCATGAGCGTGCAGCCGTCCGGCTGGGTTGGCGCGACCGTTGGCATTCTCGCCATCTTCAGCCCCTCCTTCCTGTTGGTGATCGGAGTATTGCCCTTCTGGGAAACACTACGGCGAAGCACCGCCAGCCAGTCAGCGCTTGCCGGTGTAAACGCCGGCGTGGTCGGGCTTCTGCTGGCTGCCTTGTACCAACCGGTGTGGACGAGTGCCATAGCCAAGCCAGCAGACTTTGCAGGGGCGCTGATCGCCTTGATGGCCCTGATGTTCTGGAAGTGGCCTGCATGGTTGGTTGTCCTCGGCTGCGGCGGGCTCGGTTGGCTGCTGAACAGCACCTTCTAAGGGCCTTTCAGACAGTATCGGGTAGCTCACTGCAAGGGAAGCGACACGATGGCAGCCAGCCCGCCAGCAGCCCTGTTTTCCAGGCGCACCTGCCCACCCAGCCGCTCGACGATGGTGGCCACGATAGATAACCCCAGCCCTGCGCCATTGGGGCTATTACGGCTATAGAAGCGCTCGAATACCCGTACAAGATACGCCTTGTCTATGCCCGGCCCTTCATCTTCGATAACGAGTTCGAAGTGAGTGGCCAGGCGCCTGAGTGATACCGTGATGCGCCCGCCAGGCGGTGAATGCTCCACCGCATTGGAAACCAGGTTCTGCAAGGCGATGCCCAGCGCTCCGGCATCAATCATCAGGTCATGGTCACCTTCGCTGAGATCGAGGGAAGGCTCCAGGCCGCGATCCAGTATCCAGGGTGTGAGATCCGCCAGTACATCGGTGACCACTTCGCCCAGATCGACACGGGTGGTAACGCGCTGGCCGAGGCGCGGCTCGACGCGGGCAAGGGTCAGCAGCTGGTTGACCACCCGGGTCAGCCGGTCCACACCGCCAATCAGAAAGCCGAGGGCTTTCTGGCGCTCGGCATCGGTACTGGCGGCCTGTGCGTTTTGCGCATGCAGGCGCAGGATCGCCAGAGGGGTGCGCATCTCATGGGCCGCGTCGGCAATGAACCGGTGCTCGCGCCGTAGCAGGTCCTCGATCTGCGCCAGCAGGCGGTTGATGGCAGCCTGCATGGGCTCAAGCTCTGTCGGCAACGGCACCAGTTGCAACGGCTCCAGAGAGTCGGCATGGCGCGCACGAATCACGTCGGCCATGTTCTGCAACGGGCGCAACCCCCAGCCGATGGCCGCCCAGACCAACAGCGCCAGGCCCAGGCTGCCGAGCAGGAACGGGAACAGGGTATGGCGTACGATCCGGTCGATCAGGTCGTAACGCACATCGTCGCGCTCACCCACCCAGATTACCCACTGTTTTTCGGGCACCGGTAGTACAAAGCCGCGCCACTGCTCGCCGCCACTTGCAAAATCGTAGAAGCCCGCCGCCGCAGGCGGTGCGTCGAGCGCCGGTGCACTGGGGGTGTGCACCAGCAACCGCGCGCCCTCACCCCACACCTGGAACGCCAGCTTGCTCTCATAGGGGTGGCCCACACGGTGGCGCCCGGCCTTGCCCAGCGCCTCGTTGAATGCCTGATACAGCCTTTCGCGGTTGCCATCCTGCACCGGCAGGTTCATCACCCCCTGCAACAGCCGGGCATTCTGAGCCATGTGAGCATCGTAGACTTCGTTGATCTCGCGTCGGCTGTCGTGATAGTTGTACAACGCCAACAAGCCGGTGCCGAGCAGCATCAGCACCATCACCCGCCACAATGTGCGCTGGCGCAACGAGCTCACAGCTTGGCCTCGACCAGATAACCGATACCGCGCACCGTGCGGATCAGGCCGTTGAACAGCTTCTTGCGCAGGTGATAGATGTTCACCTCCAGCGTGTTGCTCTCAGGCTCCTCGTCCCAGCCATACAGCAGCTGGGTCAACCGCTCACGCGTGAACACTTTGCCCGGTTGCGCCAGCAACTCGTGCAGCAGGCGATACTCCTTGGGCGTCAGTATCACAGGCACGCCGTTGTAGTGCACCTGCTGGGTGGCAGGGTCCAGGCTTACACCTGCGTGCTCGATGAGCACCTTGGCCCGCCCGGCGCTGCGCCTGAGCAAGGCGCGCAGGCGGGCCTTGAGCTCGTTGAGGTCGAACGGCTTGACCAGATAGTCGTCCGCACCGGCATCCAGGCCAGAGATACGATCCTCGGTCGCATCGCGCGCGGTGAGGATCAGTACCGGCAGGCTGTTGCCCCCTGCCCTCACCCGTCGCAGCAGCTCGATGCCGCCCAACCGCGGCAGCCCAAGGTCGAGGATCACCAAGTCGAACATTTCGTGTTGCAAGGCATGCAGCCCGCTCAGGCCATCGCGCAACCAGTCGAGGGTGTAGCCCTCCTGGCGCAACCCGTCGCAGATCCCCTCGCCCAGGGCGGTATCATCCTCAACCAGCAGCAGCCGCATGTTCAGTCCTGTTTGTCCTTGATGGCCTTGAGTAAAGCATCGATATCACCACGCCGGCCCTGGTCGGCCAGCTCGCGACCTGGCCGTGGGGGCGCCTGGCGTGCTTTTTCCAAGGAGGCAGTGGCTTCAGCGTAGCGTTTTTGCCGGTAGAGGTGGTCGGCCCAGAAGTAATTGCTGTCAATACCGTTGGGGTTTATTTGCAGCGCCTTGCGCAACAAGGTGTCAGCCTTGTCGCTGTCACCAAAACCGATGGGCCAGCCGGGCACTTGGTCGTACAAGGTACCGAGGCTGGTATAAGCCGAGCCCTGCAGGGCATTGGGGTCGAGTTTCATGGCCTGTTCGAGGCTGGCCTTGGCCGACTTGACCTTGCCCAGCGCCCCCAGGCCACCCGTGGCACCTGCCCAACTGCTGTTGATGATGCCCTCCCAGATCAAGGGTTCGGCCGAGCCCGGGTGCTGATGGACCAGCGTGGAAGCGTCGGCTGCCAGTTTCTCGAACGCCTCGGCGCGCTTGTCTTCAGGCGTCTGGTACTGAACCTGTGCCCAACGCTGCTGCAAAGAAGCCAGTTGCTGGCTGCCGGCCTGGTCCAGCGCCCAGGTGAGCGGTGCGAACGCCAGCAGGCCAGCGATGAACAGACGTTTCATTTGATCGACTCCTTGGAATGGCTAACGAGGTAACGACGGATCACCGGCAGTTGCTTGCGCAGCGCACGGTCGACCACGCCGGGCAACATGCCGTTGATGCGCACGAAGAGCTTTTCCGGCCAGCCCAGATAAAGCTCGCTGCGTTCTGACTGCACGGCCTTGAGCACAGCGCGGGCCACATCTGCCGGGTCGTCCATGCCGACCTTCAGCGCCTGGTTGAGGGCCGTGGCGGCGGTGCTGTTCATTGCGGTGCGGGTCGCCCTGGGTGCGGCGTACATGACATTCACCGAGGTATCGGCCAGTTCGCGGCGCAGCGCCTCAGAGAAGCCGCGCAGGGCAAACTTGCTGGCGCAGTAGGTGGCATAGCCGGGGTAGCCGATCGAGCCATAAGTGGAACCGACGTTGACGACCATCGCCCTGGGTTGTGCGCGCAGCAGCGGCAGGCAGACACGCGTCAGTTGCAGGGCGGCTTTAAGGTTGATGTCCAGCAGCTCGTCCAGCGCCTGCTCGTTGATCTGGTCGAACAGGGCAAAACGGTTCACGCCCGCGGCATTGATCAGGACGTTGACCCCGCCCATCTCCCGGGCACGGGCAAGTACCTGCTCACGCCCGTCATGGCTGCGCAGGTCGGCCGACTGCCAGAGCAGCCTGTCGTGATAACGGTTCATCAAACTGGCGAGCTTGCCCATCTGCCGGCTCACTGCCAGTACCCGGGCATCGGCTGCGCACAACTGTTCGGCCAGTTCCAGGCCGATGCCGCCGCTGGCACCGGTGAGTATCACCACACACTCAGGCAAGCGCATGACGCACCTCTTGCAGGCCCGCACGGGGCAGCCCCTGGAACATGTCGGTATACAGGCGGTAAACCACTTTGGCTGCATGGATCACAGCCCGCTGGTCGTCAGCATCATCGAGGCGGTCCATCAGTTGCCTGTAGGTGACCATGTGGTCCTGGTCCAGCGCGCCATGGGAGCTGAGGTAGCTGAAGGCCCTGTCGGGCAACCCCAGCGTGCTCTGGATCGTGCCCGCGGCCTGGGTGGCCAGGGCAATGCTGGTACCTTCGAGCACGTTGACCATGCCAAACAGCCCGACCGGGTTGCCACGGGCGATCACGTCGTAAAGGTAGGCGACCATCAGCTCGATCGGCAGCGCCGGCCGACCATCACGTACTGCTTCCCAGTCGCCACCGCAGGCATTGATGTCATTGAGGATCCACTGCTCGTGGCCGTATTCCTCCTCGATGTATTCGCACACGGCGCCGCGCAGCCATTCCAGGCGCGAAGGCAGGCGTGCCCCGCACGCCATCATCAGCGGCACAGTGTGGCGGACGTGGTGGTAGGCCTGAGTCAGGAATGCCATATAGCTGTCGAGGCTGACGTGCCCCGCCAACGCATCGCGTATGACTGGCATGGCAAACAAGGCCTGACGTTCCTGGGTGGTTTGCATTTGCAGGGTATCGAAAAAGGACATGGCAGACCTCACAACGGGATATCGGATAACAGGGAGTGGTAATGCCGCAGGATGGCCTCGCGGCGCGGGCGGCCATTGGCGGTCAAGGTGTCGTCGGTACTGGACAAGGGGCACGGCAGGCGACGCCAGGCATGGACCCTGGCGTAGTCCGGCAGCGAGGCATTGCATTGCTGCACGGCCTCGTCGATGACGGTCTCGGGGGTAGCGGGGTCCAGCGGCCAGAGCAATGCCAGGTTCTTTGGCAGGGCCTCGCCATGCACGAACGCCTGGGCGATTACGCCGCTCTGGGTCAGTTCGGCCTCCACCCACTCCGGGTTGACGTTGCGCCCGAAGCTGGTGATGAACTGGTGTTTCTTGCGGCCATCGAGGTACAGGTAGCCCTCCTCGTCGAAATGGCCGAGGTCGCCTGTAGCCCACCAGCTATCGCAGACGGGCGGTTCCTCCAGATAACCGAGCAACACCGAGCCCGCCACCAGCACCTCCCCGTCCTCGGCGATACGCACCTGCACATGGGGCAGCGGTTTACCGACACTGCCTCGACGGGTTGCGCCCGGCCGGTTCAAGGCCACCACCGAACCGCACTCGGACAAGCCATAGCCCTCGAACACCGGCAGGCCGATCGCTTCGGCTCGGGCCAGCAGGCTGGGCGCTACGCGGGCACCACCAACCGCAACGAACCGCAACGCTCCCACTCTCATCAGCCCACGCTCAATGGCAGTGATCAGCCCCATCAACAGCTGAGGCACCAGAATCAGGCTCTGCGCGCCGCTCAGGGCGATGGCCGCCAGCAAGCACTTGAAATCGACCTGGCTGGCACCGCCCATGCCCAGTTGCGCCTGGGGGTACAGCAGCACACTCGCCCCGGCCATCAATGCGGCGTAGACACCGAGGTTTTCCAGCAGCACACCAAGCGGCAGCACCGCCAGGTAACGCTGAGGTTCACTGGGCCGGCTGGCCACCTCCAGCTCCCGGGCTACACGCAACAAGGCTTCGACAGACAGGCACACGCCTTTGGGCTTGCCGGTGCTGCCAGAGGTGTAGGTAATCTTGGCGGTACCGGCCGGCAGTATCACTGCGGGTTCTGGCTCGCGGACCCAGAACGCGTCCTGCTGGGCGAACCCCAGCTCGGCGAGCGCACCGCGCCATTGCGGGTCGCACAGCACATGGCTGGCACCACTCTGCCCGATGCAATGGCTGAACTGGGCAGTACTGAAGAACGACGGCACGATCACACAGGGACGCTCGGCAAACAGCGCCGCCAGGTCCCAGAACAGCAGCTGCGGGCCATTATCCAGGGCCAGTACCAGCGGGCCGGGCGAGCGCGCGCGCAAGCTATGGGTGCGCAACCCCACTTCGGCCAGCAACTGCCTGAAGGTGAAGCGCTCGGTCGCCCCTTGCACGGCAATCGCATCCCCGTGATCGCGGGCAAACGTGACCAGCAGTTGATGCAAGCGCTCCAGTTCATGCGGCATGGCCAGTCTCCCGAAAGGCTGCAGGCAACCCCAGGCGCTGGAACACCCCCGCCTTGCTCAAGGCATCGAAGCCATGACCGATGCTGCCGGCAAAGACTTGCGGATGCTGAGCGTAGTAGGTACCCCAATGGTCCCCCTGCCCATTCAGCCGAGCCGGGTCAGCCGACGCCAGTACCGACGGTACCAACCCCAGGCGCTGGAAACTGTTGATCAGTGTCGTCGCGCCGGTGAACGCCACCCACTTCAGGCCGCGTGTGGCCAGCAGCCAGGTCACCGCTATGATCATGATTCGAGCGCTGCCGGCACTGAGCGAGGCCAGGTTGCCGACTTCGACCATGCACTCACGCTCCAAGGTGCAGCCCGCTACGCGTGAAACTGCAGCTTCCAGCGGCTCATCCAGATAGTGTTCGAGAAACAGCGGCCCGCTGCCGGCCAGACGCAAGCCTGCGGCAGCAATCAGCCGGCCATGGCTGTCGTGCAACGCCAGCAGTTCTGGGAGGTAATGGTGCACATCAGCATGATGCACGCTGGCAAAACATTGATGAATGAAGTGCTCCAGCTCATCACGGCCGGGGGCCTCGTGCAGATGAAGCGACAAGTGGGCGTGATGGTCGACGTGGCTGCCGATAGGCAATGGGAGCAGACTGCTCCACTGAGACTGGGTCATGAAACTCCCCCCGTTCGGGTTTGATGGGGTGAGTATCAGCGGTCAATCTGAAGGGAATCTGAAGTCATGGCCATTACCGGCCAGACTGATGTCAGGGCCACGGGGCCCGTCGATGCTTACTGTCACGCTGATCAACGCGCCGGTCTTGATGCTGGTGGGGCTGACGGGCTCGGTACAACCCCGCCTTCAGGAAGCCTTGCGCGGCCGTTTGGCAGCCGGCTTCCCGCCCTTGTCCTTGTCCTTGTCCTTGTCCTTGTCCTTGTCCTTCCCGCCGAGGCTGCGCTTGAGCAGTTCGGTAAGGTCGAGAATATCCGCGCCTTTTTCCGCGCCGGTGCCCTCCCCTTTGTCCACCGTCTCGATCTTGCCTTTGCTGGCCTTCTCTTCCACCAGGTCCAGGATGGTCTGGCGAAACGCATCATGGTACTCATCCGGCGCCCATGACCCGCTCATGTCTTCGACCAGGCGCTTGGCCATGGCCAGTTCGCGCTTGTCGACCTTGACATCGGTCACGCTCTTGTCCAGCTCAAGGGTGTCCACGCCACGCACCTCCTCGGGCCAGCGCAGGGTGATCAGCACCAAGGCGTCCCCCAGTGGCCGCAGCAGCGCGAGGTGCTGACGGGTGTGAAGCACGACCGTGGCCAATGCCACCTTTCCGGTACTCTCCAGCGTGTCGCGCAGCAGTGCATAGACTTTGCCGCCGCGGCGGTCGGGGCTCAGGTAATAGGGCGTGTCGAAGTGCTGCAGCGGGATCTCGCCAGCCTCGACAAACGAGAATATGTCGATGGTCTGGGTCGCCTCGGGGCGCGCGTCACGGATCTCTTGCTCACTGATCACCACGTAGCGGCCCTTTTCGTACTCCACACCCTTTACGATGTTGTCCTTGTCGATTTCCTTGCCGGTGACCTTGTTCACCCGCTTGTAGCCCACTGGCTCCATGCTTCGCTTGTCGAGCCAGTCAAAATCCACCCGCTCGGAGCTCACCGCAACGTTGAGCGAAACGGGAATGTGCACCAGCCCGAAACTGATCGCGCCTTTCCAGATGGCCCGCGCCATGTCGACCTCCTATGCTTTCAACAGTGTAACGGCCCCATTAGTGGAATTGACTGGCGGCAAGTGCGAAGGTTTAGTCTGGTTGCTTGATGGCAATGAAGTAGGTCGGTGACACCTGAAACCTTGACCCGACTGCAAGCCCCCAGGTCGGCCCCCTTTTCATCATATGGCGACCAACCGCCGAGCATCCCTTCGCACGGCTTGAGGGGGCACACCAAAACCACGGATGAACACCTCGCGCATATGCCGGCGGTCCCTGAAACCGGTCTCCCTGGCCACGACGTCCAGGCTGTGCAGACTCTGCTCGATCATTAACCGGGCAGCCTCCAGCCGCAGGCTCTCGACGGCCCTGGCGGGAGATTGTCCGGTTTCGGCGGTGAACACCCGGGTGAATTGTCGCGGGCTCAGGTGCACCACCTCCGCAAGCTCTTCCACGCTCAATGAGCGGCTCAGGTGCTTGCGTGCGTAATCCAGCGCGCGCTGGATACGGTCCGATTTGGGCGAGAGCGTCAACAGTTCAGAGTGTTGGGACTGCCCGCCAGAACGGCGTTGGTGCATGACCAGCTTGTGCGCCACCGACCTGGCCATTTCGCTGCCCAAGTCCTTTTCCACCATGCCCAGCGCCATGTCCAGGGCAGCGGTCATGCCGGCGGACGTCCATATCGGCCCATCGACAATGAAAATCCGGTCTTCCTCGACGTCGATCTCCGGGTACAGCTCGCGCAACTTGTGCGCATAAGCCCAGTGGGTGGTCGCGCGCCGGCCATTCAGCACGCCGGCTTGCGCCAGCATGAAACAGCCGGTGCAAAGCCCTGCTGTGCGCCGCGCACCGCCGACAAAACCACGCACGCTGGCCAGTACCTCCTCGCTGGGCGGCGTCAGAGGCGTCAGTGTGCCGGTGACCATCCAGGTGTCGGCCAGGCCCGGCGCACCCAAGGGCAGCGTGTCGATATGCATCCCCAGGGATGAACGCACCGTGCCGCCCCCGATGGAAAAGTTCTGGATCCTGTAAACCGCTTTGCCCGCCACGATATTGGTGAGTTCAAACACGGTTTGCGTCGCCAAGGACATGATCTGGAAGCCTTCGGTAATGAGGTAGCCGACCCGATGCATTGCTGATGCCCTCTGGCGATGTCCTAAAACCGCACTATATGCGTCGTTCAAGACAAAAACCACCTGCTGCATGATGGCGCCATACCCAACCAGCGGAGCATCAGCATGACGCAGCAACTCAAAGGCACCGCGCTCATTACGGGCGCCTCGACCGGCATCGGTTCGATCTATGCAGAGCACCTGGCCCGCCGCGGCTATGACCTGGTGCTGGTGGCACGGAACCGGGACCGCCTGAACGCATTGGCTGGCCGGCTGACCACCGAAACCCGGCAGAACGTGGAAGTGTTCGCGGCAGACCTGGCCAATGCAGATGACCTGGCCAAGGTAGAACGCAAACTGCGCGAAGACGCCAGCATCAGCATGCTGGTGAACAACGCAGGGCTCGGCACCCATACCAGCCTGCTGGAAAGTGACGTTGAGCGCATGGCGCAAATGATCACCCTCAACGTCACCGCCCTCACCCGCCTTACCTATGCCGCTGTTCCCGGCTTCGTCGCGCGCAAGCATGGCGCGGTCATCAATATTTCATCCATCGTCAGCCTGGCACCCGAACTGCTCAACGGCGTGTACGGCGGCAGCAAGGCCTACGTCACCGCCTTCACCCAGTCGCTGAACAAGGAGCTGGCGGACAAAGGCATCAAGGTTCAGGCAGTACTGCCTGGGGCCACCGCGACCGACTTCTGGCAGACCGGTGGCTTGCCGGTCGAGAACCTGGACCCAGGCATCGTGATGTCTGCCCAGGACTTGGTGAACGGTGCCCTGCAGGACTTCGACAACGGTGTGCTGATCTCCCTGCCGTCGGTGCACGACCTGCAGGCCTTCGATCACTACGAAGCCAGCCGGCAAGCCTTGTTCGGCCAGCTGTCCAGCAACCAGCTCGCGAAGCGCTACAGCGCCAAGTGATCAGCCGTTAGAGCAAACGTGGTCGAGGATGGTGAAGCGACCAGCCAGGCCACGGGCGCTTCACACCATTTTCATTCCAAGCGAGAAAGTCTTACTCCACTCAGGCTGTTTTTTGAGTGAATCGAATCGAATAGTCTGAACCCACTTTTCGCATCCCCAAGAGGCAGCGCCAATGAAGGCAGTCGTTTACACCCAGCCCGGTTTACCCATCCAGGACCCACAATCGCTGTATGACGCGCAACTGCCCACGCCCCAACCGGGCGCCCGCGATCTGCTTGTCGAAGTCAGGGCGATCGCCGTCAACCCGGTAGATACCAAGGTCCGTGCAAGCCGTGGTGGTGAGCAACCACAAGTGCTCGGTTGGGACGCTGTCGGCGTTGTCCGCGAGGTAGGGCCGCAGGTAACGCTGTTCCAGCCGGGCGATGAGGTTTTCTACGCCGGTGCCATTGACCGCCCTGGCAGCTACAGCGAGCTGCATGTGGTGGACGAACGCATTGTCGGCCATAAGCCTCGCAGCCTGGACGACGCAAGCGCCGCCGCTTTGCCGCTGACATCCATTACCGCTTGGGAACTGCTGTTCGACCGCCTGGGCGTTGAAGAAAATGGTGGCAAGCACCAGAGCCTCCTGGTGATCGGTGCCGCCGGCGGGGTTGGCTCAATCCTGGTGCAACTGGCCCGCAAGCTCACCCAGCTTACGGTCATCGGCACCGCCTCAAGGCCCGAAACCCAGGCCTGGGTCCAGGAAGCGGGAGCCCATCATGTGATCGACCACCGCGACTCGATTCCACTTCAGCTGCAAGCGCTCAACCTGGGCCCGGTCGATTACGTCATCAGCCTGACCCACACTGACACCTACCTGCCGCAACTGGTGGAAGTGCTTCGTCCACAAGGCAAGCTCGCGTTGATCGACGACCCCGCGCAACTGGATGTCATGCCGCTCAAGCGCAAGTCGCTCTCACTGCACTGGGAACTCATGTTCACGCGCTCGCTGTACAAGACCGAAGACATGATCAAGCAGCATCAACTACTCGATCGGGTCTCGCAACTGGTCGATGATGGCGTGCTCAAAACCACCCTCGGCGAGCATTACGGCACGATCAACGCCGAGCACCTCAAGCGCGCCCACGCCATGATCGAGAGTGGAAAAGCACGCGGCAAGATCGTGCTGGAAGGGTTCTGACGCCCGGTCATGCGCCCGATGGCCACGCAGCGCGCCCGGACACTGCATTGACGCCTTCCAGCGTCGCAAACGAAATGTCTTTCGCCGTGAGCAGGAAATCACTCATGTAAGGCACGTCGAGCATGTCGCTGCGTACCGCCGCGAACAGCGTGGCCTGCAACCCTGCTTCGCCAAGGCGCCTGGCCAACACATAGCCGCGGGTGGTGTACTCATGCACCGCCCAGTTCGGCAGGCAGCAAACACCACGGCCGCTGGCCACCAACTGCATCATCATCACGGTCATTTCTGCGGTACGGACCTGGGCAGGTTCGATGTCGGCCGGGTCGAAGAAGCGGGTGAAGATGTCCAGGCGGTTTCGCTCGATCGGGTACGTGATCAAGGTCTGGCTGGCAATGTCGGCAGGCTCCAGATACGGCTTTTCGCGCAGGGGATGTTGCTTGTCGATGGCCAGCATTGCCTCGTACCCGAACAACGGCACGTAGGTGATACCCGGCAGGGTCACAGGGTCAGAAGTCACCACGAGGTCGAGGTCCCCCCGCTCCAGGGCCGGCAGCGGGGCAAACGACAACCCCGACGCCAGGTCCAGCTCAACTTCCGGCCAGGCGCAGCGAAACTCGTCCAGCGAGGGCATCAGCCATTGATAGCAGCTGTGGCACTCGATCGCGATGTGCAGCCGGTCGGCCGAGCCGCCAGCCAGCTTGCTCAGGTTGCGCTCCGTGGTGCGGATCAGTGGCAGCACCTGGTCGGCCAGCTGCAGCAGCTTGAGACCCGCAGTGGTGAAACGTACCGGTTTGGACTTGCGCACAAACACGGGCATGCCAACGCGACTTTCCAGCTCCCGGAACTGGTGCGATAACGCCGACTGGGTCAGGTGCAGACGTTCGGCGGCCTCGGGCAGGCTGTCCGTTTCGCGCAAGGCATGCAGAGTGCGTAGGTGTCTCAAGTCAATCATGAGCAGAAGGCAACGCTCACGCCGCACCAAGGTTGCTGGAGAGTTCTCTGCGGACGATTTCTGCACCCGCACTCAACGCTCTGAGCTTGCCGCTGGCGACCTTACGCGGTAAGGGCGCCATGCCACAGTTGGTGCAAGGATAGAGCTTGTCTGCCTCTACAAATTGCAGGGCCTTGCGCAGGGTATTGGCCACTTCCTCGGGTGTTTCAATGGTGTGGCTGGCCACATCAATCGCGCCGACCATCACCTTCTTGCCTCGGATCAGCTCAAGCAGGTCCATGGGTACATGGGAGTTGTGGCATTCCAGCGAAATGATATCGATGCTGGACTTCTGCAGCTTGGGGAAGGCTTCTTCATACTGCCGCCACTCTGATCCCAAGGTCTTTTTCCAGTCCGTGTTGGCTTTGATGCCGTAGCCGTAGCAGATATGCACAGCGGTTTCACACTTGAGGCCTTCGATGGCCCTTTCCAGGGTGGCGACACCCCAGTCATTCACCTCATCAAAGAAGACATTGAAGGCGGGCTCATCGAACTGGATGATGTCAACACCGGCAGCCTCCAGCTCCCGGGCTTCCTGGTTGAGGATTTTGGCGAATTCCCAAGCCAGTTTTTCACGGCTTTTGTAATGGCTGTCATACAGCGTATCGATCATGGTCATGGGGCCTGGCAGCGCCCACTTGATGGGCTGACTGGTCTGCTGGCGCAGGAAACTGGCATCTTCGACAAACACCGGGGTTTTCCGGGCAACGGCACCCACCACCGTCGGTACGCTGGCATCATAACGATCACGGATCCTGACGGTTTCGCGGTTCTCGAAATCAACGCCGCTCAGGTGCTCAATGAAGGTCGTCACAAAATGTTGGCGCGTTTGCTCACCATCACTGACGACATCAATGCCCGCGTTTTGCTGCTCCTGCAATGACAAGCGCAGGGCATCCTGTTTGCCTTCGATCAACGCCTCATCCTGCAGTTTCCAGGGTGACCAGAGCGTTTCGGGCTCTGCGAGCCAGGAGGGTTTAGGCAAACTGCCGGCAGTCGAAGTGGGTAACAACTTTTTCACGAGGGAAGACCTTATATAAGTTAATCAGCAGCCGTAATTGGCGGACCACTGCTCAAGCATCGCGTGGTGCGGTTTGATAAAGTGCTCCTCGACAAACTTCCCCTGCTCGATGGCCAACCGGCTACGCTCCTCCCGGTCATAAACAATACGGGTCAGCGAGTAATCCTGATGCTGCAAGCTGGGTTGATAGCATTTACCGGCGGCAGAGTTCGCATTGTAGATTTCGGGCCGATAGATTTTCTGAAAAGTATCCATGGTGCTGATGGTGCTGATCAGCTCAAGGTTGGTGTAATCGCTGAGCAAATCACCGGAAAAATAGAACGCCAACGGCGCAACGCTGTTTGCCGGCATAAAGTAACGCACCTTCAAACCCATCTTCTCAAAATAGGTATCCGTCAACGAATACTCATCCTGCTGATATTCAAAACCCAACACAGGGTGCTGGTTATCCGTTCGATGGTAGGTCTTGCTGCTTGAAACACTCAAACAGATGACGGGAGGCTTGTCGAAGTGCGCCTTGTAAGTACTTGAGTTGACGAAGCGCTTGAACAGCTTTCCATGCAGCTCGCCGAAATGGTCTGGGGTGCTGAACACAGCCTGGTTTGCATTGTGCCCCAGCAGCACCACGCTAAAATCGTAATCGCGCACGTAGGATGAAAAATTATTCCCCACCATGCCCGCAAACCGCTCGCCGGTGGGTCGGTCGATAATGCTGGTTTTCAATATTTCAATAAGGGGCAACGCCTGATCCACGCCTTCAGCATCGATACTCATCTCGACAGAAATGATGTCAAGCTCGACGGCGTAGCGGTCGCCCTTGGGATTGTCCCAATGCGCCAATGCGTTGAAGCGGTTATCTATCATCTTCAAGGTGCTGCGCAAGTTCTCTTGCCGGCTCGCACCTCTCGCCAGGTTGGCGAAGTTGGTAGTGAGGCGCGTCTTTTCGGAGGGTTGATAATGCTCGTCAAAGCGAATGCTCTTGATGGAAAAACTGAAGTCTTTATTCGTCATGGCGGGAAGCCCACTCAAATATCCATATACTCTGTAACTGGCCTGCAGTTTAGGTTGGGGGACTGACCGTGGGAACTGAATTGATTTCACAGAACCTTTAGTCACGCTCATGACGCCCACGGAATAACGTGAAACAGGACCTGCCGGGCCATTAGCGCGGGTTGGACATCAGCTGCGAGAAGCCCTCTCCAGTGGGCCAGACGGTCATGGCGAAGCGCCTTGAGAGGGCTATCGTTGCTTGTCTGGACAACGACTACCCAGCGAGGGCGGTGCCATGAACACCAGTGATCTACTCGAACAGTTACTTCGGGCGGGGCAAGGTTCACAAGCGCGGCTCTGAAGCCGCTACGCGGCCCGCTCGCACCAGGGTGGCTAGCCACCCTGGTGCACATCAGCGACGATCAGCGGTCTTGGTCACGCTGTGGGTTATCGCGCTGCGACTGCTGACCGCCCATGCGGTCTTTATCCGCCTGGTTCTGCTTGTCGGTCATGCTGTCTTCCTGCCGGCCGCCTTTGCTTCCGCTATCGCGGTCCCAGTCCTTGTTCATCTTGTCCTCGGGCTTCTGCCCGGGCTGGTTCTGACCTTGTTGCTGCTGGTTGGGCATGCCACCACCCGAGCCTTGACCACCTTGTTGGCCGGTACCTGCTGTGTTGTTGCCCGTGCCTTGATTGGCATTGCCCTGGTTGGCGCCTTTGTCTTGATTATTAGCCATGATCGCTTACCTCAAGTCAGACACAGAAAGGCCTGTGTGCTTCTTACGACTGCGGCCTTGCGGGCGTGGATGTATTTATTCGCGGCCTTTCGGATGAGCGATACCAAATGCAGCGACTTGATACTGCGCGGCACTAAATACCGATGTGCCGCAGGACCGGGACTGAGCCTTCGTCCGGCGAAAGGCACCCGCTTTGGCCAGGAAAATTGGCACAATTCATCTGTTTAGGCTGATCTATGCCGCTGCATGGCATATCCTTGTGCCTCGCAATCAACTTCGAAGCAGTGAATTGAACAATGGGTTTTGAACAACTAGCCGAGCTACGTGACCGCCTGCGGGCGGAGAAAGGGCAGCAGGAAAAGGCCGAGAGCACCAAACACCCCAAGCGCAAGGCGCCGCCACAGGCCAAGCCTCGTGAGCAGGACCCGGCGGTGGCAGCGATCTGGCCATTGCAGAAGCATTTTCCATTGGCCTTCCCTGTCAATCCGGCCCCCAAGGTTCCGCTCAAAGAGGGCATTTTCAAGGATGCCGAGCAACACCTGGAACTGCTCGGAATCACCCGCGAACAGCTCAAGCTGGGCATTTCTACCTGGTGCAAGGGGACCCGCTACTGGGCAAGCATGGTGGAGAATGCGCCGCGCCTGGACTTGAATGGTCAAGTCGCGGGCATTGTGACCGCCACTCAGGCGACGCATGCGAAGCAGCAGGCTGCGCGGCATCGCAGCCAGGACCGACGAAATCGTGCGAAGTCGAAAGCGCGTGTTGCGGCCCCCGCTGCCGAGACCGCTGCGCCGCCGACTTCGGACTGAATTCAGTCGCGCCCTGCCCGGTGCCTGTCAGGGTGAAACCCACAGGGAACCGGGCTGGGCGTGTAGCTGTCGGTCGCTATGGTACTCGACCTGCGCCTGAATCCAGTCGATGAATGCCCGTACATGGGGCCGGCTCAGGTTCTCTTGGCGGGTAACCACGTAATAGGCGAAGCGCGAAGGCCAAGACCCGTTCACCTACCTGGCCTATCTGACAGCTCATACCGGTAACATCGCCTTGGCCACCGGTAGCGCGATCTTCGCCCTGCGCCACCCCATCGACCTGGCCAAAGCTGCGGCGAGCCTGGATTGCCTGTCAGGTGGGCGCCTGGTACTGGGTATTGCCTCGGGCGACCGCCCCGTCGAGTTCCCCGCCTACGGCCTGCCCCATGAGACGCGTGGCGAGCGCTTCGCGCAAAGCGTGGACTACTTCCGTCAGCTATTGGCTGGCCAGCCTGCGCCGATCCATTCGCCACTCGGCCAACTCGATGGCGCCCGGCTGCTCCCGCACCCCGTTACCGGGCGCATCCCGTTGCTGGTGACCGGCTCGTCACGCCAATCCCTGCAGTGGCTTGGCGAACAGGCCGACGGCTGGATTACCTACCCCGAAGCCACGCATAACACCCTTGGCCCGCGGCGCTTGGCGGAAAAGATCCGGGCTTGGCGAGCAGCCATTCCTGGCGGTGGTTTCCGTCCGCATGTCACCAATGAATGGATTGATCTCGATGAAGACCCGCATTTCCCGCGCACGCCGCTACAAGGTGGCTACGTGTTGCGCACGGGCCGCAACGGGTTGATCGCACTGCTGCATGAGTGGCGCGAAGCCGGGGTCAATCATGCTGCATTGGGCATGCAGATGGCCAAGCGCCCGGCACCGGAGATCATCCAGGAGCTGGCAGAAGAAGTACTGCCGCTGTTTCCATCGCTGAGGGGGCCAGCACCCCGTGCGCAAAACTGGTAGCCACTGTGGGTTTCAACGGAGCGGTTACCGTCTGTTGGCCTGAGGCAGTACATTGAGAGCGGCTGCCTTCGACCCAGAACTGACGGTCAGAACCCGTTAAAATCCCAACAGAGCGTCCACCGCTGCCTGGCCGGTGTATCGCTCGGCCAATGGAGTATCCGAGCGAAGGTCGTCCGGGCCAACCGCGCACCCCGCTACCAGGCTTGTGCTGACCACGAGAGCAAAATACGGGACGCAGGCATGATGCTTCTCTGGAGCCAATTCAGATTGTGACCATATTATGTATTGGTCACTATCTGTCAATCAGTTCGCCACGGAGTTAAGCTTTGGTCATGAATGAAGATATGAACACCTCGACCCTACGTGGCCCGCTGGATCATGAGATCCGCGACCAGATCATCAACGCGGCGACGCAGCATTTCGGCCATTACGGTTACGAAAAGACCACCGTCTCGGACCTCGCCAAGGCAATCGGCTTCTCCAAGGCCTACATCTATAAATTCTTCGATTCCAAGCAGGCCATCGGCGGGGTGATATGCAGCAATCGCCTGGCCATGATCATGCAGATCGTCGAAGCCGCCATTGCCGAGGCGCCGACTGCATCCGAGAAAGTAAGGCGCCTGTTTCGCTCGATTTCCGAGGCTGGCAGCGATCTGTTCTTCCACGATCGCAAGCTTTACGACATCGCCGCCGTCGCGTCGCGCGACCTGTGGCCGTCGGTCAAGACTCACGAGCTGCGCATCCGCGAGCTTATCCAACAGATTGTCCTCGAAGGCCGACAGGCTGGGGAGTTCGAGCGCAAAACACCTCTGGATGAGGCCGTCAATGCAATCTTTTTGATGCTGCGCCCCTACGTCAACCCGGCTCAATTGCAGTACAACCTCGATACAGCGCCTGAGGCCGTCGTACTTCTGCCGGCACTGATATTACGCAGCCTGGCACCTTAGTTACCGGCCTGTGACCATTGACAGAATTGGTCACTATATTAAGAATGGGCTTCCTATCTTGCTCTTGAGTAACGGAACCCATGCGCCTCAAGCCAGCCACCTTCGTCTTTTGCGTATTGCCTATCGTCTTGGTGGCGTGTGGCGAGTCGTCAGTCAGCCAAGATCCCCGCAACAAGCCGCCGCTGATCAGGGCGGCGGCGGTCCAGCAGTCGTCCGAGGCCGGCCGATCATTCACCGGAGTTGTGGTCGCACGTACCCAGAGTGACTTGGGCTTCCGGGTGTCGGGCAAGATTCTCGAGCGCTTGGTTGACACAGGTGAGACGGTCACACGCGGCCAGCCGTTGATGCGCCTCGATCCCGTCGACCTGCAACTACAAGCGCGGGCGCAGCAGGAGACGGTCGCTTCCGCCAGGGCGCTGGCCAAGCAGACGGCTGATGACGAGGCGCGTTATCGCAGGCTTGTAGCCGCCGGCGCGGTATCGGCGTCGCGCTATGATCAGATCAAGGCCGCCGCCGACTCCGCCAAGGCTCAGCTCAGCGCTGCCCGGGCTCAGGCCGATGTGGCGCGCAACGCCACGGGCTACGCGGTGTTGTTGGCTGACGCCAATGGGGTAGTGATGGACACTCTGGCTGAACCCGGCCAGGTGGTCAGTGCCGGCCAGGCGGTGGTGCGATTGGCGCGGGCGGGGCAGCGGGAAGCTGTCGTGCACCTTCCTGAAACCCTGCGCCCGACGCCGGGCTCCACAGCTCAAGCTACGTTGTATGGCAGTAGCGGCGCTGCTGTGGCAGCCAAGCTGCGCTTGCTCTCTGAGGCTGCCGATGCCACCACCCGAACCTTCGAAGCCCGGTATGTGCTTGACGGCGCGTTGGCGAACGCGCCACTTGGCTCCACCATTACCCTGAATATCGCAGAGGCCAAGAGCGCCACTCAACTGCCGCAGGTACCTATCGCCGCGCTCTACGATCCCGGCAATGGCACAGGGGTGTGGGTAATTGCTGGCGAGCCCGCGAAAGTCGCCTGGCGGCCCGTTCAGGTAATAAGTATCAGTGATGACACGGCGCGTGTCGCTGGCAAGCTCAAGGCTGGCGAGCAAGTGGTTGCCCTAGGTGCCCACCTGCTGCGTGATGGCCAGGATGTGCGGCTTGCGCAAGCGGCTGTCACCCCGGTCGCCGGGAGTCAGCGATGAGCGAGGGGCGTTTCAACCTGTCCGCCCTTGCGGTTCGCGAGCGCTCTATCACACTGTTCCTGATCCTGCTGATCGCGGTGGCCGGAACGCTGGCGTTCTTTCAGTTGGGCCGTGCCGAGGATCCGCCGTTTACCGTCAAGCAGATGACCATTATCACGGCATGGCCAGGCGCTACCGCCCTGGAAATGCAGGATCAGGTCGCCGAGCCGCTGGAAAAGCGCATGCAGGAGCTGAAGTGGTACGACCGCAGCGAAACCTACACTCGCGCGGGCTTGGCTTTCACCATGGTGTCGTTGCGCGACAGCACGCCGCCGTCGCAGGTGCAGGAAGAGTTCTACCAGGCCCGCAAGAAGCTGGGCGATGAAGCCAGAACGTTGCCTGCCGGCGTTATCGGGCCGATGATCAATGACGAATTCTCCGATGTGACCTTCGCGGTGTATGCCTTGAAGGCAAAGAGTGAACCACAGCGCCAGCTGGTGCGTGACGCCGAATCGCTGCGTCAGCGGCTGTTGCACGTGCCAGGGGTCAAGAAGGTCAATATCATCGGCGAACAGGCCGAGCGCATCTTCGTGTCGTTCTCCCATGACCGGCTGGCAACGCTGGGTGTGACGCCGCAGGACATCTTTGCTGCACTCAATAGCCAGAACGCCCTGACGCCCGCCGGTTCGGTGGAAACCAACGGGCCGCAGGTCGTCATGCGCCTGGACGGTGCCTTCGACAAACTGGCAAAAATCCGCGAGACACCGATTGCCGTGCAGGGTCGTACGCTGAAGCTTTCCGACGTGGCTACCGTGGAGCGCGGCTACGAGGACCCGGCCACCTTCCTGGTACGCAACGATGGCGAGCCCGCTTTGCTGCTCGGTGTGATCATGCGCGAGGGCTGGAACGGGCTTGACCTCGGCAAGGCGCTAGAGGCAGAAACCGCGAGCATCAACGACGCCATGCCGCTGGGCATGACGCTCAGCAAAGTCACCGATCAGGCCGTCAATATCGCCTCGTCCGTTGACGAGTTCATGGTCAAGTTCTTCGTCGCGTTGCTGGTGGTCATGCTGGTCTGCTTTATTAGCATGGGCTGGCGCGTCGGCGTCGTGGTTGCCGCTGCCGTGCCGCTGACGCTGGCCATCGTATTTGTGGTGATGGCCGCCACGGGCAAGCACTTCGACCGCATCACCCTGGGCTCGCTTATCCTCGCATTGGGCCTGTTGGTCGACGACGCCATCATCGCCATCGAAATGATGGTGGTGAAGATGGAAGAGGGCTACGACCGCTTCAAGGCGTCGGCCTATGCCTGGAGCCACACCGCCGCGCCGATGCTCTCCGGTACGCTGGTCACCGCCATCGGCTTCATGCCCAACGGCTTTGCCCAGTCCACGGCAGGTGAGTACACCAGCAACATGTTCTGGATTGTCGGCATTGCCCTGATCGCCTCATGGGTGGTGGCAGTGGCGTTTACCCCCTACCTGGGCGTGAAGTTGCTGCCCGATATCAAGCAGGTCAAGGGTGGCCATGCGGCCATCTACAACACCCGCCACTACAACCGTTTCCGCGCGTTGCTGGCGCGAGTCATCGCCCTTAAATGGCTGGTGGCCGGGACGGTCATCAGCTTGTTCGTGGTTTCGGTACTGGGCATGGGGTTGGTAAAGAAGCAGTTCTTCCCCACGTCCGATCGCCCCGAAGTGCTGGTCGAAGTGCAAATGCCGTACGGCACCTCCATCGAGCAGACCAACGCCACAGCAGTGAAGGTTGAGTCATGGCTGCGCGAGCAGGAGGAAGCGAAGATCGTGACCTCCTATGTAGGGCAAGGCCCTCCCCGCTTCTTCCTGGCCATGGCGCCGGAACTGCCCGATCCGTCGTTTGCCAAGATCGTGGTACTGACGGATAGCCAGGAGGCCCGTGAGGCCCTCAAACTGCGTATTCGAGAGGCCGTCTCCGAAGGGCTGGCGCCCGAGGCCAAGGTGCGCGTCACGCAACTGGTCTTCGGCCCGTACTCGCCTTACCCGGTGGCCTATCGGGTGATGGGGCCAGACCCGATGCAACTGCGTGAAATCGCCACCCGTGTGCAGGGCGTTTTGCAAGCCAGCCCGATGATGAGAACCGTGAACAGCGACTGGGGCCCTCTGGTGCCAACGCTGCATTTCTCGCTGGATCAGGATCGCCTGCAGGCCGTTGGCCTGACCTCTAACGCAGTCGCCCAGCAGCTGCAGTTCCTGCTCAACGGCGTACCGATCACCACGGTGCGCGAAGACATTCGCTCGGTGCAGGTGGTCGGCCGGGCAGCGGGGGATATCCGTCTCGATCCGTCGAAAATCGAGGGTTTCACACTGGTTGGCTCAGCCGGTCAGCGCATTCCGCTGTCGCAGATCGGCGTAGTCGATGTGCGTATGGAGGATCCGATTCTGCGCCGTCGTGACCGCACACCAACCATCACCGTACGGGGAGATATTGCCGAAGCGCTGCAGCCGCCAGACGTCTCGGCAGCAGTGTGGAAAGACCTGCAGCCGATCATTGAAACCTTGCCAACTGGCTACCGCATCGAAATGGCCGGCTCTATCGAGGAATCGGGAAAGGCCAGCCAGGCGATTCTGCCGCTGCTGCCGATCATGATCGCCCTGACGTTGCTGATCATCATCCTGCAAGTACGCTCGATCTCGGCGATGGTCATGGTCTTTCTTACCTCGCCACTGGGGTTAATCGGCGTGGTGCCGGTGCTTCTGCTGTTCCATCAACCGTTTGGCATCAACGCCCTGGTCGGGCTGATTGCACTGTCAGGGATCCTGATGCGCAACACGCTGATCCTGATCGGGCAGATCCATCACAACAAGAAAGAGGGCCTGGACCCATTCAATGCGGTGGTCGAAGCCACCGTACAGCGCGCCCGGCCCGTGTTGCTGACAGCACTGGCAGCGATTCTTGCCTTCATTCCGCTGACGCATTCGGTGTTCTGGGGAACCCTGGCTTATACCCTCATCGGCGGCACGTTTGTCGGCACCATCATGACCCTGGTGTTTCTGCCGGCGATGTACTCCATCTGGTTCAAGATCCGCCCCAGCCGACTCGGCGATGATTCGAGCGTCACGGCGAAAGCCTGACGCAGCTCCCGGGCACGCGTTCTCCTGCGGCCAGGGAGAACGCCGACCGACAAAGAGAGGTTCCAATGAGCAACGTTCAGCAGCAGAAACGCATCGTGGTAACCGGTACTGGCATCGTCGGGCCACTGGGCTGTGGTGTCAATGAAGTGTGGCGCCGCCTGCTGGCCGGGCGCTCGGGCATTCGCACACTGTCCGCGCACATCACCGAAGGCACAGGCGTGGCGGTGGGAGGACAAGTGCCCACGCTCGAAGAAGACGCGCTGGCGGGCTATCAACCCGAACAGATCATCGCGCCGAAAGAACGCAAGAAAATGGACCGCTTTATCGAGTTTGCGCTGATTGCCGCTCATGAAGCGCTGGAGCAGGCAGGCTGGCACCCGAGCTGCGAAGCCGAGCAGGCACGAACCGCAACCATCATCGCGTCCGGCGTGGGCGGGTTCGGTGCCATGGCAGAGGCCGTGCGCACGACCGACTCACGCGGGCCGCGCAGGCTGTCGCCGTTCACCGCCCCCTCGTTCCTGGCCAACATGGCGGCGGGGCATGTGTCCATTCGCAACGGCTTCAAAGGTCCGCTTGGCGCGCCGGTTACCGCCTGCGCCGCAGGTGTTCAGGCAATTGGCGATGCCGCTCGCCTGATCAGAAGCGGTGAAGCCGATATCGCCATCTGCGGCGGTACGGAAGCGGCTATCGACCGCGTGACCCTGGGCTGCTTTGCGGCGGCGCGCGCGTTGTCTACCGGTTTCGCCGAGAACCCGCAGCAGGCCTCGCGCCCGTTTGATCGTGACCGTGACGGTTTCGTGATGGCCGAAGGTGCCGGGCTGCTGGTGATCGAATCACTGGAACACGCCCTCGCGCGTGGCGCCACGCCGCTGGCCGAACTGGTGGGCTACGGCACCAGCGCCGATGCCTATCACCTCACCGCCGGGCCCGAGGACGGCAGCGGTGCCCTGCGCGCCATGCAACAAGCGCTGCGACAGGCAGGCCTGAGCCCGGGTGATGTGCAGCACATCAACGCTCACGCCACCTCTACCCAGGTTGGCGACAACGGCGAGCTGACCGCTATCCAGGCGCTATTTGGCGCCGACGCAGGCGTGGCGATCAGCTCGACCAAATCCGCCACCGGCCACTTGCTTGGCGCTGCCGGCGGCATCGAAGCGATCTTTACGGTGCTGGCGCTGCGCGACCAGATCGTGCCGCCGACACTAAACCTGAACAACCCCGACGAAGCAGCGGCGGGTCTCGATCTGGTTGCGTTCAGTGCGCGTAAAATGTCGATCACCCATGCGCTCTCCAATGGTTTCGGTTTTGGCGGCGTGAATGCCAGTGTGTTGTTCCGCCGCTGGGAGGCAACGCCGTGAGCGGGCAGCACCAGGCCGCGAGCGATAGCGTGATGCCTACAGAGACCGGCACGCCGCTGACCGGCAAAGTTGTGGCTTTGCTGGCTGCGCTTTCGGCGATCAGCATTTTGTCCACCAACATCATCCTCCCCGCGTTTCCGGACATCGGCCAGCAGCTGGGCGTATCGCCCCGCGAGCTGGGCCTGACGCTTTCCAGCTTTTTCATCACCTTTGCGCTCGCGCAATTGGTGGTGGGGCCGCTGGCGGATCATTTCGGCCGCATGCGGCTCGTGCTCGGCGGCCTCTGGCTTTTCGTAGCAGGCACATTGGTCGCCGGCTTTGCCGGCTCACTGGATATGCTGATCGCCGGGCGAGTCATCCAGGCGCTGGGCGCGTGCGCTGCCGCCGTGCTGGCCCGCGCCATTGCACGCGACCTGTTCGAAGGCCAAACCCTGGCGCGAGCATTGTCGCTGACCATGATCGCCACCGCGACAGCCCCCGGTTTCTCACCGCTGCTCGGCAGCCTGCTTACAACAACGCTGGGTTGGCGAGCGATTTTCGTGATGGTTGGCGTTGCGGCTGTTGTCATCGCGTTTTGCTATGCGCGCGGCCTTGGCGAGACGCTGCCACCTGAACGCCGAAACACACAGTCGGTACCGCAGGTAGTGGGCGCCTACTGTCGGCTGATCACCGATGGACGCTTCATCCTGCCGGGTACAGCAGTGAGCTTGCTTATGAGTGGGCTGTTCGCATCCTTTGCGGCCGCACCCGCGATCCTGATGAGCGGCATGGGCTTATCGTCCTTGCAGGCAGGGTTGTACTTCGCTGTCACAGTCTTCGTGGTCTTCGCTGCCGGCATGGCCGCACCGCGTCTGGCACGACGTTTTGGCAGCCGCACGGTCGCTACCTTGGGTCTGACCACCGCAATGCTAGCCGGCTGCCTTCTGATGGTCGGGCCGAGCTACCCAGGCCTTGGTTGGTACTCGCTGTCGATGGCGAGTTTTCTCTGGGGTATGGGCTTGGCCAACCCTCTGGGTACGGCCATCACCATGGGGCCATTCGGCAAGCAGGCCGGGCTTGCGTCGGCATTGTTTGGCTTTATGACCATGGGCGCTGCAGCGATCACGACTTGGCTGGTATCGATTCTGGAGTACCCGCCTGTGTCGAGCTTAGGGGTTATCCAGACGTCGGTTTGCTGCGTGGCGCTGTTATTGTTCTTTTCGGGTAACCTGATCGAAAGACAGACGGCCACACCTTAGAGGCTCAATATGGCCTTGATCGGGGGCGCCAGCGATGAGCAACCGATCTTGTCATTTGCCAAGGCTTAGGGCAGGGTCAATAGCACTGACATCTCTGCCCAAGGAGTCACCCCATGTCAACGCTTTATCCCAGTAATGATCCTGAGGGGCTGATCGAGTACTCGGTGGTCTACACCGACCGCTCGCTCAACCACATGTCACACACCTTTCAAGGCGTGATGAAGAACATCTCCAGCACGCTGAAACAGGTCTATGGCGCCCAGGCTGTTGCGGTAGTGCCAGGCAGCGGTACATTCGGCATGGAATCGGTAGCGCGACAGTTTGCCACCGGCCAGCAATGCCTGGTGATACGCAACGGCTGGTTCAGTTATCGCTGGAGCCAAATCCTTGATGCGGGCAACATCCCGGCGGCCACCACAGTGCTGAAAGCCCGACCGGTCGACGCGGGGCGCCAGGCCGCCTACACGCCCCCGCCGCTGGAGGAAGTGCTGGCGAGCATCCAGGCGCACAAGCCTCAGATCGTCTTTGCCCCCCACGTTGAAACCTCATCCGGGATTATTCTGCCCGACGATTACCTGCGGGCCGTCGGCGACGCGGTGCATGCGGTGGGTGGCCTGTTCGTGCTGGACTGCATCGCCTCCGGCACGCTTTGGGTGGATATGCACAAGTGCGCAGTCGACCTGCTGATCAGCGCACCGCAAAAAGGCTGGAGCGCCTCCCCTTGCTGTGCCCTGGTGATGCTCAGCGCGTTGGCGCTTGAGCGCATCGAGCACACGCAGAGCAGCAGCTTTGCCTGCGACCTGAAAAAGTGGCTTCAGATCATGCAGGCCTACGAACAAGGCGGACATGCCTACCATGCGACCATGCCCAGCGATTCGCTGGCGCGGTTCAACGACGTGATGAACGAGATGCAAGCCTACGGTTTCGAGAAGGTGCGTAGCGAACAACAGGCGCTAGGTGATCGCGTGCGCGCCATGCTGACCGGCAAAGGTATCAAAAGCGTGGCCGCAGCCGGCTTTCAAGCCCCGGGCGTCGTGGTGAGCTACACCGATGATGCCGACATCAAGAGCGGCAAGAAATTTGCCGATCACGGCCTGCAGATAGCCGCCGGCGTGCCGTTGCAGTGCGACGAGCCGGCCGACTTCCAGACCTTCCGCATCGGTCTGTTCGGGCTCGAAAAACTGCACAACATCGAGCGTACGGTCCGTACGCTTGAGCAGGCACTGGATGGCGTGATGGCGGACTAACTCATCCAGCGGGTAGCCCGTGAAACGGGCTACGCGCTGGATGGCACGGGCTTCACCCGTGTTCGCGGGGCAAGCCCGCTCCCACAGACCCTATGCCACAGAGCCCCTATGGCAGAGAGACCGCATGGCGCATAGACCTCGTGCCACGGTTGAAGATGATCACTGATCCAATTCGTCCTTGATGATCTTGCCGTCATGGGGATCAACCTGGAATTCGTACTGTTTGCCGTCGGCTTTCATGCCCTCACCTTCCCAATGGCCGTCATCGGCCTCGATCTTGGTGATTTGCGTGTAGCCGGCACCTTTCAGGGTGGCCTCTGCCTGATCCTTGGTCACCTTCCAGTCTGCGCCAGGCTGATCTGCCCATGCTGCAGTGCTGGCCAATGCGCCGGCCATGGCCAGGCCTGTGAACAGTCGAGTCATCGCTTTCATCGCTAACATCCTTTTTCATGAGGTTAAACGGTCTGACTGGCGCGCCAATGCCACCGTTCAGTTTGTTTTTGATGCCCGCCGCGCTTATCAATCGATGAACCAGGGCAGCACGAAAACAGTCAACCCATTACCTGACAATGACGGAAGGATGGGTGAGCGAATGGTTTCGTTTGATCTGCAACGGATGCTGATAGGCGAGTTCCCATTTACCTTTCTTCTGGAAGTTGCCGTCCGTGCTTCGGCGGCCTTCCTCGCCGTGTTCCTGTTTCTGAAATTCAGTGGCCGACGCGGGATCAGGCAGCTTTCCCGTTTCGAGCTCGTAGTGATCCTTACCTTGGGCTCTGCCGCCGGCGATGTGACCTTTTACGAAGATGTGCCTCTGCTTCCGGTGGCCCTGGTTTTTCTCACCCTCTTTCTGCTTTATCGAGGCACGGTCTACCTCATGAGACGAAGCAGAACCTGCGAAGCCTGGATCGATGGGCTGCCAATTACGGTGGTCAAGGATGGCATGTACGAGATTCATTCGCTGCGTCACATGAACATTTCACCCAATGAACTGTTCATGGAGCTACGCCAGCAAGGCGTCGAGCATCTGGGCCAGGTTCGCCTGGGCCTTCTGGAAACCGATGGCGATCTGAGCCTGTATTTCTACGACCAGGAGGACACACGACCCGGCCTGTCGGTGCTGCCGGTTGAACACCGTCCAGAGTACCTGTCGCCGCCCGGCGCCGGGTTGCACTGCTGCGTCAGCTGTGGTTTTCCGACCTATCACGAGGCGCACGACACAATGGCATGCACACGCTGCGGTCATACGGTGTGGTCACCTGCGTTGGTCACGGTGCGCAACCGCTAGCGGGTTTCGCCCAACACACAAAGGTGCCAGCCTTCTGCCTTGGCAGCAAAGGCTGGCACTGCACGTCCAACCGATCAAGGCGTGAAGCCCAAGCCAGCGGAAAGGTCTGAGCCTGGTGGTTTGCCGGCTTGCTGGGTCTGTTGCTGCTGGCCCGCCTGATCGAGCGATTGCTCGACAGATGCCTTCGCCTCGCTGGCTTTTTCCTTGAGCGTGTCGGTCAAACGATCACTGCTGGCGCCCATCAGCTGATCTTCCTTGCGGGTACCGGGCAGCGCCGCTCCCAATGCAGCGCCCAGGGCCATGCCCAAGGCAGCCAACACCAGCGGTTGCTCCTGGAGCAGATGAGCGAACTGCCCCTTCAGCGCCGTAGCCTGGTCTGCGACCTTGTGTGCAGAGTCGCGCAGGGTGTCCGTTGAAGCGCCCACGGAATCGCGTACGCCGCTGCCCAGATCATGGGCCCGTTCGCGTACGTCATGGGCTGTCATGCTCACCTGCTGCCTGGCATCGTGCACCGCCTCCCCCGCATGGGCAAACGCATCCTTCACCGTATCCACCGCGTCTGACAGTTTTTCGCCCAATCCGGGGCCCTGATGCGCAGGCCCGGGGTTGAAGGGGCGGTTCTGGTTCAGGCCCATCCAGACCAGGCCCAGTACAGTCAGGGTCGCGGGTACGGGGTTGTTCTTGACGGTAGTGCCCAGGTTCTGAAAGAACTCGCCGCCACTACCCTTGCCGTAGGCCAATAGCCGGTCGACCATCTGGCCTGGGCTAAGGCGCTGTTCAAGGGCATCCATCAGGTCGCTGATGTGCTCGCGCTTGGCATTGATTTCCTGCTCAAGCAGGTCGGGGTCTTTCTGCGCGTCATGTTCGAAGGAAGTGGTCATGGCAATTTCCTCTTCAGCGTGTCCTTGTCCTGTTGCATCGCGTGCAACGTGCGCTCAGGGGCCAGGTGCGCAGGCTCGAACTGCTTTTTGCCCGACTGCAGCATGATGAACCCGATCACCACGGTGATCGCGCCCACGATCAAGGCGGCAAGCCAGGGTTCGACCACCATGGCCAATGCGTAGACCGCCGCCAGCAGCAGGATGATGAAGCCCGCCAGTACCACGATCGCACCCGCCGCAACCGCCGCCGTGCCGGCCTTGAGCGTGGCAAGGTTGTGCTGCAGTTCGGTTTTGGCCAATGCCAGTTCCTTGGTGAACAAATCCGGAACTTCCCGCATCAACTGGCGCAACAGGCCTCCGACGCCGACGGCGTCGTCTTCCGGCGTGTGCAATCCCGGTGTGGCATGCATGGGATCTTTGTTCATCATTCACCTCCTTTGAGCGGGTCGCGCTCGAACGGGCTGCCGCCGACCGGCGTACCAGCCCCGACCGGATCGACAGGGGTGTAAGGGTGCCGGGTGGAAACGTCGCTACCGCGATCAGGCGTCACGGCCTGCGCAGGGTGCGACGGGGGCCCCTCATGGGATGAGGCCGCAGCCTGGGCGCCATGGCTGGCGCTGGCGCGTATGAAACGCGACACCGCAAACCCGACCGCGACGCTACCGGCCAGGAACAGCGCCGGGTTGCTCCGCGCCAACTGGGCACCGCGCTGCAGCAGGTGCTCGGCGCTTTCATGGCGTACCTGTTCAGCAAAGTCGCCCATGCATTCTGCGGCCTGGCTGAGGTATCGCGAGAGCCCCAGCGTGTCGTTGTCCTGCAGCGCTGCTGCGGCCGAACGCACCCCTTCCTCAAGCGAATCAAGCTGATCTGCTGCGCTATCGCGGTAGTGCTCGAATTGCTCGCTGCCTTTCTCCCTTGCCTCACCAAGCAGCGCACCTGCCTCATTGGTGATGGCATGCACATGATCCTGCGTGCTGCCGGGTGGGGACGTTGAGCTTTGATCGGTCTTGTCCATCGTCATGCCCTCGTAGCTGACTGTTGAGCGAATGCCACAACAATGTGGGCATTCATTCGGGGGACGCAGGCATGACGACGGGAGTTCAGAGTATGTGATCTATGACATTTACCTGAAGGCGCAAAAGAAATGACGCGATTAACCTGCGGCACGGGAGCCGGTGCAGAGGCTTCGGATGCGCTGGTAATCAGCGCCAGCATGGGCATTCCGTTGGTCGGCAGCGACGCACGGTTCGCCCCTGGGCAGGACGAAGAAGGAGTGAACAGCCCAAAGAGGAGTTTCACCATGAACATCAAGCCCCATTCACTGCTACTCGCACTTTGCCTCGCCGCCAGTGCACCGTTGGTGCTGGCGGCCACCGACATGAACGACCAACGCGCCCCGGGTGCGCAGTCACAGGACAACGGCCCGATGGATGGCACCGGCTCTGGCACGCCTGGGGATGGCATGGGAACCGGGTCTGGCGGTACGGGGACCAATGGCACCGACAATACCGGGGGTGACGGGACCGACAATGGCTCGGGGACGGGCACCGGCGCGGGTAACGGCACGGGTGGCGCCCCAGCTAGCGGCACGGGACCGGGCGCCGGCAGCGGAGGCTCGGGCGGTTCTGGTTCTGGTTCTGGGTCTGGTTCCGGCGCTGGCGGTAGTGGCGGTGGCTCAGGCGGTTGAGCCGCTGCCAACGTCCAACCAGCCAGATCCCTGTGGGAGCGGGCCAGCCCGCGAAGCCGTCTACGCGGTGCATGGCACGGGCTTTCGCCCGTGTTCGCGGGCATGCCCGCTCCCACAGGGGCTGTACAACCTTCCAGACCCAGACACGGGCACTTTGGCCAGTTCGGCTGAACGTTTGCACAGCTGGCCCGGTCGCACCACAGAGATGCAGTCAACTGTACAAGACCGACCGTGAGGACCTTCCATGAGCCCAACCGCCCCCGAGGGTGTCGTAGAACACCCCATCCGCCTGACCCTCAATGGTCAGCCCCGATCACTGCAGGTGCACCCCTGGACCACATTGCTCGACCTGCTGCGTGAGCAGCTGGACCTGGTAGGCACCAAGAAGGGCTGCGACCATGGCCAGTGCGGGGCCTGCACAGTGTTGCGTGATGGCAAGCGTATCAACGCCTGCCTGACCCTGGCCGTCATGTGCGACGGGGCTGAGCTGGTCACCATCGAAGGGCTGGCCAGCGACGGCGAGCTGCACCCCGTGCAACGCGCCTTCATCCGCCATGATGCCTTCCAGTGTGGCTATTGCACCCCGGGGCAGATCTGCTCCGCAGTGGGGCTGGTGTACGAAGGGCATGCCGACACTCGCGAGGCCATTCGCGAGCAGATGAGCGGCAACCTTTGCCGCTGCGGAGCCTACGGCAACATCGTCGCCGCAGTAGAAGAAGCCATGCCGTTGATGATGGACGTGGCCCGGCCACAAGGCGGGACGAACCCATGACGCCATTCAGTTACCACAAGCCCGCATCGGTCAGCGAAGCTGTCAGCCTGGCAGACGCCAGCTCGCGTTTCATTGCCGGTGGTACCAACCTGGTCGACCTGATGAAGGAAAACGTGGTTCGCCCCAACCGCCTGATCGACATCTCCGGCCTTGGCCTGAACGGCATCCAGGCCACCCCGAACGGCGGGGTGCTGATCGGCGCATTGGTGAGCAATGCCGACCTGGCCTGGGATCCGACCATCCAACAGCATTACCCGCTGCTGTCCGAAGCCATTCTGGCGGGGGCATCACCTCAGTTGCGGAACATGGCCAGCACCGGCGGCAACCTGCTGCAACGTACCCGTTGCTATTACTTCTACGACACCGGCACACCCTGCAACAAGCGCGAACCGGGCAGCGGATGCCCGGCGCGTACAGGCCTGAACCGAATCCATGCCATTCTCGGCGCCAGCGATGCCTGCGTCGCCACCCACCCCTCGGACATGTGCGTGGCACTGGCGGCGCTCGAAGCTGTGGTGCATGTGCAGGGGCCGGCCAGTGAACGCCAGATACCCTTCGCGGATTTCCACCGCCTGCCCGGCGAGGCCCCGGAGCGCGACAACCAACTGGCAACCGATGAACTGGTGGTCGCCATCGAGTTGCCGCCCCCCGTTTTCGAACACCATTACCGTTACCTGAAAATTCGCGACCGCGCCTCGTATGCGTTCGCGCTGGTATCAGTCGCCGCTGCCTTGAACCTCGATGGCGGAGTGATCCAGCAGGCTCGACTGGCGCTGGGCGGCGTGGCCCACAAACCGTGGCGGGACACGGTTGCAGAAACGATGCTGGCCGGCCAGGCGCCTTCGCAAGCGCTATTCACCCAAGCCGCACACACCCTGCTGCAAGGGGCACAACCCCTGAGCCACAACGGTTTCAAGGTCACACTCGCGCAACGTGCAATCGTTCGGGCATTGAGCGAGGCAGTGCTCGGTGCCGCAGCCAGGGGGACAACACCATGATCGACACCACACCCATCGTCGGCACGCCCCTGGACCGGGTGGACGGCGTAGCCAAGGTTACCGGGCAGGCGCGCTATGCAGGTGAATACCCACAGGCGGGGCTGCTGCATGGCAGCGTCGTGTGCAGCACCATCGCCCGTGGTCGGGTGCTTGCCATCGACAGTACAGAGGCAATGCGTGTGCCCGGGGTGATCGCTGTGCTGGACCACGGTCATCGGCCGCGCATTTCCAGTTATGACGACGATTACAGTGACGCCGACTCGGCCGAGGGGTCGCCGTTTCGCCCCTTGTTCAATGACCGCGTGCTCTACAGCGGCCAACCATTGGCGCTGGTGGTCGCCACAACGCTTGAGCTGGCGCGATACGCAGGTTCGCTGATCAGGATCGACTATGCCGAGGAGGCCCACCAGACAGACCTGGGTGCCGCCCGGCAGTCGCATGAGGCACCCGCTGAAACACCGGTACCACGTGGTGATTTCGCCGGGCAGTTTGCCGCTGCGCCGGTGCAGATAGATGCCACCTACCTGACGGCCAACGAGCATCACAACCCGATGGAGCCGCATGCTTCGACCGTGCACTACAAGGCCGACGGCACCCTCGAAATCCATGACAAGACCCAAGGCACGCAAAATTGCCAGGACTACCTGCACAAGGTGTTCGGCCTGCCCAAGGCCAACATTCGCGTGCGCGCGGCATTCGTCGGCGGCGCCTTCGGCTCGGGCCTGCGCCCGCAGTACCAGTTGCCGCTGGCTGTGATGGCGGCGTTGCATTTGCAACGCTCGGTGCGCGTCACGCTGACTCGCCAGCAGATGTTTACCTTCGGCTACCGGCCCCGCACCGAGCAGCGGCTGCGCCTGGGTGCTGACGCTGGCGGGCGGTTGATGGCGATCGCCCACGATGCACTTGGCCAGACTTCACGCTTCGAAGACTTTACCGAGCATCTGGTGGAATGGAGCGGCATGCTCTACCAGTGTGACAACGTTGCGCTCAGCTATCGCCTGGCACCACTCGATGTATACACCCCGCTGGACATGCGCGCCCCAGGGGCCGCATCCGGCATGATTGCCCTCGAATGCGCCCTGGATGAGCTTGCCTGTGCAGCGCAGATCGACCCGCTCGACCTGCGCCGGCGCAACTTCGCCGCCAACAATGGCAACGAGGGCAAGCCCTACTCCAGCAAGGAGCTGCTAGCGTGCTATCAGCAAGGTGCTGAGCGTTTCGGCTGGCAAAACCGAAACCCTCAACCGCGCAGCATGCGCAATGGCCATCAGTTGATCGGCTGGGGGATGGCCGGCGGGGTCTGGGAAGCCATGCAGATGAAGGCCAGCGCCAAAGCCTGCATCGATGCCCAAGGGCACCTGACTGTGAGTAGCGCCACCACCGACATCGGTACCGGCACCTACACCGTCATGACCCAGATCGCAGCCGATGCAGCCGGCACCAGGGTGCAGGATGTCACCTTCTTGCTGGGGGACTCCTCACTGCCGACAGCACCGCTGCAGGGTGGCTCGTTCACGGTGTCGTCGGTGGGCTCGGCGGTACGCCAGGCCTGCCTGGTGCTGCGCAGCAAGCTGCTGGAACATGCGCGCAAGTCGTATCCCGAAGTGGCCAGTATCCCCACAGAGCAAATCGTCTTCGCCGATGGCTACCTGCACGCGGGCAGCAATCGCCTGGCCCTGGCGGAGATAGTCGCGGGCGCCCCGGGCAGAAGTTTCGAAGTACAGATAGACGCCGAGCCAGGTGCCAGACGCCAACCCTTCTCCACCGCCACACATTCGGCGGTCTTTGTGGAGGTGCAGGTTGACGAAGACCTTGGCACGATCAAGGTCACCCGGGTGGTCAGCGCCGTGGCGGCAGGACGGGTGGTCAACCCGAAAACCGCGCGCAGCCAGATCCTGGGGGGCGTGGTGTGGGGCGTGGGCATGGCCCTGCACGAGGAGGCCTTGACCGATCACCGGTTGGGCCGCATCGTCAACCACAACCTGGCGGAGTACCACATCCCGGTCAACGCGGACAGCGGCGATATCGAGGTTATTTTCGTTGAGGAGAACGACGACATCGTCAACGAACTGGGCTCCAAGGGGGTGGGTGAAATAGGCGTGGTCGGGGTGGCAGCGGCAGTGGCCAACGCTGTTTACCATGCCACGGGCAAGCGTGTGAGGGCATTTCCGATCACGCTCGACAAGGTGCTGTAAACGGGATTTTCAGCGCCTTTGCAAGCAGGCGTCGGTAGCCAGCGCGTCGCCCAGCGCCGCGCCGCTTGCGGTGTTGTCGAATACGCACCAGGTCGGTATGCGCAAGCGGTCGCGCTGCTGCAACTGGGCGGCCAGGCGCTTGAGGTACTCGTTGCCATAAGCGCTGCGGTAGATCTGCGGCTCACCGTGCAAGCGCCAATACGCCAGGCCCTGCCAGCCGCCTGGCTGGGCATCCATGCTAAAGCGCGAGGGGCTGGCTGCGACCTGGGCAGCCTGAAAGTCGACGAGCACCGACTGCGCTGCCGCCCATGATCGGTGCCGCGGTTCCACCGCCAGCCCTCCCCCATAGCGCGTTCGCAGGCGGGTGAAAAACGCATGCACAACGTCAACGTCAAACGCCAGCGACGGCGGCAACTGCACCAGCAGGCAACCGAGCCGATCGCCCAGATGCCCGCATTCATCCAGAAACTGCTCGAGCACACCCTCACAGCCTTGCAAGCGGTGCTCATGGGTGATGGCCCTGGGCAACTTGACGGCAAAACGAAAGTGCTCAGGCACCGACGCAGCCCATCGGGCATAAGTTTGCGACCGATGAGCACGGTAGAATGAGGAGTTGATTTCGACCGCGTTCAATCGGCCCGCGTAACGCTGCAAATGGGTCCCATGCAGGGGGAAGTGTTCGGCATGAAGCCGTGACAGGTTCCAGCCTGCGCAACCAAGATGAATCATCCTGAGCGTCCCTCTTGTGCATCAACAAGGCTGATCGCTTCGTGCCCTCTCATAGTCGAGGCTCAGGTACCCAGACAGGTTCACTCGCAGCACACCAGCGGTCATCTTGTAATCCAGCACGCCACTGGAGCCCTTGACCTGAACTTTACAGCGCCCCACGCATTCCCCTGCTTACCCGATGCCTTTGTACACAGCGAAGGTTGAACGCTTGCTGACACACTTCGAAAGGGGTTCTGCACCATGATCGATCAAGCGACAGGCATGAAACCAGGCGAACGCTACTGCGTGGAGAACATCGAACGCGCCCATCAATTCCCCGGTTTCTTTCAGGACGGCAAATATTACCTTGGTCCGGAACTGCTGACTGCAGTCGGCTGGCTCGAAGGGACCACGTTCATTTATGACAGCCTGGATGCAGAAGGCGAGCCCGTCTTTGCAGACCGGGTAGCGGGCACCATCGAGGGCTTGAAACTGGTGCTGGTCGACGGCACCGCCCTTGCGCTCTCGATGATGGAGGCCAGCGCCACCCTCGCGCCTGCGCCTGAGGACATCGAGCCACCCCAGGCTGCCGAGCCTGCCCCGCCGGCCGCCCCCGTCTCGACACAAGGCCCGCTGCGCGGCAAGGTCGTGGTCATCACTGGCGCTTCAAGTGGCATCGGCAGGGCCGCTGCGCATGCCTTTGCCTGCAAAGGCGCCCGCCTGGTGCTTGCTGCGCGAGATGAGGAAGCGTTGTTCGACGTGCTGGACGAGTGCACGGATTGCGGTACGGACGCCGTGGCAATCGCTACCGATGTCAGCCGCAGCGACCAGGTGCAGGCGCTGGCCGCCCAGGCTGCCGAATTTGGCCATGGGCGAATCGATATATGGGTCAACAACGCCGGCGTCGGCGCGGTCGGCACTTTCGAGGACACGCCCTTGGAGGCGCATGAGCAAGTCATTCAAACCGACCTGATCGGTTACCTTCGTGGCGCCTACGTCGTCCTTCCCTATTTCAAGGCGCAGCGCAGCGGCATCCTGATCAACACGTTGTCACTCGGAAGCTGGATCGCGCAACCCTATGCAGCGGCCTATTCGGCGAGCAAATTCGGCCTGCGTGGCCTGACCGACGCCCTGCGTGGAGAACTGGCGGCGTTCCCAGACATTCATGTCTGCGATATCTATCCTGCCGTCATGGACACCCCCGGTTTCAGGGATGGCGGCAACTACACTGGCCACACGCTGACGCCCCCCGGACCAGTCTACGACCCGGAATCAGTGGCCAAGGCCATGGTGGCTTGCGCCATTTCCCCCCGCGCGCGCACCACGGTCGGGGCAACCGCTCGCCTGGCCCACCTGGCCAGCTACCTCGTCCCGGGGCTGCCGCTGCTGTCAGGATGGCTGACCCGCTGGGGCTTGAGCCGTAGCCCCAGCGCCGGAACATCGCCCGGTAACCTGTTCGAACCACCGAGTGACCGGCGCAGTGTGGACGGTGGCTGGAGAGCCCGAAAAGACAGGACACCGGTGTTGGTGAGTGCCGCCGTGCTCGGGGCCATTGCCGGGTTTGCGATCACTCATTTGCAGCGCCGGCGGCGCCAAGGGGTTGACCGCTGAGCATCCAAGACAAAGGGTTTGAAGCGCCCTTATGACGTCCGCTGCTTCCACGCTTCGTATCGGGCAAGCAGCGGCTGAACGCTCAACCCATGCAGCAGTATGCTCAACGCCACCACTGACAACACCAGGTTGGTGCTCTGTGCCGCATAGCCAGGAGGCAGCCCATGGTCAAGGGCATAGAAGAGGTAGTAAAAGCTACCGATACCCCGGATGCCAAACCAGCCAAGCAGCCCACGCTGTCGAATATCCAGCATTCCCCGGACCGGAAACAGCACAATGCTCAAGGGACGAATCACCAGGAACAGCGCTCCGGCGACCAACAACGCCCGCCAGTCCCAATGCTCCATCAGCACCACCCCGAGCAAGGTCACGAGAAAAACCTCCATTGCCCGCTCGATCAAGCTGCCGAAGGCCAGCATGTCCCCCAGCATGATCCCCGCTGCAACCTGAGAATCGTCCAGCCCACGCACATCACCTTTCACTGCCAGCTCCGGCGCCACATGCTGGTGCCCCACTACGGGCTGCACCAGATGTTCGGCAGCCGGCTCCTCTGGGTTGCTGGATGTACTCACCTCCGCCTGGCGCAAACCCAGCCCAGCGGCGAATACCGCGAGAAACCCATAGGCCTGGATCGTTTCGGCAAACACATAGGCCAGCGCGATCAGTGCCAAGGCCAGGTAATCGTTGGGCGATACGGTACTGTCGTCGTTGCGCAGTCGCAGGAAGAGTGTGAGTTTGCCCAGCCCGCGCCCCATCCAGTAGCCCAGCAGCAGACCAGCACTCACTGCCCAGAGCATGTCCTTCAGCAACCAGTCGCCGAGCCAGGCCTGCCCGGGGTTCTGTTGCAGGAACAGCCCAAGGATGACGAAGGGAAAGGCCACCCCGTCGTTCAGGCCCGCCTCCCCCGACAAGCTGAAACGCACAGGGTCATCGTCCTGGGCATCGGCCACCTGCACAAGTGTTGCGAGCACGGGGTCTGTGGGTGCGAGGATCGCCCCGATCAGCACTGAAATACCCCATTCAAGGTCCAGGCCGTAGTGCAGCAGCAGGGTGACGCCACCGATGCAGATCATCATCACAGGCCCTGCCAGGTAAAACGCGCTCCACCATCGGCGGTCGTGCAAGGGCAAGCGCAATTTCAGGCCGCTGAAGAACAGCGAAAATAACACCGCGACCTCGGTCAGGTGCTCCATCCATCCCTTGGAACTGCTGAGATCCAGGTGGAGAAAACCAAGCCCGGCTGATCCCAGCCCGACGCCCAAGGCCAGACACACCACCGAGGAGGTCACCGGTATCCAGCGTAGATAGGAGGATGAGAGCGCCAGCAGCAGCAAGACTGCGCCCAGCATGGCGAACCATACGATGAAGGTCATCTGCGCAGCAGCCTTGGTGAAGTGCTCGGTTATGGTTTGACTTGCCGTGGCGACGGGTCGTTCCGCTGCGATAACCGGTTCCACAGGGACCGCATGCGTCCAACTCATGCGCCGTACCTGTAGATACTCTGTTGGCGGTCAAGCTTTTCTAAGGTGCTCAGCGCTGAAAAGCTTGGCCGTATCAAATGTGCGGATACCCATCGTGGCAATTTTGCCAGCAATGGCCCAATCGTTCAGGCTGGCCATGTCCTTGTAGGAGCAGCCTTGTGCTGCGAAGAGGCCGGTAAGGCAAAAGATTATCTTCGACAGCTATGGCCTCTTCGCAGCACAAGGCTGCTCCTACAGGTACTTTGCATGGCTTGAAACCCGTGCCTCCTTGGCCCGGTTCAGCGGCTAGATCAGGTAGTCGAGGATGGTCTGCTCACCGGTGCGGATATCCATCGTGGCAATTTTGCCGGCAATGGCCCAATTGGTCAGGCTGGCCATTTCCTTGTAGGAGCAGCCTTGTGCTGCGAAGAGGCCGGCAAGGCAGAAGATCATCTTCGCCAGCTATGGCCTCTTCGCAGCACA
>Ga0213824_1000180_pt1 | contig 54605 bp, 50 predicted proteins | sample MC6MC0906MG_FD_179892 | JGI IMG/M metagenome (GOLD analysis project Ga0213824, IMG submission 179892) | Enriched soil aggregate microbial communities from Iowa State University, Ames, United States - MC6-MC0906-MG | ecosystem: Environmental > Terrestrial > Soil > Unclassified | place: USA: Iowa...
CTGGGGCAGCCTGACTTTTGCCGGCGGGCTGGGTTACCTGATCTGGGCGATGATCGATGCCGGCCAGGTGGGCTGGGGCAGCGCGCAAACGCTAGGTCGGCTGGTGATCAGCGGCTTCTTGTTCGGCTTGTTCGTCATGGTCGAACGCAGCCAGCAGCGGCCAATGATCGACCTGCGGCTGATGCGCAGTGCGCGCTTCGTCGGCGCCTTGCTGGGCATGTTCGCCTACGCCGCTTGCGCCCAGGTGATGATGACCCTGCTGCCTTTGTACCTGCAGAACGGCCTGCAGCTGTCGGCCCTGGCCGCCGGTGCGGGCATGTTGCCATTCGCCGTGGCCATGCTGCTGATGCCGCGTGTGGGCATGCGCCTGGCGGCGCACTGCAGCGCTGCGCAGGTGTTTGCGCTTGGGCTGGTGCTGGTAGGGGCAGGCAACCTGCTGTGTGCCTGGGCTGCAAGCCACGGCGGCTACAGCGCGTTTGCTGTAGCCAGCCTGGTGCTAGGTGCGGGCGCCGGGCTGCTCAACGGCGATACGCAGAAGAACATCATGGCCTGTGTGCCCCGCGAGCGTACTGGCATGGCGTCGGGGCTGAGCACCACCACGCGGTTCGGCGCGATCGTGCTGGCAATTGGTGTACTGGGCGCAGTGCTGGCCGCCCGTAGCGGGCAGCTGCTGAAGGAGGCGATGGCAGTAGTGGCGCCAGCGCACCTGGGAGACGTTGCAACGATGGCCACGCGAGTGGCTGCCGGTGACCTGGCCGCGGCGTTGGCCATGCTGGATCCCGCCTTGCGCGCCGAGGTTGCGCCCCTGGCCCGCCAGGCGTTCATCGGTGGCTTTGAAAGCGTGCTGCATGTTGCAGGCATCGCCGCCCTGGTGTTTGCCATTGTCGTCGGTGTCTTGCTGAGCCGCCCGCCAGTGCAGTTGAAAACGTGGGCTGAGCACGGTGCGTGAGCCCTCATGCGGCGTCATCAGGTAGCCTTTTGCAATTATTTCTTCCTGGGCCCTCAACTATTTCGAACGGCGAATGTCATTGATTGCGGGCCTGCTGAGTGATGCCAAAGTGCAATGAAAGCCTTTTGCTGGCCTGATGGCAAAAAGCCGCTATCGCACAAAACTGTGTAGATGGTGGAAAATCACGTTTTTGCCATACCAAGGCATTACCCTGGGGCGAAGAAGCCGTCCTCGAACATCGGGCGATTCCGCCGGCGTTTACCGCAGCCGGCTGCTCGGCGGATGGCTTTTAAATGGCTTTATCCCTTGTTTTACAAGGGTTTTAGTAAAAATACCGCTCACATTATGAGCACTCACGGAGGAGGACTGGACCAGGATTCAGGCTTGTCATGGAGGATGTGTTGCAAGTCCCGCCATCAACTCTGCCGATCTTCCTCATCAGGTGCTGGAGACCACGGTTTACGTGGCATTCATGGCTTTTCGCACATTTTTTTCGACCGCTGACTTCAGCCATTTTAAGCGTCCGAATGGTCAGGTTTTGTCCATCGAAAATATAGGCTAACGGCCAATTTTTAGAGTTGGCCAGGCAGTGCCTCTGTGCATATCGCCAAGGTGCGGCAGCATCACCTAATTCGTTGATTTCCCCAATATTATCAGGGCCATAGCCCTGATTTTGGTGTGGCCTGATGGGTCTGCGCCCGGGGTTAATTTTGGATATTTAGCGTCAAAAGCTTTTACATAGGTGTGCAGAAATGCGTCGCGGATTGCAGGTATTAACCCAATCTGTCAAAATTTCGCTGTTGCACATTTCTAAGTCTTGGATGAAAATGCTGCTTCATGGAGCGAGATATGGACGAACTGGGACAAACCACAACGTCATGGGGCAGCGGTGCGGGCGAGGACGTGGATGTTCGCGCGCTACGACGCTACAACCGGTTGCTGGGGGTTTTGCTGGATATCGGGGAGTGGGCCTGCATCGGCTTGCTGCCTTGTGTAGCGGTGGCCGCCATCTGGCTGGTGACGCAAACGAATTTTGAAAACGTCGTGTTCTATGACGGAACCGACTCGATTTGCATTTACGACGGAACGACAGGGGAAATCCGCAATGTCGAGTAAGGAAACCCAACACGGAACCCCTGGTGGTGATGCGCCGCAGGCCCGGCGGGGCACCGATGAAGAAAAGCTGCTGGAGCTGGCACTGGACGAAACGCCCGGTGAGGCCGCAGCCACCGTCAGGGAAGTCAAGCGTCTGCAGCTGGAATGCCTGGATCTCAAGCGCCGTAACAAGCGCGTCTGGGGGCAACTGCTGGCCCTGACTTGCGTGTTTGGCGTAACCATCGCGGCGGTAGTGTTCTGGTACCCGAAGTACCGTTGGATCCCGACCACTGACAACCATGCCATCTGTGAAGTCTCCACCGAAAACAACCCGCGCGTCACCCCTGCGACGCTGGCCGAATACGCCAAGGATGCGGTGGTCAACTCGTATTCCTACGACTATGTGAACTACCGCTCCAACCTCAATGCGGCGGGTGCGCGCTGGTACACCGATGAGGGGCGCAAGGCCTTCCTGAAGACGCTTGACGATTCCGGCAACCTGGAGCGCGTGCTGAAGGGGCGGATGATCCTGCGGGCCATGGCCACCCAGGTGGCCCAGGTCGAAGAAAGCGGTGTGCTGGCGAGCGGGCAGAACTACTGGGTGGTACAGGTGCCGATTGCCATCGAGTTCTATGTCGGCGGTGACCAGCAAGCACGCTCGCGCCAGGATTTCCTCGCAGCCGTAACCATCGTCCAGATCCCCGCTTCGGCCACCAACACCAAAGGCATCGCCGTCGATTCTGTTCAGCTGTCGCCGTACACCTCAAGGAAGTGACCATGAAGAAGCATCTGATCGCATCGTTGCTTGCGAGCGCTATCGCCATCCCGGCATTTGCCAACGAGGCGCCAGAAGCGCCTGCCGCCGAGGGTGGCATGGGGCAGATTGGCGCGACGCAAGCTGGCGAAGCTCCGCCCCAGCCACCGATGAATGGCCTGGGCCGGCAAGTATCCAGTGTTGCTCAAGTGGTCTACCCGCGCCCGGAAGATGTCATCAGCGACACGGTACAGGACGTTCAGGACTCGCAACTGACCTCGTCGCAGGTAGAGCTGATCAAGCAGCTCTGGCTGGAGCGTGAAAAGCAGAAGGCCACGGCCTACATAAGCCCGGCCAAACCCGTGACCCGCACGCTTGCACTGAACCTGGACCCGGGTGTGTCGCCACCCATCGTTCGCCTGAGCAAGGGGCAGCAGTCCTCGATCGTGTTCTCCGACTATGCCGGGCAGCCATGGATGATCCAGAACGTGTCGATCAACCGCGAACTGTTCAGCGACGGGCGCGAGCGAGGCGGTCAGAACGGTCAGAACGGCACTGCCGCACCGACCAACATCCTCACCCTGGACCCCGCCACAGCTGCGGCCTACGGCAACGTCACCGTCACCCTGCGCGGGCTGGCCACGCCGATCATTCTGATCCTGGCCGCCGGCCAGGAAGAAGTGGACATGCGCGTGGATGCGAAGGTGCCCGGGCGTAATCCGGATGCTGCGGCTTCTGTGGCAATGCTGAGGATGCCCGGTATCGATGATGCGCTGACCTACTTCCTGGATGGTGTGCCGCCGAAAGAGGCCAATCGCCTGAAGGTGACCGGGCTGGAGGGCGTCGAGGCCTGGAGCTATGGCCCGAACATGTACGTGAAAGCCAAGGCTGATGCGCAATACCCGGCCTACACCAACGCTGCGCGCAGCACCACAGGTGTGGCGGTGTATCGCTACGCGGGCCTGCAGAACAGCGTCACGTTCACGACTGGCGGGCAAGCCGTAACCGTCTTCATCGAGCAAGGGAATCTGCAATGAGTGATAACAACATGCCGCCGAACGACTCGGGCTTCGATGAAGAGGACGAGCACCTGGTAGCCGACCGCGACGGGCCGGCTGGCTCGCACGTGAAGAAGGCGCGCAAGTCCGATGAGATGCAGCGCAACCTGCACGCCGTGTTCGGTTCCGGTGTTGGCAAGGTGTCGCTGATTGCGGCCGGCCTGGTGGTGCTTGCGCTGGGGGCGCTGGCCTACAACGGCATGACCAGCAAGGACGAACCTGTCGGCAAGGCCTCTACGGTGGACGTCCCGCGTGCACCGCAGCCCGAGGTGTCGGTCGACCCTATTTCCGCTGCCGAGGCGGAGCGTCGCAACCTGCGAAGCTCGCTGGAGGCCGAGCAGGCTGCCGAGCGCGGCATGTCGTACCAGCCTGGTTTCGACCCTAACATCGTTCAGTCCACCGGTAGGGATGCTGCCCGTGGCCAGAATGCCCAGTTCAATGTGCCCGGGCAGCCGTACAACGACGCCAGCACGCAGCCGCCGCAGATCTATGTCGGCGCCGGGCAGCCGCCCCGCGAGGCCGCCCAGAACCAGCGGGCCGGCGCGAGCAACGCACAGGCCGATGAACAGGCACGCCTGCGCCTGGAAGAGCAGCTGAAAAAGGCCGAGCAGCAGCGCGACCTGTACGTCAATGAGCTAAAGGCAGAGACGCTCAAGTCGATCAAGCAACTGATGGGTGAGTCTGAAAGCGCAAAAGGCTTCGCCGAAAAAAGCAGCTTCAGCACGGTCAGCTATTACCCGACCGAGCGAGCAGCCAACAGCGAACGTGATGGCGTGCTGCGTACCGGCAACGCCAAGGACAAGAAGGACCCCAACGACATCGAGGCCGTGGGTGACACCGACCGGGACTTGCTCATCAAGACCGGCACCATCATGTACGCCACGCTGGATTCGGAGGTCAACACCGACGACGGCGGCGACGTACTGGCAACCATTCGTGGCGGCAAATGGAACGGCTCCAAGCTGATCGGCAAGATCGAACAGGCGCCGGACAACATCCGTGTGAAGTTCACCATTCTGGCGCCACCGGTGAACGATTCCCGCCCGACCATGCGCATCAGCGCCGTGGCGCTGCGAGAGGATGACGCCAAGCAGGGTATTGCCGAGACCAAGGACCACCACACCATGGAGCGCTACTTCGCCCTGGGGGCTGCCTCGCTGCTGTCCGGCTACGGTCGGGCTTACCAGCAGACGGCAGGTACCACGATCATCAGCCCGAGCGGTGTAGTGGCCCAGACCACGACCGAGCCTTCGACCAAGCAGGTCATCGGTTCGTCGGTGGGCGAGATGGGTACCGCGATCGCGTCGGAAGTACGCCGTGGGTTCAACCGTCCGGCTACCTACGCAACACCTGCGAACAAAGGCTTTGGCCTGTTCTTCCTGCAAGACGTTCACGATCAATCTCGATAAGGAGTTCGACATGAAGAACTGGTCATTCGGAAAACTCATAGGCGTTTTTGCCGGTAGCTTCTTAGCGCTGATCGTGGTCGCCGTGGTTGTGATCAAGGCCTCGTCGTCGCCGGCCGCCAAGACCAAGCGCACAGCGCAAATCCAGGCTCAGTCGGCACAACAGCCACGCATGGATGTGTTGAGCATCGAGCTGGCCAAGTCCAGGGAGCAGGCGCAAGCGGCCCTGCAAGCCCAGGAGAACAGTGAAAAGCAACTGAAGATCGTGCGCGAGGAATCGCAGCGCAATACCCAGCTGCTGCTGAGCCAGATCAAGAACCTGGATAACAGCATGTCCCAGCTGACCCAGCGCATGAACAGCTACGAGCAGAACCGTCAGCGCGTGGAGATCGTCAAGCCGCCGCGCAGGGCGCCAGCACCGGCCGCGTCGCAGGGGTACGCCAGAAGCGCTCACCCGATTCCGCAATCGAGTGGCTACAAAGTGCAGGCCGTGGTCGGGCACCGGGCCTGGGTGAAGAATGGTGAGAGTGAAGACAGCGTAAAGGCCGGCGACAAGTTGCCACCGGTGCAGCGCGAATTGAAGGTGCTTTCAGTTGATCGCGACAGCGGTATTGTAGTGACTTCACCCGCTCTTTAAACAAGGACGTTCCCATGGCGGCCGGATTTGCCGATCTAGTAGATGTATTGGTCAATATCGGGAAAGTGATCCCGACGGCGATCATGATGTGCCAGGGTATTGCCGCACTCATCGGTCTTTACCTGACAGGTGCTGCGTTGATTGAAATCTGGGGTGTTACCCATGACAACGCATTGAAGTATGTAGCCGGGCGACAGCGTTTTTCGGTCGGCTCCGCCTGTGTGCAATTGGTGATCGGCTCGATCTTGCTGGCCATTGGCACACTGGAGTGGATGGGGATCATGTCGCGAACGTTGACCGGGGATTATGCCAACTCGCGCATGTTGTCCTATTCCTCTACCGGCACCACGTTGCAGCAACAGGCACAACTGGCCACGCTGGCCCTGCTGGGCATCATGCAGGTGGTCGGTCTTATTGCCATGGTGAAAGGTTGGTTGACAGTAAACGGTTATTACAACAATCAAACTCAAGCCGGCCTGGGAACCGCCAGTGGATGGATCATCGGCGGTGTGCTGGCGTGGAACTTCAAATGGTTCAGCGATGTACTCAACAACACAATCGGATTCAATCTGGTTGGACTTTTCACGCCGTGGTCGTAACGGCTTTTCGAAATATGAAACCCAAGGAGCGTCACTCATGAAAGCACTCAAAACCCTGAAAGCTGCTTACGATTCGGCCAAAGTTCGTGCGACCACCGCAGTTATCGGTGCCCTGGCAGCACCGTCGGCATTTGCCATTACCAAGACTGACCTGACCCAGGACACCTCGGGCGGCAAGACCGCTGACGACGTGATGACCAACATCGACAATACCGCTCAGGGCGGCGCCACGCTGCTGATCTCGCTGGTGTCGATTGGTGGTTTCGTGGTCGTTGCCATTTCGCTGTACACCCTGTGGAAAGCTTCCAAGGATGAGCGTGAAAAGCCGATGTCGGCCATTGTCGGCCTGTTCATCGGTGGCCTGATGGCGGGTGTCGGCACCGTGATGTGGATCATGCGCAACACCATGGTCAACTAAGGCTGCGCGCCGCTGACCCTAAAGCGGGGCGCAAGGCCCCGCCATTTCCAGACAGTTTCGGGGATATCGGACGTGAGCGAAACAAACTCTGCGCAGGGCAGGGCAGTCAATGTGCCCACGCTGGCGAGTGGTTATGTCAGCCGTACTGCCAATCAACCGGTATTCGGCGTGCGCCGGCCACTGTGGCGCTCTGACGATGATCAACGAAAACTGTTCAGTGAAGCGCACAACAAACTGCGCACTTCGGTGTGGCAGCGCGACAATTACACCTGTCGCTTCTGTGGTTTCAAGTCTGCCAAGTTTCAGGAACTCCATGCCCTGGATGGCAATGCCGACAATTGCACCAAGGACAACCTGATCACCGCGTGCAACTTGTGCCGCCAGGTTCATCACCTGGGTGCCTGCGCCATGAATGGCACCGGGTTTTTCGTGGCGGTTCAGGAATTGACGCAAACCGAGATCAACAACATTGCCCGTTGCATCTATGTCAATGAGTTGCTCGGCGACAGGGCGGTCAACGAGAAACTGACCAGCCTGCTGGCAGCGTTCCAGTTTCGCGGTGGCGACACGCTCAAGGACGTGTTCGGTGGTGAAGTGATCACGGTATTGAGTGTGGCAGAAACCCTCGCAAGCAAAACACTTGTCAGCGACGAAGAATATGAAAGACGTGCTGAATGGTTGGCCCCGCTGCGGCTGTTTCCAACCAAGGGCGCGTTCAAGGATGGGCAGCTTGAATATTACGCGGCCAATAACCGCGCCTTGTTCCTGCCTGGCAACTGGTCGGCATTGACCGGCCAGCTACTGAAGCAATTCGCTTGATGCACCCTGAAGCAGAGCTGATCAGCCTCGCCATTGAGAACCTTAGAAAGGAAGAACAAGGAAATGTTTAACAAACTCGAGGCGGTGATCCTGACGGTTCTGAGCCAGCTCAAGGCAGACGTGCAGGACTATTGCGACCTTGAAACGGTCGACGGTGGGCAGTCCATCGTCGCCAACGACGGTTCACTGGCGTCCATCGTCCGCTTCAACGGCACCAAGAGCGTACTGGGGCGTGAACAGTTCGAACGCCTGGTCAGCCTGCTGGAAGCCTCGCTTTCCGTGTACTTCAAGGTGCGTGGCCATCATCTGCAGATTGTCTTCAGCCGCGATCTGGATGCTACCGCGCCGCTGGAGCAGAACGCCTTGCAGCAGGCGGCTACCGCCGAGCGGCTGAACCTGAACGTGCGGCACCTGATCAACGAGGGCGTGAGCAAGTACGCCCAGTATGTGTATGACGAAGAGTGCTACCTGGTGTTCTGGTCGCGGCCCGCGCTGCTTGACCAGACCGAGCGGGCCATGGCCCGTGAGGCACTCAACGAGTTCAGAAAGGCATCGGAGTGGCCGGCCACCGCAGATGCGCAGAACCTGCTGCGCCCCATCTCCTACCTCAAGGACCGCCACCTGTCCTTTGTCACCAAGATTTCCGAAGACCTGACCTCCCCTGAGTTCGGCTGTTCGGCAGACGTGCTGGACGTCAGTGAAGCGATCCGTGCCATCCGCGCGAAGGTGAACCCCGACATCACGCCGCGTACCTGGAAGCCCTACATTCCGGGCACCGCCATTCCAATGCGCTGGAAGACCAGCAAGCGCAGTGGCGACATGTCGGAGTTCATGTACCCCACGCTGCCCAGCCAGATCATGGTCACCTCGGGTGAGATCGGCAGTGGCGAGCGCACCAGCCTGCTGCCGGACCCTACCAGCGTGCGGGTTGGCGCGCGCGTGTATGCGCCGTTGCTGATGTCGATTCCACCGGCAGAGCCGCAATACTTCAACACCCTGTTCAACAGCCTCAACCGCGCGGAAACCCAGGAAAACGGTGTGTCACGCGCCTTGCCGTATTCGGTGTCGATCATGCTGTCGTCCGATGGCATGAGCGTGCTGGCCTGGAAGAGCCTGTTCGCCCAGTTGCTGTCGGTAACCTCCGAGCAGAACCGCAACATCAACCTGGCCACCAAGGAGCTGCGCGAGCGGGTGCGTGACGGTGAGTGCATGGTCAAGCTGCAGGTTGCCGCCATGACCTGGGCCAGCCCGGACGAGAAAGGCGTGAAGGAGCTTGCGCTGCGCAAGTCCAAGCTCTGGCGCACGCTGGAGGCCTGGGGCCAACCGGTGTTCATCGAACGCACCGGCAACCCGATGCAGGCGTTCCAGTCCAACTGCCTGGCCTTGACCACCAAGCATCTTGGCGACCCTGCTGCTGCCCCGCTTGGCGATGCCGTGGCCATGCTGCCGCTGACCCGGCCAGCCTCGCCGTTCCAGGAAGGTTCGACCATCTACCGCAGCCTGGACGGCAAGATCCTCAAGTACCAGCGTTTCTCGTCTCAGCAGACCACCTGGATCACCCTGATCGCAGGCAAGCCGGGTTCGGGCAAGTCGGTGCTGATGAACAACAACCACTTCGAGTCCTGCCTGATGCCTGGCCTGACGGGCCTGCCTTACATCGGCATTACCGACATCGGGATTTCCTCGTCCGGTTTCTGTGACCTGGTGCGCGACAACCTGCCACCCCGGCTTCATCACCTGGTGGTGTACAAACGTTTGCAGAACGCCAGGAAAGACTGCATCAACCCGCTGGATACGCCGTTGGGCCAGCGTTACCCGCTGCCGAAGGACCGTGAGTTCAACAAGAACTTCCTGACCATTCTGGTCACGCCGCCCGAGCGCGAAAAGCCCTATGAAGGGATGAGCAACTTCGTCGGCCGGATGGTTGACCTGGCCTACCGGCGCAAGGACGACAAGATCGAGCGGGCCAGCCCGGAAACCTACAAGCCGGGGCACAACGATGTCGTGGACACTGCCGTGGCGCAGCTTGGCTTCCGGATTCTTCCCGCGACCACCTACTGGGAGCTGGTCGACGCGATGTTCGATGCCGGCATGGTGTACGAGGCAGAGGTGACCCAGCGCTACGCGGTGCCAACCCTCAATGACCTGGTGGCGGTGGCGTCGACCGAGGAGGTGCGGGCCGAATACGAGGGTTCCGGCGAGGTTGGTCGTAGCCTGGTCGATGCCTTCATCCTGGGTATCCGCGAGGCAGTGGGTGACTTCCCGGTGTTCTCCGATCACACCCGCTTCGACGTGGGCAGTGCCCGCATCGTGGCCCTCGACCTGCAGGACGTGGCGCTGCAAGGCTCTGCATCGGCGAAAAAGCAGACGGCCTTGATGTACATGATCGCCCGCCAGTGCTTCATGAAGAAGGTGGCGTTCTCGAAGGAGGACTTCCCGTTCTTCACCGAGAAGTACCTGCCATTCTACGAGCGCCTGGTGGCGGACCTGGTGGATGAATACAAGGTCATGTGCATGGACGAATTCCACAAGACCGGTGGCCACGTGGGCTTGCAGGAACAGATGCAGACCGATGGCCGTGAGGCCCGTAAGTGGAACATGGAGATCATCCTGGCTTCGCAGTTGATGGAAGACTTCGGCCAGCTGACCAAGATCGCCACGGCCACCTTCATCCTCGACTCGGGCACCAAGGAAACCCGCGACTGGCTGCGCAAGAACATCGGCCTGTCCGACACCGAAGAGCATGCGCTGGTCAACTTCGTGCACGGGGCCAACAAGCATGGCTGTACCTTCCTGGCGCGCTTCGAAACCAAGAACGCCACCTACAGCCAGCTGTTCACCATGTCTGCCGGGCCGATGCGCCTGTGGGCACTGACCACCACCGCCGAAGACCGGAAGCTGCGCACCATGCTCTACGAGCACATGCCGCGCCCGGACGCGCTCGCATTGCTGGCCCGCCGCTTCCCGTCGGGTGGCTGCAAGGACATGGTGGAGCGGCTCAAGCGCGAAACGTTCAAGGATGTCGAGTTCGTCGATGACGACATGGAGCAGTCCGTGATTGCGCGCATCGCCAAGGATCTGGTCGCTGACTACATCAGCGCCAGTGCATACGAAGACGTAGTGTGAGGGAGTGACAGATGGCTCAGTACAAGGGCGCATCCCGTCAGCATGAAGTCAGCACCAGCCGGCGGCGCAAAGACACGCGCCTGGCCGGGCAGCGCTTCAGCGATTTTTTCCAGTCTGCTGACGGCGCAGTGTTTGGCACCTTCGCGCTGCCGATTCTGGCGCTGGTTTCGATCAAGGTGCCCTTTTCCGGTGAGCTGCTGTTGTTGCTGGCCTGGGCGTTCAAGCGCAAGTTCGTCGACGTCGAAAACCGCGCCTTCGATTTCCCTTACCGGGTACCCAAGCTGGCGGACGTCAATGACGGCTCGTACAAGGGCAAGAAGAAAGGCGAGGGCGTGACGCTTTTCGGCAATGACCTGGAGAGCAAAGAGCAGATCTACGCCGGCGACAGTGACCTGCGCACCCACCAGCTGGTGCTGGGCACCACGGGCTCCGGTAAGCCGCAGCCCAAGCATGCCAAGGTGCTGACGCCAGGCGGCTGGGTGGAGATGGGCCGTATCCGGGTCGGCGACAGCGTGTGCACGCCCGATGGCAAGCAGGCTGCGGTGCTGCGGGTGATCGAGCAGGGCATTCAGCCGATCTGGACCGTGGCCACGCGGGATGGGCGGCGGGCGCAAGCCACCGGTGACCACCTGTGGCGGGTGCTGACCCGCGGGCAGGATGGCAGCGAAGAGGCCCACACCGTGACCACCGATGCCATTCGCGAACTGATGGCGCGCGGCATCGTGGTGATGCTGCCCAAGGTGCGCAAGAAGCGCGGCTCGGCCAAGTTCAATGGCTGGGCCCAGGTGTGGAAAGTGACGGCTGCCGGCCAGGCACCTTGCCAGTGCATCGAGATCGATCACCCACACCACCTGTACATCACCGACGACAGCCTGGTCACCCATAACACCGAGCTGTTGCTCGGCATCGTGTTCAACGCCCTGGTGCAGAACACCGGTTTCATCTACGTCGACGGCAAGGGTGACCCGAAGCTGCAGAAGGAAATTTTCCGCCTGTCGCGCTACCTGGGCCGCGAAGATGACCTGTTGATCATCAACTTCATCACCTCTGGCCGCGACTTCGTCGAGAAGCAGGTCGACAAGGTGACCAACAACATGAACATGATGGGGAATACCTCGTCGGGCATGTTGATCGAGCTGATCGTGTCGCTGATGGATGACTCCGGTGGCGGCGGCGACATGTGGAAGGGGCGGGCGATCATGTTCGTGGCAGCCCTGACGCGGCCGCTGACCTATCTGCGGGACAAGGGTCACATCAACCTGTCGCCCGAGAAGTACCTGGAGTACTTCGAGCTGAACGTGATCGAAGAGCTGGTGTGGGAGCACGGCGGCAAGTACGGCGAGATGTTCGACGTGATCGTGGCCCCGCTGCGCTCCTACCTGCTGACGCTGCCGGGTTACCAGAAAGCCAAGTTCAAGAAACAGGAAACCAAGACCCTGGAGCAGCACGGCTACATCGTCATGCAGCTGGGGCGGATCTTCAACGACTTGACCTTCAACTACGGCCATATCTTCAAGACACGCGTCGGTGACGTGGACTTCTACGATGTGGTGATCAACCGCCGCTTGCTGGTGGTGCTGCTGCCGGCGCTGGAGCGTGCACCGGACAGCATGCGCATGCTTGGCAAGATGATCGTAGGCAGCATCAAGCAGATGATGGCCGGCTGCCTGGGCAACCGGGTCGAAGGGGTGGTACGCGAAATCATCGACAGCCGGCCAACGGGCTCCAAGTTCCCGTTCTATACCATCCTCGACGAATACGGCTATTACGCCGTGGTCGGCTTCGCCGTGGCCCCGGCCCAGGCGCGTAGCCTGGGCTTCAGCGTCACCTTCGCGGCCCAGGACTTTTCCTCGCTGAAGAAATCCAGCGCCGAAGAAGCGGATGCCACCTGGGAAAACACCAACATCCGTGCCGTCGGCCGCCTGACCTCGGGCACCGAATCGGAAACCTGGCGGCGCGTGCAGGGCGCGGCGGCCGAATCTTCGCAGGCCATGCTGGGCAACTTCGAGCGTACTGCGGGCAACGAAAAGCTGCGGCAGTCGGACAACATTGCCATCGAGCAGCGCAGCCGGTTGAACTACGACGACGTCGCCATGCAGGAAAACGGCGAGTTCACCTTCCTGGTCGGCAAGAAATCGCAGAATGGCAAAACCGGCGGGGTGGCCCTTATCCGCGGCATGGGCTTCTACACGGCCGGCCCGGCACCGAAAGAAATGCGCATCAACGATTTCATTCCGGTCGAGCCGCCCGAGCCGTCAGACCTTCCGCAGAACAGGCAATCGCGCCAGGCATTTGTCGACAGCCTGAAAGACGGCTCATTCGTCAGGCGGGTGCGGGCGGTGGTCAAGGGCGACCCTACCTTTGCCCGTATGCACAGTGCGTTCGAACACAACTACGCAGACCCGGACCGGCCACTGCTGGGTAGGCTGGATACTTCGTTCGCCGTACTCGGGGGGTATTTGACCGGCGCGTTGAAAAAGCCGGCTCCTGCTGCGCCATCTGCGCAGCAGGTGCTGGAGACACCCGTTGCGCCAGCCGCTGCCCCCGTAGCTGCAGTGCAGGAGGATCCACTGAGCCCGGGGGCGATCGAGGCGAGCCTTCTGGCGGTGGCCGACCTGATCGTGGGGAACACGGTGGCGCCAGAGGTGCCCGCTGTTGTGGCTGCGGACGAGCAGGCGCTGGACGATGAATGGGCCCGTGAACTGGCAATCGTCATGCCCAAGCAAATGCTCGACATGCAAGTGATGGCTGGCGGTGAAGCGTTCGCATCGCTGTCGGACAAGTGGGCCGCCGAAGAGCGCATCCGCGAAGCCTGCGATGCTATCGCCCGCGAAACGGCCTATTCCGTATCGCCCGCGCCTGAGGCGCAGGATGTGGCGGGTATGCGTGAACGTTTGCACGATCTGCAGGCGCAATGCCGCGCGATGATGAAGAACAAACCGCATGAGTAGACGTCGAACGCCCCGTCCACTGGTCGGAAGCAGATTCTAATTGGTGTCATAAATTGACGACGATAGATATCTAACAGATAATCAGAAACTAGAATTTTTGCATGCCAGGGTGACGTGATGGGGTTGTTCGATTCAGGGAAGAAGGCAGCGAAGTTCGCGTTCATCACCATGCCCATGGCGGCCTTGGGCGTGAACCAGCTGCGCATGGGCAACCAGCACATCAAATCGCTGTGGCGTTCCAATTTCAGCCCTACCTGCCCCGAGTGCGAGCGCGGGGTGCTGTTCAAGACCGAAGGCGACCATCAGGAGCTTGAGCAGAGCCCGAAAGGCAAGCTGCGTGTGCTGCACAGCTGGGGCTGCAACAACTGTGACTTCGCCTTGTTCGAAGAGGACAATGTCAAAAAGGTCCGCGAGCATGCTGCGCGCTACCGCAATGAGCGCGTAAAGGCACAGCTGACGACCATCGAACGCGACGAACTCGACCGTATTGCCCGCAACCACCGCCTGCATTCCAGGGCGTTCTTCATTGCCAGCCTTTTCGCCGTTGCCGGGTTCGTCTACATGCTGGCGACCGGCGCCGGCATCATGATCGCCCTGAACTGGTTGTCGATCGGCTTTGCGCTGTGGGTATTCGGCATGAAGAAGTCCTATCGCAGCTGGCAGGTCTCGACGGGGCAGCTGTTTGTCGAAGGCGCGTTCTGGTTCTGGTTCCAGCATCAGAAGTGGATTATCTGAACATGGCGCGCAACGGGCTCCAATGGGTACTTGCCGTGCTGGCGCTGTGGTCTGCGCAGGTGCTGGCCGATGACTTCTATGCCGTGCGGCCTGCGGATATCGACTGCGTCGTGCAGGCCGCACAGCGCCAGGGTGTGCCGGCCAACGTGCTGCTGGCCATTTCCAGCAAGGAGAGCGGCAAGAACGGGCAAAGCGTGTCGAACAGCAACGGCACCTTCGACCTTGGCCATTTCCAGATCAATACCACCCATTGGGGGCCCAAAGGCGTATTCGCCTCGTACCCGGCCATTACCAAATCCGATGTCGCCTGGCGCGGTTGCTACAACGCCGAGCTGGCGGCCTGGCTGCTACGCCAGAAGCTTGCCGAGAACAATGGTCAGGATTTCTGGACCCGTGCGGCCAACTACCACTCCCGCACCCGCAAATTCAACGACATCTACAAGAAAGACCTGATCCCGCTCGCGGTGAAATGGGGCAAATACCTTGAACGGCAGCGCCATGACCGGCTGGTGGTCAGCTACCAGTAACAGGCCGCCGCAGGTTGCCCCTGCGCAGGGTCGATCAGAATGACAACTTCAGGAGTTTTTACATGAAAGGAATGCTCATGGGTGCACGCTGCTGCAAGGCTGGGGGCGTGCTGTTGGCGTTGGTTGCGCTGGGGGGCTGTGCCAGCTCTGCCAAACCGACCACCGACGACACCGAGGCGTTTGCCAGCCGGATCATCGCCGACAAAGTGTCGGTGGCGGTCAACTCTCAGCACAACTACGTATCGCGGTTGAACGCTGACCGTGTGCAAGCGGCCTCTCGCCAGGCTGCGGTCGACACCGACCAGGTGGATATCGATTTCATCGGCAAGCCCCAGGAGCTGCTGCAGACCTTCGCCAGCCGCTACGGCTATGCCTACGTCGAGAGCGGTAAGCGTGTGGACCTCAAGCCCATCAACGTGTGGGTACGCAAGGCCACCCCGATCAACGTCCTGAAGGATGTGGGCGCGCAGATCGACACCGGTGCCGATGTGGTGCTCGACAAGAGCACCAATACCCTGCGCCTGATCTACAAGCCGGTACCGTTGGCGCTGGGGAGGGGCTGAACATGGCGATGGACATGCCTCCGATGACCCTTGAGGACGCCGAGCGCCTCTATGACAAGCCTGCCTACGTTCAGCAGCAGGGCGACACCGGCGATGCCAAGTCGGCTGTCGAGGCCATGCGCGACGAGAAGAACCAGGCATCGGCAGCCCGTGGCGAAGCCATTCTCGATGCCGCGCTGCAGGTCGGTGTAAAAGCTGGCCTGGCCTGGCAGCTCACCAACATCAACAAGGCGCTGAAGGTGCGCGAGCGCGAGTTCGATACGGTCTATGACTTCAGCAGCCTGATGATCCAGGACCGCGTGGTGCCGCCGGTGATCACCGAGGCGCGCCACCTGTACAACCAGGACGGCGATTACACGCTGCGCCTGTCGGGGGCGGCCTACAAGATCGAATCGCAGGCGCGCTTTTCGTCGGTTCCGCCAAGCTGGCGCGAGTACCTGACCTTCCCGCTGCCCAGCTTCGACCGCACCTCGCTGGTTTCTGCGCTGGTGCCGCGGTCCGACGAGGAAGAGCGGGTATGGAAGCTGGCTGTACGTGAAGGCTGGAAGCAAGGCGTCGAGCAGGCAAACCTGATGCTGACCTACGGCTTCGACCGGATGAACCGCGATATCGATGGCATGCGCCGTTTCAGTGAGTTTGCCCGCCACGGCCAGGTCACTCTGCCGATCATCTCCGGTGCGGCCATTCCCGTTACCAAGGAAGGGCGGTCGATGGCGGTGGACGAAACCCTGTTGCGCATCACGGCGCTGCCAGAATTCAATGACAACATGAATGTCTGGCGCAGCTCGATTGCCACTTCCACCACCGCCGATCCGGTGCGACGTGCTGCGCCAACCCGTGCCGCAAAACCGGCACCGTCGCCTGCCGCCGCCCGTCAGCCAGCAGCGGCGGAGGCGTTCGCGGCCCCCGGTGGCAGCGGCTTGCGTGCGCAGCCCGCTGCCGGCGAAGGCGGGCCGCAATGAAGCAGGACTTCCACGATGACGTGATGATGCTGGAGCCGGGCGCACTGATCGAGCGCCTGGAGCGGCTGACCAGTTACGAAGACCCGTTTCGCTTCGACCGCGCCGACCAGTTCAAGGCGATGATGCTGGAAACCCTTACCCATGGCGTCAGCGATATCTTCATCCAGCCCGCGTTGCCGGTGGTGGTGAAGAAGTACGGGCGGTTGTATGCGGTCACCCGCCGTACGCTCGATGTCGGGGAAGTCAACGAACTGTTGAAGATGGCGGCCAACCGGGACACCGCCACTACCGATATCGTGTCCGGGACGGCGGTCAACGAGCGGTACGAGTTGTTCGACCCGCAGCGCAAGGATGCGCGAGGCGCCCGTCTGCGTTATGCCTACCGGGTAAACGCCTCGCCTATTGCCTGCCATGGCGATACGTCGTGCCAGATTGTCATCCGCGCCATTCCCGACGACCCGCCCCGTATCCAGGACGTCGGCCTGAGCGAGGACATCGTCAGAATGGCCACGCCGCGTGATGGCATCGTCTATGTGGCCGGGGCCACGGGCCATGGCAAGACCACCACGTTTGCCGCCATCAACCGTTTCATCCTGGAAAACGACACGCCGATCAAGGGCAACCTGATCAGCCATGAAGAGCCGATCGAGTTCACCTACGACAAGATCCAGAGCAAGCATTCGATCTTCGTGCAGTCGCAAATTCCCACGCACTTCAAGGATTTCTACCGGGCCAACCGCGAGGCCATGCGGCGTGCCCCCGGCCTGTGTGTAATTGGCGAATTGCGAGACCAGGAAACCATTCGCGCGGCGGTGGAGCTGTCGCTGACTGGCCACCCGGTGTTCGGCACGGTCCACGCCAAGGATGTGGCGGCGATCATGCGCCGGATGATCTCCCGCTTCCCCGAACAGGAACGGGCGACGGCCATCTACGACCTGGTCGACACCAGCCGTTTCATGATGGCGCAAAAGCTGGTGCCAACGGTCGATGGCAAGCGCACGGCGGCGCGTTCGTGGCTGAAATTCACCGAGCAGGTGCGTGACACCTTGATGGACCTGACCGACATGGGGCGGGTCACCCAGCGGGTCGCCGAATTCGTGCGCGATGAAGGGCATACGTTTGCTGCCGAGGCGGACCGCCTGCTGGCAGCGGGCCTGATCAACGAAGCGGCTGCTCGCGACCTGCGCCACGGCTGAGCCGGGGCACTCTTGTAAACGCTACCCAACAGAATTCAGGGGAAGAACATGGCAACAGGACGGTATCACTGGAGCAGAAGTGCTCCACCCGCACGTTTCTTCGTGATCAACGCAAGCGCTGCCTTGCCTTGGTTGCTGTTGCTGCTGGTGCCGGCGCTTTGGAAGTTTCTGCTGCCGCTGGCGTTGTGCATGACGCTCGGGCTGGTCTACATCGAAGTGGTCAAGAAAATGACCGTACGCGCTGTTTTTCGTCAGGCTGCGGTGTTCATGGTGGGGCGTGTGCGTACCACCCACAACATCCTCAAAGAGCTGGTCAGGTAGGGGCAGGGCAGGCATGACCGGCGAATATCTTTGTGGCGGCAGAAGGGGGGTTGAATGAAGCAGCAAGGCGGTGGGCAAAAAAGTTTCACCTGGGATGATCCCGCCATCTTGATAGGGATCATCGTGGTGCTTTACCTGGGGGGGTGGGGTGCCTGGTACTTCGCCCACGAAAAAATTTCCGCCGCCTACACCTACATCCGCTACGTGGAACTCTGGTTGCCGAGCGTGCTTGGCGACTTTGCGGACATACCGGGTATTTCGTCGATCAACGAATGGGTCGGGCGCATGTGTGCGCCTGACGGCATTATCGGCGCCTGCCAGCGTGACTTTTCAAAGGTGGCGTGGGGCGAAATTACCTCGTCCTCCCTGTTCATGAACGGGTTCTTGCTGGTGCTCATGGTGGTGCTTTCGGTGCGCATGTTCCTGCGCATAAACAAGACCCACCCCAAGCTCAGGTTCACCCGGACACATAATATCAAGAGCTATGTGCAAGAGAACAAGGTGCAGTACCCGCACCTGCGGATGTTCGCCGAGCTCGACCTGATCGCCCAGCCACTGGACCACCCTGTATTCGGCATGTCGCAGACCTCCCGCCAGTTTGCCTACGAGCATCTGCTGATCAGTGGCTGGCAAGCGCAGTCGGACCGAAGCTGGGCGCCGACCCTTGACCGTGAGAAGGCCACCGAAGTGATGCGGCGTCAGTTGGGCCAGCACTGGACCCGGGTTGGCAACTTGTCTGCGGCGGAAACCCTGCTGGTGGCAATTGCCTTGCCACGGGTGGTTGCCACAGACACGTCGCTGGATGACGAAGCCTTCAAGGCAGCGATGGCCGACAGCGACTACATGGTTGCGTGGTGTTGGGACCAGTTCAAGGCGCCTTCGGCGAAGGGGAGTAAAGGCGCAGGTGCCGCCGACCCTTATGCATGGCTGAAGCCTGAAGTGCCACTGGAGGTGCCGCGGGCAATCATCCAGAAATACATAAAGCACCCTAACGCCAGTGCGATCCTGCATGCCCATGCGTTCGTCAGGACCATCATCTTCGCCATGTTCTTCCAGGCGCGGCGCCTGGGCGTGTTGCCTCCAGCCGAGATGCGCTGGCTGCGCTTTTTCGACAGGGACATGTGGTATGCCCTGCAGACGATCGGGCGCCAGGCCGGGTTCCCGGAGGCGCCGGGCATCCTGTCGCACTTCCTTTATGAGTGCAAGGCGGGTGCATCGTTGGCGGAGCCCCAGCTGGACAAGGCAGTCAATGGCCTTGAACAGGCTATGTCGGCGTACAAGTACACCGAGGCCGACAAGAAGCGTTACGAGGCCGCTCAGGAAGAGAAGGAAGCTGCGGCACGCAAGGCGATGGACGATGAGAAAGTGACATGAAGCGGCACTGCTGAGCCGGCAGGTCGCTGCCAGGGGTCATCTTTCAAGATGACCCTTTTTTGTTTTTTAGTGCCTTTTTCTGCTTTTTTGTTAGAATGCGGTCGTATTGGATTATTAATAAGGACGTTGAGCCATGAAGGGTGTGATTGCAAGACCTGTTGCCGTGCTTGCGGCGCTTGCGGCGGGGGTTTCAGTCGCGCATGCCGCCCCGGCTCAAACGGCGGACCTCTCTGCTTTCATCACCGCTCAAGCCGCTGCGCCGGCGACCCAGGCACAGCAGGAACTCGATGACCTGACCGCGCAACGGGTATCGCGCTATGGCCGCATCGTCAACGCACGCCCGGTGGGCCTGGGCGGGTTGACTGCCTGGACAGTGGAAAAGAACGGCCATCAGGTGGTGTTGTTCAGCACCCCGGATTCCGCAGTGCTGTTCACCGGTGTGGCCTGGAATGCCGAATCGGGCGCCAATATCTCCGACGCCTTCCTGCCGGGCGCTGCGCAAGTCGCCAGCACTGCTCCTTCTCCTGCTCCTGCAGCCGCCGCTGTTGCACCACCTGCACCTGCCGCGCCGATGATGTCGCCGGTTGTCGCGCCGAACGTGCGTGAGGCCGCGGCGATGGATGGCAGTTTCAAAGGGGCTGTACCGGAGTCGATGAAGACGGTCGACTCCCTTGCCGGAGTGAAGGAAGGCAAGGGCGGTATTGGCGATACCGTCTACATCATCATCGACCCGCGCTGCCCTTACTGCCGCGAGGCGTACAACCTGACAAGGGCGTATGCGGCAAAGGGCCACTCGATCAAGTGGATTCCGTCCGCAGCGTTGGGCAACCCGGAAGATGGCGTGCCGCTTGCTGCCACCATCTTGCAGGCCAAGGACCAGAAAACGCTGGCGCGAGTGCTGGGCAAGCACGAGCAGATCCGCTCTGAGCCATCGCCGGAGACGGTCGAACAGTTGAGCACCAACCTGGCGTTCCTGTTTGCCGCGTTCGCAAACAACGGCAAGGAACAGGCGGGTGTCCCGGCTGCGTTCTTCATCGACCACCGCACAGGGAAGCCAAGGATGATGACGGGCCTTTCACAGGCCGTCGTACTTGAAGACATCTTTGGAAAACTTTAAGGAGCAACGTACATGAAATCCAAAGCGCCGAACTTCGAGTTCGATCCCGGTATCCGCATCTTCGGCTCGGGCGAGCACTTGCTGGTGGTGTTCGACAGCCAGAGCCCCCATGACGTGTTGCGGGCACCCCGGACCGTGCGTATTCCCAAGGGGTTTCAGCAGTTGTCCCTGTTGGTTGCCGGTTTTGATGCGGCTGAAGACGATGGCCATCAGCGTTTGCTGAAGGGCAGCGTCAGCCTGGTAATCGAGGATGCCACTGGGGCGCTGTCGAACCATGAGCTGGCCGCCCTGCAACTGATATTCCATGCCGAGGCAGATCGCAAGGGCGCGTTGACCCACATTGAGCCTGCCCTGGTTGCCTACACCGTTCGCCAGGCCCTTGCGCAATGTTTGAATGAGGCCCTGAACGACTACTTCCAGCGCGATGAAGCTCAAAGGGTTGGTGTGCAGCTGCAGCCGGGGGCATTCAATGCTTCGCTTCCCTTGGCTGCGCCGCAGCTTGCAGGGGCGGCGCCGCAACCGTCACGCAAGGGTTTGCGCGAACAGGCCGCCGGTGATGCGGCTCGCCAGGCCCGGTCCCGCCGGCGCAAGACTGCATTGGCCTGGATTGTTCCGCCATTGGTAGTGGTTGCGGTAATGGTCACCATGTCTCATCTTGCTTCCTCCCCGTCGCCGATTGAAAATGCTGTCGCGCAGCAGATGGCGAATGACCCTGAGTCAATCAAGGCGCAGGTGGAGCTTACCAAGCAGACGCTTCAGTCCATGGGCCTTGACCCAGGTCAAGGCGGCGATCTCGGGTGCCTGGCACCGCAATGATTGCCGTTGCTTCCATCTTGAGGGATGGGTTATGCCTTTCGCTGGTTTGCGGGCGTGTGAAATGGCGTAATGCCTTTTCGCTTTGCCCGATTGTTGCCAAGCGGTGCCGAAGGTGGGTCTTTTCCAGGATTGGAGATTAAGAGCAGGCACGGGCCGCGAAGCCTTCCGTGCTGTTCTGCTTGAGCAGGGTGTTGCTCTCCCTGCAGGCACTTTAAGACTATTTTGGATTGGAGAACCTTAGGTACGTATATGCGACCAGCGAATGAAGTGAAAGACGGGACCAAGTTGTTGTCGCTCGCCCAAGGCTTGCGGTCCCTGCTGGTCCCCTCGCCGGATGTACTGGCAGACACCGTCAAGGAGTTGCACCCGCTGGTCAACCTGTCCGACAAGGTGCTGCCGCTGAAATCGTATTTCAACATGGTCCAGGACATTCAGCGGACCAAGCATACCCATGCCGCCATGCGCGCAGCCGGCGAACCCCTGAGCCGCGAAGCCATTCAGCAAGGCGTGTCGCGCAAGCTCTGCACTGAAGACATTTTCATGGTTGCCTGCTCGTTCCTGGAAGTGGAAATAGCCAAGCAGGGCTCGGTCTACTACCTCAGTGGCGAGTCGCCCGATTTCAAGGAAACCAAGAAGAACCGAAACCCGCTGGATCTGTCCGATGAAGTCGTGCTGAAAAACCTTTCCAGCGGGCTGGCCCGGCCGGACACCGACCGCGGTGCCGTTGAGCGGGGTCAGATCGACAGTGGCTTCAATCACCTGGTGCGGCTCAACCAGTTGCACAACCTGATGCTGGAGTCGGTGCGGCTGATGAAGGCGGACGAGCGCCTGACCAAGGTCGATATCCGCAAGAAGTTCAACATTTCGCATACCGATTACGAGCGCATGATGTCGATGGCGCGCCGTTCCGGGCTGATCTCGTTCCGTAACCGGAAAAAAGATCCGTCCAATGCCTACACCTTGCGCAACGACAATCATGAGCGGGTGTCGGAACATGCCAAGAACTTTGGCCATACGCCGCAAAAGATGCTGAACAAGATTCTTGATGATTTCTTCGGGATGCTGGAAAAGCGCAAAAAGCACGAGGACTGATTTTGATGGGAACCCAGGGCCATAAGGATGTCGGGCCGGCGATAAGCGCAGATGAACGAGCCCGGGTAGCGCGGGCTGCCAGGCAAGTGGTGGCGTACGCCAACTTTCTGCGCTGGACGGCGAACTTCAAGCGGGACGAAGTGCTGCGCCATCCTGAGCACGACCGCGTGATGTTGCTCTCGCCCATGCAAAGTGGGCGATTCAGCTTTGCGCTGGAAGGGGACACCCTGTATGTGGGTGTGCAGCCCTTCGAGGCCGCCTGGGCCGGGTGCATGCCTTTCGAGGCTGCCTACGTATCCGACCGGCTGTATTTGTCGGTTGAGGGCGTCAACTTCATGGACTCGCGCATGCCGCCGCTGGCGCTTGGCATTTTTGTCGACGAACAGGGCAAGCGCGAAAACATGGCAAAAGCCAGGTTCGTCCAGTTCGTGCAGGTGAGTGTGCATGACGGCTATGTGGCCGAGGTAGGCGAGCCGTGTGGCGAGGCTTTTGCGATGCGGCCGGGCGATGTGGTGGGTCAGCTGCGCGAGACGCGAAAGGTGAAGGCACAGCAGCAAGACATGGGGCGGTTCTTCTGACGCGCTCAAGCAGATTTTTCAAGTAAGGACACGAGCATGACCAAGCGCAAACTCATCCTGCCCCTGCTGGCCGCTGCGGCGATGGCGGGTTGTGTAACCACCGAGCAGATGCCGGACGGGACCACCAAGATTCGTTTTTCAGACGAGGCTGTCAGTTCGCTGACCTCGATGATGCCTGGCAGCCTCGTTACCGGGATTGCAGGTGGCGCAGGCGGGGGAGGGATCAACCTTGTTCCGACAACAAGCCCGCTTGGCACGGGCGAGCAACTGTATCTCAACGGGCAGTTTGAGCTGGAGTGTGCTTCTGCGCTGCTCTACAGCGCAAAGTCTGGGCGCCCCATGGACGCGCAGATCAGCAACAAGTGCCGCTCCAGCTACTTCTTGCGCCAGGAGCAACTGAGGATGGCGGGCAAGCCCTATGATCGGGGGGCGCCAGCTTATGATCCTTCGAACCCGCCAAATGAGTACTGGGCCAAAGTGGTGGGCCGCACGGTCAGCCAGTTGGCGGCCGCTGACAAGTTCACCGCGCGGTTTGCCGGATACCCGCGTATCGAGAGCGGCGGCGGTATCACCATTGCCGTGCGCTTGCTGGGAGAGTCCCAGGGCGCCCACGTAGCGCTGGCGACCACGCCGGCACGTACGCCAGTTGTTCTGGATGATGCACAGTTCGAACTGGGTATGCGCCAGCGTGCCTCCCAGGTCAGCAGCCAGGTGGTGGATGCGATAGCGTGCGATGCGGTGCTTGCCTACAGCAAGACCGTAGACAAAGGCCCTAGGCCATCAAGTGTTTCTGCAAGCGCATATACGCGTTATGAGGTGTTGTTCACTGTGGCATCCATGGGTTGCAAAGACAGCACTCGTCAGTTCAAGACCGCTTCGCGATAACCTGGGATGCGCCGACTTCGCAGTCGGAAGCAGGCACAAAAAAACCGGACGCAGGTCCGGTTTTTTTGTGCCTGCTTGTCAGCCTATGGCTCAACGTTCCAGGTGTCGTCTGCAGCTGCCGCTGACTCATCGATCCCCGTCCGTTGCGTATCGGCAGCGTTCAGCCAGTCCTGGCTGACGTCCGCCTGCTGAGCCACGCGTTCGTGGGCAAATTCACGAAGCAGGATGGAGTCCTCGATCGACGTCATGAGCGCTGGGGATGCCTGGCCATAATCGCCTAGCAGCGTCCGTGTTGCTTCAGGTGGCAGCTGGTTGATTGCGCTACGCAGTTCACGGCCGTAGTCGGCAAGTACGGGCTGCTTGGCAATGACAGTCTCCGCCGCCTGGGAAGGGAACACGGAGGCGGTGAAGCTCTGGAATTCCTGCGGGGTCGGCATGGCTTGTATCCTTACATGCTGTAGTCGTTACTGCTTTCGCTGCGTGGTAGCGATGAGTTGGCGTAGCGGGCGAATGTCTTGTCCAGGTCGGCAGCCAGGTAGGCTTGTTCGCTTTCACGCACCATCCGCTTCATGCTGTCGGCGTCGGAGGAGGCCGCAATGACCTGGTCGCGCACGGAGGCCAGCAAACCTTCCCTGTCTGCCCGTGAGCCAGGGGTATTGTCGATTGCTTCTAGTGCATCGAGCAGCGACTGGCGCAGCTCGGACTCGGCGCCACTCTTCCCGGACGGGCTGGCCATTTCCAGGGTTACGCTGCTGATCACGGCACGATGGATGGCTGTGAATGCGCTGGCTTCGGCTTCCCTGCTTTGCATGATCCGAGCGGAGCGCAAGGTGTGGGGAGGCGTGTTGCGCAAATATTCAGACGCTTGATCGGCCAGTGTGTCGATCGTCTGGCGGACTTTCTGGCCGTCAGGGCCTTCCCGCAGGGCGGCTTGCGCTACGTTGCCAAGGCTGATTGCCGGGTTGCCTGAGGCCTCGATGGCCTTTTGTCGCATTAGCCCGGCGCCGATTACGAATCGGCTCGCATCGCGTATTGATAGCTGCATCTATGTCCGTCGTTTTTTCACAGGGCTTGAACGTGCCCGAGTCAGTCGGCATCCAGCAACATCTGCTTCCCTGTGCGGCTCGCCGTACCCAGGCGCATAGGCTGATGCGGGCGGTCGAATGAGTCTGCGCTGACGTGCTGTGCCAGTCCACCGCGAACCCTGCGGTTCGCTTGCTTGAGTGACCATAGCATTTTTACTGTTATTTTTCTTGTGCTTGAGTCGGATAAATAGGTTTTTCGGTTGAATCAGGTATCCCCTGGAGCAAGCGCTGGCTTGGGTTCAGAAAAGCATTCATCAGGAAGCTGATGAGCGGGACGCCCACTAAAAACGGGCTGTTGTGGCCAATCATGCCGCCCCTTTCGCGTGCTGACCAGTAGGTGAAATGTCTATTTACACAACTTTACAAGCCTGTAAGCCGGTCAATTGAGGGCCTTCTGTACGTTTTTTGTGCACAAAAGGCAGGTTGACGGGGCTCCCGCTAGCATCTGAATAACGTGCTAGCCCGAAGGTTCAAAAAAACCTCAGGCTTGGCTAAATTGTGAAATTTCTCGCTCATCTCTCATTGTTTTAGCCATATTTTCGGCGTTTCCACGAATTTACAGGTTGGTCGGTTTCCCCGTGGCGTCAAAAGCACGGCTTCATGATCAGGGTAGATCCAGATTTTGTTAATTTTCTTTCGTAGCATTATTTTGATTTTTTTGTCATTTGTGGTTTAAGATTGCCGCGTTTTTCATATCTTCAGGGTCATGCCTGCAGAGTAGTATCATGCGCTCAGGCTCAAAGCATCGGTTAAGCCATCGCCTACCGGGTGCAGCGAGCTCAATCCAAGGACGACGGAGCATTCCAAGGGGAATTCGTCGCGAACGATCTAGATCAACCGTCCGCAACTCGATTCAGGTAGGTATTCTCAATGGCTCAGATGCCGTTTTCACCGTGCAGCGATGCAAACGCCTGCACCGACCAGTCAGTCGAGATGCTTGGCAGGATCTTTGGCCCGGTAATCGATGCCCTGGTCAAAGGCACCGACCCCAACGCTGTGCAGGCAAGCGCCAACATCCTCGCGACGATGTTCGGCTTCTTCAACAGCGGGATCCTCATCATCGGTTCGTTGATCGTTTCCTACGTTGCCGTAATGGGTGTCACCAACACGGCCAACGACGGGGAGGCGATGGGCAAGAACTGGTCCTCGCTGTGGACGCCGGTGCGGATCGTGGCGGGTGGCGCAGTGCTGCTGCCCACAACAAGCGGTTTTTCTTTCATACAGCTCATTGTGTTGATGTTTTCCCTGTGGGGCGTCGGCTTTGCCAATGGCACCTACAAAGCAGGCATGGCCATGGGCGTGCTGTCGCCGAACGGCATCGTCGAAGGGGTGAACTCACCTGGCAATTTCTACGGCTTGCGCGATTTCGCCCGCAGCTACCTGGCGGCGTCGTACTGTGCCAAGGCGGCCAACTCGATCTATGGCAACAACCCGGCATCCGGTGCGGTTCCCGAAGTAAGGGCGAACAACATGCAGGACAAGCTCAACACGGTAAATGGCCGCACGGAATACGTCTTCGAAATCAAGGACCGCAACGCCGATACAAACCTGGCCGGTGGGGCGCCTTTTTGTGGCACCGTGAAGGTGGCGGTTTATTCGGCGCAGACCCAGACGGAGGCGATGGCCAAGGCTCTGGAATCGCTGCGGGTGAATGTGCAGGGCAAAAAGCGTGAAGCGGCCATGGGCATGATGACCCAGCTGGACACCTGGGTGAGAAGCTGGCCTGCGACGATCAACGACGCTGGCTGGGACGCGGTCGACTCCGACCAGTTCAATGCCATCGTGAACGCGGCGGAGCAGAAGGTGGCCACGCAGCTGTTCGCCCAGGTGAGCAGTGATCAGGGCGATGTCGACAATGGCCTCAAGGACTTCCTCGGTACGCTGACCGATGATGGCTGGTCGGCGGCCGGCGGATGGTTCCAGCGCGTGGGTATGGTCCGAGGCCAGATTGCCGGCGTGATGTCCGAGCCGGTCGGTTCGGTCAGTGCGCCTTCTCTCGGTGCACTGCCTGCCGATGCCCGGGCCTCTCTGCTGACTCACAGCGTGACCACGGTCACCGAGGCAATCGACAAGAAGGCCGAGGAGAAGCCTGGGTACAAGCAATCGACCACGGCCAAGCCTGAGGATATTGCCAGCCTCATTCCCAAGGACCCCAACAGCGATATCAACGTTGGCTCCTTGAAAGCTGACATGGACTCCAAGATGTCTTCGTACGTCAACAGCGTCATGTTGAACGTTGTGGAGATTGCTACGGGTGCGGGCAGCAACGGGCAGGCGCCCCTGTGCGGAACGGCCGGGCAGATGGGGGGCTCGCTCAATCGCATGAAGTGTGTGGGCGATTACCTGACCGTTGCGCGTGCCGGCATTCTTGTGGCCGATGTGGCCATCAAGACTGCCGGGACAGCGATTCGGGTGATTGCAGGCGGGCTTTCCTCGGTCAAGGGCTTGGGTAACGGCCTTGATCTGGACAAGGTTGTGACCCCGCTCTGGGACTGGGTAATGACCGTGCCGGTCAAGCAGCTTGCCCTGATGGCCTCGTACATCGAACCGTTGGCGTTCTACTTTGCAGTCTTTCTTCCAAGCCTGCCGTACACGCTGTTCATGATCGTCTTTGTTGGCTGGGTGCTGGCCGTGCTGCAGTCGATCATTGCTGCGCCGCTGTGGGCGGTCATGCACATGACACCGGATCGAACGTTCGTAGGCTCCCAGACCCAGGGTTACCTGCTGCTGCTTTCGCTGTTTGCCCGCCCTGCGCTGGCTGTTCTCGGGCTGTTTGCTGCGGTGCTGGTGTCGGACCCGGTGATCGACTATATCGCCCAGGGCTTTTTTGCCATGCGCGGGGCAGTAGTGTCTTCTTCAGGTGGTGTGGGTGCCATTTCCGAGTTCCTGACCTTTGCCTGGTGGTTCATGGTGTTCGGGCTGACATTGTTGCCCGTGTTGTACATGATCTTCGGCTTGCCGCAGACATTGCCTGACCAGGTGTTGCGCTGGATCGGTGCAGGCATTGGCGACCTGGGTGAGACCAATGCTGTCGGCCAGATGCGGGGCGGTATGGCTTCGGTAGGCGCAGGCATTCAGGGTTCTGGTACTGGCATGCGCCTCGGTAACGACAAAGGCAAGCTGCCGCCGCCTGATGGCTCTTCGCCTGGCGGCGGGCCCAGAGGTGGCGGGCCTCGAGGCGGGGCGGGTGGCGGGGCAGGTGGCGCAACACCTCTGCTTAGTGCCAACGGCCAGGGCGCCGGTGGGGCAGCTGCCCGGGATTCAGGCGCACAGGCTTCGGCCGAGTCGGGTGACACGCGAAGCCTTGGCGAAAAGCGCTCCGAGGCTGCTGGTGTCGCGCTGGGGCGGGCAATCACGGGCGGCACTGCTGCAACTGCCAGGTCACTGCGCAGCGCGGGGAGCGCCGCGCTATCGGCAGGGCGCTCGGGGGTGGAATCCTTCCAAAGCTCGGGCTCTGCCTCGATGGGCGGGCGGCTGCGTGATGGCGTCAAAGCCGGCGCGCTGACTGCCGGTGCGGGCCTGGCTTCCACGGCCAGCGCTGCTGGGGCTGACTACAAGCAAGCATTCTCGACTGCCAAGGCCGAAGGCAAGGCGGCGTACCACGAAGGTGCAGGCGCCCGGGTTCAGGCATTCAAGGACACGCTCAAGGGTGGTTCGGCACCTGCCGGAAGTGATGCCGGCCAGGATCAGGCCGCTTCGGCTGATGCAGCTACTGAAACTGCCGGCTCCCGGGGGCGGCAGTTCAATGACGCTGGGCTTCCTGCCGGGGCTGGTTCGGCTAACGCCAAAGACGACGATGAAGAGGGTCGATGAGCGGCAACATGCCGCTCTTGTGTTGGCATTTCGTGGGTGCAGTGACGGTCCGTCGACTGCTTGCGGGGGTGGGAATTTTTCAAACCCCGGGTTGTCTTGGACGATGACGCGCAATCGTGTGCGCACCTTGATACGCGACTCGGATCGCTTGGCGGAGACATCGCATGGATGAGAATCAACTGGAAGATCAGCTTCGACGGCTTCTCACCGGGTTGGCTGACCAGGCCATGGTGCGTGGTGAGCAGTTCATCTATGACGGCGGGGAACTGTACGCTGATGATGTCGCAGACATCGGGCTGGTCTCGGTGCTGTGCATTGCCCAGGCGCTGTCCGAGCGGGCCGGGCTGGGCGGGTTCGGCTATGAATTCCAGTTGGCTGCGCCTGCCAATCCGGTGTTCCCTATTCACGCCACTGCGCCTGAAGTGCTGCCCGACTTTTTCAGGGTGGCGCCTTTTGTATCTGCGGTTTTTTACAGTGAAGTGCTGAATGCCAGGCAGGACCTGACGCTGCTCTACCAGGCTGCCGTGCTGCGATTGCAGTAAGTATCCGCAACGTGAAACAAGGCTGGCCGATTTTCCACATTTAGCGCAAGGAAGTTTTTATGCACGACGAAGACAGTTCAAATGCAGGGAGTGGCCCAGCCGTCGAGCTGCCGCCTGGTGTGTTTCCGCCGATGGCGGGCTACACCATCGGAGATCTTCTGGCGGTAGCCAATGCCCCATTCGAGGCATTGCTGGAAAGTCACGATATCGACCCTGGGCTGATTCGTGAAACGGTGATTGCGCTGGCCCAGCACTTGTACGCGGCATTCGAAAGAGAGGACGCCCAGTACCAGATTGCCTCGTGGTATCAAAAGCCCTATGACCAGCCTGGGAAGCGCCAGCTCAGTATGGAGATCATCGCCGAGCAATTCGGCGTCATCACGCTGAAGGCGACGGCTGAATCATTGAAGGGATCACCGTTGCTCGGCCTGGGCAAGGCGTTTTATCTGAGCCTGGTCGAAGCAGCCGGGCAGGCCATAAAGACGCATATTCTGAAGTTGAATCAGGGCTGATCGCGGCAGTGTGTTCATAGGGATATGAAGTGAATAATACAGTTTATTTTAGTGTCTACATGGATGGCACCGACAACAGCAAGGACAGGGACACGCCCCTCGGTAGCCATACCAATGTGGCCAGGCTTTATGAGTACGACACCGCACATGGCACCAACCTCTCCCTCAACTCTGGCGCGGCGCCCCGCAAGTATGGCCCTGGCGGCCTTACCGGCCAGTCGGAGAAAATTTACCTTGATGGGGTGGGGAGCCAGAAGGGTAATGCGCCAATCGCCTTGATCGAGCGAGGCACAGGGCGCGGCAGCCAGAACCGGATCGAGCAGGCTTATGATGCCTTCGTCACGTTCTGCAACAAGAACCCTGATCTGAACATTGAATTGAATGTGATCGGCTTTAGTCGAGGGGCGGCGCAGGCCCGTGCTTTTACCAACGAGGTGATCGACCGTGGCGTGCCCCGACTCGACAGCCAGTGGAAAGCCACGGACGATTACCTGATCCCGCCGGGTGAGGCTGAAATCAACAAGCTTGCCATTTTTGACACGGTTGCCTCGTACGGTATTCCCATTACTGAAAGCCACGTCAGGAAAAACCTGGAGATCAGTCACAACGTCAAGTCCACCACGCACTTGGTGGCCATGCATGAATACCGTGCGACATTTCCCTTGACCAGTGCGCTGCGCAATGACGACAACTCGCGCATCGAAGAGGTCAAGTTTGCAGGGGCGCATTCGCAGGTTGGGGGTGGCTATCGTAATGACTTGCTGGCCGCTGGCCCGCTTGCATTCATGTATGACCGCTTGAAGTCAGCAGGCGTGGAGCTGGGGAATTTTCCGGCCAAAGAGCTTGAACGTATCGAGCAATATAATGCGTTGATCAAAGACCCCGAGCGGTTGCAAGAGGCTTTGATTGACTCCCGGTTGCTCAAGGGTAATGAAGCGTTCAAGCGGGAAGCGGATGGGTCCTACACCCGCATCAATAACCGGCCGTTTCCTGCTGAGAGCGGCACATTGAATTTTATCGGGTGGGGAAGCACGTCCGGTTTCCTCGCATGGCAACAAAAACCATTCGACCATGCAGTGAGCGGTCGTAAAGTCATTTTCGAAAATGATCGCTCGCTCGCTGCACCTCTCATCCAGCAAATAGGCAGGCATGTGGGGCAGACGCTGGCTGGGTGGGATGGCAAGCTCAGCAACCCTTCAGCCGTGCCGGATAAACCTTCGGAAAACATGGCTGGCGCCATGGAGCTGATCGATGATGACTTCGATGCCAATGCCGCCGAGTCGCGCAAGCAAGTGGCAGAGCTCTCGTCATTGCTCGCGGGCTCAAAGCCTGAGGTCGAACATATCCAGCGCCTGGCCCTGAAGGAAGTGCCTATACCCGGCGCGAGCGTGTCGGCGAAGTATGCAGTACTTCGGGTCGACCCCGAAGGTTCTTCTGCCTTTGCTGACCTGGGCTTTGGCTACGAGGCCGCCCGCATTGTTGCCGACGCCGGTGAGTTGACCCGCAACCGAGGCTCGCTGAGTATCAATGACCCGATTGCGCTCCACGATACCAATGGCAATGTGGTGGGCAGCCTGGAGGCTGTGCATGAGGCGCCGGCATTCGCGGGTGAGCGCGGCGTCCTGATCGCGATAGACATGCAGCACGTGGCGCCGGGTGCACAGGCGGGGGTCATCCGCGAGGGCCTCACTCAGGTTGCGCAATGGATCGTAGAACGGCCGGAAAGCAGTTTGAAGGACGAATACGAAATTGCCGGGGCGGATGGCAGGCCACTGGTGCGTGCCATGGTTGACTGCCCTGTTGTGCCCGAGCAGCAGCGAAGCGTTACCTGGGAGGCCCCAGAGCCCTGAGTGAGGCAATGCTGTTACACATACGGGCGATGGCAAACACGGCAGTAACGCTTTTTGCAACCTGCTTGCTTAGAATGCACCTGTTGCCGGCGATGGTCGGCCAGTCAATCGGTAAGGGTTAGAACATGAAAATCCACAAATACCAGCCAGGCAGCTTCATCGAGGTCGATGACATGGCGGGTGGTCGCCGTGTGGGCATGGTCTGCAAGGACTGCGTGACATTTTGGGATTTGCTCGATTCCGAGCGCTGCACGCCGCTGACGATTCATCCTTCAATGAATCCGCAAGAGCTGGGCAACCTGATGCAGTTCAGCCGGGACAAGGGGTTGGGTAAAGCGACCCAGGCACTGGTCGGCCACATGCAGGCGGCGGATGACCAGCGCCTGAGCGGCGACCCGCTTTTCGTCATGCGTGCCCTGTGGTTCGTGGCCAAGAAGGCGAGCGGTGAGGACTATGTTCCTGATGCCGGAACACTGCGATGGGCCTGCGAGCAGGCCCAGGCGCAGACGCAATCGGCGGAGCGTGTCCACCAGCTGGTTGGCCAGTACTGCTCGGCTTAAGCCAGAATGAAACGGCCCCTGCAGGGCCGATCAGTCTGGGCTCGGTGCTTGCGGAGTTGCCTCCTTGGCAACCTGGTGCTCATGCAGGGCGGCATAGCCGTCCACCGTGGCGCGCAGGGTGTGCAAGGCCTGGCTGGAGATGGCGCCCGGGCTGTGCCGGGCCAGCGCATCGTAAACGCTCTGGGCATCGAGCCGGTGCACGCCAAAGGCTTCATCCATTGTCGCTTGCTCGACGCTTTGCCAATTCACCGCAGTCGGCAACTTGTCACGAAGGCTGGCTGCTGCGTGCTTGCCGAACAAGTGCGCCGCGCCGGCCTTTGCTTCCAGTTCGGGCAGGGCTTGTATGCGGCTGCGTAGTTCATCCTGGCGGGCGCGACGCTCGACCGCGGCGTCCGGAGAGGCCAGCGCCATCAGTAGTTCGCCCACATTGGTAAAGCCTTCACTCTCGAAGATCTCTGCGACCTTGCGTGAGCGTGCTTCATCTCTGGGCAGGAAGATGGCTACGCCATTGTCATAAGGCTGCGGCAGGTCGCCCCAGTAGTGGGTGGCCTTGAAGTCGCGCATGGCATCGAGACCTTCAGCGAAGAACACGTCCTTGGTGACGGCGTAGATGGCGTAGTCATCATTCAGCTGGGCAGCGGCTTCGGCATCGAGGCCGTTACGGACAAGGCGGCCTTGCAGCGCAACAGTTTGCTGCAACTGCCTGGCGACATGCTGGGCGGCGACGAAATGATGCGAGCCACCGCTGTTGGCCAGGTACAGTCCGTCATCCCAGTCGTACTGGACCAGGAAGTCGCTGGTGCCATGAACAATGCCGATCTCGGGCCAGCGCAGGTTTTGCGCAAGCCCTTCCTGGCTCACATCCTGGATGAACGCCTGGCAGGCCTGTTCCGCCATCTGCTGCATGGAGTAGAAACGATACAGGTCGGACTTGGAGGCCGACAGGCCCGTCACGTCAGCTATGTCACAGGTGAAGTGTGCCGTGGTTTCGCTGCTGCCCAGTCGGGCGAGTGCCGGGATGTGCCGGTGCTCGCTTTGATAGTGGCCGTTGCTGGCGCGCCAGCCTCTGACTTCGCCGCGCTTTTCGCTGCCCTGGCTGAAACCGATAGGGTTCGGCCACTCATGCCAGCGCACCACGCTCGATGAGGCGATGACGGCGGCGGTGTCATCCACCCGCATTCGGATGTTCGGCGCCTGCGCGATGACCCGGCGCAGCCGGGCGGGGATGCCCAGGTCGTCCTTGACCGTTTCCAGAAACTTGGCAGCCAGTGTTCTGAAGCTCATGGCGTGACTCCATTCAACGCAGGGTGATTGGCACTTACTGGGTGACGCGCTGCACTGCGTCCGCTGCTTCGCGCGCTTTGCGTTTGAGGGTTTTCACCACCGTGCGTACATCGTACGAACAGCTGATGTAGGTATCGCTGCCGTCTGCATAAAGCCACAGGTCATGGTTGCCGACTTCTTTCTTGTAGTCGCCAACCTCGTCCTTGGGAATGTCGGCCAACTTGGCGACCGTCTGGATGCTTTCGCCGCTGAATGCGCCGCCGTAGGCGTTGAAGTCGCCTTCGCCATTGGAACCAGGGTGCAGCGACAGCCGGGTGACGGGACGGCCGTACACGTCCAGCGGGTTTGGAACGGTGAATTCACCGTCGGACAGGTCCGATGCCTGGACGATGGCTTTACCGTTCGCGGCCTTGATCAAGGCCTCGAATTGCTCGGGCGATACATTGCGCTTGCAAGTGAGCGCCTGGGTCAGGCGGGCACTGGCTTCTGACGGGTCGATTTTGTCTGCGTAGGCCGAGGTGCAGGCGAGCGAAACCAGGAGCGGCAGGGCGAGTTGCAGGGGGTTCATGCGTCAGATCCTTCTGGATGACAAAATGCTATCAATTTGAGTTGTCAGAAAAATGTTTTTTGCATGGGGCGAGTGTGCGCTACGCCTTGCCCACGGTCAAGCGATCAGCTGCTCATGCGCAGGATTCAAACCTTGACGGGGCAAGGCCTCAAATTCATACTCGCTATCCATATCAACATTTTTCTAACAGGCCATTTTGATAATTGACAGGACGTCGAGCAGTGGCTGACGCACTTCGCTGTCAGTTGTTGCGGCGTTTGCGCTGGACCTTGCCGTTCAGCTGGCCCTTACAAGGAGTTTTCTGGCATGTCCTACCCATTACCTCCACTTGCCGTGGAGCCGGGCCTGAGGGTGGTGGGCGATCGCCGCGCAGCCTTGTGGCTGTTGTCGGTGCCTTTGCTGGCGGCGCTTGTCGCTTTTGCCATCGCGGTCATTGCAACCCTGATGGGTGAAATGGCGCAAGGATCACCCCGTTTCTACGCCGCCGCGCTGTCCTTTTCGACCTTGCTGCTAAGCGTGATGCTGCTGCCTGCGTACCTGTTGAGTCTGGGCTGGTACGCATGGTGGACGCGCGAAGGTGACCATCATCGTCTGCGCCTGGGCCTGTGGCTCGCGCCGCTGGTAGCGGTGTTGTTCGCATGGTTCCCGGCCACGCTGGTTCCCGGGTTGCAGCCGCTTGGCCAGGATGCCATCGACCCGCTGCGAACCTATTTGCTCGCAGGCATGCTCACCCTGTTGCTGGGGTATGCCTGGTCCGTCATCGTTTTCGTGATCCTGCGGTACTGGAGAGATGTATGAACACCATGCTTGCCACCCCACGCAGCGTACTGCCGCTTGTTCTGGCCGTCATGTCGGCGGTACTGGCGCCCAGGGCTTTCGCAGGGTTCGAACTGGTAGAAAGCCCCGCGGCGCCGGTCCCTTATGCCGCACCTTCTGCCCAGGGGCAGGACACAGCGCACATGCAGCAGACCATCAACGCCTTGAATGTCGAGATCCAGAGCCTGCGGGTTCGTCTGGCGGCTGCAGAGGCCGATGCCAATGCTAGCCGCCAGGAGCTGCTGGCAATTCGTGCGCGGCAGGACCACATCCAGTCCACGATCAACCACATGACCCTGAATTTCGCCTTCGGCCACTCACGCTTCAGCCCCAGTGCCGATGATGGCGACGTTCTGGTGCGCTCCGCGCAAGATGCACTGCAGGTAAAGATCGTTGGTTTCACCGACGGTGTGGGCACGGTAGAGGCGAACCGCCGTGTTGCCTTGCTCAGGGCCCAGGCTGCGAAGATGTACCTGGTTCGCCGCGGGGTGGCGGCGGCGAAGATCAGTGCCGAAGGGCAAGTGGGCGATTACATTGCCCCGAACGACACTGCAGATGGCCGCGCCGCCAACCGCCGGGTTGAATTCGAGTTTTTCGGTCAGTATCAGGCAAGTACGGCCGCCAATCGTTAACGACCAGGGCCATGCCGATTGGTCAGGCCTGCAGGCGCTGGTTGTCCAGGAACAACCGCGCCTCGGCGGCCGCGGCGATGGTGGCGTCGGCCGGCGCCTCCCAGGCTACCCCGTTGTAGCGCAGGCTGTAGCTTTCGCGGCAGGAGTGAAAGCCGATATGGGCCCAGTCAATGCTTTCACTGCCAGCCCATTCACCCAGAATCTCCGACCTTGCTGCACCAGCCGCCCGGCGCTTTTCGATCTGCCCGACCACATCGGCGAACAGGCGCAGGTTTTCAAGGTCGATGCTGACCGAGGCGGGGCCAATGTTCAGCACGCCGCCGACATTGCCGGGCGCGGGTTGAAATGCACAGTGAAACTGATGGGTCATTGCTACATCCTTGAAGTTTGGGCTGCAAACATACAAAACACGAACCACTGCCGGTTGGACCTTTCAGCAGGTTGAAGTTCAGTCTAGCCGAGCCGGTGCAAGGAGTTGGACCATGTATACGCTGTATGAACTCGAGGCTTTTGTGGCGCAGGCCATCAGTGGCGATATCTTTGCGCAGGCAGGGGGTGGCTTCGTCAGCGTGATGGCCAAAAGCTCGCCTGCCATCCAGAAGGACATTCCCGCGGCTTTCGAGATGTACACGCTGCTGGAGCATTACCTGAAATCACTGCCCGTTCGGCATGCTGCAATCGGCTACGGCGCAAAAATGCTCGACCTTGAGCCGGGTATCGTGGTTGATGACGACGGGCGCAAGGTGATCGCACTGTTGCCGATTCAGGCCAACCAATTGGCCCAAGTGGCCTTCTGGCTGGCCGATGCGTTGCCCAGCCAGGAGGTGAAGGCGATGCCCGGGACGCTTGCGTTGATGTTCAGCGTTGAAACCCACGAAGGTACGGAACACTTGCTGCCGGAATGGATGGCCGTATTTTATGTCCAAGGGGATGCAAGGCATTGTGTGCCGATTCTCGCGCTCAAGTCTGTGCTGGAGGACGAGCGATTCGGGGGTGACTGGGTAGCGGTTGCCTTGCACAGGCTGACTGATTTTTCTTTGCCTCAGGCGGATGCCCAGCAGGCCGCCGGGGCTGAAGTACACACGACAAAGTAGCCCTGATCCGCCCCTTTGGCGGGCAATGGGCTGAACGATTCACCCTGAAACCTGATGTCGGCAGCGCGTGTGCTGGCGATTTGCAGATGCCTGGAGGCAGCAATGGACCATAACTGGGGTGCAGGGCGGCGCAGTGGCGGCCTGGATGGCGGGTATACCGGGTCGCTTGATCATGCGATCTCCAACCTTCATGTCGGCCGCAGTCAAGGCCGCAAGGAAGGCCTCGAGGAGGGCCACAAGGAGGGCTTTGAAGAGGGGTACTCGCAAGGCTGGTATGCAGGGGCGGCACGTGCCAACGAAAAACTGGAGCCGCTGCGTGACTATGTTCGCCAGTATTTCGACGAAGCAGTGCAACTGCGGGCCGAAGTAGAGCGCCAGCGTGAACTGATCAAGCTGATGCACGGGCAGATGCTGCAGTTTGCACAGGCCAGGCGCGCCGGGGCGGAGCAGGGCGGAGCGCAAGCAGGGCTGGCCGAAGAGGTTGCCGCGCTCAAGAAAGCCAATCGGCTATTGCATGCAACCATCGATTCGATGGAAGCGCAGTTCCAGTCCACGTTCGCGCAGTCCGGCCTGAAGACGCAGCAATACAATCGAACCCTGGTGTTCGCGCATGCGGCGCAGGGGCTTGTGGCTGAGCTGGTTGCCGATGGCACGCCTGAGGCTCAGGCGGTACGTGAGCGATTCGTGGAGCACTACCGGCAAGAGGTTGCGCAGAGCCTGCGTGAAGGTGATATCCAGATCGCCCCGGAGCTCGATGAGGCGTTTCAGAAACAGCTGCCCGAAATGCATCGGTTCATCATCGACATGCTGCAATCGGTTGCACCCCGGCCAGAAGCGGGTGAACCTGACCCAATGCCGTAGGCGCCGGGCCAGGGCAGCTGTCTGTCGCAAAGGTTACCGAGGGGTTATTGAGCGGGCTGGTCGATGGCTGGTGGCGGCGCTGGCTGAGGCGCGTAGGGCGACTCGTGGCCTGGGTTGGCGGGGGCATCACCCGGCGAGCCCTGGCTGTCGATGGGTACGCATACCAACGCCGTGCGTACCTGCGCAGGGTATTGCTGCACTTCGTAGCCATAGGCCGGCGGCTGTCGCATTTCCGGGGCCTGGCACGTGCCTTCGATCACGCCCTGGCGAGGGGTGGAGAAGTCACAGCTTTCGCCTTCGTAACGATTGGCGCACGAGCGGTAAGCGGCCACCGGCGTGACCTGCTTCGGTACAGGCACGTAGATGGTGGTGTTGCGTGGCAGCTCCTGCCACTGCTCCTCAGGGGCCGCGGGGGCGTCCTGCGCCAGAGTGGCATTCGCCATGGCCAGCGCGCCGAGCGCCAGCACTATCGTCATGGTTGCTTTCACAGAGCCCCTCCAGCCGTCACATGCCGGGTTCATAGTCCGAACCACTGCGGTTTGCGGGCGCAGGTTCGCTGTGGTCAAGGCCTGCGTCCACTTCCACGCCGCGCTCTTTCATCTCGCTGATCATGTATTCATAGCCGACCGTGAAGTGGGCCAGGTCGTAGCCAGGGTCGGCTTGCTTGATCTTCGAGGTCAACTGGACGATTTCCAGTTTCACCGGGTCCGGAGTTTCGTCCGTGTCCCAGTTGCCCGAGTTGTTTTCCAGGTTGTTCAAGTGGAAGGCCTGGCTGAAAGCCTTGCCATCCACCGTGATTTCCTTCGCCAGCTTCTCGTACAGGTTCTTGCCACCCAGGCCCTCTTGCAGGCTGGCGTCGACCACCCGCAAGAAGTCCAGATGGGCCTCTGGCGTGGCGGTGACTTCTTTCCAGTTGCTGTACTCTTTCATTCCGTTCTCCTTGCTTGGATGAATGCCTGCGCCCTCATGGCTCCCGGTCGGCATTGGCTGGGTGGTGAGCGTGTACGCGTGTGTGGCCTCAGGGAGTGAAACCGTTGTCTTGCGATGAGCCTGAAGGCTTGCCGCGGACCAGGCTGACGATGCCCTGCACCATTTCCTTCAGGCGCTCGAAAATGCGCTGCATGGCGTCTTGCAAACGCTCCAGGTGCGATTGCGATTCGCCTTCGAATGCGGGGGTGTTGCCTGCATTTTGATGCATGCTCTCGCTGGAGTTTTCCAGCCGGTTCTTGAGCTTGTCGTAATGCGGGCTGCCTTCGGTCTCGGGGTTCAGCAGCTCTTCCTGGGCGCGGCCGTACTGCCTGGCCCAGCCGGTGAGTGCCTTGTCCATGGCCTTCTTGCTGCCCTGAGCGTCAGGTGACTGCCCTACGGCTTCGACGAATGCTTCGTGCAAGTCGGTGAATTCACCGTCGGGTTTCATCTTCTCGATCACTTCGGGCACGGTAAGGCCGGTTTGTGCGGCGCGTGCTTCGATCTGCTCGCGAACCTGGGGCAGCTCGCCCGCGTTCCAGAAAGCCTGATGAGCCTTCTCGTAGTTGCTGGCGGCTTTCTCGACCTGATCCACCCGGTATTCGGACAGGCGGGGCAATACCTGCACCCGGCCAGCCAGCTCTTCAGCAAACGCAGACTCAACCGCAGCGGCAGGTTTTTCCTGCGTTGCCGCCTGCGCCGCAGAGGCCTCTTCAGGCTGCTTGCTCGTGCCTGCACGCAAGGTACTGGCCAGCGCGCTGGCACCCTTGCCCAGGCCTTGCATGGCTGCACCTGTCAGCGATGCCACGCCACCCACCAGCTCGGCGCTGCCTTGCAGCAGGGTTTCGGCAGCGTTGCGCTCTCGCGCCTGCCGGTTGGGCGCATCTGCAGCATTGGCGGTATCCGACTCGTGGAGGGTGGCGTTGATGCGTCGCACTTCTTCCGGGTCGAGCGAAGCGCCTTCGGGCTTCAATTCGCCGGCAACCTTCATGATGGCGTCAAACACGCTTGCGTCGAAGTCTGGGCTGCCTTGTGCCTGGCTGGCATGTGGGGGTTGGCCAGCGCTCATCCCACCGGCTTCGACGTTGTAGGCCGGCAGTGCAGTTGCATCGATCGAGCGCGCTACCCAGGCGTCGCCCTGGTAGTCCATCAATACAGGTTCGCCGCGCTGCGCCGTTGTGCCGTGCATGGCCTGTTCAAGCCCTGCTCCCCACAGCGTCTGGTTACCGTCGGGTGTTTCCAGGGTGACGTAGTAACTGCTCTGGTTGCTAGGCTCATGTTTGTAGGGCGCTGCGCCATGATGGACCAAGATGCCTGCATAACTCCGCCCTGGCTGGGCGGGCTGCCCGGCCGCAGAATCAGCGACGGCTTGATCAGGCTTGTCGAGTTCTTTGGGTTCCATCTGTGTTTACCTTTCGTGGGCGCCGCATTATTCAATGGATCTGGACACAGCTCCTTTCTGAGCACGCTGGTGCGCCCATTCGGTCTGTGCCCTTTGACCTGCCAATTTCTGCGACGCGTAAACGGCAAGCAATGCTTCAACTTTTTCCTTTTTGCGATAAATCGCTTCCGACAAGTAGTTGCTGACACCTATCGCCCGGTTGTAGTCAACCCATAGAGCGCGGCTGGAAACATGGGTGATGCTGTTGTTCCACTCGGCATCGCTGAACCGTCGGGTGGCTTCGGTCATCATCATTTCCGAAACCGACATGGTGTCGTAACCACCGATGGGTGGCGTCGGCAAGGCACCATAGCCATCGGCGTCGGACAAGTACATCGGTGGCGTCTTGCCGTCAGCCTCTGCCAGCGCCGCATCGGCATTGGCCGCTGCCACTTGCACGGGCTCGGCTGTGGAGTCTGGCGCAACACCGCCTGAAGGTACATTGCCGAACAGGATCTCGTGCTGTGCCTTGGTATCCTTGCCCAGGATGCGCTGATGCTCCGGGTGGCCATCCTGAATGGGGTAAGTTTGGCAGAAATAGGGTGCCGGGTCAGTCTTCCAGCCAATGCCGTCCTGACGCTTGAACACCGGTGGCAGCTGGGCGGGGTTGAATGGCCCGCGCTGTGCGTTTTCAGTGAATGCCTTGGCCCTGGCGGCGTCTTTGGTGGATGTGCCGTAGGTGAAGTGCAAATGCTTGGTCATCGAGCTGCTGGGGGTATTGCCCGAAAGGCCCAGCTGTTGCCCGGGTTTGACCTGGGCCTTGCGCTTTACGCCGTTGGCAAAGCCGCTGAGGTGGTAGTAGGCGACGATATCGCCGTTGGCCCGCTTGATCAGCACGGCGTTACCCGCAGACCCTAGCGCCCCGGCGAAGGTGATTTCGCCCTCGGTGGTGGCATAGACCGGTTGCGACGCGCCACTGGTGGAAAAGTCCAGGCCATCGTGCATGTGCGCTTTCTGGTTGGCCGAGCCAAAGTTGCCCGAGCCACCACCACGGAATTTGCCGAAACGACCAGAAACAACTTCCTTGTCGGTTGGCGATACCATGCAGGTGTCTGCAACGGCACTGTGGGCGCAGGCCAGCACGCCCAATGTCACAACGCCGCGCAAGATCGTTTTTTTCATCCCTTGCGCTCCGTCACTTCACGCTCTGCTGCATGTTCTGCCTGGCAGCATCTGTCGCCGCTTTGCTGGTCAGGGTCTGTCCGCCAGCTGTGCTGACGTTCATCGATACCAGCGACGCCAACTGAGCTTCCATGTTTTCGTACTGCCGGTACTGCTTTTCCTGGATGGCCAGGTCCAGCGCCTTGATCTTCAGCAACTCGACCAATGCACCGCGCTCGTTCTGTGCCGCCATGACCCGCGCCCAGCTGTCGTACTCCGCCGTGTTGCCCGAATAGCGCTTCACTTCGTTACGGAAATGCACTGCCAACGGCAGGTCGGTACCTGTTTCCTTGCCTTCAACGCCGGAGTAGTCGAGCTGGATCGCCTTGAGGCTGGACAGCGCAGGTGAAACCAGTGCGTCCTTGCGGGCTTTGGAAAGGGAGTAATCCTCGGCAGCAGACGATTTGCCCGCCGACGACGGGACCGGGCCGTCTGGCAGGCCGGCAACGTTGTTCACGAACCCGACCTTTGCCTTGTACAGGGTTTCGTTTTCCATGGCGGGTTCGAACAAGGTGGCGACGGTGAGGTCGGCGCCCGGCATCGTGCCCACCGATTTGCACAGGCCAGAGTCTGCCTGGTCCTGGGTGCAGAACGGCTTGCGTGCCTCTATCAGTGCTGTCTGGGCGCTGATAGGTTCGGCGTAGGTGCCCGGTGCGGCCACGATCTCGGCCTTGACCCGCTGGCGAACCTCGGTGCCCATGTCGGCATCGCGGTTGCTGATCAGCGTACGGGTCGAGAAAATCTTGCAGGGCGAATAGCCTTGCCCGAACTCGCCGCCGTAGTCGAAGCGCGCCTGTTTTACCCGCTGTGTCTGGGCCAGTACGTTGAGTGCCGTCGCTGTCTGCTGCGCTGCATTACGCCCGGCCTCGGCAACCGTGTTGGCTGCAAGGGCTTTCTGCTTGGTCATTACCGCAATGGCCGACGTCAGGCGTTGGCTTTCGGTTTCGAGCAAGGCAGAGAGGGACGCATCGACAGCAGAAACGGCTGCGTTGAGGGTCTCGGTAGCCGCCGTGAACGCGGGGGCTACGGTGTTTTCCTGGTATTGCGGTGGGCAATAGGCCCAGGCCAGTGTGGAGGTCAGGGCCAGCGATACGCCGAATGAAACCTTCCATCTGCGCGCATCGCGCGTTTCGTCGAAATCCTTTTTCATGGCTACCTCACTTTACCGACCGTGCAGCGGTTTCAGACAATACCTTCTGGTACCGCGCTTCCAGCGTGGCGTCGAGGCTGTCGGAGGAGGCGACCACCAGCGTTGCCAGGTTGGCGAGCAGGCGTTGGTTCTGCTCGTACTGTTGCTGATGAATCCATACCTCAAGCCCCCCCATCTTGGCCGCCTCTACCAGCAACCCGCGCTGGGTCTGGCGTGCCAGGTTGCCTGACCATTGTTCCGCTTCCTTTCCACCGAAGTACTGGTTTACGCGCAGCTTGAGCACTTCATTGGGTGACTTGTTGCCGAAGCCCGCGCTGCGGGTGTTGGCTGCGTTGATCATCGACAGGCTGTAGGCCGGTACCGAGAGCAGCGAGTCCTTGCGATTTTTCTGCACCATGTAGGTTTCACCGGCAGGCGTCGCACCGGCCTCTTTGCTCAGCGCCTGATCCGGCGGGCCCATCACATGCTGGATATAGGCCGTGCGTGCCTCGGTGGTCAGCGAGTTTTCGTCCGCTGGCTCGAACAGCAACGCTGCGTTGGTATCGCCGCCTGGCAAGGTGCTGAGCGTGCACAGGCCGGCATTGGCTTCAGCTTCGGTACAGAACTTGTCGCGATGCTGCTTGAGCCGTTGCTGCATGGCCTGGCCAGTCGAGGCAACCAGGCGCCCTGGCGATGCGTCCAGTTCACCAACCGAGGCTTTGGCCTTGGCTGCCATGGTGCTGAAGGCGATGTCCATCGACTTGTTCTTGGCCACCGTGCCGCAAGGGTCAAAGCCCTGGCCGGTCGCTGCGTTGAAGTCGAGGTAGGCTTTGGCAACAGCGGTGTTCTGCTGCTGGGCGCGGATGGCGTTGACCAGTTGCTCGGATGTCTGCCGGTTGTTGTCTGCAACCACGTTGGCAGACAGCGCTTCCTGCTTGGTGGCAATGGCCACTGCCGAAATGATCTGCTCGAACTTGTACGACATCTGGGTACCGAAGCTCGTGCCAAAGGCCGCTATGTTGGTGGACACGCTTGTTGTAAGCGCAGCTATCTGGGCTGCGGTCCAGGCTTCTGCCGGGCCGAAGCCATACAACGCGCCATACGAAACACTCGAGAGCATCGTCGAGCCTGCGACGATGCTGGCCAGTTTGAGCCGAAAATTCATATCACTGCCCTGTGAGCATTGGCACGCGACGGTCCGTCACCTGCCCAACAAGAGAATTGGCAGCCATCGCGCTCATCGCCGAGGCAGCGAGCTGTTGCGACTGGGCGTCATTGCAGGCCACCGAGGTGCAGTCGATGTGCGCTTCGGCACGTTGGTCGGTGATCATCGCGGTATAGGCGTAGGCTGCCGCCTCGCCTTCGGGGGCGAGGGTCTTTTCACTGAACGGCCCTGCGTAGTCCACGTCCCAGCCCTGCATGCCGTTGGCATTGAGCGCGCACATACCCTGCCTGGCTTCGGACACCGTGCAATAGGTATCCCGGTGCATGGCCAGGGTGGCCTGGTCGGCACCTGCCCTGGAGCCGACCCGCTGTGAGGCATAGGTTGCCATCAGCCGCGCTGCATCCTTGTCACGCTGTGATACCGCCTCGACGAAAAGCTTGCCCTGCTCCTGGGCGGTGCACTTGATGGTCACCGGCTGCCCGACTGCGGAGTCGAACGAGGTTGCGGCTTTCATCACCCGGTCGGACATGTCGATGGCCCCTACCGCGTTGGCAAGCTGCTTCTTCGAATCGCTGTCCATTTGCGAGACAACGTTGGCCGACAGCGCGGTCTGCTTGACCGTCACCGACCAGGCACTCATTTCTGTCTGCATGGTGCTGATGAAGGTCAGCACCGAGGCCCAGGACAGCGCCTGGGCCGGCAGCGCAGTTGCCCCCAGCCCAAGGCCCACGGCCAGAACTGCCGCGACTTTTTTCATTGCCGGCCCCCTTTAGTTGAACAGGCCGGCAGCCGAGCTGGATGACCCGCTGCTGCTATTGGAAGAGGAGCTGCCGGTGCTGCTCGAAGAGGTGTCGGGCGCAGGGCTGGGCGCCGGTGCCAGGGCTCGGGTTGCCGCCGCACTGCCGGTCGTGGTGCCGCTGCCTGTGCTGGCGCCACCACCAAAGTCGGTCTGTACGTAGTTGAACGGGTTTACATCCACCGTGTAGGTGGTCTCGTACCCGGCGGCGGCGTTGTGGTAGCCGCTGCCCAGTTGCGGGTCGAGCGTGCTCATGCCTTTGCTGACCAGGCCATTGGTAAGGCCGTTCAGGTCGCCCAGAGAAGTGCCGCTGCTGACCTTGCCGATGGCCTGGTTGATCGGGCTGGTCACCATCGAGGCAACCTGCTGGACCGCTGTGCAGACCTTTTTCTGTGCGTACTGCAGCACGGCAGCCTGGGCCGAGGCCAGGATGCTGCCCAGGCTCGGGATCGAGCCGGACAAGTCGAACAGGCTGCTCAAACCGCCGAAGCAGTCTGCCGTGGCACTGAACAGCGACTCGACATTTGGCGTTGCCGACGCCAGCTCGGTATGGATTTTCAGTGCGTCACTGATGGAGGCGCCAATGGTTCCTTGCTTGGTGCCCTCGGCGCAGGCTTCGGCATCGGCCTTGATGGCTTCGGCGACCACCGAGTCCTGTTGTGAAATCAAGTTGCTGGAGGTGGCGCCCAGGCTACTGGTTGCCGCAACAGCCGGCCCGGCCAGCAACAGCCAGGCCCCCAGCACACCGCCCATGACTGCGCGTTTGCCCACAGATTTGCCCACTGCCACAGCGACAGGGTTCAGTCGTCCGTCATACATCTGCGTAACTCTCCATGATCTGTGATATCTCGCGCAGCCGCTCCCCGGAGAAAATCTCGCTGAGCAGGTGAGCCTTGCTGAACGCATCCAGCCGGCGGCGAAATGCCGTGAGCTCCGCGGGCTGCGACAAGTCGCCAGCCAGCAGGGGGGCCAGCGCGCCGGTGAATGCGATGTTGCGCTGTGCCACATACCGCACCAGGTACATGCAGCGCGAAGAGGTGAGGTGGGCAAGCAGCTCGGTGAAGGGTTGCGGAACCTGGTGCAGGACGAGTGCGTAGGCTTCGACGAAGGCCTGGATCTCTTGCATCAGCAACTGGATTTCGAACTGATGCGCAGGGGCATCCTCATCAAAATCCACCGCCCAGCGGTCAAGCCGATCCATGCTCATCAGGAAACTCACCAGCTGGGCGTTGCGCGACGACTTGGCAAAATGCCCCAGAACGCCGTGTGCCGTGAGGTCCAGCTGATCGATCGGCGGTGTGCCCGCTTCGGAGGTTGTGTATTCGTCCATTCCCTGCACTCGCTTAAAGCATACTGAAATACGCTAAAATGCATCCTGTTTCTAATTCTGTATCAAAAATGCTGGCGTATCAACTTTTTGACATGTCGAGGCCCGGGAAAAATTTTTGGCAATTGGCCATTATTTCCGGGTGGTTGCGTGGATTTCATGTGGCGCCAGCATGGGCAGCTGGCGCGTTACGGGGGGGATAGGTGGGCGGTTTGCGCAGCACTACCAAGAGCTGAAAAGGGCAGACCTTAGCGAGGAGTTAGCAGCTAGAGACTCTGCATGATTCTGCATTTGGGGAAGGCTGAGCAGCCCCAGAACTGCTGCCCCACCTTTGCGCCTGACTTGAAGGTTCTGACCAGCAGCGGATTGCCACACTTTGGGCACTGCCGTTCTGCGCTCGGGTCGCTACGGCGTTTGAGATTCTGCACATGCTCGCGATGAGTTGCCAGGGTTGGTGCACGGCGCCCGGTTTGCAGGGCTTGCAGCATGGCCTCTACATCGGCCTCGCTGAACACCGGTTGCTCGAATGATTTCATGTAGCGAATGAACTTGCTGCCTTGAGTGACGTTGGCTGGCATCTCGGTCTTGAAGGTGCTGTCGCCAACAAAGGTGATCACCGAGTGCAGGTGCTCGGGGCTGACGTTCAGTGCCGCCTCCAATGCCTTCAGGTGCTTGTAGTTCTGTCGCAGCGGGTTCTGGAACTTGAAGGTGCGTTTGTAGAGCTTCTGCGTCCACTGGGCCTGCTTCTCGCCGCCAAAGATCCAGCCGCTCATGTTTTTGGTTTCCAGCACGAAGATGCCGTAGATCGAGACGAAGACATGGTCGATCTGGGTTGTGCCGTCAGGTGTATCCAATGTGGTGTTGTGCAGGCGGCGGTAAGTGTTTTCGTCCAGCTTCAGCCATGCGAAATAGCGCACCAGCAGTTCACCAATGTAGCCCTTGGTTTCTGGCCTTTTGAGGATTAGCAGCAGGACGACGAGGGGGATGAACCAGCTCAGCGTTGTCCATTGCTGGCTAATGATTGCAGTGAAATCCATTTCTTGACGCTCCATAGATGCTTGAGCTTGCGGATTTTACCGAATCTGGCTAGGTGCCACGACGGCCTGGAGCCGAATTGAAAAATAAATGAGGTGATTTCTCATTCTCGTCCGGCCTGTAGAGAAGGCCGGATTACAGGCCACCCCGCCGACCCTCTTACACGGAGCGAGAGAATGAGTTCTACCCCGGTTCCACAGCGCCATCCACTGAGCCGTGCCTTGCACGCTGCAATGTTCGGTTTGATGGTTAGCAGCTACGCACTGCCGTCGCTCGCGCAGCCTTTGAGCGCTGATCACGACACCCCGCTCAAGCAGTGGAACATTCCTGCCGGCCCGCTGGCGCCCGCACTGGACCGCTTTGCACGTGAAGCGGGTATCAGCCTGTCGTTCGATGCGCAGAGCGTGGCCAACCGCAATACCCAAGGGGTGCAGGGCGCGCTGGATACCCCGTCGGCATTAGCGCGGCTGTTGCAGGGGACCGACCTGCAGCCCGAGCAGCAAAGCCAGGCTGCCTACCTGGTAGTACCGCAACCCCAGCCTGCCGGCCCGCTGGAACTGGGCGCGACCGAGGACTATCGCCTGGCGCCCGTCATCATCAATGCCAAGGTGAAGGCCAGCGCCGACGATGACACCAACTCGGTGGTTGCCAAGGAACTGTGGGTGGGCGGCAAGGTGGCGACCAGCATCCTCAACACGCCCGCCTCCGTGTCGGTGGTGACCAACAAGGAAATGCAGCAGCGCAGCGTCAGCACCACGGAAGAGGCGTTGCAATATACGCCGGGCGTGGTAAGCGACTATTACGGTTCGGACGACCGCAACGACTACTTCCTGATTCGCGGCTTCCAGGCCACCACCTACCGTGACGGCCTGACCTTGAGCTCGATGCGTGGTGTGCGCGAAGACCCGTTCGCCTACGAGCGCATCGAAATTCTGCGCGGCGCCAACTCCACGCTGTTCGGCCCGGCAGACCCTGGCGGCTCGGTCAACTTCGTGACCAAACAGCCGCGCTTCGAAAAGTTCGGCCAGGGCTACGTGACCTACGGCTCCTATGACCATGCCGAAACCGGTATCGATGTAGGCGACGCCCTGAACGACGAACAAACGCTGGCCGGCCGCTTTACTGCCAAGATGCAGAACAGCGACCGCGAGTACGACCATTCGCAGGACGACAACCGCTTCGTGATGGGCGGCTTGACCTGGGCGCCTACCGACTTCACTTCGGCGACCATGATCCTGGACTACCTGAAGACCGACAGCTCGCCAAACAGTGGCGGCTACCCGCTGGACAAGGAATACGACCGTAGCGACTTCTATGGCGAGCCCAGCTACAACTTCCACAATGTCGAGCGCACCAGCCTCAGCGGCAACATCACCCACGACTTCGACAACGGCTTTGTGCTGCGCAGCAACCTGCGCTACAGCGAGCTGAGCGATGACTTTGGCTACGCCTACCTGAGCGACAACCCCTCGCGTGTGGGCACCACGATTCCACGCTACATCTTCGGTACCGACAGCGATGCCGATCAGCTTAACGGCAACCTGATGCTGCAGTACGACGCCCAGTTCGAGCACATCGACAGCAGCACTCTGGTGGGCGTGGAGTACCTGGACTCGACCACCACGCAGAGCTCGGTCTACGGCCTGGCGCCCTCCATCGACATCGCCAACCCGGTATTCACCGGCGTGCCAGGCGGCATCACGCCCTATACCCGCAAGAAGAACGACGCCACCACCAAGGCCGTGTTCCTGCAGCAGAACCTGTCGTTCTTCGACCGCTTCATCGCGACCGCAGGCGTGCGCAACGACTCGATGGACCTGTCGAGCAAGGAATACATCGGCGGCGAGCAGACGGAGAAAGACAACTTCTCCGAAACTTCATACCGTGCGGCACTGACCTACATCGTCAACGATGAGGTGTCTACCTATGTGAGCATGGTGGAGTCCGTATCGCCCCCGCAAGTTGGCGTTACGCCACAGACCGGCAAGCAATACGAAGTGGGCATCAAGTACTCGCCCATGGGCATGGACGCGCTGTTCTCCGCCGCTGTTTATGACCTGACCCAGGAGAACGTGACCATCGCCGTGGTGCTGCCAAGCGGCATTATCGAGCAGCAGACAGTGGGCGAATCGCGCGTGCGCGGTCTCGATCTGGAAGCCAAGGCGCAGGTGACGCAGGACATCAGCGTGATTGGTGCTTACTCCTACATGGAGTCTGAGGTATTGCGCGGGTCGCTGTATGACGGCTCTTCCTTGAAAGGTAACGAGTTCACCACTGCGCCCAAGCACACGGCATCGCTGTGGAGCTACTACGATGTGCCGGGTACCGACGTGAGCGTTGGCCTGGGGGCGCGGTATGTGGGGGCTTATTACATGGATGCGGCCAATACCAAGAAGAGCGACGGCACCACGCTGTTTGACGCGGCCTTGAACTACAAGATTGCCAAGGGGACTGACCTTGCCCTGAATGTCAGCAACCTGTTTGACGAGCAGCATGTGGTGGGGTCGGGGACGGCGAACTATTACAACCCGGGGCGTGAGGTTACGGCGAAGGTGAGTTACAGCTGGTAATACGGCTAGGGGATGGCACGGGTTGCGCCCTGTTCACGGGCAAACCCGTGCCCACAGGTGCGCAATATCCTGAAGGTTGCAAAGGCCCCGGTGTGTGTCAGGCGCTCAAATCGGCACTACTGAAACCGTTGCGCTGATAAAAGCGCTCCAGCTCACGGGCCTCCGGCTCCCTGCCGGTGAAAATCTTCAGGTACTCGGGGATGTAGCGCATGCGCTGGGCTAACGGCTCCCGGGTTTTCATGCTGATGTAACCGATTTGCGTAAGGTAGATCGAACGGGCGCGGGTAATCGCAGCATCGTCTTCAAAGCCGAAACGGTCAAACATCTGCCGCAATGCCTCGACGCGTTGCGCGTCTGCCTCGCCGATTTCCTGCGCCACTTCCGACGACTGCAGCGCCCAGCTGCGCATGGCGAACTCGAATTGCGAGTCGAACAATTCGCTGTTCAGCCAGCAGTCGAAGACGTTGAGAATCGCCTCGGTGATGGACTCGGCATAGGCCTGGGACTGGGTCACCAGGTTGAAGGTGTTCTTGTTTTTCCATTGCTCGATCAAGGCTACGAGCAAGGCATCGCGGTCTTCGAAAAACCAGTAGAAGCTCGTGCGCGACACATTCAGTTTTTTTGCCAGCGGCATCACGCGCACGGCATCGACCCCCGACTCAGTCAGGCTTTCATACGCCGCATTCAGCCAGCCTTCCAGTGAGCCTCGGCCTGCGGGTTCCGCCTTTGAGGTGGCGCCTTTCATGGGCATTTCTCCCTTTTCAATCTGCGTTTTGTGGCAACTGTACACCATCGTCAAGAGTATTGACACCTGTGTACAGAGGGGCCTATTGTCGGCTTGCCTGATGACCTGTTTGCGAGACCGATATGAAAAACGATCCGCTACTTCAGCCTTATCGCCTCAAGCATCTGACCCTGCGCAACCGCATCATCACCACTTCCCACGAACCGGCTTACCCGGAAGACGGGATGCCGAAAAAACTCTACCGGGCCTACCACGTCGAGCGTGCCAAAGCGGGTGTGGCCATGACCATGACCGCAGGCTCCGCCGCGATCTCCCGTGACAGCCCGCCCGTGTTCAACAACATTCTGGCCTACAAGGACGAAGTGGTCGGCTGGATGAAAGACCTGACCGACGAGTGCCACGAACATGGCGCAGCGGTGATGATCCAGCTCACTCACCTGGGCCGGCGTACCCGCTGGGACAAAGGCGACTGGCTACCGGTGGTGTCGCCCTCCCACAATCAGGAACCCGCACACCGCGCCTTCCCCAAGCAGCTGGAACATTGGGACATCGACCGCATCATTGGCGACTACGCTGATGCCGCCGAACGCATGAAGGCCGCCGGCCTGGATGGCATCGAGCTGCAAGCCTACGGCCACTTGATGGACCAGTTCTGGTCGCCCCTGACCAACGAACTGGAAGGGCCGTACGGCGGCTCGCTGCAAAACCGCCTGCGTTTCACCTTCGATGTGCTCACGGCCATTCGCAAACGCGTGGGCCCGGACTTTATTGTCGGCATCCGCTACACCGGGGACGAAGTGCTTGCCGGTGGCCTGCAAAAAGAGGAGGGCTTGCAGATCTCTCAACTGTTGAAAGACAGTGGCATGATCGACTTCCTTAATGTGATCCGCGGCAATATCGCCACCGACGCCGGGCTGACCGACATCATCCCGATCCAGGGCATGCGCAATGCGCCGCACCTGGACTTTGCCGGTGAAATCAGGGCGCTGACCGGCTTCCCGACCTTCCATGCAGCGAAAATCCCCGACGTGGCCACGGCGCGTCATGCCATTGCCTCGGGGTTGGTGGACATGGTCGGCATGACCCGCGCGCACATGACCGACCCGCACATCGTGCGCAAGATCATCGAAGGCCGTGAACACGATATCCGCCCTTGCGTGGGCGCCAACTATTGCCTGGATCGCATTTACAACGCTGGCGCTGCCTACTGCATCCACAACGCCGCGACCGGGCGTGAAACCACCATGCCCCATGAAATACCCAAGGCGGTGCACAAGCGCAAAGTGGTAATTGTGGGCGCCGGCCCTGGCGGCCTGGAAGCGGCACGTGTGGCAGCAGAGCGCGGCCACGAGGTGGTGGTGTACGAGCTGGCGGACAAGCCCGGCGGGCAGATTCGCCTGACCGCGCAGTCCGAGCGGCGCAAAGAGATGATCAGCATCATCGATTGGCGCATGGCGCAATGCGAGCGCCTTGGCGTGACGTTCCACTTCAACACTTGGGCAGACACCGCGATTGTGCTCGATGAAAATGCCGACGTGGTGATCGTGGCGACCGGGGGCATGCCGCACACCGAAGTGCTGGAACACGGCAATCAGTACCTGGTTTCAAGCTGGGACATCATTTCTGGCGACGTGAAGCCCGGGCGCAATGTGCTGGTGTACGACGATGCGGGCGACCACGCCGGCCTGCAAGCTGCCGAATTCATAGCCCGCAGTGGTGCCAAGACCGAAATCATGACCCCCGACCGCTCGTTCGCGCCAGAAGTCATGGGCATGAACCTGGTGCCCTACATGCGCGCGTTACAGCAACTGGACACCACCTTCACCGTCACCTACCGGCTCAAGGCTGTGGAAAAACAAGGCGACCAATTGCTGGCCACGATCGGCACCGATTACAGCGACCTGACCAAAACGCGCCTGGTGGACCAGGTGGTGGTCAACCACGGCACCCGGCCGCTGGACGAGCTGTATTTCGAACTCAAACCCCTGGCCAGCAACGAGGGCGCCGTGGAGTACATGGACCTGATTGTCGGCAAGCCGCAAACCGTAGTCAGCAACCCCGACGGGCGCTTCCAGTTGTTCCGCATTGGTGATGCAGTGGCGTCGCGCAATACCCATGCGGCCATCTACGATGCCCTGCGGCTGGTCAAAGACCTGTAGCTACCGTGTGTTGCCCACAACAATAAAGACAGCCGTCACCCGATTTAGAAACCTTAAGTTACTGCCCCGAAAGTTGGCCTGACTGAATTTGATGAACATCAAACGCTTTCCAGCGGAGGTTGTTGCATGCAAACGGGTTCTGATTCCATTGAGCTGCTCACTGCGTTAACCGAACGCGACCTGCGCTTTCGCAGCGATGCCAAGGTCACTGAACACGCCATCGCGCCGGTCGACACGGCGTTACTCGATGCGTATGCCGCCATCGACCGCAAAGCCTTGCGCCATTACCGCCTGGAGCGCATTCGCGAGCAACTGCGCGCCCAGGATTACGCCGGCATTCTGTTGGCCGACCCGATCAATATTCGCTATGCCACCGACACCAATAACCTGGGTTTGTGGGTGATGCACTCGCCCAGCCGCTATGTGTTCGTGGCCACCGACGGCCCGGTGGTGCTGTTCGAGTTCACCAGCAGCCGGCACAACAGCGAGCACGTTGAAACCATCGATGAAATTCGCCCGGCGATTCCCTGGCTGTACTTTCTTGCCGGCCCCCGCGTGCAGGAAAAAGCCGAGCGCTGGGCACAGGAGGTGGCAGACCTGCTGGCCCGCCACGCGGGCGGCAACCGCCGCTTGGCGGTGGACCGCTGCGACCCTTGGGGTGCACAGCGCCTGACGCAACAGGGCATTGAGCTGTTCGATGCGCAGCCCTTGATGGAGCAGGCACGCTTGATCAAATCGGCTGAAGAAGTGGCCAGCCACCGGGTGTCCATGGGCGTGTGCGACCTGGCCATTGCCCGCATGCGCACAAGCCTGGTGCCCGGGGTTACCGAAAACCAGCTGTGGAGCATCATGCACGGCACCAACGTTGCGCACGGCGGCGAGTGGGCCGAAAGCCGCTTGCTCAGCTCCGGGCCTCGCACCAATCCGTGGTTTCAGGACGCCACCGACAAGGTCATCAAAGCAGGTGAAATGGTCTGTTTCGACACCGACATGGTCGGCCCCGGCGGTTACCTTTCAGACATCTCGCGCAGCTTCATCTGCCCCGGCAAGGCGCCAACCATTGCCCAACGCGACTTGCTCGACATCGCCTCGCAGCAGATCAACCACAACGTCGAACTGCTGCGCCCGGGCCTGTCCTTTCGCGAGTTTGCCGAACACTGCTGGCCGGTGCCCAAGCGCTTCGAGCACAACCGCTACATGATGATGCTGCACGGCGTCGGCCTGGTGGACGAGTACCCCAGCGTCGCCTACGCCGTGGATTTCGCCGAGTGGGGCTACGACGGCCTGTTCCAGGAAAACATGGTGGTGTCGGTGGAAAGTTACATCGGTGAGCAAGGCGGTGGGGAAGGGGTGAAGCTCGAAGAACAGGTGCTGATCAGCGCCAACGGGCCGATCAAACTCTCGCGCACGCCCTTGGTCGACGGCGATCGATAGCTGGAGCACAACCATGAGCAGCATGACCGTGATTGAAACCGCACCCACCTTGACGCCGCGACCGGTGGCCAGCGCCGAACCGTTCTTGCGCCTGGAGGGCATTCATAAACAGTTTGGCCCTTACCCCGTGTTGCACGACGTGTGTTTTGAAATGAACAAGGGCGAGGTGGTGGCCATTATCGGCCCCAGCGGGTCGGGCAAAAGTACCTTGCTGCGCTGCATCAACCAACTGGAGCCGCCGACCAAGGGGCGGGTCAGCATGGATGGCGTGCACATCGAAGCGGGCAAGGCGTTGCCCCGTACCGAGCTGCTCAAGTTGCGCCGGCGCATTGGCATGGTGTTCCAGTCGTTCAATCTGTTCCCGCACCTGACGGTGCTGCGCAACGTCAGCCTGGCGCAAATCCGCACCTTGGGCCGCAGCCCCAAAGAAGCCGACGCCCGCTCCTTGCAACTGCTGGAACGCGTCGGGCTGGCTGACAAGGCCCAGCATTATCCGGCGCGCTGCTCCGGTGGCCAGCAGCAACGCATCGCCATCGCCCGCGCCCTGGCATTGGACCCTGAGCTGATGCTGTTCGATGAACCGACCTCGGCGCTGGACCCCGAGCTGGGCGTGGAGGTGCTGGCGGTGATGAAAGAGCTGGCCAGCGAAGGCATGTCGATGATTGTGGTGACCCACGAGATGCACTTCGCCGAAACCGTGTCCGACCGCGTGGTGGTGATGGCTGACGGGCGCATCATCGAGCACGGGCCAAGCCAGCAGGTGATGCGCGAGCCCCAGCATGAGCGGGTGGTGCAGTTTCTCCAGGCCGTGAGGAATCGCTGATGCAAGACATCCTGATGATGCTGTTGAACGGCGTACCCTGGACCATTGCCGTTACCGTGCTCGCGTTCTGTGTGGGCGTAGTGCTGGGGTTTCCGATCTGTGCCCTGCGCATGTCCAGGGTCAAGGTGCTGAGTGTGCTGGCTGCCATGCTGGTACTGACCCTGCGCTCGATCCCCCCGATTGTCTGGCTGTTTTTCATCTTCTTCGGCATCGGTGGCGGCTATGTCAGCCTGTCGCCGTTTACCGCAGCGGTGGTTGG
>Ga0213824_1000181_pt1 | contig 54430 bp, 55 predicted proteins | sample MC6MC0906MG_FD_179892 | JGI IMG/M metagenome (GOLD analysis project Ga0213824, IMG submission 179892) | Enriched soil aggregate microbial communities from Iowa State University, Ames, United States - MC6-MC0906-MG | ecosystem: Environmental > Terrestrial > Soil > Unclassified | place: USA: Iowa...
CAGGAAATTGCCGGTCTCTTAGGAGAAACTACAGCGGAGACCAAGACTACCTTAACAAAGCTTTGCAAATCCTTATTGGATGAGGGAAGTGAAAGTGAGGTTAAGTGATGGGAGTTACCGTAGATGTTGCATACACAAGTCTGAATAAATTCAAAGAAGTTTTATGCGGAGATAAGGTTGAACTTTTGCAGACTGAGGATTCCAATATTATGATTCTTGCCGACGGGATGGGCAGCGGGGTAAAGGCCAATATTCTGGCAACCATGACTTCCAAGATTCTTGGAACCATGTTCCTAAACGGTGCGACCCTGGAAGAGTGTGTGGAAACCATTGTGGAGACCCTTCCGGTATGCCAGGTGCGTCAGGTGGCTTATTCGACCTTCAGCATCCTTCAGGTGTTTCATGACGGTGAAGCTTATCTGGTGGAATTTGATAATCCCGGCTGTATCTTCATCAGGGATGGGAACCTTGTTTCCATACCCCGAAATGTCAGGGTCATCCGGGATAAAAAGATCAATGAGTACCGTTTTAAAGTGAAAAAGGGAGATGCGCTGATTCTTATGAGTGACGGGACCATCCATGCAGGAGTGGGGAAACTTCTGAATTTTGGCTGGTTGTGGGAGGATGTCGCTTCCTATGCAGTGAAGCAGTACCGCCTGACCATATCCGCAGCTCGTCTAGCTACTACATTGACCGGTGCCTGTGATGAACTGTATCAGCACCGTCCCGGCGATGATACCACGGTTGCCGTTATGAGGATCATTGACCGCAAGCCGGTGCATTTGATGACAGGCCCACCCAAAAAGCCAGAGGACGACTGCGTTATGGTGAATGACTTCCTGTCAGGAGATGATACCGCTAAGAAAGTCGTCTGCGGAGGGACCAGTGCCAATATTGTTTCCAGGGTGACTGAAAAGGAGTTGTCGGTTTCCTTAAATTACGATGATCCGGACATTCCGCCAATCGCTTATATTGAAGGAATTGAGCTGGTTACGGAAGGTGTTTTGACTTTAAATAAAGTACTGAAGCTTTTAAGGCGTTATGTGAAGAATGAATCTGTCACAGAGGAGTTTTTCCTGGAGCTGGATAAGCCAAACGGTGCTTCCATGGTAGCGAAGATGATCATTGAGGATTGTACGGAGCTACAATTATACGTGGGAATGGCCATTAACAGCGCTTATCAGAATCCTGGCCTGCCCTTTGATTTGGGGATCCGCCAGAATCTTGTGGAGCAGTTAAAGCATGTAGTGGAAGAAATGGGGAAAAGGGTTACGGTAACCTATTATTGAATTTGGATAGATATTCACACAGCCACGAAACGTGGAAGTTCTAAGGAGGAAAAATATGGCAACAAATGATGCGACATTACTTCGCATAAAGCATCAGGTTTTAAATGAAGTGGCGAAACTTGCATGGGAGGGTAAACTGGAAGAGAAGAGAAATGAGATACCTTATAATATCATTCCAGGTCCCAAGGCCCAGTTCCGCTGCTGCATTTACAGGGAACGGGAAATCATCAGAGAGAGAATCCGCTTAGCGGAAGGTCTCTGCCCCAGCGGAAGGGATACCAAGAACGTGGTCCAGGTAATCAGCTCTGCCTGTGAAGACTGTCCCATCGCCCGGTATGTGGTAACCGATAACTGCCAGCTGTGTATGGGTAAGGCGTGCCAGAGTTCCTGTAATTTTGGTGCCATCAGCATGGGACGTGATCGTGCCTATATTGATCCTGATAAATGCAAGGAATGCGGAAAGTGTTCCCAGGCATGTCCTTATAACGCCATTGCAGATCTGACTCGTCCATGTAAGAAAAGCTGTCCTGTGGATGCCATCACCATGGATGAAAACGGCATTGTAGTCATTGATGAGAGCAAATGTATTCAGTGCGGAGCCTGCATTCATGGCTGTCCCTTTGGTGCGATTGATTCCAAGACATTCCTGGTGGATGTCATTAACCTTATTAATGCCGGGAAACGGGTGGTTGCTATGGTCGCTCCGGCTACGGAAGGTCAGTATGGTCCGGAAATCACCATGGCAAGCTGGAGAACTGCTTTAAAGAAAATCGGTTTCCAGGATATGATCGAGGTTGCCTTAGGCGGCGATTTAACCGCTGCCGCTGAAGCAGCGGAATGGGCGGAAGCTTATAAAGAGGGCAGAAAGATGACTACATCCTGCTGTCCGGCATTTGTGAATATGATTAAACAGCATTATCCTATGCTCCTTGAGAATATGTCCACTACCGTATCCCCTATGTGTGCTGTATCCAGGATGCTGAAAGAAAAGGACCCGGAGACAATCACCGTATTCATCGGACCGTGTATTGCAAAGAAAAGCGAAACTCTGGACTTAAATATTAAAGACAATGCAGACTATGCCCTGACCCTTGGAGAAATTCAGGCAATGATGGCATCAAAGGGCGTAGAGCTTGAGCCGGAAGAAAACACCTACCAGGCAGGATCTGTATTTGGTAAGCGTTTTGGTAATGGCGGCGGTGTGACTGCAGCTGTTTTAGAATGTTTAAAAGAGTCTGGAGAAAGTACGGATATCGAAGTCCTTAAATGCAATGGGGCGGCTGAGTGCAAGAAGGCTCTGATGCTTCTTAAGATTGGCAGGCTTCCTGGGGACTTCATAGAAGGAATGGCATGTGTGGGTGGCTGTGTAGGCGGCCCCAGCAGGCATAAGAGTGAGAATGAAGCAAAGAAAGCCCGTGATTTGCTGATCAAACAGGCGGATGGAAGAGAAGTTCATGAGAACTTACGGAACCAGGGCCTTGAAGAAGTGGCAATGCACAGACATTAACAAAAAGGCTATGGATGCTCCCCTTTTTATTGGGAACACCCATAGCTTTTTTATTTACATTCCTGCGAACTGGCTTTTAACTTTCGTAAGTTTCTGCTGTTCTGCCTGATCTGTAGTGTACCATCCCTTTGCGGACATTTTCTTGTAGATATCGCCCTGCATGCACAGGCTGTCGCTTAGTGCGGTATCAAATGCCTGATGTACGTTCATCGTAGGAGATTCGATGGTTCCATGCAGGTATAAGTCACACACACCTTTTGTGGTGTGGAGCAGGTTTTCCATAATACACTTGTCATCCATATGTGATTCCTCCTTACACTAAGTTGTAGAAGCTGTCAAAAATCTGCTGGTGCTTCTGCATAAGCTGCTGCGCACAAGCTTTTAATTCAGGATCCTGTAGATTCTGCGCTGCTTGCTGGCATTGGGTTTTCAAAAATTGCTCATGGCCAAGAGCATCTTCGATATAAGTTAATTCCTTTGGGCTCATATAATATTCCCTCCATTGTTATACTATCTTTCGGAGTGATTTCCCGGAAGACAGTATTAATATGGACGTTTTATGGAAATCCATGCATAACGGCGGAAATAATTGCTGCCATGGCAATTACTTCTTTTGTTTTTGAATGGAATGACTTTATGGCCGCTTATTTATTTAAGTACGACCGAGAAACAGACGATACAACTTATAATAAGGCTCTTATTGCTACCAGCGGTCTGAAGGGCTAGAAGAAGGGAGAGAAACATGAAATATTCCGTATTTACCGTAGAGCTTCCGGATATGACGATAGAGGAAGCTCTCAAAAAAATGAAAGAGTATGGCTATGACGGTGTGGATTTCAGAGTAACGGAAATAAAAGAGGAGTTTGCCAAGGAGCCGCCGTCTTACTGGAAAAACAATTACTGCACCGTGGATATAAACACGGTGGAAGAAAAGGCGGAGGAATTGAAGGCTCTGGCGGACAAATACGGCTTAGAAGTCAATGCGCTTGCTTCTTATCTTACATGTACGGATGACATTGATAAAATTACCTCCGTTATGAGGGCTGCAAAAAAGATGGGAGCTGGGAGGATCCGTGTGAATGCCCCCAAATATGACCCTGAAAAGGGCTATAAGCAGGTGTTTGAAGAAGCGCTCCAGGGCTTTCGGAGAGTAGAAGAAAAAGCAAAGGAAACAGGAATAAAAGCGCACTTTGAAATGCACCACGGAACAATTGCTCCTTCCGCATCCGCGGCATACGCACTTGCTAAAAACTTTGATCCAAACTACATAGGTGTTATCTATGATACAGGAAATATCATATACGAAGGCCTGGAAGAATATCAGATGGCTCTGGAAATTCTGGGGGACTACTTGGACCTTGTTCATATTAAAAATGCCTGTTGGCTGAAAAAGGGAGAGAAATACGGAGCAGACTGGGCGTCCTTTTCCGATGGGTATGCGGATTTTCCTAAATTTTTTAAAGCTTTAGAAGCTGTAGGCTATGATGGTTATGTGACTTTTGAGGATTTTTCAGGCAAGGAAAGCTCGGATGAGAAACTTAAAAACAATATTATTTTCATAAAAGAGATCGTCGGCCAATAAAACCAAATTAAGAATAAGCCCTTTCGGCGGAATGGACCGGAGTAAGGTATAAAAAATGAGCTTTGATAATGGTTTAAAGACCATTCAAAGCTCATTTTTATACTTCATTTGCAGAAGTTCTTTTTATACAACAGTTTAGATTTCGTTGACTCTTCTCTTTACGTAGGTTGTATGAAGCAGGTGATGAGCCTTTTCACTTCCTGGCTCACCAAGGTAGGTCTCGTACAATTCTTTGATTGCAGGATTCTCGTGAGACTTACGAATGGTCTTGGCAGCATCTTCATCATAAAGAACCTTGGCACGCAGGGCCCGGATATCCGTTGTATTGTGTACAAAGCCAGGCTGCTGAGGCTGGCCGCCGCCGTTTACACATCCGCCGGGGCATCCCATGATTTCGATAAAGTGATAATTTGCCTCTCCGGATTTTACCCGGTTAAGGAGTTCTCTTGCATTGCCGAGGCCGGAGGCTACTGCAACATTTACATCCATATCGCCTACACGGTAGGTAGCTTCCTTAATTCCCTCTGTTCCACGAACATCGGCGAAGTCAGGTCTTTCAAGCTCTTCTCCGGTCAGGGTTTCTACAGCAGTTCTTAAGGCTGCTTCCATAACACCGCCGGTGGCTCCGAAGATAACTGCTGCTCCGGTACCAAGGCCTAAAGGTGTGTCAAATTCTTCGTCAGGAAGCTCTGTGAACCGGATTCCTGCCTGCTTGATCATTCTAGCCAGCTCTCTGGTGGTCATGGAATAATCTACGTCAGGAGAACCGTTGGCATCCTGGTCATCTCTTCCGATTTCGAATTTCTTAGCGGTACATGGCATTACGCTGACGGATACAATATCCTCAGGTTTCAGTCCCATCTTTTCTGCGTAGTAGGATTTAGCAATGGCGCCAAACATCTGCTGCGGAGATTTACAGGAGGATAAATTCTCTGTCATATCCGGGAAGTAGTGCTCACAGTATTTGATCCATCCTGGAGAACAGGAGGTGATCATCGGAAGAACGCCGCCGTTTTGTACACGGTCAATGAATTCATGTGCTTCTTCCATAATGGTTAAATCGGCGCTGAAGTTGGTATCAAATACCTTGTCAAAGCCCAGTCTTCTTAATGCGGCAACCATCTGGCCTTCCACATTGGTTCCGATGGAATAACCGAATTCTTCTCCAAGGGCTGCACGTACAGCAGGAGCGGTCTGAATGATCACATGCTTTGACCGGTCTGCAATGGCAGCAGCCACTTCGTCAATGCTGCTCTTCTCATAGAGAGCGCCGGTAGGACAGACAGCAATACACTGGCCGCAGGATACACAGCTGGTTTCACCCAGTCCCATGTCAAAAGCGGAACCGATAATGGTAGCAAATCCACGCTCATTAGGACCGATTACGCCGATACCCTGAACCTTTTCACAGACAGCGGAACAGCGGCGGCACAGGATGCATTTGCTGTTGTCACGTACCATATGAGCTGCACTTTCATCAGGGGTAGAAGGTGTTTTTGCTCCATCGTAATAATCATCCACATCAACGCCCAGTTCCTTACATAAGGTCTGTAATTCGCAGTTTCCGCTGCGGACACAGGAGAGACAGGAACGGTCGTGATTGGAAAGGATCAGCTGAAGTGTTTTCTTTCTGTAGTCACGAAGCTTCGGTGTATTGGTCCATACTTCCATGCCCGGATTGATGGGGTATACGCAGGAAGCAGCTAATTTGCCGCCGTTAATCTCAACGGTACAGATACGGCAGGCAGCGATTTCATTCATATCTTTTAAAAAGCATAAAGTCGGTATCTCAACATGGGCCAGTCTGGCAGCTTCCAGGATGGTGGAGCCTGCTGGAGCGCTTACGTCCATGCCATTGATTTTTATTGTGATATTCTCCATGATCCAATTTCCCTCCATTATTTCTTGTAAACAGCGTCAAACTTACATTTCTCCATACATACGCCGCACTTGATACACTTCTCAGGATCAATGACATGTGGGTTCTTAACGGAACCGGAGATCGCGTTAACCGGACAATTTCTTGCACAAAGGGTACAGCCCTTACATTTCTCTGCATCAATGTGGTAGGAGAGAAGCGCTTTGCACACACCGGACGGACATGTCTTATCGATAATATGGGCATTGTATTCGTCGCGGAAGAACTTTAGGGTTGACAGAACCGGGTTTGGTGCTGTCTGGCCAAGGCCGCAGGCTGAATTTTCTTTTACGTAGTAGCACAGCTCTTCCAGACGGTCTAAATCTTCCAGCTTTGCCTGTCCCTTGGTGATCTTATCGAGAATCTCAAGCATACGCTTTGTTCCGATCCGGCATGGAGTACATTTACCGCAGGATTCTTCAACGGTGAATTCCAGGAAGAATTTTGCAATATCAACCATACAGTCAGTTTCATCCATAACGATCAGACCGCCGGAACCCATCATGGAGCCGATTGCAATTAAGTTGTCGTAATCAATAGGAATATCGTAATGTTCTACAGGGATACAGCCGCCGGATGGTCCGCCGGTCTGAGCAGCCTTGAACTTCTTGCCGTTTGGAATGCCGCCGCCGATTTCTTCGATGATCTCACGGAGAGTAGTTCCCATAGGAACTTCTACCAGTCCGGTGTTATGGATCTTTCCGCCTAAAGCGAATACCTTTGTTCCCTTGGATTTCTCAGTACCCATGGAAGCAAACCATTCGGATCCGTGTAAGATGATCTGTGGAATATTTGCATAAGTTTCAACATTATTTAAAATGGTTGGTTTGCCGAATAAACCTTTCTGAGCCGGGAACGGAGGACGTGGTCTTGGTTCTCCACGGTTGCCTTCGATGGAAACCATAAGGGCGGTCTCTTCGCCGCATACGAATGCACCGGCACCTAAACGAAGGTCAATGTTAAAGGAGAATCCGGATCCAAAGATATCATCTCCTAAAAGCTCCATCTCTTTGGCCTGGTTAATAGCGATCTTTAAACGCTGCACGGCGATGGGATACTCAGCACGTACGTAGATGTAACCCTGGGAAGCGCCAATGGCATAGCCGGCAATGGTCATGGCCTCCAAAAGAGCATGAGGATCACCCTCTAATACGGAACGGTCCATGAATGCGCCTGGGTCGCCTTCGTCTGCATTACAACAGACATACTTCTGATCTGCGTCGTTTTGCTTAGCCAGTTTCCATTTGAGGCCGGTGGGGAAGCCTGCGCCGCCTCGTCCTCTTAAGCCGCTGTCTAAGAGAGTCTGGATTACATCGTCGGGAGTCATCTCGGTAAGAACCTTACCTAGAGCCTGATATCCGCCGGTACCAATGTATTCTTCAATTTCTTCCGGGTTGATGACACCACAGTTGCGCAAAGCGATTCTGTGCTGTTTTTTATAGAAATCTGTATCACTTAAGGCCTTGATGCCTGCCGGAGTTACAGTCTCATCATAAAGTAGTCTTTCCACCGGACGTCCTTTTAATAAGTGTTCGGTTACGATTTCAGTTATATCATCTTCCTTTACCATTGCATAGAAGGTGGCATCCGGGTAAATGATCATGATCGGGCCTAATGCACAAAGGCCGTGGCATCCGGTCTGTACAACGGATACTTCCTGGTCCAGACCCTGATTCTTTAACTCATCTCTTAATTTAACCATAATCTGCTGGCTTCCAGAGGAAGTACATCCTGTGCCGCCGCAAACTAATACATGTGAACGATACATCCTGTTTCCTCCTTATTTGATGTCAGCTGAAGCTAACGTATAGTTTTGAACAATGTGGCCACCCAGTAAATGCTCTTTATAAACTTCTTCTGCTTTTTCCGGGGTCATATTGATATAAGTAATTTTTTCTTTACCGGGTTCCAGAATTTCAACGATCGGTTCATACTGACATAAGCCGATGCATCCGGTCTGGGTAACAGAAAAACGATCCGTCATATTGTTTTCCTGAACCAGGTTTGATAATGTATTAAGAACAGGTCTAGCACCGCTGGCAATTCCGCATGTAGCCATGCCGACCAGAATGCGGGTACGTCCGTGATCTTCACCACGCATACTGACTTGACCCTGCATCTTTTCCCGAATTGCTTTTAATTCTTCAAGAGTCTTCATGTTATTCCTCCAATTCAACTTTGATCCGACGGGCCTATATGGCCGCGCCTCCATCTGTTTCCAATTTGTTTTCACTGAGATATTCCTTTATATAAGCCGATACCTCCGGAGTATCAAAGGGGACATCCCCTAAAATTTCGCGGAAAGCTCTGGTATCCAGCTCAAATGACGCTTGATTGTAACGATAGATATAGAGAAAATCTGTGTCTGGATGGCAGGTGATAAGGGTTTCTATGGTACTGTTTATATCACCAAGTGGCATACGGTCGATATGGGATAGTCCGAAAACAGCGGTTACTACCGTACCGGTACCCAACTCTGACTCAATGGAAAAACTTCCGCCTGTGCTTTCCGCCGCATATTTAAAAAACGGAACGCCAAGGCCCACTTTTCTGGTTCCTCTTGTGGTAAAAAAAGGATCGGTCACTTGAAGTGCCTGCTCCTTTGTCATGCCGCAGCCGTTGTCCTCAATGGTGACAATCAGTTTGTCTGCAGCTGTTTCGACGGAAACAAGAATGGTAACCAGGGTAGCCCCTGCCCGTGTGGAGTTTTCCGCCACGTCCAGGATATTTAAAGAAATCTCTGTCATCATAATTTTCTATTCGTACTTTGCAAGAATGTCATGAATATCATTCGTGGTCAGCCTACCGTAAACATCCCCGTTCACCATCATGACGGGAGCCAGTCCGCAGGCACCTACGCAGCGGCAGGAATCAAGGGAGAACTTCCCATCCGGTGTACACTCGCCGTTGGTAATCCCAAGGATTTCCTCAAGCTTATGGAAGATGTCTCCGGAACCCTTTACATAGCAAGCAGTTCCTAGACAGACAGATATCTGGTACTTGCCCTTTGGCTGAAGTGCAAACTGGGCATAAAAAGTTGCAACACCATAAATTTTCTCAAGCGGGATACCCGTTTCGTCAGAAATCATGGTCTGGACTTCGATTGGAAGATAGCCATAAATCTCCTGTGCCTTTTGCATGATCGGCATGAGAGATCCTTTTGTGTCTTTGAGCAGGGCGATTGCTTCCTTTAAAGCAGCTTCCTGCTCCTTGGTCCCGTTAAACTGGACGCCTTGTGTTTTACAAGCCATTTTATAACCTCCTTATATGTTGCTTATGCAATGTAACTGATATTTTATCATGTTATGAATGAAAAATCTATAGTTTCGGCAACATTCGATAAAAAAATAACAATCCTTCCGTGGAATCTTTCTATACCTGGCGACCAATTTATGTTATAATGGTCAATAATGATATGAATTGTTTGAATAGTGCGAATCAATGGACCCAAAAGGCATGGTAAGAAGAGGAAAGGGGAGCGTCAATATGACAGTAAGGGATGTAAGAGATAAACTGGGGGCCAAGGTGCTGGCAGGAGAGAATCATCTGGATGAGGAGGTAAGGAGTGCCTGCGGATCTGATATGATGAGTGATGTGCTGGCATTTTCCAAAGATCATTCGGTCCTTCTTACGGGACTTTGCAATCCTCAGGTGATCCGTACAGCAGAGATGCTTGACATTGTCTGTATCGTATTTGTCAGAGGCAAGAAGCCGGATGAGTCCATGCTTTTGATGGCGGAGGAGCGAGGAATCATTATCCTTTCCACCGGACATCGTATGTTCTCGGCCTGCGGCCTGCTTTATGAGGCAGGACTTCACGGAGGTGCGATTTGATGACGGATATGATAACGTTTCACTACAGGATTTCACCTGATGATTTTACAAGAGCAGGAGAAGCCAGCAGTGATGTGAAAAGCAAGCTGAAAAAGATGGGGGTCACCCCGGAAGCGGTGCGCAAGGTGGCCATTGCCATGTATGAAGGGGAGATCAACATGGTGATCCACGCGCAAGGGGGAGAGATAACCGTTAACATAACTACGGACCGGATCGAGATGATCCTGGCTGATGTGGGCCCAGGAATACCAGATGTCGGTCTGGCCATGCAGGCAGGATATTCTACTGCGCCGGATGCAGTGCGTTCCCTGGGCTTTGGAGCTGGAATGGGGCTTCCGAATATGAAAAAATATTCGGACGAGATGGAGATCGATACAGTAATAGGAAAAGGAACGACCATTCGTATGATGGTGAATATATAAGATGCTTCTTCTTCTAAACAAATGGTGCTAAGGCATAGGTAAGTGGAATACGGGTTTACATGGAAATGAGGTAAAAAGGTGGATAAATTTTATCATTCGGTAAGGCTTGATGAAGAGCTTTGCATGGGGTGTATCAATTGCATCAAACGGTGCCCTACTCAGGCCATCAGGGTGAGAAACGGTAAGGCACAGATCAACAGTAAATTCTGCATTGACTGCGGGGAGTGCATCCGGGTATGCCCTCACCATGCAAAACATGCCACATATGACAAGCTGGAGGCTTTAAAACAGTATGAATATACGGTAGCATTGCCGCCGCCATCCCTATACAGCCAGTTTAACAATCTGGATGATGTGAATATTGTCTTAAATGCTCTTCTTATGATGGGGTTTGATGATGTATTTGAAGTAAGCGCGGCGGCGGAACTGGTAAGCGAGGCTACCAGGGAATATTTAAGCGAAAATCCGGACAAACTTCCGGCCATCAGCACCGCCTGCCCTTCCGTGGTACGGCTCATAAGGGTCAAGTTCCCAAACCTGATCCCAAACCTCCTGCCATTAAATCCTCCGGTGGAGGTAGCAGCCATCCTTGCAGCCCAAAAAGCAATGGAAAAAACCGGACTTGATAGGGATAAGATCGGGATCATTTTCATTTCTCCCTGTCCGTCCAAGGTGACCTATGTGAAATCTCCACTGGGCACGGAACATAGTGAAGTGAATAAGGTGCTTGCCATAAAGGATTTATATCCCCGGCTTTTAACCTGTATGAAGGCGGTTGGAGATGACCCGCCGGAAATTGGGACTTCGGGCAAAATCGGAGTCAGCTGGGGGCGCAGCGGAGGAGAGGCAAGCGGCCTGTTTACCGAGGATTACCTGGCAGCAGATGGCATTGAAAATGTCATAAGGGTCCTGGAGGATATGGAGGACCAGAAATTCACGAACTTAAAATTTGTGGAGCTAAGCGCCTGCAACGGAGGCTGCGTAGGCGGTGTGCTCACGGTAGAAAACCCATATGTCGCGGAGGTAAAGCTGAAACGGCTTCGAAAGTACATGCCTGTGGCAAGGAGCCATATGCAGGCAGGGGCTGAGGAACTGGTAAAGTGGACCAAGGAGGTTCACTATGAGCCGGTATTTAATTTAGGTGAAACCATGATGGAAAGCTTTGCAAGGCTTAATCAGGTGGAACGGCTTTTAAAGAAACTTCCTGGCTTAGATTGCGGTTCCTGCGGTGCACCTACCTGCAAAGCCCTGGCCGAGGACATTGTGCGGGGAGAAGCGGTGGAATCGGACTGTGTTTATTTCCTCAGGGACAATGTGCATAAGCTGGCGGAGGAAGTTTCCAGGCTGGCCTCTGATATCGTGGAAGGCGACAGAGACAGCTATGAGAAATTTAAGGTCATGACAAAATATATCGAGAGAATTTCTGATGAAATGACTCAGCTTGACAGAAAAGAAGGGAGGAAGCGCAATGACAGTAAAGGAACTGATTGACAGTAATTTATTTGAAGTAATAAATATAGGCGAAGCACTTGACCGTGAGATCAAAAAGCCGTTTTGCTGTGATTTATTAAGCATTGCTATGGGAAGAGCAGCAGAGGGGTGCGCATGGGTAACGGTGATGGGAAATGTAAATACCCTTGCGGTAGCTTCACTTGCCGATGCTGCCTGTGTGGTCATGGCAGAAGGAACTGCTCTTGACGAAGCGGCTGTGAAAAAGGCGACGGACCAGGAGATCACGGTTTTAAAAACAGAGCTGCCCATCTTTGAGGCTGCCCTGTTGATCTATCAAAGGCTTCCCCATGATGAACTTAACCTATGATCTTCACATCCATTCCTGCTTATCACCGTGCGGGGATGATGATATGACTCCGGCAAATATTGTTGGGATGGCTGCCTTAAAAGGGCTTGACGTGATTGCGGTAACGGATCACAATTCCTGTAAAAATTGTCCGGCTGTGTTACATTTTGCAAAGGAATATGGGATTGTTGCCTTGCCGGGTATGGAAGTCTGTACATCGGAGGAAGTGCATGCGGTATGCCTGTTTTCTGACCTTGATAAGGCTATGGCGTTTGATGAATATGTGTATGATCGGTTGATGGCATTTCCAAATAAGGAGGAAATATTTGGAAAGCAGCAGATATATAATAAGGAAGATGTCCTCTGCGGAACCGTGCCTAATCTTCTTATTAACAGCGTGGAAATTTCTTTTGACCAGTTATGGGACTTAGTCCGGTCCTATGGAGGCGCCATGTTTCCGGCCCATATCGACAAGTCTGCCAACAGCCTTCTCTCAAACTTAGGCTTTATTCCTCCAGACAGCCAGTTTGCGACGGCGGAGGTAAAGGACCTTACAAAGCTTCATGAACTTAAGAAAAAGAACCCTTATCTGGAGGGATGCCGGATCATCAGCAATTCCGATGCTCATTATTTGGAGGACATTCATGAGCCAAGGTTAACGATCGAAGCAGAGGAAAAAAGCATGGATGCAGTGGTCCGCGCGCTTCTGTACCGATAGACTTTTTTATTAAGTTTGGGAATTTTCTTCCAATTTTCTCCTATTTCCTGTATAGTAGTGGTTAGTAACAGGAAAAAACCCTACAGGTAGTATATCTGTATGTCCGGAAAGCACGGACAAAATAAAGGGGAAAGGAGAGATGTAACATGAAAAAACTATTACAATTGGGCTTCGGTCTTATGATCGTGGCACTTGTGACAGCGTTCGTACCTGCAACACCGTTTCCTTCCATGGCGGATGAAACGGCATCGGGCCAGGCGGCACCGGAAGTACGGAATGACTGGATAGATGAAAACCTGGGACCAGGTGTGGCCAGGTGGGTAGATGGGAATGGTAATATTTCAGAACAACCGGGAAAGCACACGGAGGATGGAGCCGGTGACGAGAGCCAGAGCAACGCGGAGGGCCAGGACTTAAATACCGGGACTGCACAAGAAGGGCAGCAGGAGTCCGATTCACAGGAGTGCCAGGAACAGGCAGCCGAAGGACGTCAGATCGACCCTTCAAGGCCCATGGTGGCTTTAACCTTTGATGATGGGCCATTTGCTCCCGTGGGAAATCAGATTATGGATTGTCTGGCGCAGTACGGTGGAAAAGCTACATTTTTTGTGGTGGGAAACCGTGTTTCCGCTTATGGGGCGGAACTGCAGCGCATGGTTGCGGAAGGGCATGAAATCGGAAATCACACGTACGAGCACAAAAATTTGACCAAGCTAAGCGCAGCCCAGGTCCAAAGCCAGATCAACCTTTGCAATGATGTGGTACAAGCTGCCAGCGGTGTCAGGCCTTCCCTGGTAAGACCTCCGGGAGGAGCAAGAAACGGCACCGTCCTTGCAAATGTACAAGCTCCTGTGATTATGTGGAGTATAGATACACGGGACTGGAAGACTCGAAATGCCGGTAAAACGGTAAATGCGGTGATGAGCCAGGTACGGGATGGAGACATCGTCCTGATGCATGAGCTCTATTCCCAGACCGGAGCAGCTGCCCTTGAAATAATTCCCAGGCTAACAGAAGCTGGCTACCAGCTGGTTACGGTAAGTGAGATGGCGGCACTTCGGGGAGGAGTTTCTCCGGGTGGAGTTTATTTTCATTTTTATCCGTAATGGCTGAAGGAAGTTTACAGATTTTAATAAGAAAAGCAAAGTGTTTGAGCCCCTCTATGTTTGGGGGGCTCAAACTTTTTTTTTGTTGACTGTCATATCAGATAAATTAAGATAGTATGTGATAAACAAGTTTTGGCAATAGTTTGAAAAACAATATTTTAAAAATACCTATTGACAAATCATCAAAATAATTGTATTCTTGTATTAAGGCATTAGTACAACAATACAATAGTACAAAGGTACAATAATCCTTAATATTACAATACAATGATACAACAACACAATGATACAACAACACAATGATACAACAACACAATGATACAACAACACAATGATACAACAACACAAAAGGAGGCAGTATTATGATCTGGAAACTGACCGATGACCGGCCGATCTGGATACAACTTGTCGATCAGCTCACTTTGCGCATCGTGTCCGGTGTATATGCATCTGGTGCAGCTGTGCCAACTGTGCGTGCGCTGGCCAGTGAGGCGGGTGTAAACCCGAATACGATGCAGCGTGCACTGGCTGAGCTGGAAAGCAGGGGGCTGGTCGAAACTCGCCGCACAGCGGGACGGATCGTTACTGAGGACCAGTCACTTATCCAAAGCGTGCGGGAGGAGCTTGCCTTTGCGCGAATGGATGAATTTCTTGCGTCCATGCGTGCCCTAGGTTATACCGATAAACAAATCCGCGAGCTGCTTGCTGCGTGGGATAAAAAGGAGGAACTTGTATGAATCAGGAACTCATCACCGCGCGTGGCCTGACTAAGAATTATGGATCAAAGTCCGCGCTTGACCATATTGATCTGACGGTCGGCCGCGGCCGCATTGTCGGTCTTCTGGGCCCAAATGGCTCAGGTAAGACTACCTTTATCAAACTTCTGTGCGGACTCTTACAGCCCACCTCCGGCACTCTGGAGGTAAACGGCAATGCGCCCGGTGTGGAAACCAAGTCAGTCATCTCTTACCTGCCGGACCGCATGTACTTTGCCGACTGGATGAAGGCCTGCGATCTGACAGACTTTTTCGCAGACTTTTATGTGGACTTTGACCGTCCAAAGGCAATGGAGATGTTTTCGGCTCTTGGTATTCAGCCAAATGACCGGCTTAAGACCATGTCTAAGGGCACCAAAGAAAAGGTGCAGCTTGCACTCATCATGAGCCGCAAGGCGCAGCTTTATCTGCTTGACGAACCGATCGGCGGGGTTGACCCGGCAGCACGTGACTTTATCTTAAACACGATTCTGACTAACTATAACGAAAATGGCACAGTCATGTTGTCCACACATCTTATATCTGATATCGAGCGCGTGTTGGATGAGGCCATTTTCCTGCAAAACGGCAAGGTTGTACGCCATGATACCGTGGATAACATCCGTGAGCAGGAAGGCAAGTCAGTCGATCAGCTGTTCCGCGAAATCTTCGCGTACGGCAGCTAGAATAAGGAGGAAATAAGATGTTTGGCAAACTTTGCAAATACGAATTTAAATCCATTGGGCGCACGCTTGTGCCGATTTACCTGGCGGTTATCGCCATATCCATTCTCAATGCATTTTTGGGCATGGGCTCGCTGGCCAATGGTTATTATAACGGCCTGATGTCTGGCTTAAGCTTTGGTCGCGGCTTTCTCAGCCTGATCCAGACGCTCTCTGTGATCGCCTATTTCGGCGTTCTGGTCGCCATGAGTGTACTGACGTTAATCGTCGTGATTCAGCGGTTTTATAAAGGGCTTCTGTGCGATGAAGGTTATTTGATGTTTACCCTGCCAGTAAAGCCTTGGCAGCTGATCACAGCAAAGGGTGTGGTGGCTTTTGTGATGTCAATGGCCAGCTCCCTGGTGGCTTTCGCATCTATTTTTATATTGGTGCTGGGTACCGCAGGTACTAGCAGGGTTTTTACAGCAATTACCGATCCCCAGTTATGGAATGCCATCAACAGCGCACTTGCTCATGTTTCGACCTGGCCTCTGCTGATGTTTGAGTTTATTATTCTTATCATCGTCAGCGGACTGGTCCAGCTTTACCACATGTACTTTTCTATGGCACTTGGTCATTTAGCCAGCAAGAACCGCGTGATGATGTCTGTAATTGCCTTTATTGCAATATCTATGCTTTTTAGCTTTATCAATGGCCTTGTAATGATCATTCTGGGAAACGTACCGTCCTTTCAATCGTTCTTCCGTATGATTGATACGATGCCTGATACACAAGGGATATCCCTGGTCATGCACTTAACCTTCATCGGTTCGGTTGTTTACAACGCAATTCAGCTTGCAATATTCTTTTTCGGCACGGAGCGTATCCTGTCCAAGCGCCTTAATCTGGAATAAAAGACTAAAAACAACGTATAAATCAATCAAAAAAGCAGCCTCGCAATTAATTATCGATTCATTAATTGCGAGGTATTTTTTTGGAATTGGAATTCCAGACCATATCTTGACTTCTTTGTTTACAAGTGTTGTTATAACAGTTATAATAGGGCAAATGGATGAAATAATGGAAGAATCTGCCATTGCAAAGCTGCTGTCCAAACCGGAGATTGGCAGCTTAAGACATGGGAGAAGGCAGATGAATCACAGGGCAAAAATTAAATGATATATAATTTCAGGAGGGAACAAGATGGAATACAGAGAGGTCGGAAAAACCGGAAAGCAAGCAAGCGTGATTGGCCTTGGCTGCGAACACCTTGACGGCAAGTCATACGAGCAGGTAAAGGAGACGATCGACGCCGCAATGGAGTATGGCGTTAATCTCATGGATGTTTTTATGCCTGGCACGGAAGTGCGTGAAAACATCGCAAAAGCACTGGGCAACAAGCGGGATCAGGTGATGATACAGGGGCATATCGGATCCACGAATGTAAATATGCAGTACGATATCAGCCGGGATATGCCTGTGGTTAAGCAGTATTTTGAAGAGCTGCTGCGGATCTTCGGCTACATAGATTTTGGCATGATGTTTTTTATTGACTCAGAGCAGGACTATAAAAATGTTTTCGAGACAGATTTTGTTACATATGTGGAGCGTCTAAAACAAAAAGGGGACATCCGGCACATTGGTTTTAGCTCCCACAACCCTGAAACGGCAATGAAGGTCATTCAAACAGGAGTGCCGGAAATGATGATGTTTAGCATTAATCCTGCATTCGATATGCTTTCATCGAAAGCAAGTATTTTTGATTGTCTTGATAATGGCTTCCAGGCAGGCGTTTATAACGGAATTGATCCCAAGCGTGCGGAATTATATAAGCTGTGTACGCAAAAACAAGTCGGTATTACTGTGATGAAGACCTTTGGCGGCGGCAAACTGCTCTCGCCGGAGCATACGCCTTACAGCAAGCCGATGACTTCGCAGCAGTGCGTCCATTATGCTCTCTCAAGGCCGGCAGTTGCCAGTGTTCTGACAGGCTGTAAAACCCGGGCCGAAGTAAATGACACCATGAGTTATCTTACGGCATCTGACAGTGATAAGGATTACACATGGATTTATAACGAAGTACATAGTGCTTTTGATGGAAACTGCGTGTACTGCGGACATTGCCAGCCATGTCCATCTGAAATAGATATTGCCGCTGTCAACAAATATTTAGATATCGCACGGCTTGATAAAGAAGCAGTACCGCCGTCCATACGTTCTCATTATCAAAGTCTTTCCCATAGGGGCGATGAGTGTATCGCCTGTGGCAGCTGCGAAAGTCGTTGTCCATTTGGGGTACCGATCATTAAAAATATGATTGAAGCGGATTCGCTGCTTGGCTAAAGGGAGTAATAAATAACTGAGGGTGTCCAAAATTATTATTGGGCACCCTCTTTTAATATGAATTGTATTATTTTTCGTCACAAACCTGAAAAATGTAAAATTTCAGATAATAGGAAGTGTCATCTCCCGCCCATAAGATCGGATGATCTGCCGCCTGGGTTCGGTATTCTACCTGGCGGAGTCGTTTGTGGACGTTTGCAGCTGCCTCCCGGATTGTTTTGGTGAAGAGCTCTGGAGTCATGAAATGGGAACAGGAGCAGGTGGCTAAATACCCGCCATCCTTTACCAGCTTCATACCACGGAGATTGATCTCACGGTAGCCTTTTACTGCATTTTTCACGGAGTTCCTGGATTTGGTGAAGGCAGGAGGGTCCAGGATGACAACATCAAAGGTTTCCCCGTCTTTTTCCAGCTGGGGAAGGAGTTCAAAAACATCGGCACACTGAAAGGCCACCCGGTCAGATAAGCCGTTTAATGCAGCGTTTTCATTTGCCTGGGCGATGCCAAGTTCAGAAGCATCCACCCCAAGAACTTCTCTAGCTCCGGCAATACCTGCATTTAAGGCAAAGGAGCCGGTGTGGGTAAAGCAGTCTAAGACCCGCTTGTCCTTACATAAGCGCTGAATGGCAAGGCGGTTGTATTTCTGGTCAAGGAAAAAGCCGGTTTTCTGCCCATCCTGGACGTCGACCTGGTATTTAACTCCGTTTTCCGTGATTTCCACCTTTGTATCAAAGGAAGGGCCGATGAATCCCTTAAAACGTTCCATGCCTTCCTGAAGGCGGACCTTGGCATCGCTTCGTTCGTATATGCCGCGGATTTTTATGCCGTCCTCTTCCAGGACCTTTTTCAGTTTTTCCAGGATAACTGGCTTTAGCCGGTCAATGCCAAGGGCAAGGGATTCCACCACAAGGATATCGTTAAACTTGTCTACTACGATGCCGGGAAGGAAGTCTGCCTCTCCGAAGATGAGACGGCAGCTGGAGGTGTCCACAGTGGCTTTGCGGTATTCCCAGGCGTTTCGGACCCGCATTTCCAGAAAGCTTTCGTTCACTTCATTGTCTTTTTTCCGGGACATTATGCGGACGGTGAGCTTGGAATTGGTATTGATGAAGCCACGACCCAGGAAATAGCCGTCAAAGTCTTCCACGGATACGATATCACCGTTGGTGTAATCACCGGTGATGGTATCGATTTCATTGTCATAGATCCAAGGACCGCCGGCTTTTAATGAGCGTCCTTCTCCTTTTTTTATTCTTACGGTTGCTGATTCCATAAGCATACACTCCTTTATTGATGAGATTGACCTCGTTTTAGTGAGGTGAGCAGCCGGTATAACGGCTGGAACAGAATAAGGGACAGAAAGAAATTACCTGTCCCATGGGCGATATCGTATGGGATTCCTGCCGCCCACCAGGTAAGAGCTGCACCGGGGCCTCCGGTAAATAAATAGAACCCCGCACAGAAGAATCCAAACAACATTCCAAAGATACCTGAAAGCAGGGATATGCCAAAGGGCTTTGGCGTATTGTTTTTGTAAATCAAAAATACGGCGGCCGGGAGAATAGGCCACACATAGAGATAGGAAAACCACCAGAGGCCGAAGCCGTAGACCAACCCTTCCAATATAACAAACACGTATAGGATGAGCCATACGTGTTTGCGGAATACAAGGGTGTATAAAATTAGAAGCAGGGATACCAGTTCTACGTTGGGAAGCCAGGACAAGCTTACCTGGCTGACAAATAAAAGGGCTGAAAGCAGTGCGTCTAATACTAGCTCCCTGGTGGTAAACAGGGAATGGTTTTTCATTATTTTTTTAATTCCTCAGAGGGCAGTGTGTATTGAAAGGTATAGCGCTCTCCATCCTTAATGGCCTGCTGGCTCACTCCGTAGTTGCAAGTTTCCCCGTCGCATAAAAGGGCCCAGTAAGCGCCGTCCTTTTGGTAGTCTGCCCGTTTTCCGTTAATTGTAGTGACCATGAGGCCAAATTCTTCGGTGGTGGTTCCTTCAATTTGAAAATTCGGTATGGATTTTAGCGCTTCTAGCAGAAACTGCGCTTCTGTAGTGATCTGGTAATGTTCATTTACCCCGTTTTCATATTCCACATCAATGGAAATGCTTTTTGTCCCGGCCATGGGAACCGGTTTTGTCAGGGTATATACGACTAAAAGCAGTGCCAGGACCGCAATTGCGGCGCAGCCTCCCAAAAAGGGAGAAAGCCTCTTAAACCTATTCATAATCTGCTGACTTCCTTTTTCATTATTTTCGCATGGATTAGTATAGCATATTTCCATGGCAAGCCGCAAGAACAGAATTTCCTTCTTTTCTTAAAATGGCCTTTGATGTATAATAAATACGTATTGTTTGAAAAAGAAGGTGGTTAGATGACTGTGAATGAGCAGATTTTAGAAGAAATAGCAGCTTGTGAGAAGCTTTTGATTGGAATCGGAGAGGAATGGAAGGCAGAGGGAATACCGGATATGGGAATTCTTTATGAGAAAATGAATGAACTCATAAAGGACAAGGACTTTTTTATTGTAACTACAGTGACCGATGGAGAGATACTTAAATCTCCTCTGGAACAGAGCCGGATGGTAGCACCCTGCGGGAACGTGACATGGAGGCAGTGCTCCAAAACCTGTACAAAGGATATTTGGGAGCCGGGAGAGATTCCTCAGGATGTCTGTCCGCATTGCGGGGCACCTCTTACAGGTAATACCATAGAGGCAGAAGATTACATAGAAGAGGGCTACCTTCCTCAGTGGAAGGCTTATACCACGTGGCTGGCTGGAACCCTTAACAAGAAACTGCTGGTTTTGGAACTTGGGGTAGGCTTTCAGACTCCAACGGTTATCCGCTGGCCTTTTGAGAAGACGGTGTCCATAAACAAAAAGTCCCATATGTACCGGATTCACGGTAAATTTGCCCAACTGCCGGATACGGTAAAGGGAAAGGCTGATGCTGTTTTAGAAAATTCTACGGAATTCTTTCGGAAATTATAGGCTTATTTTGCGTTGTACATTACACGTTACTGTGTTAAAATGTTGAAAAAAGACGTAAAGAGGTGACGGCCATGATTGCGATTATCGACTACGATGCTGGAAACTTAAAGAGTGTGGAGAAAGCTCTGACCGCATTGGGGGAAAAACCGGTGGTAAGCCGGGACAAGGAGCTCCTCCTTTCGGCGGACAAGGTGATTCTTCCGGGTGTTGGTTCTTTTGGCGATGCGATGGAAAAGCTTCATCAGTATGAGCTGGTGGATGTGATTCATCAAGTGGTTTCAAGAGGAACGCCTTTTCTCGGGATATGCCTGGGGCTTCAGCTTTTCTTTGAAAGCAGCGGAGAGAGCGAAGGGGTCAGGGGGCTATCCCTGCTTCCGGGTAAGATCGTGAGATTTCCGGACACGCCGGGGCTTAAAGTCCCTCACATGGGCTGGAACCGTCTGGATATAAAGCCTGGTACAAGACTTTTTAAAGGAATTGATTCCGGGGCATATGTGTATTTTGTCCATTCATATTATTTAGAAGCGGGACGGGAATCCGATGTGGCCGCATCTGCATCCTATGGGATCCGGTTTGGGGCATCGGTGGAACGTGAAAATCTTTTTGCCTGCCAGTTTCATCCGGAAAAGAGCGGTGATACAGGTTTAAACATTCTGAAAAATTTCATTGAATTGACTTAAGGAGGTGCCGGATGCTTACAAAGAGGATCATTCCATGTCTGGATGTGATGGACGGTAGAGTAGTAAAAGGTGTTAATTTCGTGAATTTAAAGGATGCCGGGGACCCGGTGGAGATTGCAGCGGCTTATGACAGAGCCGGTGCCGATGAGCTGGTGTTCCTTGATATCACTGCATCTTCTGATAACCGGAATACGGTGGTGGACATGGTGCGCCGGGTGGCAGAAAAGGTATTTATCCCATTTACGGTTGGCGGGGGAATCCGCACGGTTGAGGATTTTAAAATGCTTTTAAGGGAAGGCGCAGATAAGATATCCATTAATTCCTCGGCAATTAATACTCCTCAGCTAATTTCTGACGCAGCAGGTAAATTCGGACGTCAATGTGTGGTGGTCGCCATTGATGCCAGAAGGCGTGTGGATGGAAGCGGCTGGAACGTGTATAAAAACGGAGGTAGGATCGATACCGGACTGGACGCGGTGGAATGGGCCATGAAGGCAGACAGACTTGGAGCAGGGGAGATCCTGCTTACCAGCATGGACTGCGACGGAACAAAGGCCGGATACGATGATGAGTTAAACCGCATCATCGCAGAGAATGTTTCCGTTCCTGTGATCGCATCAGGCGGCGCAGGCACTATGGAGCATTTTTATCATGCCCTGACGGAAGGAAAGGCAGATGCGGCTTTAGCGGCATCCCTGTTCCATTATAAGGAACTGGAGATCATGGAATTAAAGCAGTATTTAAAGGTCATGGGAGTGCCCGTGAGGATTTAAGGTTTATTTTATAATGCAAAGGAGAAAGAATGGGAGCAATTGAGAACGACTGGCTGGAACCCTTAAGCGAAGAGTTTAAAAAGCCATATTACAGGGAACTTTATCAGAAAGTAAAGCATGAATATGAAACGGCCCAGGTCTTTCCTGATCCAAACGATATTTTTAATGCGTTTCAGTTCACGCCTCTTTCCAATGCCAAGGTGGTGATTTTAGGTCAGGATCCTTATCATAATAATGGGCAGGCCCACGGGCTTTGTTTTTCCGTAAAGCCTGATGTGGATATTCCTCCGTCCCTTGTAAATATTTATCAGGAGCTGCGGGAAGATTTAGGCTTAGAGGTTCCCAATAACGGATATTTAAAAAAGTGGGCGGAGCAGGGGGTCATGCTTCTTAATACGGTGCTTACGGTTCGCGCTCATGCTGCCAACTCCCATCAGGGGATCGGCTGGGAATCCTTTACGGATGCCGCCATTAAGATTTTGAATGAACAGGACCGGCCCATGGTATTCCTTTTATGGGGACGCCCGGCTCAGAATAAGAAGGTCATGCTCACAAACCCCAGGCACCTGATTTTAGAGGCGCCTCACCCAAGCCCTCTTTCCGCATACAGAGGATTCTTTGGCTGTAAACATTTTAGCAGAACCAATGCCTATTTAAAGGAAAATGGGTTGGAGCCTATTGACTGGCAGATTGAAAATATTTAAAAAGACAGGGGAAAAGGAATGAATATCATTGAGATTTTAAAAGTAATTGTTCTTGGAATTGTGGAGGGCTTTACTGAGTGGCTTCCCATAAGCAGTACGGGGCACATGATTCTGGTGGATGAAATCATACACTTGAATCAGCCGTCTGCCTTTAAAAACATGTTTTTGGTGGTAATCCAGCTGGGTGCGATCCTGGCGGTACTGGTACTGTATTTTGACAAGCTCAATCCATTTTCCGTGAGAAAAAAACCAGCACAGAAGCAGGCGACCCTGGTACTCTGGTCAAAGATCATCTTAGCCTGCATCCCGGCAGCAGTGATCGGATTTCTGGTGGATGATATTCTTGATGAGTATCTGATGAACGGCTATGTAGTTGCAGCGACCCTGATCCTCTATGGTGTTCTGTTTATTTTTATTGAGAACAGAAACCAGTATCGGAGTTTTGAAGTTCAGAAGGTGGGAGATATCTCGTATCAGACAGCTCTCTGGATCGGTCTGTTTCAGCTTCTGGCCCTGATTCCGGGTACCTCCCGTTCCGGCGCCACCATTCTCGGCGCCATGATCCTGGGATGTTCCCGTGCGGCTTCCGCTGAGTTTTCTTTTTTCCTGGGAATCCCGGTGATGTTCGGAGCCAGCCTTTTAAAGGTTGTGAAATATGGAATGAATTTTACCGGATCTCAGATCTTCTATCTGATTTTAGGTATGGTGGTGGCTTTTGTAGTTTCTATTTATTCTATTAAGTTTTTAATGGGATATATCAGACAGCATGATTTTAAATTCTTCGGATATTACAGAATTGTATTGGGAGCAGTGGTGCTTTTGTATTTTATCATTACGGCTTTTATTGGCTAAGAAAATAATGAAAAGAGAGTTGATGATCAGCGTTATGCTAATATCAACTCTCTTTTTTATGATAGTTCATAAAGGTTCCTTTCTGACGGATTATGGTTGAAACAGCATCTCGATCCGTCCTTCGGCGGCCAGTTCATCAATGCCGTCGAAATTAAATTGTAAGTTCCGATTCTGCGTATTAAGCCCTTTTTTCATCTCGTCGTAGTCCTTGACATTCACCTTTGTTAAACCGTAGTCAATAAAGATATCACAGTCAAAGGCGTTAGCGGTGTTGATTAAAAGCGCGAGGGGAATGGGGGTGTAACGCAGCTGGATATCGACTTCAATGGTCCGCATACCCATACCTCCTTTTCCTGATCGCCGGATAAATCCGGCTTGAACGTGCCAACAACTGCATAGAGGGTTATGTAGGTATCAACTGGATGAAGAGTCATATAACTGACTTCAATTTTATTCTATCATCTCTTGGTAGAAAAACAAGAGAAAGTTGAAAAAAAATTGAAAAATGGATAAAATACTAATAATAAACGGAGAATACGAAGAGTAATCAGTAAAAAGGAACATGCCAGAGAATTAAAATGTCTCTGGCATGATTTAAAATATTATGCATTTTCAGCGATTTCATAGATCAGACGCTCGGAATCTTCCCAGCCAAGGCAAGGATCGGTGATGGATTTTCCGTAGACGCCTTCCCCTACCTTCTGGCTGCCCGGCTCAATGTAGCTTTCAATCATCAGGCCTTTAACCAGGGAACGGATTTCCGTGGAATGTTTTCTGCTGTGCAGGACTTCCTTGGAAATACGGATCTGTTCCTTAAATTTTTTGCTGGAATTGGAGTGGTTGGTGTCCACAATGCAGGCCGGGTTCTGGAGATTGCGCCGGCTGTACATCTCATGAAGAAGGAATAAATCTTCAAAGTGGTAGTTGGGGATGCACTGACCGTGCTTATTGACTGCACCTCTTAAGATGGTGTGGGCCAATGGATTACCACTGCTTTTCACTTCCCAACCTCTGTAGGTGAAATCATGGGCCTGTTGTGCGGCCACAACGGAGTTAAGCATAACAGACATGTCTCCGCTGGTAGGATTTTTCATACCTACGGCGACGTCACAGGCACTGGAGGTCAGACGATGCTGCTGATTTTCCACGGAACGGGCACCAATGGCAATGTAAGACATGATATCGTCAAGATATCCCAGGTTTTCCGGATACAGCATCTCATCGGCTGTGGATAAACCAGTTTCCAGAAACACATTCATGTGCATTCTTCGGATGGCAATGAGGCCTTCGTGCATGTCCGGCTTTTTTTCGGGATCAGGCTGGTGAAGCATTCCCTTGTAACCTTCTCCTGTGGTTCTGGGCTTGTTGGTATAGATTCTTGGGATGAGGATCAGACGGTCTTTTGTCTTTTCCTGTACCTTCACAAGCCGGTTCACATAATCAGAAACAGACTCCTCATTATCAGCGGAGCAAGGACCGATAATAACAAGAAATTTATCGCTCTTTCCGGTGAGTACATCGCTGATTGCTTGATCTCGTTCTATTTTAAGGGCTTTAAATTCTGCTGGAAGCGGAAAGCGATCCTTGATCTCTTCCGGGCTTGGCAGGTTGTTTACGTATTGAAATCCCATGGCATCCTCCTGTGTATGTGATTATTCTGTGTTTTTTCTGTTGATTATATAACAGAACCCGTGAAAAATCCAGCATTCATTGAAAATTTAGCAATGTGCCTCCCTGAAGTGTTTCTTTTTGAGGAAAAATGGTGTATGATTGCAGAGAATGAAAAGAGGAAGGATGGATTTCAATGGAACGATATTGGAATTGGCAAGGAAACTATATCGGAGTAAGGCAGAGGGATTACTTGGCCGCCTGTGATGGAAGGATTCTTGGGAAGTTCTATGGAAAAGAAATCTACGACCAGAACGGGAATTACATCGGAGAAGTGGGCAGGGGTGGCCGACTGATAAAAAATAAGAACAAGGAAGATTTTCGCCGTCAGGGATTCAGCACCTATGTGAAGGGAACCATAACTGCACCGTTAAAGGACTGCGCCCCTTATCCCATGATCCAGGGGTATGAAGATTTTTTATAATGGATGAGAGACGAGAATGAGGAAAGAAGGGTAGCAGGAATGGTGGATTTAAGCAAGCTGACAGCGGGAAAGAACCTGACTGAGGTGGAGGATAGTGTTCTCCATTATATCATAGAACACATGGATTCCATGCTTAAAATGGGGGTAAGGGGAGTTGCAAAGGAAAATTACACCTCCACCTCAACCATTATGCGCCTGACAAAAAAGCTGGGCTACAGCGGATTTGTGGACATGTATTACAAATTGCTTCCCCTTGTTAACCGGGCTAAGGACAATGAGGATGCCGGAATGCAGTTTATCAACAGCTTTTGCTCCAACTCTCTTCTAAAGTATAATTCCTATGAGGACATCCGGGAATTTGCCAGGCGGCTTGGCCGTCTGGAAGGGGGTTACGTATTTTTATACGCAACGGGATTTTCCGCTATTCCTGTGGAATATTTAACAAAAAAGCTTCTTGTCCTTGGGATAAAATGCATTTATTCCAATGGAATGGATTCCATCGGTGTTTTTGAAAACAATCTGGAGAATATGAAAATGCTCATTGTAGTATCCAGGTCAGGAGAAACCGACTGGGTAGCAGACCGGGTGAAGACTGCCAGAGAGAACGGCATATTTACTGTGTCCTTTACCAATGAGGCGGAAAACCGGGTCAGCTCCATAACAGATATGCAGTTTCGCATAGAGGACAGCAATAAGCTGGATGACAGAAATATGATGGCAAATACATTTTTCCCCAATGTGTTCATGCTGATGGAGTTTTTAATTTACGAATATCATAAAGTGCTTCAAAATATGGATAAAAAAGAAGAATAAAGGTTCCGGATGACGTTTAAAATAGCGGCATCCGGACTTTTTTTGAAACCTGTTACCACTTGGAATAACAGGTTCCTATTCTTTCCCAAAGTATATACAAAGGGGGACACGGCGGCTATAATACGGATATGAATTTCACGTGAAATGAAAAATAGAAAACCATTTTTAATAGTTGGAGGAAAAGAGAATGAAAGATAAAGTGATGGATCAGTTGCAGCGCTTTTCAAAAGCAATGTTCATCCCGGTTTTGATCCTGCCCATCGCAGGTATTTTAATCGCTGTGGGGAACTTATTTACCAATGCAAAATTGCTGGAGCTTCTGCCCTTTATGGACAATCCTGTGACAAAGGGCTTTGGCACCATTTTATCTGGTTCCCTGGTTTCGATCTTAAATAACCTGGGGCTGATCTTCTGTGTGGGACTTGCGGCAGGCCTTGCCAATAAGAAGAAATATGAGGCCGGTTTTACCGCCCTTTTGGGATTTTTAGTATTCATTAACGCCATGAACAAGTTTATGGCCCTGACGGGGATCCTGTTTACAGGGGAATCTTTAAGGGGAACGGGTCAGGCCTTAGTGCTTGGTGTGCAGATTCTGGATATGGGCGTGTTCCTTGGAATTATTCTGGGTATCGTAACAGCCATGGTTCATAACCGGTTTTGTGAAACAGAATTTCAAAACGCGTTTCAGATTTACGGAGGTTCCAGGTTTGTATTCATCGTATTGATTCCTGTGACCGTAATACTGGCTGTGCTCCTTACTTACGTATGGCCCTTTGTTCAGATGGGAATCACCAGTCTTGGAGGATTCATAAATCGTTCCGGGAATTTCGGTATCTTTATTTACGGCGCGCTGGAACGTCTTTTAATACCAACAGGCCTTCATCACCTGGTCTATACTCCATTTTTATATACCTCTCTTGGAGGTGTTGAAACCATAGGGGGACAGGTATTTGAGGGTGCAAGAAACATTTATTATGCAGAAATTGCAGACCCAACTATTCAGGTATTGTCCCGGTCAGTGATTTGGGATGCGAGAGGAATTTCCAAGATGTTCGGACTTATGGGTGCCTGTCTTGCCATGTATCATACGGCCAGACCGGAAAACCGCAATACGATAAAAGCCATTCTGATTCCTGCTGCATTTACTTCTTTCATCGCAGGTGTTACAGAGCCTATAGAATTTTCCTTTATGTTCGTGGCACCGGTCCTGTTTGTTGTTCATGCGGGGTTAAGCGGACTGAGTATGGTGGTTCTTAATATACTAAATGTTCGTGCTATCGGTCCTAACGGCTTTTTGGATTTCCTGCTTTTCAATGTACCTTTGGGAATTCATAAAACCGGCTGGCCAATGTATATTGTCACAGGCCTTATATTTTTTGTGGTTTATTATGCTATATTCCGTCTTCTCATTACAAAACTGAATTTAAAAACTTTGGGACGTGAAACAGAAGGCATGGAAATGAAGCTTCATACCAAGGCGGAGTATAAAGAAAAGGTTGCTTCTGTAAAAGAGGGAAATGACGCCGACGATGTGGATGCCTCATTGATTATAAAAGCCCTGGGCGGCGCCGGTAATATTGAAAAGGTGGATAACTGCTTCACCCGCCTTCGTCTGATCATCACAGATCCGGACCTGGTAGAAGAGGATGTGCTGAAAAACGGCACCGGAGCTAATGGTGTGGTGAAAAAGGGCAATAACGTTCAGGTAATCTATGGTTTAAAGGTGACTGCCGTAAGAAAGGCTGTCGATGAGGAGCTGGGAAACGGCGAAAGCAACTAACTGATAAACCAGACAAAGCAAGGAGGTAAAATAAATGAAAAAATTCTCAATCGTAATCGCAGGCGGCGGGAGCACTTACACGCCAGGTATTGTAATGATGCTGATGGATAACCTGCATCGATTTCCCATACGTTCTTTAAAGCTTTATGACAATGACGGAGAGCGCCAGGAAACCCTGGCAAAGGCCATAGGCATCGTTATGAAGGAAATTGCACCGGAGGTGGAGTTTTCCTATACAACAGATCCCAAGGAAGCCTTTACTGATGTGGATTTCTGTATGGCTCATATCCGGGTGGGTAAATATGCCATGCGGGAGCTGGATGAAAAGATTCCAATGAAATATCATGTGGTGGGACAGGAGACCTGCGGTCCCGGCGGAATTGCATATGGGATGAGAAGCATCGGCGGTATGATGGAGTTAATTGATTTTATGGAAAAATATTCTCCGGACTGCTGGATGCTTAATTACTCCAATCCTGCTTCTATCGTGGCAGAGGCCTGCCGTGTGCTGAAGCCCCATTCCAAGGTACTGAATATCTGCGACATGCCGGTAGGAACCAAGAGACGCATGGGATACATCGTAGGCAGAGACCCTAAGGATATGGATGTAAAATATTTTGGTCTGAACCATTTCGGCTGGTGGACCAGCGTAAAGGATAAGGATGGGACAGACTTGATGCCGCAGCTTTTGGATTATGTGTCTAAAAACGGGTATCTGACGGAAAAGGCCGTGGAGACTCAGCATATGGATGCAAGCTGGCAGCTGACCCATAAAAAGGCGGCCGATTTATTAAAGCTGGAGCCTGATTTTCTTCCCAATACCTATTTAAAATATTACCTTTACCCAGATTATGTAGTAGAACACACCGATCCCAATCATACCAGAGCCAATGAGGTGATGGAGGGAAGAGAAAAAGAAGTGTTTAGCGCTGCTAGAGCCATCATTCAGGCAGGGACTGCAAAAGGCGGAGAGTTCTCCATAGACAATCACGCTTCCTTTATCGTGGATCTGGCCTGCGCGATTGGGTTCAATACCCGGGAACAGATGCTTTGCATCGTGGAAAATAAAGGAGCCATCTCTAATTTTGACCCTACCGCCATGGTAGAAGTGCCTTGTCTGGTAGGAAATGAAGGACCGGAGCCATTGTGCCAGGGGAACATTCCAACCTTTGAAAAGGGCATGATGGAAGAACAGCTTGCAGTGGAACGTCTGGTGGTAGAGGCCTGGACCGAAGGAAGCTATTTAAAGCTGTGGCAGGCTCTGACCTTATCAAAGACTGTACCAAGCGCCTCTGTTGCAAAACAGATTTTAGATGATCTGATAGAGGCCAATAAAGAATATTGGCCGGAATTAAAGTAGCATTTAACGAGATTTTAGCCTCGTCCTTTTGATAGGACGGGGCTTATTTTTATTTATACATTAACATTGTGTTTCATCAATAAGCAGCCATTTAAATGTTAGAAGTAAAAATAAAGTAAAAATATTTGAAATTAAACTTAAACAATGCCGCAGGTATGTATGAATAGTTAGGACTTTAAATTTACTTACAAGTAAAGAATACTTTGTTAAAATACAGAGAATAAGTTTATATGAATTGCCAGCAATCATGACGTTCTTAGAAAATTTACTTTCATTTTACTGCAGTTTGATGGTTAAGTTTACATTGTGCATTTATACTGGAAGTGACACAATAAGGCTGCATGATTAAGAAGTATCCGCAGTGCAAAAGGAGGTGGCTTTATGCAGCTGAATTTTCCGGCGTTGCCGGAAGAACTGACCAGCGCAGATCAAAAGATTATAGAATATATCAGCAGCCATACCGACGTATTTTTGTTTATGACCATCGGACAATTGTCCTCCTGTCTAGGGCTTTCGGATGCAACGGTTTCCCGTTTTGCACGTCATGTAGGCTGCAAGGACTTTAAGCAGCTTAAACAGGTAGTAATACAGCAAAGTACGAGGCATGAACCGGTGAAGAAAATAGCCGCACCTTTGATGCAGGAGGCGGAATTCACGCTGCAAAATTGGCTCTTGCGACAGCAGCATTGCTTACAAAAAACTCTGGAGCAGCTGGACACATCGGAATTTAATCGTGCTATTAAATCTATTTTGGAGGCAAAGTGTATCTTTATCTATGCTAAAAATGCCTCTTCCTCGTTGGGACAGCTTCTATTTTTCCGCCTGCGCCGCCTGGGGCTTTCCGTGGTGCTTCTCCCCTCCAGTGGCGCTGAGGTGCTAGAAGGATTGGCAAAGGCAGGAGCAGGAGATCTTGTCATCCTGTTTAATATTACTAAAGTTTCCCGGGAGGGGCATATGATTCTTAAGTATCAGAAGATAGCTTCTTACCATACGATGGCCTTTACCAGCAGGTTATACGTACCGGATAAGCAAAAAGCTGATATGCATTTGTATATTTACCAAGGTGAGGAAAAGGAATACCGTTCCATGTCAGCCCCTATTGCTGTAGTAGATGGGCTGGTTTTGGCATTGTCGGAAAGAATGGGGGCTGAATCTGCCCAATGGTTGGATAAAGTCAAAAATAGGTACGTCGATATAAACTGATCTTCTAATGCTATGATTATTGTATATAGCCTGTCACTCGAAGTGAAAAATACGGCAGAGCGGATGAAGGGCAGCCCGCTCAGTGTTCAGCTTGCCATGCTTCCTGATGAATGCGTGCGGTCCGATTTGGCCTTGGACGCAGCACAAAGGATGTAAATATGGTACAGTTACCCCCCTCCAAGCTTACAAGTTTGGAGGGGGTCTGGCTGTGGAAATATAAATAAATCATTGACACCAGATATGACGCCAAAGTATTATATGATATAAAGATAGGCTTAGAGAATTTCGCGGTATAAATTGTAGAATAATTCTGAGGTAATTTCATGGACTTGAAGCAGGAGTGGGAGAAATACGGGAAGGAAATAGAATTCAATTATTCTGTACTGCCTGATGAGATGAAAAGCAGAGGAGAATTGATCACCTATGCACCAAAACAATTTATCGTATCTCAGGGAGAATTTCCCCAATATATCTATTTCATTATAGAGGGAATCGCTTTAGGAACGAGAAATTATTCTGATGGTAATGAATATAACTATTTCCAGATAGATAAAAATAATGGAAGTATCGGCTTGCTTGAGCTTTTTGCTCGTAAAGATGCATATGTTGCAACCATTATCAGTATGACGGAGGTTAAGGCCGTCAGAATGGAGTCTGTGGCTATCTATGCATATGTAATGAATCATATCGATATGTTAAGACGCTGTCTGACATTGGTATCCGATGATTTATATAAACGATCGGGGAATGATGGTATTTTTTATTATTTAGATGGTCTGGACCGGGTGAGGTATTATTTTGTAAATTATTATGATGCACATAAAAATGATACAACTGATATCGTAACGGTAGAAGCAGAATACCAGGATATTGCAAATAGTGTGGGTATCAGTCTCCGGACTGTGGGAAGAAGCATCCGTAAGCTGAAGGACAGAGAAGAAATAAGTTCCATGCGTAAAAAAGTATTTATTACAAAAGAAAAGTATGATATCTTATTTGATAACTTGTGGATTCGGTAAAATTGCCGCAAATCGCTTAGAATAAAAAGCGTTTTGTGGCAATTTTTTTATTGGAATCCAAAGAGAAAAAGCCATATGACCTTTACTGAAATAGCAAAATTACCATATAATCATCAAGTACAGTACGAAACAAACAAAAATATTTTTGTAAGACAATGAGGAGTATGTGGTATGTCCAATAATACTGGGAAAAGAATTCTGATTGATACAGATCTTGGCGATGATATAGATGATGCCGCTGCGCTGATCATGGCGATGAATTCAACGGAATTTGAGATTGTAGGAATTACGACTGTTTATCAGAACACCTACAAAAGGGCGGAAATGGTACTGGATCTATGTGAACAATATGGAAAAAAAGAGATTGAGGTATGTGCAGGTTACGGTATCCCTCTTATAGAGAGGCCTGATTATGAAGAAGATCCTATTCAATATGAGATTCTGAGAAAAGGAAGGAAGTATCCGGTATATCAGGAGATGAACGGAGCGGAATTCATAATTCAGAAGGCAAAAGAAAACCCTGATCTTACAATTGTAGAGATGGGTGCTATGACCAATCTAGCAAAGGCTTTTTACGAAGCTCCGGACATCATGAAGCAGACGAATATCATAGCAATGGGAGGTGTTTTCTCAAGCAGTTCCCCGGAATGGAACATCCGATGTGATCCAGAGGCGGCAAGAATTGTTATGGACTACGCAGAGCATCTGACTATGTTTGGGCTTGATGTAACAAAATATTGCAGAATCTCAGAAGAGTTTTTGGAGAAGCTATGTCCGCCGGGAAACGAAAGGATGCAATATTATAAGAGAGGAACAGAAATTTTCAAAGAAAAGACGGGATATCCCATTACCTTTCATGATGCATTGCTGATAGCATATCTTTTGGATCCGACGGTTGTGAACTTAAGGCAGAATGATTTTAACGTGGAACTTTCCGGTGTAAATACAAGAGGTGCAATCGTATATAAAACAAATGCCTATGACATACATGTGGAAGTGGAAAAGGATTTTAAATATGCGGAATGGATTGATGTAGAAAAATTTAGAAGCATTGTAAAAGAGAGAATTTATTAAAATCAGGAGGAATGATCATGAAAAAGAAATTAGCTTTGATTTTGGCAATGTGTTTATCATTGAGTACATTATTCACGGGCTGCTCTGCACCGAAACCAGAAAAGGAGGCTGGAAACAGTCCTGCGAAAGAGACCGGTGATACGTTTGATGGAACTTCAACCGATTATAAGGTGGCTTTGATGATACCTGGTAACTTAGGTGACAAATCCTTTTTTGACGCCTCCTTTGAAGCGATTGGTCTTTTAGAAAAAGAGTTTGGTATGAAGGTAGACTATGTGGAAGCCGGACGTGATGCCTCGAAATATTATTCTGCTTATGTGGATTTATGTGAAAAGGGATATGATCTCATACTTACCGTATCAAGCAATGGGGATGATGCACTGACACAGGCAGCAGAAGAGTATCCGGAACAAAAATTTATCAATCTAGATGGACAAATGGAAGAGATACCTTCCAATGTATATATTATGGCTCCTAAGAATAATGAAATGAGTTATCTGGCGGGCGCAGCAGCGGCATTAAAAGCGAAAGAACTGAATGAAGGAGTCATTGGCTTTGTGGGTGGAATGGATATCCCTGGAATCAATGAATTCCTGGTGGGATATATTGAAGGAGCTTTGGAAATTAACCCGGATATAAAGGTTGCTGCATCATATGTGGGCAATTTTACAGATACTGCAAAAGGAAAAGAAAACGCATTGATTCTTTATAATTCAGGAATACCAGTTATTTTTGCGGCAGCAGGGCAATCAGGTATTGGAGTCATTGACGGGGCAGTAGAGAAAGGGAAATTTGTCATTGGAGTTGATTCCGATCAGGCAGAGTCACTGAAAGATTCCCGACCGGATATGGCGAATGTAATCATCACGTCTGCAATCAAAAACATTCCTGAAAATGCGGTTACGATCGCCCGGCAGGCCATGAATGGCGAAGTGAAATATGGAAGCAATGGTTTTTATGGAATTAAAGAAGGGGCAGTGGGAATTGCAGAAAATGAATTCTATGAAAAATTAATGACGGAAGCTGCAAGAGAACAGATAAAGGAGTTAAAAAATAAAGTAATAAATGGAGAAATCAAACTGACCGATCCGACTGGGCTGACAACAGAAGAAGTGAACAAAATAAGGGAAAATGTGCGCCCGTAGTATTTGAACCAAAACAGCATTTGCTTATAAACAGCGAAGCGGATTGCGAATAAAAGCGTTCGGATAAAGAAAAGGTGAACAATATGGGTGATTATATATTAGAGATGAATAATATTGCCAAAGTGTATGAGAATGGCGTTGTGGCAAATTCTGATGTGTCATTTAATTTAAAAAAGGGGGAAATACATGCATTAGTGGGAGAAAACGGTGCGGGAAAATCCACATTAATGAAAATCCTGTTCGGGATGGAAGCTCCATCCCGGGGGAGTATGAGCTTAAAAGGGAAACCGGTAAGCTTTTCCAGTTCAAAAGAGGCCATTGGGGAAGGAATTGGAATGGTACATCAGCATTTTATGCTGGTGGAATCCTTTTCTGTTGCACAGAACATTGTTTTGGGAATGGAGCCTCAGAAATATATGTTCGTAAATAAAGAACAGGCGGAACGGTTTACCGATGAAATAAGTCAGAAATACAATCTGAAGGTCAATCCAAAAGAAATAACAAAGAATCTTCCGGTAGGTGTGAAGCAGAAGGTGGAAATCTTAAAAGCATTGGCACGAGGTGCCGAAATTCTGATTTTAGACGAGCCGACAGCGGTTTTGGCACCTCAGGAAACAAAGCAGTTGTTTGATGAGTTGGAAAATTTGAAGCAGCAAGGTCATACGATTGTTTTCATATCACACAAAATACCTGAAATCAAGCAGATATCAGATCGGATTACCGTTATGAGAAGCGGAAAGACAATTGGTACCTATGAATGTGAAACTGTTACAGAACAGGAGATCTCGAATCTGATTATGGGGTGTGAAATGGATACCTCAATCACAAAAGAAAAAAGGGACTTTGGAAAAACATACATTCATACAGAGGAAATTTCCTATAAAGATAAAAGCGGCGTACAGGTCCTTAAAGATATTTCCTTTGGAGTCAAAAGCGGTATGATTTTTGGCATTGCAGGAGTTCAGGGAAATGGCCAGTCAGAATTGGTAGATTTAATGACAAAGCGCAAAAGCATCCAGGAAGGTAAAATTCTGTTTGAAGGAAAAAATATTGAGAACCTTGGGGTTTCTGATATCAGAAAAACAAAATTCGGTTATATTCCGGAAGACAGGCTCGATCAGGGGGTATCAGTAAGTGAATCCATCAGGGAAAATATGATATCCAATCGCTTGAGTTCAAGGTTATTTAACAATCACGGTTTTTTAAATTTCAAGAACATTCATGCATTTGTTGAAAAGAACATTAAGAGCTATGAAATACGATGTACCGGCGGGCACCAGCCGGTAGGAATGCTCTCAGGCGGAAATATGCAGAAAGTAGTAGTTGCAAGGGAATGTGGGGATGAGCCCAATATACTGATTGCAGAACAGCCAACAAGGGGTGTGGATATTGGCGCCGCACACATCATTCATAAGAAGATAGTGGAACTCAGTGAAAAGGGCTGTGCAGTACTTTTAATATCAGCAGATTTAAGTGAAGTGCTGAAATTATCAGATGTTGTTGCCGTAATGTATGAAGGAGAAATCGTCGCTTACTTTGATCAAACAGGTGGACTGGATGAAGAAAAGCTGGGCCTTTATATGCTGGGAATCAAAAGACATGAGGCGGAACAGATCAGAAAGGCGGTGAACCAGGAATGAGCAGAGAAAGAACCTTTAACATGTTAAGAACAGCGGTATCTATGATTGCTGCAATGCTGGTTGCATTCATCATCATTCTATTTGTAAGTGAACAGCCTGTTGAATCCATCAAAATATTTCTCGTTCAGCCGTTCTCTTCCAGGAGATATTTGGGGAATATTGTGGAAACTGCAATTCCTCTTATTTTTTCAGGACTTTCTATGGCGGTGCTGTTTCAAGCAGGTTTATTTAATCTTGGGGGCGAAGGGGTTTTCTTTATGTCCGGAATTGCAGGCTCCCTGGTTGCTATCTGGTTCCAGCTGCCGTTTTTTATCTTTCCATTTGTCTGTATCGGAGTAGGAGCGGTTACCGGAATTCTGGTCATGCTGGTACCTGGCGTTCTAAAAGCAAAATACGGGGCAAACGAAATGGTTACTTCCCTGATGATGAATAATATTGCCTACGGAATTGGTTGTTATATTTTAAACAATATTATGCGTGATCCTTCTGTTTCATCGCTGGTATCCTATAAGTATCGTAAAGCGGCATTGCTTCCAACGATCATAAGCGGAACAAGAGTCCATCTGGGCCTTATGATAGCAATCTTATGTGTCGTCATTATTTATATCTTCTTGTATAAAACAAAAGGAGGATACGAAGTACGGGCTACGGGCACTAACATCCGTTTTGCGAAATATTCAGGTATTCGTGTAACAAAGGTAATTATTCTCGTACACGTAATTGCAGGTGCGGTTGCCGGATGCGGTGGGATTGTAGAATGCCTGGGATTGCATAAGAGGTTCGAATGGACCTCACTTCCTGGTTATGGTTTTGATGGAGCTATGATTGCAATGCTGGCAAATAACAATCCATTTGGTGTCGTAGGTGCAGCGCTGTTTGTGGGATATTTAAGGGTCGGAGCGGATCTGGTAAATCGTTTTGCAGATGTGCCCACAGAAATGATTGCAATTTTACAGAGCCTGATTATTCTGTTAATATCAGCCGAAAAATTTCTGCATAAGTATAAGCAAGCTTGGATCGAAAAGGATGTGAACATCGGGGAGGTTAAAAATGAAGGAGTTTTTTAATTCTATATTCACTAGTGATTTTGTATATTCTGTTTTCAGAGTTACAACTCCTTTGCTCTTTGCGTCAATGGGAGCGGTTATTTCCGATGTGGCAGGGGTACCCAATATTGCCCTGGAAGGTTTAATGCTGATAGCAGCATTTGCAGGAATGTATTTTAGTTTTTTATCTCAAAGTGCTTTGATCGGTTTATTAATGGCCTTGGCCGTAGCTGTTCTTTTTACGGGAATATTAGCATTTTTTACGCTGTATTATAAAACGAACATTATATTAGGGGGCATAGCGATTAATAGTCTTGCCAGCGGCGGAACCGTGTTTTTCCTTTATCTGACTGCTCATGATAAAGGAACCAGTGTGGCATTAGCCAGTAAGACCCTGCCTGTTCTTCGAATTCCGATCATTGAGAATATTCCTGTTTTAGGGAGTATTCTATCAGGACATAATATTTTGACTTATCTCTCCATATTTTCTGTTGTTTTTACTTATGTTCTATTAAAAGGAACGGCTCTTGGATATCATATACGTGCGGTCGGTGAGAAGAAAGCAGCAGCAGAGTCCGTTGGCATCAGTGTAGTTAAAACACAGGCAACCGCATTGCTGCTAAGCGGAATCATGTGCGGATTTGGCGGCGCATTCATGTCCATGGGATATGTATCATGGTTCTCCAGAGATATGGTGAGCGGCAGGGGCTGGATTGCTCTGGCGGCAGAAGCGATGGGTAGACAGACGGCTATAGGTTCTGCAGCTGCCTCTGTATTATTTGGTATTGCAGATGCGTTTTCCAATGTAGCTGCATCCATGGGTTTACCGTCTGATTTGGTAAAAACGATACCGTACTTTGCCACTTTGATAGGATTGGCAATTTTTTCAATAAAAACTTATAAAAAATATAAAGATGCTTAATTGGTTTGATTCCTATCAGCCATATAATACTTAATAATAAAAGTGAGGATGCATGCAAAGGACCCCGTTGCATGCATCCTCACTTTTGGAAACAGACGATTTCTTTGCCAGGTTTCCAGAAGTAAAGAGATATAAGTGTTGCAGGTTATGTCTCATCTGATTTTTGCTCTGCACAAATATTCCTTAATAAAGCTTGTGTGTTCATGCGAATAATGCTTTCACTATCCACCTGATACTTATGCTGAAAGCTTTTTTGCGTCTTTACAGCAAGGAGTATAATGGAGATATAAAGAAAAGGTAATAGTTCCAATACAGCAGCAGTTAATCCGTTATGAAAATAAGGAGGGATACTATGGGCGTAATTATTAGAAGCTACACGAATGAATGGGGATACACGGAAGATTTTAAGAAAGTATGTGATTTTTTAATATGCATGAATAAGGACAAAGTCATTACCCCCAACTACTTATGGGCAAGGTGGGTATGGCAATTTGGCCCATATATGAATATGGAACATCTATCACATATAGGCATTGTAGAAGATAATGGAATAATAGTTGGTTTAGCAACTTATGAAGGCGATCTCGGCGAATCTTATTTTTGTTTGGATGAGAAGTACGATTACATGAAACCACAACTCATTGAATATGCATTACGAAACCTGAATTTACACGGAGAAATAAAAATTACATTACCAGACGGCGATTTTGAATATCAGCGAGCTGCTGCTCAAAGGGACTTTACCCCAACTACGCAAAAGTCTTCAGTTGCAATGATTGATATTAGCAATCATAGTTACACGCTTCCAGAAGGATATAGAATAATTAGTTTTGATGATAAGGGCTTTGATATTGAACGGTATTACAATGCAATATGGAGAGGCTTTAACAACCAACGGCAGCGTAATGAACGAGAAAAAGAATCCATGAAAAGGCGGGAAGGCTTTGATGCACCGCATTTAGATTTGAATTTGCGAATATTAGTTGTAGCTCCGAACGGAGATTATGCAGCCCATTGCGGAATGTGGTGCATTCCAAACAGCAGATATGCTTATGTTGAACCAGTTTTTACTCTTCCAGAATATCGTAAGATGGGGTTGGGTAAAGCTGCTGTCCTTGAAGGTGTTAATAGATGTGGAAAACTTGGCGCAAAGCAGGCTTATGTTCTTTCATCACAACAATTCTATTATAGCATTGGTTTTTATCCGATCCAAAACGAAACATGGTGGATACATAAAAACAAAACTTTGTAAAAGAAGGAAATGGATACCGGGCAGTGTTGCTCATTGCTTGTATCATTTACATTGAAGATTATTTATATTTTCGGAGGATAACATAATGGGAATTAGTATTCGTAAAGCTTTACCCCAAGATGCTTACAATTATACTGTCTGCCATATTTCTTGCTGGCAATCAGCTTATAAAGGAATCGTTCCTGATGAATTCTTAAAAAGTATGTTAACAGAAAAAGAAAGACGATTTGAAAAGTACAAAAAAGCTTTAACAACCGTTGGTGATATCGAATATTATTGTGTAACATATGCGGAAAGAATGATAGGATTTATTATTATTAACAAAAGCTACGAGGAAGATAAGAGTGGCGTAGGTGAAATATGGGCGATATACTTAATTGAGGAATTTTGTGGTAAAGGTTATGGGAAAGAAATGTTGGATTTTGCATTAAAGGAGTTAAAGCGTTTAAAGCCAAAAGAAATATTCCTTTGGGTATTTGAAGAAAACAATATAGCAAGGCGATTTTATGAAAAATTTAATTTTAGTTTTGACGGTACAAAAAGGGAAGTCAATTATGGTAAGCCGTTAGTTCAATTAAGATATGTAAAACGCTGAAATATGTCCGTTGGTCATGAATTTAACTTTATACAATATAAGGCGATAGTATAATTACAGCTGATAACAAACTGCGATATGCTCCCGGGGTGGGCAGCATATCGCAGTTTGTTGTTTATGATAAAGCAGATATTCAATTTCTCATTGGAAATCTGTCATACATCCAGATATGCGAAATCAATCACATCACATTCATTAAATTTAGCAAACCGTTTCATACAGCCGTTAACAGCTGCCTGAATCTTTTTTGTTTGTCTTATTCCATCCTCATACCAGATGTTTTTTACAATCAGCGTACGTTTCTTTGTGTCGGCAACTGCTTCCACACGTCCGATAAAACTGCTGCCATAAAGCATTGGTAAAACATAAAAACCATATTTGCGTTTCTCTGCCGGAGTATAGATTTCCCAGGTGTATTCAAAGCCAAATAATGCTTGGATCAGTTTTCTGTCCCACATCATACAGTCAAGTGGTGCAATTAATTCACAGCGGGGTATAAAGGTATCGGTTTGTAATACTGCTTCTATTAGAAATAAATCCCCTGCCTGGCAGTAAAGGTCATCCTTTAAGCCTTCCACCCTGACTTGCAAAATTTTCCCTTCGTCAAGCAATTCCTTGAACATTTCAGTTCTTTGTGGAGTTTTAAGTCCCCAAATATTTAACCATGCATCGGATGGACGATTCCATAGAAACCCTACTGCGCCTATCCGCCGGAGAATGCGCCATTTTTGATGCTCAAATTCATCAGGCAGCGGGTCAGGAATTTCCAACAGTTCGGCAGGTAAATACTTATGAGTGAGGTCGTAATACTTACGAGATCCCTTTTTATGGTGAATGATCAGTTCACCGGTAGAATATAACTGCTCAAGCACCGCCCGTGAAGCATTGGTACCGCCGCTCCAATTTCCGCTCCAATGAATGGATGAGTGCCAGTGTATGCTGCCCTCTATGGGTAAGTTGTCAGAACCGACCGCTCCGTTTGCCTGAATGTAATCCTTTGTGCTTGCTTCCAGTTCCTCCAGTTCTTTGAAACGCCGCCCGCCTTCCCGTGCAGCAATCCGATAGCGTTCAAAATACGGCCAGTCTTCTGTGGGAATGATGGAAAGGTTTTTATCAGGATAATCCACAAGTTTGCGGTCGCTATATAGCAGTTCGTATAGCGTTTGCTTTTTAAATCCTTTGACACGGGATTGCAGCGTAAGCTCCGCATTCTTTCCGCAGGAATCAACCGGATCAAACTGAATACAACCTGCCTGGCGCACAAAATCGAAGGCGCCCTGTTTCCCGTTAAATTTGTGTTTGCCCAGCAGCCCGTGTTTGAGAAGCATAAAATGTCTTGCCTGTTTGTTGGTTAAAGTGATCATAGGTTTTCTCCCAGTATGTTTCCGGATTCGTTTTTGTGCTCTCTTTTTGATGCAGTGATGTTCGTAATTCTAGATGCATCCATTTTACCACAATTAAAAAAAATTTGCTATCTTCCATGAAAAACCCCTCTTGACAAATAAAACAAAACAACATATACTAATCTATAACTTCATAAACAAGTAAAAGCGTTGATAAGAACAAGTAGCATTACGATGGACCACACAGAAAGCAGCCGGCAGATGAGAGGCGCGTGGAATACGGATTGCGAATACATCTTTGAGCTTCGCACCAAACGGCTAAGATGCCAAGTAGGCTGCGACGGATTCCCGCACCCGTTATTGTGCTAGAGTATCGCATCAGGTACTCAAAGAGGTAGACAGCGTGAGCTGTTTATAAACTTAAGGTGGTAACACGAGACTACAGCCTCGTCCTTTTGATAGGACGAGGCTTATTTTTATGGAAAAGGAGAATAATGATGAAGATTTATGAAGAATTGAAAGCCCGCGGCTTGATTGCCCAGGTGACGAATGAAGAAGAAATCAGCAAAATGGTAAATGAAGGAAAAGCCATATTCTATATCGGATTTGATCCAACGGCAGACAGCCTTCACGTAGGTCACTTTATGGCCCTGTGCTTAATGAAGCGCCTTCAGGAGGCAGGCAATAAGCCCATCGCCCTGATCGGAGGCGGAACCGGTATGGTTGGAGATCCTTCCGGAAGAAGCGACCTTCGGCAGGTGATGACAGTGGAAACAATCCAGCATAACTGTGACTGCTTTAAAAAGCAGATGAGCCGTTTTATCGATTTCTCAGAAGGAAAGGCTCTTATGGTTAATAACGCAGACTGGCTGCTGAACTTAAATTATATCGAATTCCTCAGGGAGGTTGGCCCCCATTTTTCCGTTAACCGCATGCTGACCGCGGAATGCTATAAGCAGCGTATGGAAAAGGGCTTAAGTTTCCTGGAATTCAACTACATGATTATGCAGAGCTATGACTTCTATGAGCTGTTTAACCGTTATGGCTGCAACATGCAGTTTGGAGGAGATGATCAGTGGAGCAATATGCTTGGCGGAACAGAATTGATTCGTCGGAAGCTTGGAAAAGATGCTCATGCCATGACCATCACCCTGCTTTTAAATTCCGAAGGAAATAAGATGGGTAAAACCCAGTCCGGCGCTGTATGGCTTGATCCGGAAAAGACTTCTCCTTTTGATTTCTTCCAGTACTGGAGAAACATTGCCGATGCAGATGTGTTAAAATGCCTGCGCATGCTCACCTTCCTTCCTATCGAACAGATTAATGAGATGGACAGCTGGGAAGGCAGCCAGTTAAATGAAGCAAAAGAAATTCTTGCCTATGAGCTGACCAATCTGGTTCATGGAAAAGAGGAAGCGGAAAGGGCAAGAGAGAGTGCCAGAGCGCTGTTTACCGGCGGCAATACAGCAGATATGCCAACCTGTGAGTTGGAAGAGGCAGATTTTACAGACGGAAGCATTGACATCCTGGCTATTCTTCAAAAGTCCGGTCTGGCTCCTACCCGTTCTGAAGCAAGGCGCAATGTGGAACAAGGAGGCGTAACCGTAGAAGGTGAAGCTGTTTCTGATGTGAAAGCCGTTTTCGCGAAAGAGCAATTTTCCGGAGATGGGATGATCGTAAAACGCGGAAAGAAAAAATTTGTAAGAGTTATCTTAAAATAAGAAAAGAAAATCCGGCTGGTTCCAGCCGGATTTTTTACGTTTCATGGCCATGAGGGCATAATCTCCGGGTCTCTTAAGGTAAGTGCAAAGTGAAGCTTTTCATCGTAGGATTCCAATTGAGGCAGAGATTCATATTCTTTTCTCAGTTTTTCGTAAATGCTTAGGATAGGCTGACATCGGATGAAAGTCGTATCAAGGATATCATCAAGATGTTCCGTTGCCAGATCAACGATGGATTCATCCAGAAGACCGTCATTCTTCATCTTGGTAAGGATGGTCAGAATATCGTCTGTTGGAAAAGAAGCCTTATAGCTTCTGGTACCGGTTAAGGCGCTGATGATATCGGCTATGGCCACGAGACGTTCTTCCGTAGTTAAATCCTCGGCTTTCAGCCTTTTTGGATATCCGGAACCATTTAGTTTTTCATGATGGCGCAGTGCGATGCGCTCAATGGCTTGATCAATGCTTCCCCCGAATATTTTCTCCGTGAAGTTTACATGGGTCCGCATGATTCCCATGGCCTTTTGGCTTAATTTTCCCGGATACTCAAGAATTTCAACAGGAATTGCAATTTTACCCAGATCGTGCAGCAGTGAGCCGCAGAGAACCTGGTTTAATTGTTCCTCATTTAAGGACAGGAGTTTTCCAAGTTCGTAGCTGATGCTTGTGGTGGTTATGGTATGGGTTACGGTATGATGGCTTCTAAAATCAATGATAAAGACCAGCATTTTCAAATATTCCGTAGACTCTTCTTCGGAAAGTGGAATGCTGGTTAGAGAGTCGAAGTATTCTGAATCTTTTCTCCATTCATTTTCAACGGAGTCTTTAAAATCAAGCCTGGCTGCAAGATCTACGATGTGAGGGGCAAAAATGTTATTCGTTCCTTGGGTGATCAGTTTAAGTGTTTCCTTCCAGGAACGTTTTTCCAGTGACATGGAGACATCGATTCGGTCTGCAATATGGAGAATCTGCGACAGATCTTTTAATTTTGTGCTGGGCACATCTCCTTGTTCCAGGAAATTCCATGTGATGTGGTGTAAAAGTACTGCAGGAGCTAATTCCTTGAGTGGAGAAAAATATCGTATGAAAAGATATCCATAGAAGGAGTGATCCCAAATATCATCGGTTTCGAATTGAAGCATCCTGGAAATTTCTTCTGTCTTATATGCTCCGATATCATGAAGCTGAGCCAGAAAACAGATATCCCGAAGTTCTTGCTTTGTATATTGCCCGGTATCCTTTAGCATACGGGAAATGATATAAGCTACGTGGGAACCGTGTTCTGTCAGCCGTGGATCAATATAATTACAGAAGCGGCGGATAATGCATAAGACGCCTTTATTGTTTGAATTTTTTGTATATTGTATTTGCATGTGGGTCCTCCTATGTAGTCTTTGCTCTAAAAACAGTTTACCATATCAATCCATATATGGAAAGAAAAGAAAGGGACGATTGCATAGTTGTATGCTTGTTTTTTTGTATAAATCCGAATTATTTGACTAAGGTATACGTATATGTTAAAATAAAAACTGATATGTAAATGTAAATCAATGGAAAAGATAAGTAAAGTGAGGATATTGGCCTATGGAAAGTAAATACAGGCGTCTTTATAAGGAACTGCTGGAAAAAATAGAAAAGCGGGAATACCGTCCGGGAGATAAGCTTCCGGCGGAAGGGGAGCTGATGGAAATATATGGTGCATCCCGTGACACGGTCCGTAAAGCTCTGGGGCTCTTGGAGGAGGATGGCTGCATCCGCAAAGCCAGGGGAAAGGCCGCCGAGGTGCTTGATAAGAGCAAATTTAATTTCCCGGTATCGGAGATAGCGAGCTTCAAAGAAATCTACCGCTATTCCGATTCCAGGCCCAGAACCTTTGTGGAGAATTTAGAAATTGTAAAAAATGATAAAAAGCTGATGGAAGCGCTTCAGATCGGTCCTGAAGATGAGGCCTTTGTGCTGGAACGGGTACGGGAAATCGATGGGGAAAAGATCATTATTGATAAGGACTATTTTTCAAGGAAAGTCGTGGAGAATCTGCCTTTGCGTGCTGCCCAGGACTCTGTTTATGAATATTTAGAGAATGAACAGGGCCTTAAAATCGGTTTTGCCATGAAGGAGATCACGGTCCATATGGCTTCGGATGAGGATTACCGGCTCCTTGATATGGGGCGCTATGATATGGTGGTGGTGGTGAAGAGTTATACGTATCTGGAAGATTCTACCCTGTTCCAGTACACGGAATCGCGCCACAGGCCGGACAAGTTTAAATTCGTGGATTTTGCCCGCCGGAAGTTGTAACTTATCCGGTTCATACAAATACCACTTACTGCGTCCATATACGGACAAGTTAAATAATCTTTCCTGCATATTGACAAAGATATACGTATATGTTATAGTGTAATCACAAAATGAACGTATAGGTTTGGGAGTGTCCAAAACATGTATGAAGGGAGTATGAATATGGGTAAGTATGAGAGTGACGCAAGGAAACTATTAGAGTATGTGGGAGGAAAGGAAAATATCGGAGCAGTGACCCACTGTATGACGAGAATGCGTTTTGCCCTGGTTGACCCGGCAAAAGCAGATACCAAACAGATTGAAGCGCTTTCAAGTGTCAAAGGTACCTTTACACAGGCCGGACAGTTTCAGGTAATCATTGGAAATGATGTACAGTCCTTCTACAATGACTTTGTATCCATATCCGGTGTGGAAGGAGTATCCAAGGACGAAGTAAAGAAAGAGGCGAAAGGGAATTTAAACCTTTTGCAGCGGGCGGTGGCTGATATCGCAGAGATTTTTGCTCCGCTAATTCCGGCGATCATCGTAGGAGGTCTGATTCTTGGATTCCGTAACATCATAGGAGAGATCAATCTTATGAATGGGGGTACCCAGACTCTCGTTTCTGTGTCACAGTTCTGGGCAGGTGTTCATAGCTTTCTCTGGCTCCTTGGCGAGGCAATCTTCCATTTCCTGCCGGTAGGAATCACTTGGTCTGTTACAAGAAAAATGGGAACCACTCAGATCCTTGGAATTGTTCTGGGGCTTACCCTCGTATCTCCCCAGCTTTTAAACGCCTATGCCATGGCATCAGGCGCAGAGGTTCCTGTCTGGGACTTTGGTTTTGTGAAAATGGAGATGATCGGCTACCAGGCTCAGGTCATTCCGGCCATTTTAGCTGGTTTTGTATTAGTCTATCTGGAGAGGTTCTTTAAGAAAATTACGCCTCAGGCAATCTCCATGATCGTGGTTCCGTTCTGTTCCCTGCTTTTAGCGGTAATCGCTGCCCACGCAGTGGTAGGCCCCATTGGCTGGGCCATTGGATCCTGGATTTCAAAAGTTGTTTATGCAGGGCTTACCTCCAGCTTCCGCTGGCTGTTTGCAACCTTATTTGGTTTTATATATGCTCCGCTTGTTATTACCGGCCTTCATCATATGACCAATGCCATAGACTTACAGCTCATGGCAGAGTTTGGAGGAACGATGCTGTGGCCTATGATTGCTTTATCCAATATTGCTCAGGGTTCTGCAGTTCTTGGCATGATGTACCTTCAGAAAAAGGATGAGGAAGCAAAGCAGATTTCCATTCCTGCCTGCATTTCCTGCTATCTGGGAGTTACGGAGCCGGCTATGTTCGGTGTGAATTTAAAGAGGGGCTTCCCGTTCCTTTCTGCCATGATTGGTTCCGCCATAGCTGCTACGGTTTCCGTAGGAATGAATGTTATGGCAAATTCCATCGGCGTGGGCGGTATTCCCGGAATCCTGTCTATCCAGCCTCAGTATATGGGAATATTCGGTTTGTGCATGCTGATTGCTATTGCAGTGCCCTTTACACTGACAGTTATGGTTGGAAAAAAGAAAGGGATTGAATAAATGAAGAGCTTTAAGAAATCATGTGTTTATCAGATCTACCCCAAATCATTCCGGGACAGCAACGGTGACGGGATCGGAGATTTAAAGGGAGTGTTGGAAAAACTGGATTACTTAAAAATGCTGGGAGTGGATTACCTCTGGCTGACCCCGTTTTTCCTGTCTCCTCAGAATGACAATGGGTATGATATCCAGGATTACTGCCGGATCGATCCCTTGTTCGGAACCATGGAGGATTTGGAACGGTTGATCGCGAAAGCCGGAGAACTGGGTATGGGACTGATGTTTGATATGGTTTTTAACCATACCTCCACGAGTCATGAATGGTTTCAAAAGGCTCTTAACGGTGATAAGAAATTCCAGGATTACTATTTCTTTAAGGAAGGAACTCCGGGTAATCCGCCAACCAACTGGCAGTCAAAGTTCGGTGGCAGTGTATGGGAATATTCGGAGAAAGTCGGGAAATATTACCTTCATTTGTTTGATAAAACCCAGGCAGACTTAAACTGGGAGAATCCCATGGTTCGGGAAGAGATAAAAAAGGTGATTCGGTTCTGGAAGGAAAAAGGGATCAAGGGATTCCGCTTTGATGTGATTAATCTGGTTTCTAAGCCTTCCGCCTGGGAGGATGATGAGGAAGGGGACGGCCGCCGGTTTTACACCGATGGCCCCCGGATTCATGAGTATTTAAGGGAAATCGTAGTGGATACGGGGTTAGATGCGGATGATATCATTACAGTAGGAGAGATGTCCTCTACCACCATTGATCACTGCATCCGATATACCAATCCAAATGAAAAGCAGTTTAAGATGTGTTTTAATTTTCATCATTTAAAGGTGGATTATAAGGACGGAGATAAATGGTCTTTCATGCCCTTTGATTTTGAAAAACTGAAAAAGATTTTTCACACATGGCAGACTTCCATGGCCGAAGAGAACGGTTGGAATGCGGTGTTCTGGTGCAATCATGACCAGCCCAGGGCCGTGTCCAGGTTTGGCGATGATGGAATGTACAGAAAGCGTACCGCAAAGATGCTGGCTACTGTTATACACGGGATGCGGGGTACGCCCTACATTTACCAGGGAGAAGAAATCGGCATGACCAATGCGAATTTTACCCATATTTCCCAGTACCGTGATGTGGAAAGCCTTCATTACTTTGAAATATTGAAAGAACAGGGAAGAAACGAAGAAGACATTTACCGGGTATTAAGAGAACGGTCCAGAGATAATAGCAGGACCCCTATGCAGTGGGAGGCTGAAGAGCAGGCCGGATTTACCACAGGCACCCCCTGGATCGGTGTCAATGAAAATTGTGAAAAGATCAATGTGAGGGAGAGCCTTGCTGATCCTGATTCGGTCTTTTTCTACTATCAGAAGCTTATCCAACTGAGGAAACACTATAGCGTGATCAGTGAAGGAAGCTATGAGCCTGTTCCACTTAAGCAGAAAGGGATATTTGCCTATCAGAGAAGCTGGAAGAAAGAAAAGCTGCTGGTCTTTGCTAATTTTACCGGAAAGCACCAGGAGATAGAAGGAAGGGAAGCCTTGGACAACTGGGAGATCCTGTTATCCAATGACAGCGCTCCAAAGATCAACGGAAAAAAGTTTGTGCTGGATCCCTTTGGCGCAGTCATGCTGTATTCCAGTGAGAGGGCTTAAAGCCCAAACAGATGCTGCACCAGAATTTTGAATCCCATGAAGATCAGGATCAGTCCGCCGGCAAATTCTGCTTTTGATTTAAAGCGTGTTCCAAAGACATTTCCTACTTTAACTCCCAGGATAGACAGGGAAAAGGTGGTAACTCCAATAAAGGAAACGGCGGGAACGATCTGTACCTGCAGGAATGCAAAGGTAACCCCCACTGCCAGAGCATCAATGCTGGTAGCGATTGCCAGGGGGATCATGTTTTGGGGAGCCATGGGGGAAACCTCACATTCTTCCATTTCATTGTTAAAGGATTCCTTTATCATGCTGATGCCAATGGCGCCAAGCAGGATAAAAGCGATCCAGTGGTCAATGGAAGTAATGGCTTCCTTAAACTGCGATCCCAGCAGGTAGCCCAAAAGCGGCATACCGGATTGGAATCCCCCGAAATATAAGCCTGCGATAACTGCATTGTTCCAGTTCATCTTTGGCATGCATAATCCTTTGCAGATGGAGACGGCAAAGGCATCCATGGATAAGGCTACCGCGATGATGAACAATTCAAGTAATGACATGTGATGTTCCTCCTATGTATAGGCTTAATAAATATATGCTTAATCCTTTTTATTCAGTCGTATTTTCTCCAGATATTCAAAAAGCTCCGGGTCTACATTATCGAAGAGGCGGTTTTTCTTTGAGGGAATTCTCTCTAAATGTTCCTTCTTAATCTCAAAATTCGTCTCTTCAATTTCTTTTTTTAAATCCCTGGCGGAGAGGCGTGTGCTGCCAGTTCCCAGGATGATGATCTGCTCTAACTTGTCCGAGGTGGCTACCCGAACCTGATACTGCCTGCCGATCTGCTGGGAGACTTTTTCAATGTACTGGTCTGCGGTTTCAGCTTCCTTGGTGAAAATCACATGAATGTTGTGGTAATTTAAGACTGTGCCTGGGTTTCCCTTGACTTTATAGCCGTCAAAAACCAGAATGACATTGCATTTTTTATAACCCTGGTAATTGCATAGAATATCCTGAAGTTTCGTTCTGGCGGAGTCCATATTGGTCTCCGCCAGTTCCTTTAGCTCAGGCCAGGCAAATATGATGTTGTAGCCGTCTATTAAAAGATATTCGGAACTCATTGTTTGCCTCCTATTAAAGCAAGCGGAATGCTTGCCTATTCCGTTGCGTGGGAAACCTATAGTTTCTTAATGCAGTTTTCATAAATTCGTTTAAATAGTATGGTGGTTAGAACTAAAGACATAATTTCAGCCAGAGGGAAGGCATACCAGATTGCATGAAGTCCAAAGACTTTCGCGAAAATATATGCAAGTGGCAAAATACAAACAAGCTGTCTGGCAATGGATACAATCAGACTGTAGATGCCGTTTCCAAGAGCCTGAAAAACAGAACCGATAATGATGCTGTAGCCGGCAAAAAGGAATCCCAAGCTGATGATGCGAAGGGCAGGTACGCCGATGGAAATCATATGCTCGGAGGCATCGAACAGGAGTAAAAGCTGTTTCGGAAACACCTGGAAGATGATAACCCCCAGAAACATGATGGAGACAGATCCTATGACGCTGGAGCGTATGGTTTTCATAATACGTTCCTTGTTTTTTGCACCCCAGTTATAAGCGACTATGGGCACCATACCGTTATTAAGTCCGAACACGGGCATGAAGATGAAGCTTTGCAGCTTAAAGAATATGCCGAATACGGAGACTGCGGTTTCGGAAAACAAAAGAAGGATCTTATTCACACCAAAGGTCATGACAGAACCAATGGACTGCATGATAATAGAGGGAAGTCCTACCTTATAAATATCAATAATTGTTTCTTTATGTGGGCGAAAACCCCGCATATTTAAATTTACATCAGGATTTCTGGTTAAATTAAAATACAAAAGGAGCATCATGGCAATGATCTGGCCGATGATGGTTGCAATAGCGGCTCCGGCAATACCAAGGCGTGGAAATCCGAATAGTCCGAATATGAGAATTGGATCCAGAATGATGTTGATGATGGCTCCAAGCCCCTGGGTGATCATGTTATAGATGGTGCGTCCGGTGGACTGCATGATTCGTTCAAAAGCAATTTGCAGGTAAACGCCAAAGGAAAAGATGGTGCAGATGGAAAGATAGATGGTCCCCTGGTTGATGATCTCTTCATTGCTTGTCTGCACCGTAAAATAAAACCGGGAAAAGAAAATTCCAAACAGAGCAGAAACAAGATAGCTGAGAATAAAAATAAATATTCCATTAACTGCGGCCAGATTTGCCTTTTCCGGATTCTTTTCCCCAAGGGAGCGGGAAAGGAGAGCATTGACTCCCACACCGGTTCCCACGGCGATGGCGATGATTAAATTTTGTATAGGAAATGCCAGAGAAACTGCAGTAAGAGCTGTTTCACTGATCTGTGCCACGAAAATACTGTCAACTACATTATAAAGTGCCTGTATCAGCATGGAAATAACCATGGGAAGAGACATGGTCAGTAAAAGCTTGTTGACCGGCATGGTTCCCATTTTATTCTCTTCAGGTCTAATAGCATCCAATGTTTCAGACATAAAAAAAGGCCCTCCTGATTCTTTAGTAAGCGTGTTCATAATTGTAACTGCTTCGACAGGAAAAGTCAATATTGTATGATTTATTAGGTTCTATTTCCCAATGCTGGGGATAATTTGTGAAAAATAAGTATTGCAGGTTAAAATAGATTATGATATTATTAGTGAAATTCATTGTAGTGAAGTGATAAACTGTTATTTAACAGGCCTGTACAGGGAATCATGAATCTGCAGGAGTTTATATTGTAAAAGGCAGAGAAGGAGACTCTGGCCTATGGACCTCAACAGGAAGAGGGCGTCACCGACTGAGAGCGCCGTCACGTGGGACTTGGCTAAGGGAACACTCCGGAGCCGATATGCCGAAGCGGCGGTCAATTCTTAAAGTGATTGATTGTGACATGAGTAGGCCTATCCGTACACATGCGTTAAATGTTTGAGTGGGGGCATTTGCTTATCCGACTGTCATATCTGCGGTCGGAGGAAGAAGCAGCTGTCTCAATGCGGGTGGTACCGCGGGAACTTATAGCCATATAAATCCCGTCCCGGAATATGTAACTGTATTCCGGGACGGGATATTTTTATACCCTTTACCGGAATCAAAACAATTACATTCAGGTAAGGAGAATGCAGATATGGAATTTATCAGTGGTGTAAAAGAAAAGGAGACGGTCACAATTGACCGCATCAAATCCGGCGGCTATGAGGGCCGGACCGTAAAAGTGGAAGGCAGTGTCCATACCATAAGGGATATGGGAGAGGTTGCTTTTGTGATCCTTCGGAAAGCAGAAGGCCTGGTACAGTGTGTGTACGAGGAAGGGAAAACGGATTTTGACTTAAGTCTTTTAAAAGAAGAGTCATCAGTCCGGGTCACTGGAATCGTAACAAAGGAAGAGAGGGCTCCTCATGGGTTTGAGATCCGTCTTTTAGAGATTGACTTATTGTCCCAGCCGGCAGATGCCCTTCCTGTGGCAATCAGCAAGTGGAAATTAAACACTTCCCTTGAGACAAAGCTGACGCTGCGCCCCATTACCCTTCGAAACCCCATGGAAAGGGCAAAGTTCCGTATTCAGGAAGGAATTGTAAGAGGATTCCGGGACTTTCTTCACAGCCAGGGTTTTACGGAGATCCGAACACCTAAGATCGTAGCCCGCGGAGCAGAAGGCGGCTCCAATGTATTTAAACTGGATTACTTTAATAAAAAAGCAGAACTGGGTCAAAGTCCCCAGTTTTATAAGCAGACCATGGTAGGCGTATACGACCGGGTATTTGAGGTCGCTCCTGTCTTCCGTGCGGAAAAGCATAATACAACAAGACATTTAAATGAATATACCAGTATGGACTTTGAAATGGGATACATTGACAGCTTTGAGGAGATCATGGAAATGGAGACAGCTATGCTCCAGTATACCTTTGGACTTCTTTGTGAGGAATATGAAACAGAGCTTAACATGCTTAAGGTCACACTCCCCAATGTATCCAATATTCCAACGGTCCGTTTTGCAGATGCTAAAGAACTGGTTGCCGGGAAATACAACCGGAAGATCAGAAACCCCTATGATCTGGAACCAGAGGAGGAAGTGCTTATCGGCCGGTACTTTAAAGAAGAGTACGGCAGTGATTTCGTATTTGTTACCCATTATCCGTCAAAGAAGCGTCCTTTCTATGCCATGGACGATCCCTCAGACCCTAAGTTTACCTTAAGCTTTGATTTATTGTTTAAGGGACTGGAAGTAACGACCGGAGGCCAGAGAATCCATGATTATGCTGCGATCCTCAACAAAATGGAGGCCAGAGGCATGAATCCCGAAGATATTTCTTCCTATTTAATGATATTCCAATATGGTATGCCGCCTCACGGAGGCCTTGGAATCGGCCTGGAGCGCCTTACTATGCGTCTTCTTGACGAAGGGAACATAAGGGAAACTACCCTTTTTCCAAGAGATGTAACGAGACTGGAACCATAATAAAGAGGAATCACCCTGCGGGTATACCTTTACGCCCGGTACCCGATAAAGCGGGGCAGGCTCTAAAACGGGGCGGGCCCTGCCCAAAAAACATGGGCAGGAAAAAGGAAAGGAGTAAGAAATAGATGGCACACATGATCGATGATGCGACAATCGAATACGTAGGAATCCTGGCACAGCTTGAACTTGACCAGACGGAAAAGGAAGCGGCAAAAAATGATATGGGCCGTATGCTGGATTATATTGATAAATTAAACGAACTGGATACCGATGGCGTGGAACCCATGTCCCATGTATTCCCGGTACACAACGTTTTTCGTGAAGATGTAGTGGAAAACGGTGACGACAGAGAAAACATCTTAAAAAATGCTCCGGAACGCAAAGATGGAGCTTTTAAGGTGCCAAAAACAGTGGAATAGGGGGAGCCTCGTATGACAGCGAAAGAAATATTATCCCTCACAGCGGTACAGTTAGGGAAAAAAATTAAAGACGGAGAGGTTACCTCCGTAGAAGCAGTAAAAGCAGTTCTGGATCAGATAAAGGCCATGGAGCCGTTGCTTAACAGCTTTGTGACCATAGAGGAAGAAAAAGCACTGGAACAGGCGGATGAGGTACAGAAGCGGATTGAAGCCGGTGAGCTGACCGGTCCTCTGGCAGGAGTTCCGGTGGCGGTAAAGGATAACATCTGCATCGATGGAATGAAGACCACCTGCAGCTCCAAAATCCTCTGGGACTTCGTTCCCACTTATACGGCCACAGCAGTGGAGAATTTAAAAAGATCTGGAGCGGTGATTCTTGGAAAAACCAATATGGATGAGTTTGCTATGGGTAGCACCACAGAAACTTCGGCATATGGAGCTACGAGAAATCCATGGAACCCGGATCACGTACCCGGCGGTTCCTCAGGAGGTTCCTGTGCGGCAGTTGCGGCGGCGGAATGCTTTTATGCCTTGGGTTCGGATACAGGAGGTTCCATCAGACAACCGGCTTCCTTCTGCGGAGTTACCGGATTAAAGCCTACTTACGGAACCATTTCCAGGTATGGGCTGATTGCCTATGGATCTTCCTTAGACCAGATCGGCCCTGTTGCAAAAGATGTAACAGATTGTGCTGCGGTTCTGGAAGTTCTGGCTTCCCACGATGAGAAGGACAGCACATCCGTGGAGCGGAAAGACTGTGACTTTACTGAGGCTTTAAGAGATGATGTGAAGGGAATGAGGATCGGCATTCCGGCGGATTACCTGGGCGAAGGACTTGATTTAGAGGTAAGGGAAGCGGTTTTAAAAGCCGCCAGGATCCTGGAGGAAAAGGGAGCCATTCTGGAGACCTTTGATTTAGGGATGGTGGAATATGCGATTCCGGCATACTATGTGATTGCATCCGCAGAGGCCAGTTCCAACTTATCCAGGTTTGACGGTGTCAAATACGGCTATCGAGCAAAA
>Ga0213824_1000183_pt1 | contig 54302 bp, 45 predicted proteins | sample MC6MC0906MG_FD_179892 | JGI IMG/M metagenome (GOLD analysis project Ga0213824, IMG submission 179892) | Enriched soil aggregate microbial communities from Iowa State University, Ames, United States - MC6-MC0906-MG | ecosystem: Environmental > Terrestrial > Soil > Unclassified | place: USA: Iowa...
CGCCGGCAGGGGCTGAAGGTGGCTTGCCCGGAAGAGGTAGCGTACAGGCAGGGGTGGATTGGGGCGGAGCAGCTGTTGAAGCTGGCTGAGCCGTTGGCCAAGAATGGGTATGGGCAGTATTTGAAGATGTTGGTGGGGGATAGGGTTTATTGAAGTAGGCCTTTAACGATAATTTATGCGGCTATCTGAAGTTGACGATGAAGTAGGGGTTGCATGTGCGCCTTCATCGTCTGCTCATTGTCGGATCTGGATTTTATTGGCTGCCGCAGGAGGGGTGCGCCCTTATGGTTTGGTAATCAGGCTATTGTCCGGATTTTTAAGAGTAAGCACCTGTGTATTCTTTTTTTGATGTCCCAGGTCGCCCATCGTCGTTTGCTGGGCGACTTATTTTCAGGTCCTTAACGCTCTGCAGTGACTACCACTTGAATGTCGTCGATGGAATTACTAATCATCTAAGGATTTAGGGGGGTTACGGTGCATTCGCATGAAAACTTTTCACCTGAAGAATCCTGGTAGAAGGCTATTACGGTTAGCTCTCCAAGTTTGTCAGGAGTAGGGAAGCAAGCATTCGGTAAAGCGTCATACCAACGAACGTCATGTCGATCACCGTCGATGAGCAAATAGAACGCGAATTCGCCACCCTCATGTATGCTTCCATCCATTACCAATGAGCAGTGCGCAAAAATTCCATGCTTGGATTTGTATGCAGCGACAGTGATGGTTGCACCTTCAGAGATAAGGAGCGATTTCTCTTGCGTAGGGTCTTCGCGCAGCAGACCCTTAGTGCTGTTCTCAGATGTTATCAGATTTAATTGTGTGAGCGCTTCTTTGTAATATTGCTCGCAATAGTGAAAGGGAGATACGCCCCAGTGGTGGTGTTCATCTGATGTTAAAAGCTGTGGTGGAAAATATAGAAACTGATGCTTGCCGAGCTTTTTTTCCAGCGTCTTGTACATCCATTCCAGCTCTTGGTTAGCCCTCTCAATGGTTGCTAACGGAACTGGGAAATTAGTATTGCTTGCATTTTCGAAGCGTGAGGCCCAATAGACTTTGTTGATGACTAAACAGTCGATCTTGTTGTGCTGTTCTAGGAGTGTAAGGAATTTGTGCATTCCTTGAACCCACAGGTCTCGGCGCTCAGGTGTGCCGGGTTTGATTAGTTGGAAACCTTTGACGTTGCTGTCATTCAATAGACCACTTTCAGCCAGTTCATTGGAGTATGTAATGATGTGGCCGGAGGGTAGGATTGCAAGGTCAAATCGTTCATCGATTAGATCGATTAGTATTATGTCGGCATCCTGGAATGCTTTAGGTTGCGTAAGGATTTGTTTCGAAAAATCATATGCGACCATACGTCGCCTGAATGCAGAAGGTATGCGCTCAAGTGCCTCTTCATTTTCGTATGAAGGGCTGCATAGCGAGGCCATTGAAGATCTTGCAAAGTAATCCGTTAACTTAAATGCTTGGCTTTCTTCTAGGTTAAATATGTCTCTAGATACGCAGCTGCCGTAAATAGTTAAGTTTTTGGTCACTGTCTTCTTCAGCCTTTTGTTCTTGCTTCACATAAGTAGGTGTGGGTCCTGTTCCATCAGGCCTTTCAGTTCGCTCCGTGCCCAGTATGGACGACAGCTTGGCAGTAGCCAAAATGTCACGCAACGGTAGCAGGATCTCATTATCCATAGCTGGCTGAGGAATGCAACGCAGGCCCTGCGACCACCTGACCATTTTACTGCTGCGGCAAAAGAAATGAAAAATATAGGATCCAATTGATATGGTGTCTGAAAATGGGTATCGATGCAGCGCTGCGATCGCCGTCGTAGGGAGCAGGGGGGGAGGTAAAAATATGTGAGGTCTATCACGTTAATAGCTATTTTGTGGTGGGGGGCTGCTTAAAGAAAATAGGAGCAAATAAGGTGAGGGCAGTGTATTCAATATTTCAATTGGTTGAATGGAGCCGTTGCGGTTGAATTGCAGGTGTTGTTGTTGGTTTGTGCTTTTAGTGGGGGTAAAGTCAAAGTTTTTTTCTGTTCAATTTATTTCTATTTTTTGAATGGTCCATTTATCCTGATGTTTACGGTTGTTTTGAACCCCTTTGTCGTCGGTCTCTTTAATAATGTGTTTTGCAAGATGGGGCGAGGTTTAGCTGCGTAGTACACTTGCACCTACCGCTGAATTTGATGCGAGAGAGTCTTCTGAGCGGGCGTAGAATGCAGTACGATGAAACCCGCACGCAGATATAGAAAACGTTTGACCACGAGCCCGGCAACCGATCTTGAGTTCGCCCAAAGGCGCGACAGCGAGTGCTTATCGTTAGCTTGATCAAAACGGCCAGGAATCCGATGCGTGGCTAGGCCAAGCACTGGAACGCCTGCCGCATTCGCGCTCACTGGAAGATTACAAGGCGCTTTCTGCCGTGCAAATTCAGGCCGCAATTACATAGCTGATGATGTTGGGTCAGGTAATTTTTATAGAGCATGTACGATGCATCTATGAATTCTTGGGCAACCGCCGGGCATAGCCTTCCCACGCGGCTCCGACAATCAAAGTTTTGTATTTTTTCGATTCCGCGAATGCTCTCTCATTGAAAGCCTAGCACGAATTTTCCAGTGCTGGGGACACTAGGCCATCTGCAACTTTTACTGGTGGGCACGACGAATGTGAAATGTTGCTGATAGAGAAGTGGCCGCAATCGGAAACTGCCTTCAGGTAACCGACATAATTCAGGTTCTACAGATTTGTCTCCGTTTATACATTAGTCGAGTTTCCATTTTGCCAGTTCATATGTGTTTATCTGGCAATTAAATGGGGAGTTGCTGGCCGGCAGCGTGTTGGAATTGTGAGTGTACATTTAGTTTTGTACGTATAGCTTCCAGCAGTTGGTCAATACCCATTGTTCTTGACCAAAATATACCCGACAACCATAACCAGCTCCGCTGGTGGCGACGATTGGGCCAGTCTTCGTGATTAGTCATTTTGGCGTTCTCGCGCGTGAATGGGCTTTCGATCAGGTTGTAAGATATAAGTGTCAATACGCACATTAGCACGAGGCAGATGATCCCACTCACAAGCGTCGGCTCACCGGAGGCGTAGCGATAGAAAGCGAGGGTGCCAGAGGTAGAGCGAAAACGAACGCAGGCCGATGTACGTAGCCACTGAGTCGCCGAAGAACTTGGAAACCGGACTGAATTGGTTGGTACCGGCCAAAATCAGCAGGGCCGCACCAACCGACGGAATTACTGAATGAATGCCCGGAAAGCCGTTTTTCTGATCAAGCAGTATGAGCGCACCGACAACTAAGATGGAACCAACAAGGGCCGCAGCATCTGCCGCTTTCGAAGAAATCTGGCGGGAGTCCTGCCATAGGAAAAGCAAGGCGCCTACCAGCAGCTCGCCAGCCCGGGAAGGCAACATATAGTCGGCGAAAGATTGGTCGAGGATCAGGAAATACTCACTCACCCCGAACGACGCGATAGCAAGAGTGACGCTGGTCGCTACAAGCAGGCTCTTACCGCCGATCTTCATGGCGATGATCATCAGCGCCGGCCACATCATGTAGAACTGTTCTTCTACGCCCAGCGACCACATGTGAAATAGCGGTACTGTATCGTAAGAGGCAGCGAAGAAGCCGGGATTAAGGTATAACCAGAAGCAGGTGTTGGGGGCGGAAAGTGTGGCGCCAATTGCGGACTCCGACAGAGCCTTGACGTCTGTTGGCAGCATCATGAACGAGCCAACGAGCAGGATGACAATAATCACGAATGTCGCAGCTGGAAGGATCCGGCGAACGCGGCGGCCGTAGAAAACACCGAACGAGAAGCCTTTCCCTTGTCCGTAGATGATCCCGGTGATGCGGTAGCCCGAGATCACGAAGAAAACGTCTACAGCGATGAACCCACCCGGGAGCCATTGCTTGTTGAAATGGAATAAGGTCACGGCCAAAACGGCTAATGCCCTGAGTCCGTCTATGTTGGGCGGTACGCCAGGTGTTTGCCTTGCATTTCTGAGTTCCCGGTCCTGGGGCTGCGTGGATAAGCTCCGGCGCATGCCGTTTCGACTAAATACGTGAGCTTTAAAGCGGATTAGATACACTACTCTGGAAGGTAACACATCTGTGAGACTGTACCAAAGTAGTGTTCATGTTAGTTGGTCGCTAGTTTTGGTTGGGTGATCTTTGAAAGTGATGCGGGAACTCTGCCGGTTTCTATTGCAATACTCCCGAGCTTCTCAGATCCTTCTCGGCTGAGGTGCCCGCCATCGTAGTAGAGCTGGGTTTTACCAGCGAAGGCGGAGCATGTTATGCCGTTGCAGATGAGGTCACGAACGCCAAAGTAAGAGAAGTTATATCTAGCAGAAACTCGCTTAATAATTTCCTGATTCAGTCGATTTTCCCCAGTATCAGATACGACAGTTTTCTGCTCGCAGTTGATAAATGGAATTTTCAATGCCTTTTCAGTGCACTGCCGGTCCACTGAATTGAATGTAGGTACCTTGAGAGCGATAATTATTTTTTTGCCGCTTTGGCTAAGTGTTTCTAGCATGGCGTCGAAGTCAGCCATGAATGCCACCTTATCGACAGCTTCGTACGCCGGCCAACTGCCGCCCACGATAACCGTGTCGTAGTTGGAGATTTGTTTAAAAGCTTCCGCATTGTACGCAGGGCAGCTTAGTTTGTATCCTTCCTTAATATACCTTGCGCTGCGCTGCCCTGGGAAAGGTGGGCAAGCATGGTGCTCAACGTTTCTAATTGCTACGCCTTCATTTTTGGCTATCGCACTTAAGTAGCCTGCGTAGTGAGCTGCGTTAGAGTCACCGATTAAAAGTACGCTTGGCGGCTTAGATGTGTCTCCTGCAATACATTTTGGCGAAGAAAAATACTCAGGCTTGAAAACGCTCTGGCAAACGTAGGGGGCAGATGAAGCTGGCGCGGAGCCTGAGCGTTGTTCTGCCAGAGAGTCCTGGTAATCGCTAGGACTGATAGGTGAAATGATGCCGTTGCTGGCATAAATTACTCCAGCAAATGAGAGGGCAAGCGCTGCTGATGCCGGGGTGGCCATGGTGAACTTCCAGCCTTTGTTGGCTCGGAACGGCACCTCAATCAAGAAATAGCTGAGCAGCGTCATTGCCACCATTACCGAGAGGCAGATCAGATTGCCCAGCATGTCAGGCTCGCCGTAGGCATAACGGTAAAACGCCAACACCGGCCAATGCCATAGGTACAGCGAGAACGAAACTAGCCCAATAGAAACCATTGGGCGCACGGCCAAAACTGTACCTACCAGAGTTTTGCCGAAGCTGCCGGCGGCTAGCACCAAGGATGCGCCGACTGCAGGAACTATCGAGATAAAGCCCGGGAAGCCTTCAGTCTCTCGGATGTAGGCGAGCGACCATGCAAGCACTAGAGCTCCTACCAAAGCAATGACCTGAGCAGCGCGCTGGCCTATGCGACCTTTGATCGCTTCGGTCATGAAGAAGGTCATACCACCGATCAAGAGCTCACCGGCCCTAGACGGGAGCATGTAGTAGGCAAAGGTTGGATCTGCAGCAAGCTGGCTCTGACCGTACCAGAAGCAGGCGGCTGCGATCACTGTCGCAACACCCATCGTCATCGCCCGGCCACCAACTTTCAGAGTAAGGAGCAGCAGGGCTGGCCAGATAAGATAAAACTGTTCCTCTACACCTAGCGACCACATGTGGAGCAAGGGAACGGTGTCAGAGGACGCTGCAAAGTAGCTCGTATCGAGGAACTTCCAGAAATAGATATTCGCAGCTGACAGCGTGGAAGCGATAGCCGACAGTGACAAAGCTTTCGCATCATTAGGAAGCATGAAGATAGAGCCGAATAGGAGGGTCACCAGCGTCACGAACAAGGCCGCTGGTAAGATGCGTCGCACCCTTCTCATGTAGAAATCAGCGAAAGATAAGCTTCCAGCAGCCGCCTGTTTGGCAACGATCCCGGTAATCAGGAACCCAGAGATTACAAAAAAGATGTCGACGCCTACGAAGCCGCCTGGAAGCCACTGTTTTTTGAAGTGAAAAATGGTAACGGCCAGAACGGCCAAAGCCCTGAGCCCGTCTATGTCGGGCCGGTAGGCGAGTGCTTTGTTGCTCATGAAATCCCTTTCTGAGGGCTAGGCCCTGGTAAAGAGTGAAGGAAGATGCGAATTCTACAGATGATGCCGGTATGCTGTCAGGGGCGGCGAGCGGAATTTGCGGAAAAAGCGCTTCCCCATCGTCACCAGCACCCAGCATGGTAGTGGCCATTCGATCGAATCCAAGGCTATCAGTGAATGCCGATAGGAACAGAAAGGCTGAAAATAGGTCCATGCTAGCTATCGCTGGTCTGGTTACGTAGCTGCTGAGCTCGCCGCCACAACCGCTTGCATACCCAACGCAAGATGTTCATGGTTTGCACATAACTATGAAATCTGGCTCCCGGTGGAGCTCAAAGATGTTAGGTAGGGGCGAGCATGGTGCTATAATCAAGCGCATGCTTATTTTCTATTACGTCTTTGTGTAGTTGAATGATGAGCAAAATTCTACGGTTTGGTAGGTTGTTGATGGTGCGAATGAGCTAGTTGATGTAGTTGTCAAGTATAAATCCTATAAGGTCGTTAGTAGTGGTCAAGAATTTATTAATTTATGGTAGCTGTGTTTCAAGAGATATTTTCAATCTGGAAGAGAGTTCCGGTTTTAATATTTCAGATTATTTCGCTCGATCTTCGATGGCTTCCTTGTGTAGCGCACCTTACAAAAATACAGAGGCGCTAGAGCGTATTCAGTCTGCTTTCCGTCGAAGGATGGTCGCCAATGACTTTTCTAAAGACTTGCTAGCTGCGGTTGATAAGCTAGAGTCGGCAGATTTGATTCTTATCGATTTGATTGACGAGAGATTTGATCTCGTAGCATTGCCTACAGGTGAATTGATTACCCATTCAAATGAGCTTGCTGAAAGCGGCTTGCTAGCTGAGGTGAGTATTGAAGGGTATAAGATTATACCGCAAGGTACTTTCGAGCGCCGTGACCTGTGGCTGCGAGGAATGCATAAGTTTTTCAATTTATTGAAAGATTTAAATAAACTTGACGTTGTGCTGGTCAATAAGGTGTATTGGGCCTCGAGCTTTGAGTTGGATACTCAGTCTATTTTTCCTGTGGGTCGTGGGGAAATCGATAAGGCTAACGAAGATCTTGAGTGGATGTATGGCGCCATGGAAAGGGTGCTTGATAGTCGTCAGTTTTTGAATTTTGATAATGCCCTTATGACCGCTGATGAATTCCATCGTTGGGGTGTGTCTCCATTTCATTATTGCGAAATGTATTACCGTGAAGCACTGGCTCAGATTGTAAAGAAATCTGAGAAAAATAGCGCTGTGATATCCCTCGGTGTGGAATTTGCGCCGATAAAGCCTCCTCCGGTTTCTTCTGGGGTGGAGCTCAATGTGGCTGCACACCTTGTTGATGATGAAATCTATGCGCACTGCTCTTTGAGTCTGAATGATCAGGCGTGTGAGGGCGGTGATTTTGCATTTTATCTCTTGGTTGATGGTGTTCGTCATGCCGCGCGATGGTATGAAAAATCACCGAGGGCTCGCTTTGCTATCCCTAATCACCCTGGGAAATTAGAAGTTGCCGCGTTTTATAAGGATGAATTTGATGAGAAGCTATGTTCTAGAGAGGGTATAACGTTGGCCTCTTCTTCTTGAAAGGTGCTGTAATTTACTCGCAGCATGTTGTTATTACTCTTGATAGTAGTCAGTGCCAAGTCACCGTAGCAATGTGCCCGATGGTTCAGCACTGGCTTACGTCTGGAGGAGATGTTTCTGATCGAAATCACCTAATCAATTTCAGATGCATAGTCAAGCAGAAGGTGTAGGGCGCAGCGTCTAATGCACAGTTCTCAATGGCCAGAAGCTCAATAAGTAATCGGTGGCCACATCCTCTTATGCTCAGGAAGCCGCTCAAGCAAAGAGGATGATGCGTAGGGCGTTCGGCTATATGGCGATGAGTTACATTATTTGTTTATCAAGGTTTTGTGTATGTTTTAAAATATCCGGAATAAGGTTCAGCGCCGCTTGGTAATCTCTTCGGCTGATGTGTCTTTCAAAGGAAAACATATAAGAAGCAAGAATGGTGCCGTCACTGCTTAGGCTCTGTGCGTCAGTTCTGATGCCTTTAGCTTCCTGGGTGCATTCAAGAAGTTTCGAATGTGCGGTAAGAGGCCAATACGTACCTGCGGGCTCTAAAAGCCAGTTTCCCCAATGGATAACTGATAACTCTCCGGTTTCTTTCTTAAGCAAAGAGTCAGTGTTGAGATCAAGAGCAATCAGCTGTCTGGGAAGTTTGCTTAAGTGTAGTTTTATACTGCCAATACTTCCAGCCAGCTGTGCTATATTTTTTTGGTCCTCGGCAGTAACTGCATAGAGCTTTAGGCCTTCCAATATTTCGATGTTTAGGCGAGATTCTAAATAGCTTTTGGAACGCTCGTATTTGTTGAGAAGCGACTTGGGTGGCGTTAGCTTCATCAAGTCCCCGAGAAGCGTCAAGGCTGCTTGATTATACTCCCTGGCAGTCATTTTACATTCTGTTGACCACTCAAAAATATGATAAGTCACATTCTTTAACTTCCCAATCTCTCTGAGAGGCGGGCAGGGCAAATCTTTGAACTGAGCGATCAGTGCGCTCTCTTGAACAGCGGGATAAGTTCGGCTCTCGTCAAATAGTTTTATAATGTAAGTTTTAAGTGTGCTCTCGGAGCAGCAGTCAACTTCGTAACAATATATATCGGGATGGCCCAGCTGAAAGTTTTTAACGCCTTCGATAGTGAAGGCAGTTTTGAAAAGAGGGGATAAAACCTGCGGAATCCAGCGCTCGCGCTGCTCTGGTGAGAAAAGTGAATGAATTTCGTCACTCTTCTGAGTGTTTTCCAGTAAGAGTGGCTGGTTGTGGAAGAATAGTGCACTGACTCGCGAGTTCTGCGATCTTAATAATATCAGTTTGGTAGAGAAGCCCACGAGTCGCTGCAGGGCTTGCCTGATAAGTAATAGCGATATTATCGCCAAGAATGCTGAAGGTGGATGAAAATAAAGAAAGTCTCCGATTATTCCGAAGAATATGACTAGAAAGATGAAGCCGGATATTGAGTTAAGTATTGCCTGGTGGTGGGTTGTAAGTGCGGTTCGTGCTTTTGATGAAGTGGTGTATACCAAGCAGGTCAGTGCATAAAAGAATGTGATGCTTGTGGCGACTAAGGAGAAAATTAGCGGGTAAATCGCGCATAGAATTGCGACTGATATTAAAAAGAATAGTAGTTCTGAAAGTCCGCGCGTGAACTTTGAATATGCGTTGACTGCAATGAGGTCTTGGTTGTCGAAAAGAACAATTTTCTTTGTTCTGATTATGAGTAGACGTGCGCCCGCTGCAGTGATTCTGGTAGCAACTAATTCCAATGTCAGGTGTGCTGCAAATGCAACCAGGGAGCTTAAACTCAACCAGATTACGACGGTGTCCTGAGCGTAATCTCTCAGGAATTCAGGAAAGTAACTCGGGATGCCGCCAGAGCTGAGGACGATAATTGCTTTTAAAGGGAGGAAGAAGGCTAAAAGCAAAAGCAATTGACTAAGTATGTAGATGAATTGCACTGATACGGTATGCAAGGGCGCTTTCCTCAGGAATTTTTTTCCTAAGGAAATAGACCAGCGTAAGCATTGGCTTAGCTCTGTATTGAGGTGTGCTTTCATATGGGTTGCTTAACAGATGGCCGGTATTTTGGTGCGGGATATGTGCGTCGATCTGAATAGTTCACAAAATTCATTTTTAAAATCTCTAGTTATCATCGATGCTTCTCCTCTTCAGTGTATTCCCGACAAGAAAAACATTAAGTGTTTTGCGTGTGATTCAGAAGTTCAGTTGCCATATTTGCTACAATGTATTTTCGCGAATACTTTTTTACAAAGTCGCGTCGATCAGTTGTTTCGATGTTTAGGCTTTCCAACGCTCTAACTGCTGACTCAATATCGCAAGGGGGGAAGACTCTCATGTTTTTGATGTTGTCAGTTGCAAACTTGGCGGAGTAGCCACTAAGTCCTCCAAGAATAGGTTTCTCGGTAGCGGCGTATTCAAATAACTTTGAAGGGATTACATTCTTTAGCGAGGGAAGATCATTGAGGTGTAAAAACAAAACGTCTGCCGTGTTGTAGTACGATAGCAAGTCAGTGCGTTTCATGGGTTCAATGAGGTCTACATTTGTTACGTTATGCTGAGTTAGTGCTGTTTTCAGTCGCTTTACTGCGCTGCCACTCCCGACTATTATAAACTTTGCTTTGTTTGCAAGTCTATTGGCCAGTTTTGGCAGGATATGATGCAGGCCTTGTCCCGCGCCTATGTTGCCTGCATATAAAATACGGATCTGGCGTGAGGTGCGCTCTTCCATTGTGGCGGGGTTTTCAATGAATAGATCATCAACGCCGTTGGTGTAAACAGTAAATGGTTTGTTCGGGTACTGTGATTTAAAGTAGTTGACGAACCCTGGAGAGGCTAAATTGACTGAGTGTGATTGCTTTATTGTCCAGCGCTCAATGTGGCGGAAGAACCATGCTGTGGGCGCTCCGATTGGATAAGGTAGCAAATCTGGCAATATATCAGTCAGTAGGTCTCGAAAATCCAAATAAAGTGGTGCATTGAGGCGTTTGGCTACCCAAGCACCTAAGGTAGCGGTCATCATGCGCGATGAGGTAGCAAAGATAAGATCATACTCATTCGAATTGACCGCTTTTAGCACACCTCGCGCATATTGGGCGAATAGATGGACCTGACCAAGAATTCCACCACCACGCGAAATAACTGGGATTCGTTTGATCGTTAGCCCCTCGCGGCTTTCTATAGAGGAAGCACTCGGGGCATAACTATCGTATCTGCTCGGTTGGGTCGTCACTACAGTTATCGTGATTTTTTTCTGAGAGTTCTGCAAAAGTGAATTGACTAATGCTTTCGTCCTGAATGAGCCAGCAGAAAGATCAGGAGGATAATAAAAACTCAGTATCAGGATGTTCACGTTCAGACCGCTTCAAATTTGCCGTTAGAGGTGGCTTTTTTGTACATTTCTGCCAATAGGTTTTCCTGACTTTCCCAGCAGAGATCCTTTGCCGCAATCACTGAGTTTTCGGCCAGCTTTGCACGTAACTCAGGGGCCTCGATGAGCCTGTTAAGGCAGTTCACTAGGTCGTCTTCGTCGCCTTCGGCAGCCAAAAGTCCAATACCATATTGATTGACTATCCTCCGGATTTCAGGGAAGTTAGTGGCTACTGATGGTACTCCTGCGATAATGTACTCAAACAGCTTGTTGGAGTCAGTGCTGAAGTGATTGAAGCAAGTGTTCTCTATCGGCTGCACACCGATGTCGGCCGCTGCAGTATATTTTGGGAGTTCGGACAGTGCTACTGTTGGGATAAAATGAACACGGTCTTGTAAGTCAAGACTGTCACGTAAGTCGATAAGGGACTGTGTCAAACGCCCCCCGCCAATCAGTACGACGTGAGCGTTTTTTAGGCGTGAAGTGCAGCGCACTAACTTTTCTAAGCCTCTGCCGCTTTGAAGGCCCCCTTGGTAAAGGATCACTGGGCACTCTTGTGGTATGCCTAGTGCTTGATGAAGTAAGCGGCTCTTTTGGGTGGCAAAATATCTGGGGCGGTTTTGAAGTACTACAGGTCTTGCGATTTTATAGAGTCGAGCGAGGTATTTGGCTCGAGTTTCAGTTGTCGTGATAACTGCGGATGCGCGAGGGACCAATAGTTTTTCAATGTGTGCAACAAGCTTTGAGAGTTTTCCATAGCCTTCTCTGCTGGTGCTTATTTCGTGCGCATCATAAATGAGTTTGGCTTGACTGATGACTGAGGCTAGCCAGGCAGTAGGAAGGGTATTTACATCATGGGAGTGAACCACAGTGGGCCGATAACGTATGATGTTGAGAAGCAACATCATATGAGTCCATGCGCGACTGATCACCCTTAAAACTGAGATATGGGCGTTATGAGAGGTTGTTCCTGCTGAAGGTGATGGTGTTTTTGAGTCGAGCTGTTTCGATTTCCTCCAACGCCACAAAGGCGACCTTTCTACCCTGCATACATCCAGGTTCTTCTGTAGGGTCTCTGTTTTCGCAGTTTTTCCTGGAGTATGTAGTGCGAAGACCCTAACGACATAATCTAAGTTGGCAAGTGTTTGTGCTTCTTTTAATACTCGTGCGTCATTGACGAATTCATTCCACACAATCATCGCAACTTTTTTCACTGCTTTACCTGCTGTTCGATTATGCCCGCTAGGGTATTCAGGATGTTACTCTGGTGAGACTCAGGTCTCGGTCCAGTAGAATTTCATTTTTGTATTGTTGACATTGTTTGCGCTGGACTCTGTGTAAATTGCACCAATGGTGGAGTAACCGGCTTTCTTGTAGTGAACTTTGAATTGGTTTGGGTTGTCTTCCATCACGGTGCGCTGGAAGCCTTGGCTCTTCAGTTGAGTGTAGATAGCGTTCTCAGCCACTTTGGCAAGCGTGTTGGCGTTGACTTCATAATGCTTCATCTTACCGTTCGAGGTTTCTTTCTCGTACTCTTTGAGCACCTCGCCATTAGTATTCAGCTTTTCACCGGTCTGAAGAACGATAGCGCTGCTTTGAGCGCTTTGCGAGGAAGGCGCTTGGGCTGCTTTTTGCTCTTTCTCAGCTCCGCAGCCGAAAAGCGCCAGTGACATAAAAATTGCTGCTGCGGTTTTGATGTTGGTTTTCATAGTCGTGTTGTTTGTCATTAAAGTTGAGGGGTGGGTTTTATTGGGTGATCAGTGCCAATTCTTTATCGATAATATTTTTCTTCGCTGTCTGGCTCATGACGCGGTGGTGAGCCGCAGCGGACATTTTGTTGAACAACTCCGGAGAGTCGACAACTTTCTTAATGCCATCGGCCATCCCTTGTGCATCGTCTGCGCCTGCAAGTACGCCGCAGTCGTTGCTTACGAATTCCGGAATGGCTGTTACGCCGTTGGTAACTGCAATGAGTCCGGATGACATCGCTTCGTCGCGAGAAACACCTTGGGCATCCATGCGAGTTGGGCACAGGAACATCCCGTACTCTTTGTGCAATGCCGCGATTTGGTTGTGCTTTAGGAAGCCGCGTTCGATTGTGACGTTTGAGAAGCTTTTTAGTGGCTCCAGGGTTTCCTCGAAAAGGGCGCCATCGCCAATCATTCGGAACTCCATTTTCTCAAAGAATGGCTCTTTCGAAAGCAGCTTGATTGCAGCCACGCTCAAGTCATTTGCATATTTTGCTGAAGCGTAAGGGCGGATTGAAAGAACCTTGAAGCGTTGGCTTTCAGGCTTTTTCTTGTAATCGAATATATCGGTATCAATAGGGTTGTGGATGATCTCGTAGCTTTCCTCCGGGATCCGGAACCCCACGTCCTCCATCACCTCTTCTGCGAAGTAGCGAGATACGAAAACGAATTTCAGATTTGCAGGCACGTTTTTCAGCGTCTCGCGCCAGAACGCCATGCGCTTCTCGCTTTCGATTTTAGCCACTGCCAACTGGCTTTCATCCGAGTAGTTGTACTCGCGACGCCACCAAGGCTGTACTTCTGCACCGTGTACCCAAACCACTACTTTGACCATGTGCGTGAAGCGCTTGAGCACTTCCCACATTTCCGGGTCCAGGAAATGCACCAGTACGCTCTTGTACTGACCACTTTCGAGCATCTTGGTCAGGGTGGACTGGCAACCGGTTACCACGTCTACGTTCTGGAACTCGTGATAGCTGACTGCCTCGTTCTTGCGCAGGCGGAAGATGTCCACATTCAGGTTCTGTTCCTGATAAGCCATCACTCGGCTGTGTACAAAGCCGTTGCGATACAGGTCAGAATAAGCCGGGTAGTGGTTGGTAACGACCAAGTGTTTCGAGCGGCCCAGCATCTCCGAAGGTTGCAGGTCTCGGTGGCCAAGCACCAGTGCCTTGATCTCGCTACTGCCAGCCGCGTAGGCCCGCAGACCAAAGCGCACGAAGGCAGCTTCAGGTGGTACCTCGGAGGTTTGGTTGCGGTTGGCATGCTGCATCACATGGCTGATCCGCTGCTTTTCAGCATCGAGGAACAGCACCACCAATTGCAGGTTCAGGCCGGGCGTGCAGTCGAGGTAAAGCTTGAGCTGGCGGTCCTCGAGATTCAGTTGGTCCAAGCTGACCTCTTTGAGGGCATACACATATTCATGCTTGCCGTCTGCCAGCGTGGAACTGACACGCCAGTTATCTACATCAACCGACAGGTTGAGGAATTTGCTGTGCTTGGCACCGAACATCTCAGCCAGCTCGCGACCGCTGATCTCCGGAGAGTCATGTTTGTCTTCCAAAGGGGCGATGGCCTGTGCACGAGCCTGGAGCTGGTCAATGGTCATGCCAAGGTTCAGCTCCAGGTCGTCCACCGTGGCGCTGATAGCCTCGTGCTGTGCTGCCCCGTTTTCGCAGTAGTTGAACGGGTCGATCGCCAAGCCTTGCTCGTGGGTGTATTGCAGCGACGGCAGGCTCTTCAGCCAGCTGCGCAGCGGTTGGCCGGCAACGATCTCGGTGGCTACCAGCGAGCGGCGTGCGCTCAACGATTGGGCCGGGCGGTACGCCAATCCATTCGATTGCAATTGTGCATTTTGCCCATTGCAGGTGAAGTGGGCTGCTTTACCAACAACCTGTGCTTGGCTGTAGCGGGTAGCCAGCGCCAGGTCCAGCAGGTAATTAGGGCCGTAGTAGTCTCCCGGTACAAAGCCGGCAACCCAAGGTGTATTGCCGACCAGCTCGCCAAGGCTGGCTTTCTTCAGCTGGGCAGGCTTGAGCACCAGAATGCGTGGGTCGTCGCTCACGATGCTGCTCTGGTAAGCATCGGTGATGATGACCATGCGCACTTGGCTGTAGGTCTGACGGTTCAGGTGGGCACGCAGCATGTCGAACTGCTGACGATCTTGTGCTTCGCCTACGACCACGATTTCTGGCAGGCGCTGAGCCTTCACGGTGCCAGTGACTTTGCTAAGCACGTATTCCAGGCGCTGGGTGTAAGTGTGCTCTTGCATCACTTTACGCAGGGCGGCGAGCTTCAACTTGTCACTGTTGAGTGGGTCTTCGGCCAGCAGCTGCAGGCGGCGTAGCATTTCTTCGCCGTTGTCGGTGGTGACTACTAAGTCACCGAACAGCAGGCGCACACCGCGCGAGAAGTTGCTCACGGTGATGGTGTTGCAGCCCAGCAGCTCGAACACCCGACGTGCGAACATTGATTGCGACTGTTTGATCGAGTTCAGGTTGATCGCGTAGCGATAGCCTTTGTAAGCCGTGTCGATTTTTTCGAAGGGCAGCGTGCCGACGATGTACGGCTGGTATTCCTCGGGGAACTGGTAGTTGGCGTCGTTCTTGCCGAAGTTGCGGTCGAAAATTTCCAGCGGGCGGAACTTAGGTAGCTCGCATGCGAAGTTGCCCAAGTCACGGGTACGCTCTGGGTAGCGGGCGTAGTAGGCGCCGGCGAAGCAGAATGCGTCTTTGCGCTCATACAGTTCGATCGGGTTGTGCAGCGCTGGCTGGCAAGCGAAAGGCAGCAAGTAGACGCGGTCGTGACCGAGCGCACCTTTATAGCGGTGAATGCAGTCGATGTCAGTGGTGAAAACGTGGTCGAACTGCTTGGCGGTGGTCAGGAAGGTTTCGAAGTGAACTGGGTCTTCCTTGTTCCAGAATACGGTCGGTACCTTGTTCTGACGGCACCAGTTCAGGATGTCCTGCAGCTCCTGGCTGTTGTGGCCAACTTTGCTCCCCCACAGTTCATCCTTGCCACGCCAGGCAGACTCGATGAACAGCAGCTCAGGGCGGAAACCTTCCAGCTCCGCTTTCCAGTTGGCAGGTGTGAGCTGCATCAGATCACATTCGTAGCGGTAAGAGCCGAAGGTGAACTCATCCATTACACATGCCACTTTCAGGCGGCTTGCAGGTTGGTCGGCTTGGCGCAGCAGGATAGAGCGGCTCTGCCCGCTGGTCGGCAGGGCTGCGGGCAATTTCAGGTAGTTCTCATCCTGAATGACCGGCGCAGGAGGCAGCAGGGCCTTCATCGGCTCGTTGGCGATGCGCTTCTGTTCATTCTGCTGGCGTTGCTGGTTGGCCTTGCGGTACAGGCGCAGCAGGCGCACAGGCAGCCTGACCAGGCCGCCCAGGGAGCTGGCGCTGTTCTTGATCTGATAGCCCAACTGGTAGGTCATGCTGGTGCGCGTTTTGACCAGACGCTGCTCTGCCAGGTGGCGCTGCGTATTGGCTCTCTCGAGATTGGCATTGAGCTCATCGATCTTGCGCTGCTGCGCCGCGCTGCGCTGCAGCAGCTGATTGAGATTGGCCTTTAGTTGAGGAATCTGCTCAGTGCTGACAGTGCGGTACTTCATGTTAGCCGCACCCAAGCCTGCTTTTGAGGAGTTGAGCTCGTTCTCCAGTTGCATGCGCAAGCCTTGCCATTGCTCATTGGTGGCCGCCAGGCTCGCTTCTGCTGCCTGGCGGCTGGCGGTTTCGAGCATCAACTGTTCGACCAGTGCGTCCTTGGCCTGATTCAGCGAGGCGATCGTCTCAGCTTGTTCAGCCTGCGCTTCTTGCGCTTGGGCATTGGCCTGGGTCAGTGCATGCACTTGCTCTTCAATGCCATTGCGCAGTTCCACCAGTGTATTGATGGTGTTCGCCTGGGCCGCATGCTCGCGCTCGCCACGTGCTAGTGTTTCGCTCACTTCCAGTAACTGACTTTCCAGTTCAGTCTGGCGGTTTTGCAGTGCGGTTACTGTTTCCGCATGGGCTGCGTAAGCCTGTTTCATCGCTTGGCGCTGATTACCCAGGTCTGCTTCCAGTTCAGCTTGACGTGCTTTCAACAGGGCAATGGTTTCGGCCTGTGCAGCGTCGGCCCGTTGGGTTTGGGCCTGCAATTCGTTCATATACTCCAACTCGCTTTCAAGTTCGGCTTCCAGTTCCGCTTGGCGCTTGCGTAGCGTGGCGATGCATTCGTCTTTCCCGGCACTCTCCTGACTGCTCTCGGTTTGCAGGATGTACAGTGCCTGTTTCTGGTTCTCCAGCGCGGTCTCCATCGCCGTTTGGAGTTCGCGCAAGCTTGCAATGGTGTCGATGTAACCCGTATTGGCCTCCAAGGCCTTGTCTCTCGACTCGACAACCGCGCCTATCTGCGTCTTTAGTTCGTCGACACGCGATTGCAGTGAGGAAATGGTTTCGAGGCGGGTTGCATCGGTTTGCTCGGCTTGTTGGCGCAGTTCAGTCATCGCCTGTGCCTGGCCATCCAGTTCAGCTTCCAACGCTGCTTGATGGGCCCGAAGTACAGTGATGGTTTCCACATGGCCGTTGTTCGTCTGCTCTGCTTGAGTTTGCAGTTCAGCCTGACGTTCAAGCGCGGCTTGCAGTTCCGATTGTTGGGTCTGCAGAGTTGTGATGGTGTCTACGTAGGCAGCATTTGCCTGATCCGCTTTGGCCTTTGTATCGGCTGAAATCTGTTGCTCATTTTCCAGTGAGGCTTGCAGCGCGGCCTGCTGAGCACGCAGAGCAGTGATAGTGTCTACATGGCCTGCATTGGTCTGCTCAGCTTGCGACTGCTGTTCATCTGCAGCTTGTCTCTGGTTTTCCAGTTTGGCTTGCAAGGCAGCCTGCTGCGCACGGAGCATCGTGATGGTTTCTACATGACCATCATTGATCTGCTGAGCTTGGGCAAGCTGCTCAGATAGCACTTCAAGCTGGCTTTCCAGCTCGATACGATGCTTTTGCAGCCCTGCTACCGTTTCGCTCAGTGCAGTGTTGTCAGCCTGGCTTTTGGCTTGAATCTCAGACATCTGCAGAAGCTGGTATTCCAGGGCTTCATGTTCGGCCTGCAGTGCAGCAATCTTCGCCGTCTCATTGGCTGCCAACTCTTCAGTGGCCGCGCGTTGCTGATCGGTCGCCAGCAATTGTTCTTCGAGAGAGATCAAGGATTGCTGCAGTGCGTCCATTTCTTGATCGCGTTGCACCTGAGCTTCTTCAAGCGCAGCAATCTGCTGTTGCAGCTGGGCATATTGCTCTGCGGTTGCGAGGCATTTTTCGTTGGCCTCACCCAGCTGAGACCTGAGCAAGTCCAGCTCCGCATTCAGTTCTTGAATGCTACGCGCGCTGGCTTCGAGGGCTTCCCGGTTCGCTTGCTCGCTAGCGACGATATGCGCGTCGCGATCCTGAAGCTGACGAGCCAGAGCCTCGGCCTTCTGAGCTTCGGGCTTCAGCAGGGAGAGCTGTTCAGTGGCCAGGCGATACTTTCTGTTGGCGTCGTCCAGACGCTCCTTGATTTCCTCAAGCTCTTGCACTCGCTTCGCTTTGGCGTCGAGTATCTCGCGGTTGGCTTGCTGCAATGTCGCAATGTCAGCATCACGCGTTTGCAATTGCTTGGCGAGCGCATCGGCTTTCTGTGCCTCTGGCCTCAATTGGGCAATTTGCTCAGTAGCACTGCGATACTTCTTGTTTGCGTCTGCCAGCCGGGTGCCGATCGACCCGAGGTTTTCGCGCAGCGTGCGCTCAATCGACTCAAACGCCTTTTCCAGTTCACGCACACGCTCGACAGTCAGCGAGTCGATGGTCCCAGGCTTATGCGACTCGCTCTTCACAGCAACAATGCCCAGCCACTTGCCAAGCATCTTGACTTCAATGATCTGCAAGTGCTCCGCCAGCAGGCGGAACGGTTCCATCAGGTAGAACGTGTGCTTGTGGTCAATGAAGTCATTGACCCCGAACGGTACGGTGATCACCAGTCGGCCACCCTGCTTGAGCAGGTCGTAGGCCTTTTCGACGAACAGCTCCGGGCGTACCAGGTGTTCGAGCACTTCGCTGATCACAACGGTGTCCGGCTCAACCTCGAGCGTATCCAGCGCGAGGAAGTCTGAATTGATGTACGTGACGTTCTGCTGGATGTGGGCAGGTTCGGCAGACAGGTAATCCTTGGCCTCTTCAATGGCCTGCGGGCTGGTGTCCACACCGGTAACCTGGCAACCCTCACGCGCCAGCAGCAGGGGCACGATACCCTGCGAGCAGCCCACATCCAGGATCCGGCGCCCTTTGACCTGGGCGCAGATCCAGTGGATGCGGGACTGCGTTTCGCGCATGAACTGATCCCCCAGCTTGCCGTAATAGGCTTCCATCACGCGATCATGAATATCGGCCAAAGGTGAAGGCAGCTCTGTGTTCACGGTAGGTTTCTCAAGCGTGGGGTTATTCATGCGGTTTGGTCCATCAGCCCTGGGTTACGCCAGCGGCGTCGATCACGAACGCTGCATCGCGTACGTTGAAGGTGCCGCGGAATTCGCGGTGCTTCACCAGCAGCACGTGAATGTCGGCGCTGTCCAGGGCGTAGATGAAGTCCACGTGCTCGTGATGCGCCAGGCGCTGTGGCAGCGCTTCGATGTTCGGCTCGACCAGTTGCAGGGTGGCTTCCAGTTCGTTGCCCAGGCGCTCCGCAATGCTCAGTGCCGGGCTTTCGCGCAGGTCGTCGATGTCGGCCTTGAAGGCCAGGCCGTAGCAGGCGATCTTCACTTGCTGGGCCGACTTGCCCGGGTTCTTGATCAGGAAGTTGGCCAGGGCCATCTTGACCTTGTCGATCACCCACTCAGGCTTGCTGTCGTTGACCACACGGGCGGTCCGGATCAGGCGGGCCTGCTCTGGGGTCTGGCTAACGATGAACCATGGGTCCACGGCGATGCAGTGGCCGCCCACGCCTGGGCCAGGCTGCAGGATGTTGACGCGCGGGTGGTGGTTGGCCAGGCGAATCAGCTCCCACACGTCGATGTCCAGCTTGTCGCAGATGATCGACAGTTCGTTGGCGAAGGCAATGTTCACGTCACGGAAGCTGTTTTCGGTCAGCTTGCACATTTCGGCGGTGCGGGCGTTGGTGATGATGCACTCGCCTTCGACGAAGGTGCGATACAGGCGTACGGCTGCTTCGGAGCACTTCCTGGTCATGCCGCCGATAATGCGGTCGTTTTCCACCAGCTCGCGCAGCACGTGGCCTGGCAGTACGCGCTCAGGGCAGTGGGCGATGCGCACGTCTGAATCTTCACCGTGGGTCTGCGGGAAGCTCAGGTCTGGGCGGGCCTGGGCCAGCCAGAACGCCATCTGCTCGGTAGCGCCGACCGGGGAGGTGGACTCCAGGATGACCAGGTCACCCTTTTTCAGCACAGGCGCGATGGCCTTGCTGGCGGACTCGATGTAGCTCAGGTCCGGCTGGTGGTCATCCATGAACGGCGTCGGCACGGCGATCAGGAAGGCATCGGCTGCTTCCGGCACGGTGGAGGCGCGCAGGTAGCCTTCGGTTACGGCGGCGTGTACCACCATGTCCAGCTCAGGCTCGACGATGTGGATTTCGCCACGGTTGATGGTGTCGACCGCGTGCTGGTTAACATCGATACCGATCACGTGCTTCTTGCGGGCGGCGAAAACGGCAGCGGTTGGCAGGCCGATATAGCCCAGGCCGACGACGGAAATCTTGTTGAAGCTCATGCTGCGTCCTTGGAGTTAGAGAATGCGGAGAGTGCGTCGAGGATTCGCGCGCACGCTTTTCCATCGCCGTAGGGGTTGTGGGCGAAGCTCATCTCGCGGTAGGTCGACTCGTCGGTGAGCAGTTTCGCCAGGTTTTCGGTGATCGATGCCACATCGGTGCCCACCAGCTTGACGGTACCTGCTGCCACGGCTTCAGGGCGCTCGGTGGTGTCACGCATGACCAGTACCGGCTTGCCCAGTGCAGGGGCTTCTTCCTGGATGCCGCCGGAGTCGGTGAGGATCAGGTACGAGCGGGTCATCAGGTAGACGAACGGCAGGTAGTCCAGCGGCTCGATCAGGTGGATGTTGTTGACGTCGGCCAACAAGCGGTTAACCGGTTCGCGTACGTTCGGGTTCAGGTGGACCGGGTAGACGATATCCACGTCAGGGAATTGACGCGCGGTCTGTACCAGGCCCTGGCAGATACGCTCGAAGCCTCCACCAAAGTTCTCGCGGCGGTGGCCGGTGACCAGAACCATGCGGCGCTCCGGGTTCAGGAAGCTGAACTGGGCTTCGAACTGGTTTTTCAGTGCTGGGCTTTCCAGCTTGCGGACTACTTCCAGCAGCGCATCGATCACCGTGTTGCCAGTGGTGTAGATGGTCGCGGGGTCGGTGCCTTCACGCAGCAGGTTGTCCTGCGAGTTGCTGGTAGGCGCGAAGTGCAGGGCGGCCAGGGCGCCGGTCAGGCGGCGGTTGCCTTCTTCTGGCCAAGGCGAATACAGGTTGCCGGTGCGCAGGCCTGCTTCCACGTGGGCGATCGGAATCTGCTGGTAGTAGGCGGCCAGGCTGGTGGCCAGGGTTGTTGCGGTGTCGCCGTGCACCAACACCACGTCGGGCTTGAACTCGGCCAGCACAGGTTTCAGGCCCTGCAGGATGGCAGTGGTCACATCGGTCAGGTCCTGGCCGGGCTTCATGATGTTCAAGTCGTAGTCGGGCGTGATCTCGAACAGTTCCAGTACCTGGTCAAGCATCTGCCGGTGCTGGCCGGTAACGCAGACGCGCGACTCGAAACGGTCGTCCTGGGCAAGGTTGAGGGCCAGCGGTGCCATTTTGATAGCTTCTGGGCGGGTGCCAAATACGATGAGGGTCTTGAGGGACACGGCGACGGTCTTCTGTATGAGAGTTAAGGCGGTTGGAACTGGCGCTAACGGTAAGGATCTCGGGTGTTACTCAGATCGGCCTGGGGTGGCCTGGTGGCGCAGCTCGACGGAAATCGGGCACGGCCAAGGGGGGAGGTGAAAAAAAATTCATTCTGCTCGGATCCTTCAAGCGAAGCGGTTGTCCTAAGTCCGCAAATTTATCATTTCGTCATCACTATGACATCCCATCTGGCACGTTTTTTTCCCCTGATCGAAGGAAAATGCCGACAAGTATCGATGGATTGGATCCTATTTATGTTTAAATGATCAACAAAAACGATTGTTTGATGTTATTCAGACATCATGCCAATGAAGTCGATATCACTCAGGTATACGACGAACGGGTGGGGGCCTTGTCCGGCAAGGCTCGTAGGAAAAACAACAGCGTTTGGTCTGAATGAAACCCAGGTTAAACGGGAATTTACATGGCGGCGATTTGCTATCGCTTTTTTTTCATGAAGTTAACTTGAAATATGGCGTAACGCCATCATTTTCGTGTGGCCAAAGTTGCTTTTTTTACTGTTGGATTCGGTAACGATTAAATGGGCTGAGTCGCTGTTTGCAAAATCGCGGAACCGCTAGGGTTTGTTGCGCAGCCGAAGGAAAACGGCTGCTGGAAAATGACCAACCCAAGGAGTGTTCATCAATGCGTAACAACGTTCTGTCGTACCTGCTGCTGCCGCTGTTCGCCAGCCTGTCTTTTTCCCTTAGCGCGGCCCCGGCCAGCGCCACGGCGGTGCCCGAGCCGGTGCCGGTAGTGGCTCAAGCCCAGGCCCAGCAAGGGCTGCGGCTGGACCTGAACAAGGCCGATGCGCTGACTTTGCAGAAGGAGCTGAACGGGATAGGGAAGGCCAAGGCCGAGGCCATCGTGGCTTACCGCGAGGCCAATGGGCCGTTTGCTTCGGTGGATGAACTGCTGGAGATCAAGGGGATCGGGAACGCGTTGCTGGAGCGTAACCGGGACAAGGTGATGGTGGAGTAAGGGGCAGCAAGGCAGCCTGCGGGTGGGGTTGCCTTTTAGAAGACGGGGCTGCTTTGCAGTCCGTCGCGACTCAAGGCCGCTCCTGCCTGGACCACCTTCCTTGTTGAAGAGTGATTGGGGCAGGGGCGGTTTTTGTTTGGAAGGGATAAAGCTTAATGAGGTAAAAATCCCATAAAACAATGGGTTAAAAGTACTATTCGGTTTTCGTCAAAAAGCCGCCTGAAAAAATGGCTGTAAAACTCAATGCTTAAACCTTTTAGCGGTCTTGCGCATCCTTGGCATCCGCTTCGGCATTGCGCTCATGCACCTTGCGCAGTTGCTCGTCAGTCAGTGGCAGTTTTTTTGCCGTATCGCGCAGCATCATCAGCCCACCGACGATGGAGCCGAGGGCTATGATGAGGATCAGCCAGGCATACCAGGGCATTGTCGTTCTCCTTAAACGGGTGGTGGGGCAGTGCTTGTACGAAATTTGAGCAGTAACCCGTTCCGTTGGTTCAATTATAGGAGCCAGCTGCCGCCGGGCCAATTCCGTGACCCGCGGGCCCCAAAGCCTGCGTCACTTCGTTTACAATGCGCGCCGTTTTCGACTTGCCAAGAGACCCTGCCCATGTCCGCCTGCCAGACGCCCCTGATCGTCGCCCTGGATTTCCCTACCCGTGAGGCCGCCCTGAAGCTGGCTGACCAGCTAGACCCCGCGCTGTGCCGGGTGAAGGTTGGCAAGGAGCTGTTCACCAGCAGCGCTTCGGGCATCGTCGAAACCCTTTGTGCCAAGGGCTTCGAAGTGTTCCTGGACCTCAAGTTCCACGACATCCCCAACACCACGGCCATGGCGGTAAAGGCTGCCGCCGAGATGGGTGTGTGGATGGTGAACGTGCATTGCTCCGGTGGCCTGCGCATGATGGCCGCCTGCCGTGAAGTGCTGGACAAGCGCAGCGGCCCGCAGCCATTGCTGATTGGCGTGACCGTGCTGACCAGCATGGAGCGTGAAGACCTGGCCGGTATCGGCCTGGATGTCGACCCGCAAGAGCAGGTGCTGCGCCTGGCGGCACTGGCACAGAAAGCGGGCATGGACGGTTTGGTGTGCTCGGCGCTGGAGGCCCCGGCGCTGAAGGCGGCGCACCCGTCGCTGCAGCTGGTAACCCCGGGCATTCGCCCGGCGGGCAGCGCGCAGGACGACCAGCGCCGTATCCTCACCCCGCGCCAGGCGCTGGATGCGGGTTCGGATTACCTGGTGATCGGCCGGCCGATCAGCCAGGCCGCAGACCCGGCGCAGGCGCTGGCTGCGGTGGTGGCGGAGATTCGTGGGTAATTAACCCGCGTTATTTAGAAAGGCCAGCCCGAGTGTGCTGGCCTTTTTTTATATCCGTCCGCTCCCTCATTGGTGCTACCGCAGTCAGATCACGGTGCGCATCGGTTTCAACAGCCTGATCAGGTAGATCGGGAGTAAAGTCAGCACGAACACAGCCACCGCCAGTACGGGTATTAACCACGCCAGCGAATGCCCCTCGATCAGCGGGCCGTAGAAGATACTGGCCCTGTTCATGACGAAAACGTGCAAGCAGTACAGGCCCAACGTGCAACCAGACAGCTCGGCCAGCAGCTTGCTGTGCTGTACCAGTCGCCCGCCGAGCGCAAGCAGCAGGCGGAAGGCGAAGATGGCGGCCAGTACCACGAACGGGGATACGTAGGAATAGAAAATCTGGCTGGGCTCGCCTTGCTGCAGGGACAGGGTGTGCGTGGCGGCGGCGGTCAGGGCGCCGGTGATGGCGAAGCCGCCAAGGTTTACCCAAGGGTTGCCAGCGCCGTGCTGCCGAATCTGTTCGTAGACGTAAGCCCCCAGGAATGCATAACCCGCAAACCCCATGAACGAAAATAACTCATAGGTATGGACCATGCTGGCCAGTGCAGGGCTGAACTGGGCGGCGGTGGGCAGCAGGCAGCTGATTACCAGCCAAAGGCCCAGGAACACCCGCTTCTCTTGCGGCCCGCAGTGTTGGTAGACCTTGGCCATGAACGGCATGAACAGGTAGATGCCGATGATCGCGTAGAGGTACCAGAGGTGGTAGTACATGGGGCCGTGAAGCATCGCCACGGTCGCTTGCCACAGGCTGCCATACCCGGCGCCCATGGTGTCCCGCCACAGTGCATAGAACACTGACCAGAACAGCAGCGGCGGCAGTATGCGCAAGAAGCGCTTCTGGTAGAACGTGATTGCACCGTCTGTTCGGTTCAACAACAGGGCCCCGGACAACATCAGGAACAGCGGGACGCAAGACCTGACCAAGGAGTTGTAGATGTTGGAGGACATCCAGTTGTCATCAAGTTGGATCGCCCCGGCTGACGCGATGTGAAGGAGTACCACCATGAAGCAGGCGGCGATCCTGCAAAAGTCGAGTCCGGCATTCAAGCGCTGCTGCATCGGTTGCCCACCTTGTCGCTACCTTGCGTAATGGGTGTTTGTCGATGCCTGAATGTACGGTGGGAGGGGAAAACTACAAGCGGCGAAAGTGCCACAACAAGGGCTGGCGCCCGATCTCACGGGCTGCGCCGCCCCTTCATGGTGCGGCGCAGGCCTACAGGGGTTAGACCTTCAGCACCAACTTGCCAAAATTCTCCCCATTGAACAGCTTCAGCAGCGTCTCGGGGAACGTCTCCAGCCCCTCCACCACATCTTCCTTGCTCTTCACCTGCCCGCTGGCCAGCCACCCGGCCATCTCCAGCGCGGCCTTGCCGTAGTCCTTGGCGTGGTCCATCACCACAAACCCTTCCATACGCGCACGGTTCACCAGCAGCGACAGGTAGTTGGCCGGGCCTTTCACCGCTTCCTTGTTGTTGTACTGGCTGATCGCGCCGCAAATCACGATGCGGGCCTTGAAGTTGATACGCGTCAGCACGGCGTCGAGGATGTCGCCGCCCACGTTGTCGAAGTACACGTCCACGCCTTTGGGGCATTCGCGCTTCAGGCCAGCCAGCACGTCTTCGGCCTTGTAGTCGATCACCCCGTCAAAGCCCAGTTCGTCCTTCAGGTACTGGCACTTCTCGGCGCCCCCGGCAATGCCGACCACGCGGCAGCCTTTGACCTTGGCAATTTGCCCGACAATGCTGCCCACCGCACCGGCCGCACCGGAGATGACCACGGTTTCGCCGGCTTTGGGCTGGCCAACTTCCAGCAGGGCGAAGTAGGCAGTCATGCCGGTCATGCCCAGTGCCGACAGGTAGCGGGGCAGGGGCGCCAGGTTGGGGTCGATCTTGTGCAGGCCCTGTGGCTCGCCGGTGAAGTAGTCCTGCACGCCAAGGGCGCCGCTAACGTGGTCGCCCGGCTTGAATGCCGGGTGGTTGGAAGCAACCACTTCGCCCACGCCGAGGGCACGCATTACCTGGCCCAGGGCCACAGGAGGGATGTAGGACTTGCCTTCGTTCATCCAGCCGCGCATGGCCGGGTCCAACGACAGGTACAGGTTGCGCACCAGCACCTGGCCTTCGCCGGGTTGTTCGGCAGGCACGCTTTCAAAGGTGAAGTCGTCACGGCATACGGCGCCGACCGGGCGTTTGGCGAGCAGGAAGCGGCGGTTGGTCTGGGTCATGGCGGGGTCCTTGTGGGCAGTGGAAGATGCTAGGTGTTCAATCTACCTTGTTGATGTAGGCAGGTGGTTAACATCACTGACAAGCATGGTAGCCCAACCGTTGGTGTGATGATGCTGCCCGGCCAGGCAGTGGCTGACTATGCTCTGAACCCCAGCATCCCCTTCAGGAGCACGCAATGAGCATGACCTTTTCCGGCCAGGTAGCGCTGGTCACCGGCGGCGCTGCCGGTATAGGCCGGGCAACGGCCCTGGCGTTCGCCCGCGAGGGCCTGAAGGTGGTAGTGGCCGACCTCGACCCGCTGGGTGGCGAGGCCACCGTCGCGCAGATTAACGCCGCAGGCGGCGTGGCGTTGTTCATTGCCTGTGACGTCACCCGCGACGCCGAGGTGCGCCAGTTGCACGAGCGCCTGATCGGCGCCTTTGGCCGGCTGGACTATGCCTTCAACAACGCCGGCATCGAGATTGAGCAGCACCGCCTGGCTGAAGGCAGCGAGGCGGAGTTCGATGCCATCATGGGCGTGAACGTGAAGGGCGTATGGCTGTGCATGAAGTACCAGTTGCCCTTGCTGCAGGCCCAAGGCGGTGGGGTGATCGTCAATACAGCCTCGGTGGCGGGGCTGGGAGCGGCGCCGAAGATGAGTATCTACAGCGCCAGCAAGCACGCGGTGATCGGCCTGACCAAGTCGGCAGCCATCGAATACGCGAAGAAGGGTATCCGCGTGAATGCCGTGTGCCCGGCGGTAATCGATACCGACATGTTCCGCCGCGCCTACGAGGCCGACCCACGCAAGGCCGAGTTCGCCGCCGCCATGCACCCGTTGGGGCGCATTGGCAAGGTCGAGGAAATCGCCAGCGCCGTGCTGTACCTGTGCAGCGATGGCGCGGCGTTTACCACCGGGCATTGCCTGACGGTTGATGGCGGGGCCACGGCGATCTGAGCCAACTCAGATTGCCTGTTCTGGCCCTATCGCCGGCAAGCCAGCTCCCACAGGGCCCGCGGGTACCCGAAGTTAACGCGAGCCCTGTGGGAGCTGGCTTGCAGGCGATAGGGCCCGGCCAGACCACCACAATGCCAGCCCAACCGCTGCACAGCCCACCACCAACACCCCACCGAATACCAGCAACGCCATCCGTGACCCCAACCGGTCACTCAGCAACCCGGTAAAGATTACCGGCAAGCTGAACCCCAGGTACGCCAGCAAGAAGAACCCGGCACTGGCCCGTGTTTTCTCACTGCCAGCCAACTGGTTCACCGCCGCCAGCCCACCCAGGTAGATAAACCCGTAGCACGCACTGCTGGCCGCCACAGCACCCAGCAATACCGCACTCAGCTGCCCGCTGTCCGCGCCCCAAGCCAGCACGGCATAGCTGCAGGGCAGTATCAGTAGCCCCAGTAGTGTGGCCGTGCGGCTGCTCAGGCGCCGGGCCATCGGCTGGAACAACAGCCCGCAGCTGATCACGCAGAAAGTCGAAAACCCTGACCAGTCACTAAGGCCATGCTGGCGCAGGATGCTTGGCAGCAAGGCGATCACCAGGCCCACGCAGGCCCATGCCAGCAAAATGGCCAGGCCATAGGCCACGCTGCCACGCGGGTAGCAGGGTAGGCGCAGCATGGGGTTGTGTTGTGCCGGGCGGGGGTCGGGCAGGCGCCATACCAGCAGGATGGCCAAGGCTGCCAACAGCAGTTGCAGGTGGAAGCTGCCGGGGGTGAGGCTTGGGCCGCTTAGCAGGAACACACTGGTCAGCGCCGCACCCAGGCCAAAGCCCAGCGAGGTGCTGGCGGTGACCCAGTTGGCCGCGCGGGTGGTGTGCTCACCGCCCATCAGCTCGCCCATGTAAGCGGTGGCCGTGGCCGAAGCCAGCCCGGTGCCCAGGCCCAGGAACAGCCGGGCAAGGCCCAGGGTTTGCAGGCTGGGGGCCAGCAGCATCAGCACGGTGGCGATCATCGACAGGGCAAGTGCCGCCACAATCAGTGGCCGGCGCCCGACCCGGTCGGCCAGGCCGCCCAGGGCCAGCAGCACGGGCAGTACGCCCAGCACATAGCCGGAGAACGCCACCGCAGTGGCAGCGGCGCCCTGGCCGGAAAGGTCGGCGTAGGTGATGTACAGCGGGGCCTGCAGGTTGACGGCCAGGGTGATCAGGCAGAGGGCGAAGGCCAAGCGGGCCGGGGCGGAGGGCATGGGTAGGGGTCCTGGTTTCTCTAGTGGCTGTACCGGCCCTTTCGCGGGTTCACCCGCGAAAGGGCCGGGCCTGCTCACTCTGATGCCAGCCTATTCCACCTGCCAGACACACCGTCACTCCATTTATGCTTAACTGTTCGCTCAAAATCTGCGAACACTCACCCATGCACTTCCCCCTCGACCGCACCGGCCCCACCCCGTTGGTGCAGCAACTCACCAACCACCTCCAAGGCTGGATCGTCCAGCAACGCCTGCGCCCCGGCGCACGTCTGCCATCGATCCGCGCGCTGGCCCGCAGCCAGGCGGTCAGCGCGTCCTGTGTGATCGAGTCCTACGACCGCCTGGTCGCCAGCGGCTGGCTGGAGGCCCGCCACGGCACCGGTTTTTTTGTCGCCGAGCGCAAGCCCGGGCCCCCGATTGACGATACGCAACCCTGGGGTGAGTCTGGCGACGGCAACTGGCGGCAGTTTCGCGAGGGCCATGACGAGTTGCTGAAACTGGGCTGCGGCTGGCTGCCCAGCAATTGGCGCGCTGCAACCGAGCTGGCCCAGGCGGTGCGGCAGGTAAGCCGCGGCGCCCCGCAGGACCTGTTCGACTACTGCCCACCCCTGGGCCTGGCCAGCCTGCGTCAGCAATTGCACAAGCGCCTGGCGCAGCTGGGCATCGCTGCCGGCCCCGAGCACATCCTCACCACCCACGGCGCCAGTCACGGTCTAGACCTGCTGGTGCGTACCCTGCTGCGTCCAGGCGACACGGTATTGGTGGAAAACCCTGGTTACTACAACCTGTACAACCTGCTGCGTCAGCACCAGGTGCATATGCTGCCGGTACCGCGTACCGCAGAGGGCCCGGACCTGGCGGCCGTCGAAACCCTGCTGGCCACGCACAAGCCGCGCTGCCTGTTCATCAACAGCCTTTACCAGAACCCTACCGGCACCAGCCTGACACCCAAAGTCGCCTACCGCTTGCTCGAACTGGCCCGTGAACATGATCTGCGCATTGTCGAGGATGATATCTACGCCGACTTCCAGGAGGGCCCGGCTACACGCCTGGCCACCCTCGACAGCGAGCAACGGGTGATCTACATGGCCAGCTTTTCGAAAACCCTCAGCAGTTCGTTGCGGGTCGGCTACCTGGTCGCCGACCCTGCGTTGCTGGCGCGTCTGGCCGAGCTGAAGATGGTCAGCGGTATCGGCACGTCACGCTTTGCCGAGCAGGTGGTGGGCCAGATGCTCGCCAATGGCAGCTACCGCAAGAGTGTTCAACGCCTGCGCGTACGCCTTGGCCAGCATATGGCCAAGCTGCTGGGCCAGTTGGAGCAGGCGGGTTGGCAGGTATTTTGTGAGCCTTGTGGCGGCATGTTCGTCTGGGCGCGCGTGCCCGGCCGGGACTTCGCCAGCCTTGAGCAGATGGCGCGGGAGCATGCGGTGCTGCTTACCCCGGGCAGCGCGTTCGATTACCAAGGCACGCCCAGCAGCTGGCTGCGCATCAATGTCGCCTATGGGCAGGATTCCCGTGCCCAGGCCTTCCTCCAGCATGCAGGGCGACCTCTGCCAAGCTAAAAACGACACGCTCATAGCTATTTGACACTATCCTGACGCCAAGCCCTTGTTCATCGGCAGGCAACGTTGCCACCCTTGGCCTTCGGGATAACCTCGCACGCAGAAGGGGAATCGGCGATGGGCGCGAGCAAGCACAGTGTGCTGGCCAACCTGGGCATGGCCCGCAAACTCGGCCTGGGCTTTGCCTTGGTGCTGGTGCTGACCCTGGCGGTGGCGGCCATCGGCATCGCCGCGCTGCACAGCGTGGGCCAGCGCTTCGACAGTTTGCGCCAGCTGGCACAGTTCAATACCGACCTGCTGCGTTTGCGTCAGCATGAGCAGGCGTTTGCCCTGCGCTCCGACATCCAGCAGGCCGAGGCCTTGCGCAGCGGCTTGCAGGGCTTGGCCGAGCGCGCCCGAGGCCTGCCGGCGCTGGTGGCGGCCGAAACCGATCTGGCTGCCTACGGCCAGGCGTTCGAAGCTTATGTGGCGGCGGTGCAGGCCAAGGAGCTGGCGCTGGACATGGCCAGCTGGTCGGTGTCCAGCGTCGCCAATAACCTTGATGTGCTGCAGGCCGGCCTGGCCGACGACGGCGTATACACACTCAAGCAGTCCCAAGGTCAGCAGGGGGGCGAGTTTCTTGAGCAGGCTGCGCAAGTGGCGCAGGTGTCGCGGCTGATGTTGCAGGCCATGGACGAAGCGCGGGTGCGCCTGGAAAAAAGCCGCAAGGGCGAAGAGGGCGTAAGCCAGGAGCGTATCGCCCAGACCGTGGAAGCCGCCAGCCTGGTTGGCCAGTTGCAGGGTGCGGTCAGTGATGCCGGCTACCAGAGCGTGCTGGGCGAGGTGGCCGGGCACATCGGCAGCTTCTCGGAAAAACTCAACGAATACACCGACCAGCTGGCCCGCGAGCAAGGGCTGAAAGCCCAGTTGCAGGCCAGTGCCGAGCAAGTCACCGGGAGGGTCGACCAGGCTTACCTGTGGCAGGAGCAGGCGCTGCAGGGTGAGCTGCAACGCAATGCCGTGGCCATTGCCCTGGCCACCGGCCTGGCACTGCTGGTGGGTGTGCTGGCCGCCTGGCTGATCACCCGCGCGGTGGTCGGCCCGCTCAAGCATGTGATCGCCCGCGCCCAGCGCATTGCCGCTGGCGAGCTGGGTTTTGACGCCCAGGCACCGCGTCGTGACGAGGTGGGGCAGCTGATGCAGGCCATGCAGCAGATGGCCGCGGGCCTTTCAGGCATTGTCAGCGGCTTGCAGCAAGGCATCGAACAGCTGGCGGGTAGCGCTCAGGCGTTGTCGGCAGTGACGGAGCAGACCAATCGCGAGGTGGGCAGCCAGAAGGAGGAAACCGAGCAGGTGGCCACTGCCATGCAGCAGATGACTGCCACCGTGCACGATGTGGCGCGCAATGCCGAGGAAGCGGCGCAGGCGGCCCAGGCGGCGGACGACAAGGTTGAGTCGGGGCAACAGGTGGTGCGCCAGAGCATGCAGCGCATCGAGCAGTTGGCGGCGGCGGCAGAAACCGCCAGCGCCGGCATTGACAGCCTCAGTGCCGAAATCCACACCATCGGCGACGTGCTGGAGGTGATCAAGAGCGTGGCCGAGCAGACCAACCTGCTGGCGCTGAACGCCGCCATCGAGGCTGCCCGCGCTGGCGAGCAAGGGCGTGGTTTTGCCGTGGTGGCCGACGAGGTGCGTGCGTTGGCGCGGCGTACCCGGCAGTCTACCGAGCAGATCGAGGTACTGGTTGCCAGCCTGCGCGGTAACGCCCAGCAGTCGGTGGCGCAGATTCGTGGCAGCACTGAACTGGTTCGCCTGGCAGTGGCTGATGCGCTGCAGACAGAAAGCGCGCTGGGCAGCATTGCGGCTGCGGTTTCATTGATTCAGCAGATGAACCAGCAGATTGCCGCGGCAGCCGAGCAGCAGAGCTCGGTGGCTGAAGAGATCAGCCGCAGTGTCACGCAGATTCGTGGCAGTGCGGACCAGGCGGCGCTGGCGATGCAGGACAATGCCCGGTCGAGTGTGCAACTGGCGCAGTTGGGCACCGATTTGAAGGGGATGGTGGGGCATTTCAGGTTGTGAGCCTGACCCGGAATATCTGTTGCCTGTGCGGGCCTCTTCGCAGCACAAGGCTGCTCCTACAGGAATATCATTGGGCCTGAGGGCTGTGGTGCCCTTGTAGGAGCAGCCTTGTGCTGCGAAGAGGCCCGCACAGGCACCAATAAACCTCAGGCCTTGCGCGGGTTGAGGATCATCAAGGCCAGCACCCCCGCCACAATCCCCCAGAACGCCGAGCCAATCGAGAACAACGTAAGCCCCGAGGCGGTGACCATGAAGGTAATCACTGCCGCCTCCCGCTCGCGCGCTTCGCTCATGGCCACGGTCAGCCCGTTCATGATCGAGCCGAACAGTGCCAGTGCGGCAATCGACAGCACCAGCTCTTTCGGCAACGCTGCAAACAGCGCCGCCAGCGTCGCGCCGAATACCCCGGCAATGCCGTAGAAAATCCCGCACCACACCGCGGCGGTATAGCGTTTGCTCGGGTCTTCATGGGCGTGCGGCCCGGTGCAGATCGCCGCGCTGATCGCCGCCAGGTTGACCCCGTGCGAGCCGAATGGCGCCAGCAGCAGGGAGGCAAAGCCGGTGGCCGAAATCAGCGGCGAGGCTGGCACCTGGTAGCCGTCGGCGCGCAGCACGGCCACGCCGGGCATGTTCTGCGAGGTCATGGCCACCACGAACAGCGGAATGCCAATGCTGATGGTGGCCGCCAGCGAGAAGCTCGGAGTGGTCCACACCGGCTTGGCCACTTCCAGGTGGAAGCCGCTGAAGTCCAGCAGGCCCAGGGCGCCGGACAGTGCCGTGCCCACCAGCAGCGCCGCCAGCACGCAGTAACGCGGCGACAACCGCTTGACCAACAGGTAGCTGAAGAACATGCCCAGCACCAGCAATGTGCGATGCTGCGCCGCAACGAAGATTTCGCTGCCGATCTTGAACAGGATGCCCGCCAGCAACGCCGAGGCCAGCGAGGCCGGGATACGCTTGACCAGGCGCTCGAAGCTGCCAGTGAGGCCGCAGATGAGCACCAGCACGGCACAGGTGATGTAGGCACCAATGGCCTCGCCGTAGCTCACTCCGCCCAGACTTGTGATCAGCAACGCGGCGCCGGGGGTAGACCAGGCGATGGTGATGGGGGTGCGGTAGCGCAGCGACAGGCCGATGCTGCACACCGCCATGCCGATCGACAGCGCCCAGATCCATGACGAAATCTGCGCGGTGGTCAGCCCGGCCGCCTGGCCAGCCTGGAACATCAGCACCAGCGAACTGGTATAGCCGGTGAGCATGGCGATGAAGCCGGCGACCACCGCCGACGGGGAGGTATCTGCCAGGGGCCGCAGGCGTGCGGAAGTGGCATCGGTCATGAACAAAGTCCTTGTAAAGGTGTAAGCAGTTTTTTCAGACTACAGCGAGCAAGATTGATCCTTGCCATACAGCGGCCATTGCTTTTAGCCGTACAGTCGCCAACTATTGGGCGCAATTAAAAAACTGCACGGTTTGGCACCTGCCTTTTGTAGGAGCAGCCTTGTGCTGCGAAGAGGCCCTTACAGGCGCAGCAAATGCATGGGCTGAAACGGCCTCTTCGCAGCGCAAGGCTGCTCCTACAAGGGCGATACAGATACGGCGACAGGGGAGAGGGGCGATGTACAAGGTCTATGGCGACTACCAGTCGGGCAACTGCTACAAGGTCAAGCTGATGTTGAGCCTGCTGGGCCGGCCGTATGAATGGCACCCGGTGGACATCCTCAAGGGCGAGACCGAAACGCCCGAGTTTCTGGCGATGAACCCCAACGGCAAGGTGCCCGTGCTGGAGCTGGAGGACGGCAGCTACCTGTGGGAGTCCAATGCCATTCTCAACTTCCTGGCCGATGGCAGCGAGTTCCTGCCCAGCGAACCGCGCCTGCGCACGCAGGTGTTGCAGTGGCAGTTCTTCGAGCAGTACAGCCATGAGCCGTACATTGCCGTGGCGCGCTTTATCCAGTTTTACCTGGGGCTGCCGGATGAGCGGTTAGATGAGTACCGCAAGCTGCACAAGGGCGGCTACAAGGCACTGAGGGTGATGGAGCGACAGCTGCAGATGACGCCTTACCTGGTGGGTGAGCAGTATTCGATTGCCGATGTGGCCTTGTATGCCTACACCCATGTGGCGCAGCAGGGCGGGTTCGACCTGGCCGATTACCCGGCGGTCCGGGGCTGGCTGGAGCGTGTCAGCAGCCACCCGCGGCATGTGCCGATGGTGGGCTGATCTTCATCCTGTTCCGGCCCTATCGCCGGCACAGGATGACTAGAATCTGTCAGGCCGACGCGAACCGCTCATCCAGGTAGGCAATGATGGCTTTGGACTCATACATCCAGGTCACCTTGCCGGCTTCTTCAATGCGCAGGCACGGCACTTTCACCCGGCCGCCACCTTCCTGCAGGGCCTGGCGGTGTACCGGGTCGTTCTTGGCATCGCGCAGCGCCACCGGCACGTTCAGCCGGTGCAGGGTACGGCGGGTCTTGACGCAGAACGGGCAGGCATGGAACTGGTACAGCTCCAGGCCCTTGGCCGCCTGCTCGACGCGGGCCTGGGCAGCGGCGTCGCGCTTGCGCTTGGCCGGGCGGCTGATCCAGTCAGCGAACACGATGAGCTGGCCGAGGCCAACCCGCAGGGCTTTGACGATCATGGGCAACTCCTGAAATGCAAAAGCCGACCCGGCGGGGTCGGCTTGGGGTCAGCAGCCAATCACTTGATCAGGCTGAGGAACTCGCTGCGGGTGGCGGCGTTATCGCGGAACTCACCCAGCATCACCGAGGTGATCATGGTCGAGTTCTGCTTCTCGACACCGCGCATCATCATGCACATGTGCTTGGCCTCGACGACCACGGCTACACCGGCGGCACCGGTGACCTGCTGCACGGCTTCGGCGATCTGGCGGCTGAGGTTTTCCTGGATCTGCAGGCGACGGGCATACATGTCGACGATGCGCGCTACCTTCGACAGGCCCAGTACCTTGCCCTTGGGCAGGTAGGCCACGTGTGCCTTGCCGATGAACGGCAGCATGTGGTGTTCGCACATCGAATACAGCTCGATGTCCCGGACCAGCACCATTTCGCTGTTGTCAGAGCTGAACAAAGCGTTGTTGGTGACTTCTTCCAGTGTTTGCTCATAACCGCGGCAAAGGTACTTCATCGCCTTTGCAGCCCGCTTGGGCGTGTCGAGCAGGCCCTCACGGGAGACGTCCTCGCCAATCTGGCTGAGGATCTCGGTGTAGTTCTGTTCCAGGGACATGGATCTACCTGTGGGAAAAAATCGCAAAAACGAAGGTTACGGCGGTGAGGGCGGCGCTGCAAGCGCGGCGTTACTCGTCGCGGCCTTCGAGCATGGTTCGCTTGAGCATCACATACACCGCGCCAGTGCCGCCGTGGCGGGCGCTGCACGAGGCAAAACCGAGCACTTGCGGGTGCTGGCGCAGCCAGGTGTTGACGTGGCTCTTGATCATCGGGCGCTTGCCGTCCAGGCGTGCCGCCTTGCCGTGGGTAACCCGTACGCAGCGCACTTCCAGCTTGGTGGCTTCGGCTATGAAGTCCCACAGGGTTTCGCGGGCCTTTTCCACGGTCATGCCGTGCAGGTCGAGGCTGCCCTCGAACGGGATCTGGCCCAGCTTAAGCTTGCGCAGCTGGCCTTCCTGCACGCCGTCGCGGCGCCACATAAGCTCGTCTTCGGCGCCAACATCGATGACGAACTGGTCGGACATGCCGTCGATGACCAGGGCCTTGTCACTGCGCACGGTTGCAGCGTGGCGCAGCCCGGCCAGCTTCTGGCGGTCGGCCTTGGGCTTGCCGACTTCGGCGCGGTCGTGGCGAATTTGCTTTACGCCACGCACTTCGGCCTTGAACAGGGAAAAATCGTCGTCTTGCATGATGCCTCCACGTGGGCGGCGTAGTTTACGCGACTGTGGGGCCAAGTGCAGCCTGTGCGGGCCTCTTCGCGGGTTCACCCGCGAAGAGGCCCGCACAGGCGACATAAAATCATCAGTCGTGCTTTTTCATCAGATGCGGCGACAGGTTCAATTCCCGCCCGCGACGCAAGCGAATGCGGCTGCGCCGCCAGAAGCGCACGCCCAGCCACAGCAGCAACAAGCCAGCCCCGGTGAGGATGCTGGACAATGGCTTGTTGGCATTGAGTTCTTGCAGGGCAGGGTAGTTGCCCAGCAGGCCTGCGACGCCGGCCATGGCCAGCAGCACGCCCAGGGTCGCCAGCAGCGCCGACAGGCCGGCCGCCAGGCGGGCGCCCCAGTTACGCGGCTGGCGCGTGCGCAGGCGCTTGGCGTCGAAACTGCCTTTAAGCTTCATTCCGCTCTCCTCTGTGGATATCCGGAATTCGACCTGCCGCCGCCCATCGGGTTCCGCCCGGCTGCCGGGCGGTCAAGCCCTGCCGCTCAGATCAGGCTGGCGGTGGGGGCCACGCAAGCGAAGTTGTCGGCCATGACGGCCATTTCGCACTGGTGAATCTGCGCCGCCGGGATGACACCATCCTTGAAGGCCAGGTCGCGGGTTGCCGAGGCGTCTTCCACCAGGGTGCACCGGTAACCATAGTCCTTGGCGCGGCGAACGGTGGTGCTGACGCTGGAATGGCTCATGAAGCCGCAAACAATCAGGTCGAGATGGCCAAGCGCCTGCAGCGTTTCGTGCAGTTGGGTGTTCTTGAATGCGTTGGGCATGCGCTTTTCAATGACGATTTCACCTTCCAGCGGCTCCAGCCCCGGAATGAACTGGCCGGCAGGCCCCTGTGGATCGAAGCGGCCACCGACTGTGCCCAGGTGGCGAACATGGATGATCGGACGGCCGCTCTTACGGGCGGCGTCGAGCAACCTGGCGATGTTGGCCACGGCCTCGTCCATGCCCGACAGCTGCAGGGGCCCACTGAGGTACTCCTTTTGCGCATCGATGATGATCAGGCTGGCGTGGCTCAGCTTGGCCGGCGGGTAGTCGCGGCCAGTGAGGCGGAACATCGTGGTTGGAACGGACATCAAGGGCTCCTTGGAAGGGCTTTTGTATACCTATTGTCCCCTGCCTTGACGCCAATGGGAATGGTTGACAACGCAAGCGGCATGGTTACTGGCCTGTGGCTAGCCTTTGGGCGCTGCAAACGAACAAATGTGCGGGTGGGGCTGTTAGACTTTTGTCCTGTCTGAAATAGGAGTACCCCGTGATCACATCCCGTCTGCGCACGCTGCGCGACTACATCCGCTGGGCGGTCAGCCGCTTCCACGAGCACGACCTGTTCTTCGGCCACGGTGCCGACAACGCCTGGGACGAGGCCCGCCTGCTGGTGCTGGGCGCAGTGCACCTGCCATGGGAGGTGGCCGACAGCTACCTGGACTGCATGCTCGAGGACGACGAGCGGGTACGCCTGCAGCATTTGCTCAAGCGCCGTATCGAAGAGCGGGTGCCAGCCGCCTATCTGTTGGGCGAAGCCTGGTTCTGCGGCATGTCGTTCATCGTCGACGAACGTGTGCTGGTGCCGCGCTCGCCCATTGGCCAACTGATCGAAAAACGCTTCGAGCCGTGGCTGGCGAGCGAGCCCGCGCGCATTCTCGACCTGTGCACGGGTTCGGGCTGCATCGGTATCGTCGCGGCCGACGTGTTCCCCGAGGCCGAGGTGGTGCTGGCCGACCTGTCGTTCGAGGCCCTTGAAGTGGCCAACCAGAATATCGAGCGCCATGGCCTGGACGGCCGTGTGTACACCGTGCAGGGCGATGGCTTTGGCGGTTTGCCGGGGCAGCGTTTCGACCTGATCCTGTCCAACCCGCCGTATGTCGATGCCGAAGACTTCGACGACATGCCGGCCGAGTACCACCACGAGCCAGAACTGGGCCTGGCCTGCGGCAACGACGGCCTGGACCTGGTGCGGCGCATGCTGGCGGAAGCTGCAGACCACCTGACCGACAAGGGCTTGCTGATTGTTGAAGTGGGCAACAGCCAGATCCATGTCGAGGCGTTGTACCCCGAGGTGGACTTTGCCTGGCTGGAGTTCGAGCGTGGCGGGCATGGGGTGTTCATGCTCACCGCGGAGCAGTGCCGCCAGCATCAGGAGTTGTTCAAGGCCCGCGTTTAGGCTATTTGGGGCCGCAAAGCGGCCCCAATATCCACCCGCTCACGCGATATCAGCGGGTGGCTATCCAGATCAACAACCCCGCCTGAAACACCGCAAACGCCACCAGGCAGGTAATGGTAAAGCGCAGGCCGCTGTCTTCGCGGTGGTACTTGGCCACCCGTTCATCGCGCTCGCGCAGTTGCCCTTCCTTTTCCTGCAACTGCTGGTCCGCCTGCTGCAGCAGGTTGGCAGCATCCAGAATGTCCACCCGCTGCAGGCGCTCGTTGCTCCAGGCGGCCTTCAGCTGGCCGACGGTCATGTCCACGGTACGGCCCTTCAGGTGCTGACCGTCCTCGTACTCCACCTCGATACCCACCCCGCGCAAGCAGTGGTCACGGCGCAGGCGCGAGTCCTCGTTGAGGGAATCCTTGTTCGGCAGCGCCATGCCTTCCACCCGGTAGTGCGGCCATTTGCGCTGCAGCCACTGTGCGGCCTGGGCCAGCATGAAGCGGCCGATGCCACGGTTCACCGGCTCCAGTTGCAGGCCATGTTCACTGCCAATGCGCACCAGTCGCTCGGCATGGTCGACGCGGATATCCAGGCGGTTTTGCTCTTTGTGCACCTTTTGCCCAGGCAACTGGATTTCCATGCGCAGCAGGCTGTGGGCCTTGTCGTGGCGCTCGGCATAACCGAACTGCACAAAGCGCAGCGGCCGTGCGCCGGTGCTGCGGTCGGTGGGCAGAGCGGCCAGGCGCAGCAGCTGGAAGTGTTCGGCGGCCAGCTCGGCCCAAGGCAGGGCAGGGCTTTCCTGGGGTTCATCGGCCGGCTCTACGGCGGCGGGGGCGGTGGTCATCAGGCTTGTCCTCGGCTATGCCTGCTGTATCGGCAGGCTTGCCACGGACCTGAGCCCTTACCTCACGCCGAAGGCAAATGCTGGATGAACGTCACAATTCGCTCCCCCAGCTCGCGCGCCAGCGGCAGCTCGGGGTTGAGGTAGCTGTCGCGCTGCTGGCTCATGCCCCTGGGGCTGATGCGCAGCATGTGGTTCATGCCGTCGATCAGCACAAGCTGCGCATCCGGCTTGGCCGCCTTCAGCCGTTCGGCGTCGGTGACGTCCACCTGCACGTCGTTGCGCCCCTGCACGATCAATGCGGGCATGGGCAGGCGGGCGAAGGCTGCCGCCGGGTTCTGCTGGAACAGCGAGATCAGGTACGGCTGCACGCTGGGGCGGAACACCTGGCGCAGTGGCGCGGGCACTTCCAGGCTGGTTTGCCCGGCCTGCAGGCGGTCGAGCAGGGCGCTGCCACCGGCCAGTTGCGCCGGGGGCAGGCGCTGGGCCAGTTGCTCGCGCAGTACGTCGGCCAGCGGCCTGCCGCTGCCGGCCAAGGTGATCACTGCGCTGGCGCCGGCCTGCTCGGCGGCCAGGCTGGCGATCAGCGCGCCTTCGCTATGGCCGACCAGGATCAGCGGGCCGAAGCGCGGGTCGGCCTTGAGTTTGTGGCTCCAGGCGATCACATCGGCCACGTAGCGCTCCACGCTGAGGTCGCGCTCATCGGGCGTGGCCGGCTGGCTGGCAGCCACCCCACGTTTGTCGTAGCGCACGCTGGCGATATGCTCGTTGGCCAGCAGCAGCGCCAGCCGCTTGAGGTTGTCGATGCGGCCCGACGCCGGGTTGTTGCCGTCGCGGTCTGTGGGGCCGGAGCCAGCGATGATCAGCACCACCGGCGGCGGGGTGGCCTGTTGCGGCAGCAGCAGGCTGCCGTGCAGCACGCCTTGGCCAGTGTCCAGGTCGATCGGGCGTTGCAGCACAGTAGGGGCGGCGGCCTGGGCCAGGCCGGTGCACAGCAGGAAGAGCAAGGCGACGAGGCGCGACATCATGCGGTACTACATGGAAAGATGAAGGTTTGACACAGTGTTTGCGGGAAGGTTCTAGGGTGGTGTGTTGCAGGATCGGCCCCATCGCCGGCAAGCCAGCTCCTACAGGTCTACCACAGGCCCAGGCCTTGTAGATTACCTCTGGGAGCTGGCCTGCCGGCGATAGGGCCAGTACAGACAACCAATCCATCTGTATACTGCCGCTTTCGTCCATTTCAGGCAGAACTCGCGGAGCGTCCATGTCCGGTAATACCTACGGCAAGCTGTTCACTGTCACCACCGCTGGCGAAAGCCATGGCCCGGCGTTGGTCGCCATTGTCGATGGATGCCCACCGGGCCTGGAAATTTCCCTGGCCGACCTGCAGCACGACCTCGACCGGCGCAAGCCCGGCACCAGCCGGCACACCACCCAGCGCCAGGAAGCCGATGAGGTGGAAATCCTTTCCGGCGTGTTCGAAGGCCGCACCACCGGCTGCTCGATTGGCCTGCTGATCCGCAACACCGACCAGAAGTCCAAGGACTACTCGGCCATCAAGGACCTGTTCCGTCCGGCCCACGCCGACTACACCTACCACCACAAGTACGGCATCCGCGACTACCGCGGCGGTGGCCGCAGCTCGGCCCGCGAAACCGCCATGCGCGTGGCCGCCGGTGCCATCGCCAAGAAGTACCTGGCCACCCAGGGCATCACCGTTCGTGGCTACATGAGCCAGTTGGGCCCTATCGAAATCCCGTTCAAGACCTGGGAATCGGTGGAGCAGAACGCCTTCTTCAGCCCCGACCCGGACAAGGTGCCGGAGCTGGAGGCGTACATGGACCAACTGCGCCGTGACCAGGACTCGGTGGGTGCCAAGATCACCGTGGTGGCCGAGGGCGTGATGCCGGGCCTGGGCGAACCGATCTTCGACCGCCTGGACGCAGAACTGGCCCACGCGCTGATGAGCATCAACGCGGTCAAGGGCGTGGAAATCGGCGCCGGCTTCGCCAGCGTGGCCCAACGCGGCACCGAGCACCGTGACGAGCTCACCCCGGAAGGCTTCCTCAGCAACAACGCCGGCGGCATCCTGGGCGGCATTTCTTCGGGCCAGCCAATCGTTGCCCACCTGGCGCTGAAACCGACCTCCAGCATCACCACCCCGGGCCGCTCGATCGACGTCGACGGCAACCCGGTGGACGTCATCACCAAAGGCCGCCACGACCCGTGCGTGGGCATCCGCGCCACGCCGATCGCCGAGGCGATGATGGCCATCGCGCTGATGGACCACCTGCTGCGCCACCGCGCGCAGAATGCCGATGTGAAGGTAACCACCCCGGTGCTGGGCCAGCTCTGACCGTGTTGCTTGCGCCGGCCCGCTCTTTGCAGGAGCAGCCTTGTGCTGCGAAAGGGCCGGTGCAGCAAGCACACATCTCTATGGCGACACCGGCCCTTTCGCAGCACAAGGCTGCTTCTACAGGTGGGTGCCGGTTCAGACGGTAAATCCATGCAACCCATCCCCTACTGGCGCCTGTCCAGCTTCTACCTCTTTTACTTCGCCCTGCTAGGTTCCACCGCCCCCTTCCTGGCGCTGTACTTCGACCACCTGGGCTTCTCCCCGGCGCGCATCGGCGAGCTGGTGGCCATCCCCATGCTGATGCGCTGCATCGCCCCCAACCTGTGGGGCTGGCTGGGCGACCGTACCGGCCAGCGCTTGCTGATCGTGCGCCTGGGCGCGTTGTCTACCCTGGCCACCTTCGCCCTGATCTTCTTCGGCAAAAGCTACGCCTGGCTGGCGCTGGTGATGGCCCTGCACGCGTTCTTCTGGCATGCCGTGCTGCCGCAGTTCGAGGTCATTACCCTGGCCCACCTGCACGGGCAAACAGCGCGCTACAGCCAGGTGCGCCTGTGGGGCTCGATCGGCTTCATCCTGACGGTGGTTGGCCTGGGCCGCCTGTTCGAATGGCTGAGCCTGGACATCTACCCGGTGGCCCTGGTCACGATCATGGCCGGCATTGTCGCCGCCAGCCTGTGGGTGCCCAATGCCCAGCCGGTGGAGCAGGGCGAGCGCAGCGGGGCGGGTGGTTTTGTGCAGCAGCTGCGTGCCCCGGGTGTGATCGCGTTCTACGCCTGTGTGGCGCTGATGCAACTCAGCCACGGGCCGTACTACACCTTCCTTACCCTGCACCTGGAGCACCTGGGCTACAGCCGCAGTGCCATCGGCCTGCTGTGGGCGCTGGGGGTGGTGGCCGAGGTGCTGATGTTCATGGTCATGAGCCGGCTGTTCGCGCGCTTCAGTGTGCAACGCGTATTGCTGGTCAGCTTCCTGCTGGCGGCGCTGCGCTGGTTGTTGCTGGGCAATCTGGCCCATGAACCGGCCGTGCTGATCTTCGCCCAGCTGCTGCACGCGGCCACCTTCGGCTGCTTCCACGCTGCCAGCATCGCGTTCGTGCAAGCCAGTTTCGGCGCCCGCCAGCAGGGCCAAGGCCAGGCATTGTACGCGGCGCTGTCGGGCACCGGCGGCGCGCTGGGGGCATTGTATTCGGGCTACAGCTGGAAACTGCTGGGCCCCACCTTCACCTTTGGTATGGCCAGTGCCGCAGCCTTGGCTGCAGCCGTTATCATTGCCCTTTGTTCGCAACCGACCAGGACCCGCCCCTGATGAGCATTCTCAGCGTTTTCCACCCCGCCAGCCCGGAACTGCCGAACAAGGTGCTGACCCACCACGAGGACATCGCCGCCACCCTGGCTGAACAGGGCGTGCGTTTTACCCACCGCGAGCATGGCCTGCGGGTGCGGCCCGGCACAGCACAAGACGAGGTGCTGGACGTATGCCGTGAGCATCTGGACCAGTTGATGACGGCACACGGCAGCAAGGCCTACGTGTTATTGAACCGTGACGGTGAAGCCCCGGTGCAGGCCGATGTACGCGATGAGCATGTGCATGGCGCCGAAGAGGTGTTTGCCGTGGTCAGTGGACGTGCTCAGGTTGGCCTGCGGTTGGGGGGCTGGGTCTATTCGGTGCTGTGCGAGAAGGGTGACCAGCTAGTGGTGCCAGCGGGCACGCCTCGCTGGGTAGAGCTGGGCGATACGCCGTTTTGCCTGGCGCTGCGTCTGTATGGCAGCGAGCAAGGCGTGCAGGCGCAGTTTACCGGGGATGCGACTGCGCGAGCGTTTCTGGGGATTGACCAATTCTGACGGCCTTGCCGCCCTCTTCGCAGCACAAGGCTGCTGCTACAGGGGATCGCGTCCGGTCGGCGGTCGCGTTCACTTGTAGGAGCAGCCTTGTGCTGCGAAGAAGGCAGATCAGGCAACACAAAACTCAGCGGTAGGTCGGCAGGGCAAACCGTTGCTGGCTTTGCAGCATGCCAATCACTGGCAATTCACTGGCCTGTTCAGCCAAGTCACGGCGGATGGCGCTGATTGCCCAGGACAGCTGTTCGGCGCTGTGCAGTTGCCCATAGGTCAACACCCGGCGGGTCACCTTGCCATCCGTCGCGCGCAGGGTAAGCAACACCCCGCCATCAGGACGCGCCTGGGTGTTCACTTGATAGGCCGAAAATACCGAGACGAACTTTTGCTGGATGAGGTCCATATCAACTCCTGGCTGTTATGTGGCAGACATGAGTTGATGGTTGCAGCGACCGTGCCAGAACTTGATTGTAAAAAAAACCAGTAAATACAGGAACTTATGTGTTGTTTTCAGAGGCGGCACCGTGCAGGTTGCATGGTCGTGCATTTTGCACAGTGCATTTTGCACGGATCCGGCTTTACCTATCGGCCCTATAGAATCTGAACCTTTGACCGCAATGGCGTGCCTGACAAAGACTTGGGCAATCATTTATGCCAGGAGGTTCCCGATGTCCAGCCAAACCGCGCCCGCCACCATGACCGATGACGAAACCGCTGCATTCGCAGAGCAGGTATTCGAACGTGCCCGCCAGGGCGATGCCGAAATGCTTGGGCGCTTGCTTGCCAGTGGCCTGCCGGCCAACTTGCGCAACCACAAGGGCGACACCCTGCTGATGCTGGCCAGCTACCACGGCCACCACGACGCAGTGCGGGTGCTGCTGGCGCAGGGCGCCGACCCGCTGATTGCCAACGACAACGGCCAGTTGCCCATTGCCGGTGCTGCATTCAAGGGGGACCTGGCGATGATCCGCCTGCTGCTGGAGCACGGCGTGCCGGTGGACGCCGCTGCGCAGGACGGGCGCACCGCGTTGATGCTGGCGGCCATGTTCAACCGCAGCGAAATCCTTGAATACCTGTTGGCCCAAGGCGCCGACCCGGCGCGCCAGGATGCCCGCGGCGCCACCGCGCTGATGGCGGCGCAAACCATGGGTGCGGTGGACGCTGCTGCACGCTTGCAAACGCTGGCCGGCTAACCGCAAGGGGGCATTTGCGGCTATCCTTGGCGACTTTTCACCCGTCGCAGGCCCCCTTTCATGAAAACTCAGTTGCTCGAATTCATCAGCCTCATTGGCGCCGGCTGCATGCGTGAGGCCGACATCGAGCGCATCGCCGACGAGGCCGCCCAGGCCTACGCCGACCCGGCCGCTTTCTTGGCAGCCAACCCGGACATCAACTACGACGACAGCTTCCCCATCCCCCTGGGCGAATGGGTGGTGCTGGGCAGCCTGCCGGACACGGTGGTGTTCCAGGCCGACAGCTACCAGGACCTGTTCCAGCAGATCAGCGACTCGTTCGACAACAGCGTGCCGTTTACCATCAAGCCCACGCAGCTGGCCCGCACCGAGCCACTCACCGCGCTCAACCGCATCCAGGTACAGATGGGCGCGTTGAACAAAGAAGCCGGTGGTTATGTGCTGTTGAACTTCAGCCAGCTGCTGGATGACGAGCTGCAGGTGGTGATGGTGGGCCAGAACGACCTGGCGCGGGTGCTAGAGCTGGGTGCCGAGCTGGGCATCAAGGTCGAGCCGGCCCTGGAAGCCCTGAAAGTCGCTGTACACGTCTGATTTCATCGTTTGTTTCTTCGCGGGCAAGCCCGCGAAGAGGCCGGCACTGGCAACCTCAAAACCTCAGCCCAGCGCGGTATCCAGAAACATCATCACCGCAAACCCACCCATCAAACCCAGGGTGGCCGCCGTCTGGTGCCCGTTACGGTGGGTTTCGGGGATCACCTCGTGGCTTACCACAAAGATCATCGCCCCCGCCGCCAGCCCCATGCTGATCGGGTAGGCGAGGGCAAAGCCGGTCGAAATCCCCAGCCCGATCACCGCCCCCAGCGGCTCCATCAGCCCGGACCCTATCGCAACCAGTGCGGCTTTCATGTTCGACAGCCCGGTGGCGCGCAGGGCCAGCGCGACGGCCAGCCCCTCAGGGATGTCCTGAATGGCGATGGCGCTGGTCAGTGGCAGCCCGATGTTCATGTCGCCATTGGCGAAGCTCACGCCAATGGCCATGCCTTCGGGCAGATTGTGCAGGGTGATCGCCAGCACGAACAACCACACCCGGCTGATGCGCTCCGCCTCAGGGCCGCACGGGCCGGTGCTTTCGTGCTCATGCGGGGTGAAACGGTCCAGGCCCAGCATCAGCAGCACGCCCAGGCCCATGCCCAGCACCACGGTAAAGGCCGCAGCGGGGCCGTTGCCGGTGATCTCGCGGGCGGCGTCCAGGCCCGGCAGAATCAGCGAAAACGAACTGGCGGCCAGCATCATGCCGGCGGCAAAACCAAGCATCACATCCTGGTTGCGGGCGCTGACGTCGCGCAGCACCACTGCCAGCACCGCACCCAGCGCGGTGGCGCCAAAGCCGGACAACCCACCCAGCACGGCCAGGTGCAGGTTATCGGCATGGTCGCCGTTCACCGCGTTCCAGAAGCTGGCCGCCAGCAGTGCGACCACAGCCAGCAGGCTCAGGCCCAGGCCGGCACTGAGCCAGGGGGTGTTGGCTACCTGCTGGCGCCAGGCGTGCAGCAGTGACGATGGGGCGGCGCTTTGGCTGTGTGCGGGGGGCATGCGAACCTCGAATCAATTATTGCAGTCAGTCTACTCAGGGACCTGCGCCAACGGCCAAGGATTCCCTTCTATTGGTGCGATAGCTGGCTATGCTGTGCAGCAAAGCCTCTGGGCAAGGAGTTTAAGCATGGGGTCTACATTCAACAGCCTGGTCGGGCTGATCATTCTGGCGCTGGATATCTGGGCCATCCTCAATGTGATCAAGAGTGGCCGCGAGGTGGGTATCAAGGTGTTGTGGATCTTGTTGATCGCACTGCTGCCGGTGGTGGGGCTGGTGATCTGGGCGATTGCCGGGCCGCGGGGGAATGTGCGCATCTGAACCCTGTGAGGTGCTCATTGTGGAAGCGGCCGGTGTAACAGGTATAAGCGGTAATGGGGCCGTGACAAAATTTTCACATTGGTTTAAACAGAATCCGCACCCGCACAATGCTGCGTTGGTCTAGCACCAGCGCCTCTTCGCAAACCGCAATCCTAGGACCTTCCCATTCATGGCTAACACGGACGCCTTGAAGCAACAGGGCGCGCGAACGTCGTTTTCGCCGACCCTGAAATCCCATTTGGCCTACACGCTGCTCAGCGGCCTGGTGATCATGCTGATGCTCAGCCTGGTGCGCCTGGCGCTGCTGGTCTACAACAGCGACATGATCGGCGATACCCCTTATTCGACTGTCGCCGAAGGCTTCCTCAACGGCTTGCGCTTCGACCTGCGGGTGGTGGTGTACCTCAGCATCCCGCTGCTGCTGGCCATCCTCAGCCCCTGGGCCATGGCCCGGCGGGGCGTGTTTCGCTTCTGGCTGACCCTCACCTCGAGCGTGGTGATGTTCCTTGGCCTGATGGAAATGGACTTCTACCGCGAGTTCCACCAGCGCCTCAACGGCCTGGTGTTCCAGTACATCAAGGAAGACCCTAAAACCGTCATGAGCATGCTCTGGTACGGTTTCCCGGTGGTGCGCTACCTGCTGGCCTGGGCATTCGGCACCTGGCTGCTGAGCCTGCTGTTCAAAGGGATCGACCGCGCCACCCGTGGCGATGGCCTGCACCGCGTTGCCCCGTGGTACAAACGCGTGGCGGTGTTCATGGTGATTCTGCTGGTGGCCGTGGTCGCTGCCCGTGGCACCCTGCGTCAAGGCCCGCCAATGCGCTGGGGTGATGCGTTCACCACCGACTCCAACTTCGTCAACCAGCTGGGCCTGAACGGCACCCTGACCCTGATCGACGCTGCCAAGAGCCGCTTTGGCGAAGACCGCGCCAATATCTGGAAGCCGGTGCTGGAGCAGAACGTGGCCACGCAAAGCGTGCGCGAACAGCTGCTGACCCCCCACGACACCCTGGTCGATGCCGACGAGGCTGCCATCCGCCGCGACTTCGTGCCGCCGGCCGAGCGCACCCTGCCGATCAAGAACGTGGTGGTGATCCTGATGGAAAGCTTCGCCGGCCACTCGGTGGGCGCGCTGGGCAGCCCCAACAACATCACCCCGTACTTCGACAAGCTGGCCAAAGAAGGCCTGCTGTTCGACCGCTTCTTCTCCAACGGCACCCATACCCACCAGGGCATGTTCGCCACCATGGCCTGCTTCCCCAACCTGCCAGGCTTCGAATACCTGATGCAGACCCCGGAAGGTGGCCACAAGCTGTCTGGCTTGCCGGCACTGCTCAGCGCCCGTGATTACGACGACGTGTACGTCTACAACGGCGATTTTGCCTGGGATAACCAGTCCGGGTTCTTCGGCAACCAGGGCATGACCACCTTCATCGGCCGTAACGACTTCGTCAACCCGGTGTTCTCCGACCCGACCTGGGGCGTGTCCGACCAGGACATGTTCGACCGCGGCAACGAGGAACTGGCCAAGCACGACGGCAAGAAGCCGATCTATGCGCTGCTGCAGACCCTGTCCAACCACACCCCGTACGCGCTGCCCAAAGACCTGCCGGTCGAGAAGGTCACCGGGCAAGGCCGCCTGGACGAGCACCTCACTGCCATGCGTTATTCGGACTGGGCGCTGGGCCAGTTCTTCGAGAAGGCGCGTAAAGAGCCTTACTTCAAGGAAACCCTGTTCGTCATCGTCGGCGACCATGGCTTTGGCAACCACCAGCAAGTCACCGAACTGGACCTGGGCCGTTTCAACGTGCCGCTGCTGCTGATTGCCCCGGGCATTCAGGAGAAGTTTGGTGCGGTGAACCACACCGTGGGTACCCAGGTCGACATTGTGCCGACCATCATGGGCCGCCTGGGTGGCGAGGCCCGCCACCAGTGCTGGGGCCGCGACCTGCTCAACCTGCCTGAGGGCGACCAGGGCGTGGGCATGATCAAGCCGTCGGGCAGCGAGCAGATCGTCGGCCTGGTGCAAGGCGACCGCATCCTGATCGAGTCCAAGGACATGACACCGCGCATGTACCGCTATCAGTTGGGCAGCGAGTTCAAGGCCGAACTGATCGAAAGCCCGGACCAGCCGGAAATGCTGAAAAAGCTGGAAGCGTATATCCAGACGGCGACCAAGAGCCTGCTGGATAACACGGCCGGTGTGGTACACGGCACACCGAAGTAAGGCTGCAAAAGGGGCCATTCGCGGGCTCGCCCGCTCCCACAGGTGCTGCACCGTGCTTTAGGCCGGTGGATTACCTTGTGGAAGCGGGCTTGCCGCGCGATGAGGCACCAACAGACTGAACATTCTCCCAGCCTCAAGGTCAGTTGATCAGGCATCACACCTTGGTGTCTCTGGATTGGGAGGACTTGTTCAATGAAAGAGTGGGAAGTCACTTTTGCCGATCAAAAAGGCGAACCGTCCACCATGATGCTGCGGGCTGAGCATCGTCCCAGCGAAGAGGAAGCTGCAAGGGCCATCCGTTCGCAGCTGTTCCCGGTGATGGACGAGCTGGACCTCAACGACTTCCAGGACCGCACCATTTCCCCGACTGCCCGCTGGCTCAAGGAGCATAGTGGGGTGACCATCACCAGCATCCACGAAGCGCCTTGACCCACACGTTTGCGTGGCGCCTGTTCAGGCGCTACGATGATGAAAGGTGCCCGCCTATTCTGCGGGTTGGCGCCGTTTCAATTCGCGTCTTGCATCAGCTCGGACTGTTCGGCCATTGATTGCCGGCAGGTGCGTAGTGCACGGAAAGTCTATCCATTGCTTTATTCAGGAGGACGATTCATGAGCAGCCAGAACGACGATATCAGCACCAACGTCCTGCGCCAGATGAAAGCAGGCGGTTTCGACTTCACCCAGATCCACCCCATCGAGTTCTATGCCGTATTCCCCGACGAAGCAGGGGCACGCCGTGCCGCCGGGCAGTTTCGTGGCGAATCGCTCAATGCCCAGGTGAAAGAGCTGGGCGACGGTGCCTGGCACCTGGAACTGAGCAAGGTCATGTACGCCACCTATGGCGGTATTGGCGACTTTGAAGAGACCTTTGAGCAACTGGTGACACCTTATGGGGGGGAGGTGGAAGGGTGGGGCGTCAAGCACGAACGGCAGACTGCCTGAAGGTATCCGTTGCCTTTTTCGCGGGGCTCCCAGAGATATCTCACAATGTTTAGCCCTGTGGTGATCCTGTGGGAGCGGGCAAGCCCGCGAAAAAGCACACGCTGCGCTTACGGTTTGCGCCCGGCCATATGCCCCAGATAGGCCAGCAACGCATCCAGTTCCTGTTCACTCAGTACACTTTCAGTAAACCCCGGCATCTTTGCCTGTGGCCACTGCCGCAGGCTTTGCGGGTCGCGAATCAACTTGCGCAAATAACCTGGTTGAAAATACTCGGTCGGGTTGTGCGGCACATTCAAATCCGGCCCCATCTGCGCATCCCCGGCGCCGTTCAGGCGGTGGCACGCCATACAATTTTGCTGGAACAAGGCAAAGCCCTGGCGTACGGAGCTGTCAGCTGGCAACTTCGGGTCGGGGAGCAATGCCGGGAACCGCGTCTCGACACCCGCCAGTTTACGCAGGGTAGAAATCTGGAATGGCCACTGCTCCGGGCGGATGCCGCTGGCCCGGGGCTCAGTCCACACGAGATAGAACGGCCCCGCGCTGGGTTTGCCCTTGCTCAGTGCCGGCCACGGTTTGTCGGGGTCTTCCACGGCTAGCCAGGCCCGTGCCGGCCCTTGCTGCAGCAGCGGTGCGGCGGGCATCTCGGCGGCAAAGCCATCCAGTGCCACGGCTTGCAGGTGATCGCTTGGGCTCACGCCTACAAGCAGCGTGGCCAACGGCACCGCCCGATAGTGCATGGGTCGTTTGTAGGAAACATCCTGATCGACGCTGATATCCTGGGCCTGTGGGTGGCCGAGCAACTCGGCGCTGCTCCACTCGCGCGCGCTGGTGCCCAGTTCAAGGTGCAGTTGCGCCGCCGACAGCGGCAGGCTCAGGAACAACGCAAACAGGGCAAGGCAGTGGCGCATGGGCAATCTCCGACCATCAAGGCCGGCAGGTTACCTGTGCGCTGCCTGTTGGCGCCACCGCCGCTGTCAGCCGAACAAACGTGTCAGGTTCGGCAAGATCAACAGCAAAGTCGTGGCAAACAGAATGAGCCCAGCTTGGCGAATTTTTGATTGTCTGAACATGGCGGACCGCCTTCTTGTTGTTATTCCTGAATACCCGTTGGCTTCCTTGTCGCGCTTCGGGTCGATCACAGTGGCACCGCGTGGTGCCAGAACTGCCTGCCTCTTGAAAGTGGATATACAACCAACAGTAGGGGGTGTGTGATCCATGTTTGAGAACCCTTTGTTCTAATTGTCTGGTCCGGTGATTTCCATTCGCTATGAGGCCATATGCCATCTGGCTGGCATGCTCTGGCTAGACAGTGGCGCAACTGCCAGGCACGTACCGACGAAATGTGACCGTTCGTCAGTGCAGCCTACTTGCTTGTACGTGCCTTTCGCGTCAGTCTCTACAGCAGATTCCCACCCATGTCGTTCAGGACTACCCCTATGTCGTTACGCATCTGCATCCTTGAAACCGATGTCCTGCGACCGGAGTTGACGGCGCAGTACCAGGGCTACGGCAGGATGTTCGAGCAGCTTTTCTCGCGTCAGCCGATCGCCGCCGAATTTTGTGTCTACAACGTGATGCACGGCGACTACCCCGCTGACAATGAAGTGTTCGACGCCTACCTTGTGACGGGCAGCAAGGCCGATTCGTTTGGTACCGATGCCTGGATCCAGACGCTCAAGGCTTACTTGCTGAAGCTTTACGAGCGTGGCGAGAAGCTGCTGGGTGTGTGTTTTGGTCATCAGTTGCTGGCATTGACCCTGGGCGGCAAGGCCGAGCGGGCAGAGAAGGGCTGGGGCGTGGGCATCCATCGCTACTCGCTGGCGGCCCATGCGCCGTGGATGGACCCGGAGGTGTCGGAGCTGACCTTGCTGATCAGCCACCAGGACCAGGTCACCGAATTGCCGGAAGGCGCCACGGTCATTGCTTCAAGCGATTTCTGCCCGAATGCGGCGTACCACATTCGTGACCAGGTGCTGTGCTTCCAGGGCCACCCGGAGTTCGTGCACGACTACTCCCGCGCGCTGCTGGATGCCCGCCAGGAGTATTTGGGGGATGAGGTGTACCACAAGGCCGTGGCCAGCCTGGCCAGCGAGCACCAGGGCGACCTGGTTGGGGAGTGGATGATGCGCTTTATCCAGCAGCCGGCGAGTAAAGATAACGCAGCGTGATGACCGGGGGCTGCGGCGCAGCCCATCGCGGCACAAGGCCGCTCCTACAGATTGATCGTGATACCTTGTGGGAGCGGCCTTGTCGCGATGGGTCGCAAAACGGCCCCGGCAATCTCAGAGCCAGCCAGACTTCTTGAAGCTGGCAAACAACCCCGTACACCCCAGCACGATCACCCCCAGTACCCCGAAATACCCATAGTGCCACCCCAGCTCCGGCATGTTCTGAAAGTTCATCCCGTAAATCCCGGCAATCGCCGTAGGGAACGCCAGGATCGCCGCCCAGGCCGCGAACTTGCGCTGCACGATGCTCTGCCGTGACGACTCCAGCAGCATGCCGATCTCGATGGTCTGGCTGGCGATGTCACGGATGCCGGCCAGGTCTTCCATCTGCCGCGTCACGTGGATCTGCACATCACGAAAGTACGGGCGCATGTTCTTGTCGATAAACGGGAAGCTCAGGCGCTGCAACTCCTCGCTCACTTCCACCATCGGCGCCACATAGCGGCGCAGGCGCAGGATGTCGCGACGCAGGCTGTGCAGGCGGCGGATGTCGTCTTCCTGCAAGGAACCGCCGAGCACGCTTTGTTCCAGCTCTTCGATCTCGCCATGAATGGCCTCGCTGACCGGCTGGTAGTTCTCGGTGACGAAGTCGAGCAGGGCGTACAGCACAAAGTCTTCACCGTGCTCCAGCAGCAGCGGCCGGGCCTCGCAGCGCTGGCGCACCAGGGCGTAGGACTTGGAGTGGCCATTTCGGCAGGTGATTATGTAGCCGTTGCCGGCAAAGATATGGGTTTCGATGAACTCCAGCTTGCCTTCGTGGCGCACTGGCGAATAGGTGACGATGAACAGCGCGTCGCCGAAGGTTTCCAGTTTGGGCCGGCTGTGCTTTTCCAGGGCGTCTTCGATGGCCAGTTCGTGCAGGTTGAACTGGCATTGCAGGTTGGCCAGCTCCTCGGCATTGGGCTCTTCCAGGCCGATCCACACAAAGTGCCCCGGCTTGCGCGCCCACTCGCTGCCTTCGTCGATGCTGATGTTGGTGACCTTTCTGCCGGCGCTGTACACCGCCGATGCCACGACTCGACCCATGGTTGCCCGCTTATTCCGGTTGAACACGGGGTACAGCTTGGGCCGTAGCCGGCCCAAGAGCAACCCGCTTCAGGCCAGCTCGTGTTCCATGCGGTCGATGCATTGCTGCATCTGCACCCGGCACTGCTCGATCAGCGCCGGAATGTCCTTTTGAGTCATGCCGGCGGTGGCAATGGGCGGCAGCGAGCGCACCACCACCGTGCGCTGGCGCCAGCTGTTCAGGTTCATGCGCGTGGCGTAGCGGCTGACGCACACCGGCACAATCGGCACACCTGCCTCGATGGCCATGTGGAACGCGCCTTTCTTGAAGGGCAGCAAGTGTTCGCCAGGGTTACGCGTGCCTTCGGGGAATACCCAGATCGAGGTGTCATCCTGCAGCACGCGGGTGGTTTCCTGCAGCGCCTTGCGGGCCTGGTAGCTGTTCTTGCGGTCGATCAGCACGTTGCCGCCCAGCCAGAACAGCTGGCCGAACAGCGGCACCCAGCCCAAGCTCTTCTTGCCGATGGCCACGGTGCGTCGTGGCACCGCCTGGCCCACCACGAACAGGTCGTAGTTGGATTGGTGGTTGGCGATGATTACGCAACCGGGGGGCTGGTCCCACAGCGGGCCGACTTCGGCCTTGACCTTGATGCGCATCAGCCAGGTGGCCGGCCGGCTGTAGAGGTGGGCGAATACCCGGCTGTTGTCGGGGTTGAAAGGGCGGCACAGGCCAATGACCAGGCCCACGACGCCAACCACAAGGAAATGCAGCGCCAGCAGAAGCATGCGCAAGGAATAAAGCATGGTACGACTCACACCAGACGGTCGCCGGAGTGTACGGGTGTGCACTGGTTCGGGCAAATTCAGGTGCTGCGCCCACTTTCCCTGTAGGAGCGTGAGCGCAGGGGTGAGTCGATTATCAGCCCATATGGTGCTGGTCCAGCTCGATCGCCTTGTCCAGCGCCTCCAGCAGGCCTTTGCGCACTTTCAGCTTGGTGTTCTTGTGCGCCAGCATGTTCAGCTTCTTCAATTCACGCGCCGCCGTCAGTGCCGCTTCTTGCAGTTGCTCAGCCGGCACCACCTTGTCGAGGAAGCCGGCATCAACCGCCGCGTGCGGGTCGAACACCTCGGCGTTGATCACCGACCGGTGGAAAGCTGAGCGGCGCAGGCGGTCGCGGGCCAGTTCGATACCGGCATGGTGCATGGTCATGCCGATCTGCACTTCGTTCAGGCATACCTTGTACGGGCCTTCGACGCCAATGCGGTAATCGGCCGATAGCAGCAGGAAGGCACCCTTCGCCACGGCATTGCCCGGGCAGGCAACCACCACCGGGAACGGGTGCGACAGCAGGCGGCGGGCGAGGGTGGAGCCGGCAGTGACCAGGCTGATGGCCTCTTTCGGGCCGCTGGTCATCACCTTGAGGTCGTAACCACCCGACAGGATGCCTGGCTGCCCGGTGATGATCACCACTGCACGGTCTTCGATCGCGCGGTCGAGCGCGGCGTTGAAGGCGGTGATGACGTCTGGCGAGATGGCGTTGACCTTGCCGTTGTTCAGGGTCAGGGTGGCGATGCCGTCTTCGGCGTGGTAGGTAATCAGCTCGCTCATGGC
>Ga0213824_1000184_pt1 | contig 54213 bp, 40 predicted proteins | sample MC6MC0906MG_FD_179892 | JGI IMG/M metagenome (GOLD analysis project Ga0213824, IMG submission 179892) | Enriched soil aggregate microbial communities from Iowa State University, Ames, United States - MC6-MC0906-MG | ecosystem: Environmental > Terrestrial > Soil > Unclassified | place: USA: Iowa...
GGAATGGTCAGAGCAGCTAACGCTGCATCCGATACAGGGGCGTCGCCAAGCGGTAAGGCAGCAGGTTTTGATCCTGCCATGCGTTGGTTCGAATCCAGCCGCCCCTGCCATTTTCTTGTTCAAATACTATTTCTTATTCAGTGCAGATCACGTCGGCGCTGGGTTTTGTCGTTTCTGTCGTTTGTGCCGGCCCTTTCGCGGGTTTATCGGGGCGCCGAAGCGCCGCGAAAGGGCCTGTGCAGGCAACACCGAGCTATCGGGTGACCTGCAGCAGTTCATCCAGTGCCCGTGCCAGCTCTTCTGCCTCTACCGGCTTCTGCATCACCAGGCTGTCCGGCAACTCAAGCCCTTGCAACTCCGCATACCCGGTGAGGAACACCACCGGCAACCGCGGATGGCGCTCGCGCGCCGCCAGGGCCAATTGGGCGCCGTTGAATTCGGGCATGGCAAAGTCGGTGAGCAACAGGTCGATGCCGTCATCCAGCAAGGCCAGCGCCTGCTCGCCGTTGTGCGCCTGGCGCACCTGGTAGCCATATTGGCGCAACACATCGCCCAGCATGTCGCGCACCAGGTGGTCATCATCCACCAGCAGCACGGTGCGGTCGCGGCCGCTGTCGCTGATCGACTGCAACACCGCTGGGATGACCGGCTCGCTCGCCACCTCATGCTTCACCGCAGGCAAGTACACGGCCACCTGGGTGCCATGGCCTGGCGCGGTGTCGATGCGCACGCCACCGCCGGACTGCTTGGCAAAGCCGAACACCTGGGCCAGCCCCAGCCCGGAGCCCTTGCCGATGTCCTTGGTGGTGAAGAACGGCTCGAACACCTTGGCCACCACGTCTTCACTCATGCCGCAGCCAGTATCACGGATGCTCAGCATCACGTACTCACCGGGCTCCGGGTCTTCCGGGCGTTGCGGGCGGGCCTTGATCCGCGTGTTGCGGGTCGACAGGGTCAGCTGGCCACCCGCCGGCATGGCGTCGCGGGCATTGATGGCCAGGTTGAGGATGATCATTTCGGTCTGGGTCGGGTCGGTCAGCGCTTGCCACAGGCTGTGGTCCAGGTCCAGGCGTACCGAAACGTTGCCGCCCAAGGTGCGCCGCAGCAACTCCTCTAGGCCGCTCAACGTGCGGTTGAGGTTCAGTGGCACGGGCTCCAGGCGCTGGCGGCGAGAGAACGCGAGCAGCTGCGACGTCAGCTTGGCACCCCGTTCACCGGCCTCGCGGATGTGGGTAAGGCGCGTGCGGGCCTTGTCGAAGTCACTCTTTGCCAAGTCACGCTCAAGGAAACTGGCGCCGGTGAGGATCACCGTGAGCAGGTTGTTGAAGTCGTGGGCGACCCCGGCCGTCAACTGGCCGACCGCCTCCAGCCGCTGCATCTGCTGCAGCGCCGCCTCGATGCGCTCACGTTCGGTGATCTGTTCACGCAGGCGGTCGTTGGCTTCAGCCAGCCCTAGCGCCGCTTCGCGCTCGCTGGTGATATCGCGGGCCACCACATAAAGCAGCGTGTCTTCCGGCACCACTACCCAGGACAGCCAGCGCAACTGGCCCCCGGCATGCTGGATGCGGCCGACGAAGCGGGCACTGGTGCGGCCATGGGCGAGGGCGGCCAGTTCGGTCAGCAGCGATGCCTGGTCGGGCTCGGGCAGCAGCTGCAACAGCGAAGACTGGCTCAGGCGCTCGCGCGAAAAACCCAGGCTGGCCTCCCAGGCCGGGTTCAAGGCGACCGGTGTAAGGTCCTTGTTGAGCACGGCGAGCAAGTCCTGGGACAACTCCCAGGCCCGGTCACGCTCGCGGGTGCGGCGCTCGACACGTTCGCCGAGCATCTCGTTGAGCTGCTTGAGCGCCTGGGTGGCCAGGCGCTGCGCGTGGATGTCCTGCAGCACCCCGGAAAAACGGGTGCACTGGCCATCGACAAACTGGCACTGGCCGCTGCTGAGCAGCCAGCGCGGTTCCAGGCCATTGGGTTGGGCGATACGGAATTCGACCCGGTACAGGCCGTCACTGTCCGCGCGCATGGCCTGTTCCACAGCGTCGCGTACCCGTGCCACGTCATCGCTGTAGATGCCGGCATAGAACACGTCCAGGCTCATCTCGGTGTCAACCGGCAGGCCGAACAACGTCTTGCAACGGTCGTCCCAGATCAGCTGGCCTTCGCGGGCGCGAAAGTCCCAGGTGCCCATGCCGGCCGCATCGATGGCGATGCGTGCACGTGCCTCGACATCCGCCAAGGCTTCTTCGGCGCGGCGCCGGCGCTGGCGCTCATGCACTTCGGTCAGCGCCCGGTGCACCGCTTTGGGCAGCAGCGGCAGGTTCTTCTTCAGCACATAATCGGTGGCACCCAGGCGGATCATCTCCACCGCATGCTCTTCACCGTAGATGCCTGACAGGTAGATGAACGGCGTGTCCGGCGCCAAGCGCTGGGCGATGGCCAGCACCTCGGTGCCGGACGACCCGGGCAGCACGCAGTCGCATAGGATCAAGTCATAGCTGCCCGCGTGCAGGGCATCCTCGGCGGCGACATGGTCGAACACCAGGTGCGACTGCACGTGCAACCCGCTGCGCTCAAGGCTCAGCAGGGTCAGCTCGGCATCCATCGAGCTGTCTTCGACCATCAGTAGTTTAAGCGGTGTTGGCTGCATCTTCGCGGCGGGCCTCAGTTGCTGCCACGCCGGTTCAGGCGCAGCGAGCCGGGTGGGGGTTCGTTGAGCACCGCCCAGAACACCCCAAGGTCGGAAATCGCCGCAACGAACTCCTTGAACTCCACGGGTTTGACCACGTAGGCATTGACCCCAAGTTCATAGGCGCGCAGCAGGTCGGGCTCTTCGCGCGAGGAGGTCAGCATCACCGTCGGGATGCTGCGCAGCTCGGCCGTGGCGCGCACTTCCTTGAGCACTTCCAGGCCATCGACCTTGGGCAGTTTCAAATCCAGCAGCAGCACCGCCGGGTTGCCGTCGTCGCGTTCGGCATAGGCGCCGCGGCGCAGCAGGTAGTCGAGGGCATCGGCACCGTCGCGCAAGACGATGACCTCATTGGCCAACTGGCTGCGTTCCAGGGCCAGGAGCGTCAGCTCCAGGTCCCGGGGGTTGTCTTCGACCAGCAGGATAGGTTTGAGCATGATGGTTCGGGTGCCTCAGGGGTTCTCTGGATGACGGGGTAGGGTGAAGTGGAAGCTGGCGCCCTGGTCGACCTGGCCTTCGGCCCACACTCGGCCATCGTGGCGCTCGATGATCCGGCGTACGCTGGCCAGGCCGATCCCGGTGCCTTCGAAATCTTCCATGCGGTGCAGGCGCTGGAACACGCCGAACAGTTTGTTGGCGTAGGCCATGTCGAAGCCTACGCCGTTATCGCGAATATAGACCTCGGTTTCCCCGGCGTGTTGCCGCGCGCCGATTTCGATGCGCGCAGGCTCACGGCCACGGGTGTACTTGATGGCGTTGGCCACCAGGTTGTGCAACGCGAGGTTGATGAACGCCGGGTCGGCGATTACCTTGGGCAGCGGCGCGACCTCCCAGATGATGTCGCGGCCCTCATAGTCGGGCGCCAGTTCCTGGCGGATGGCTTCGACCAGGGCATTGAGGTCGACATCCGACAGGCGCAGCGCCGAGCGGCCCATCTGCGAGAAGTTGAGCAGGTTGTCCACCAGGCTGCCGGCGAACTGCGCGGCCTCCTCGATGTGCTTGAGGAAGCGCCGGCCGCGCTCACTCAGGCCCTGGCCTTCGATTTCACCGAGCAGTTCGGTGTAGCCGGCGATATGCCGCAACGGCGCGCGCAGGTCGTGGGACACGCTGTAGGAAAACGCTTCGAGTTCCTTGTTCGAGCGGCGCAGTTCGTTGGCCAGCTGCGCCAGCTCCTCGGCCTTGCGCAGGACGATGCCGAGCACGGCGGTGCGCAGCTCCGTCACACCTTCGACCATCAACGGGTCCCACGGATCACAGTAGCCGCTGAGCTGTTCTTGCCAGTGCTCGAAGCTGTGCCGCGGGTTGAGCGCGCCCTGCGCGCCAATCTGCTTCTCGGGGCGCCCGGCCCAGTTGACCGTGCGCACCTGTTCGGGACGAAACCACAGCAAATAGTGCGAATGGATCTGCGAGATGGCCACCGCCAGTACGCCACCGGCGTGCTCGGCCAGTTCGGGCAGTTCGTCGATGTCACGGCGCACGTTGTCAGTGTGGAACACCGTTTCGTCATCGCGCTGGCCCAGCCAGTGCACCAGGGCATTGACTTGCGCGGCGGGGGGCGTCTGGCCGAACAGGTCGCAGCGCTCGGCGCTGATCACCGCCGCGCCGCTGGCTCCCGCGAATGCCAGCAGCACTTCGGGCAGTGCGCGCAGGCCATCGCTGACGCTGTCATGGTCGGCCATCGAAGAGATCATCCGCACGATGTGCTGGCGCAGGTCGAGCAGTTTCTGGGTATTGGCATGGGACTCGCGCGACTCGATCTGCAACGACAACACACTGGCCAGCAGCTCGCAGGCGGTGCGGGTGCGCAGCTCGACCGGGCGGGTTTGTTCGTGGTGGCACGAGACCAGGCCCCACAGCTGGCCGTCGACCACGATCGACAGTGACATCGACGCCAGGGTACCCATGTTGCGCATGTACTGCAGGTGCACCGGCGAGACGCTGCGCAAGGCGGCAAAACTCATGTCCAGCGGCTTGCCGGTGCGCGGGTTGGTGCCCGGCACCAGCGGTGAGGCCTGGTAGTTGGCGTCTTCGATCACGCGGATACGGTTGACCCGGTACAGCTCGCGGGCCTGGCGTGGGATGTCGGACGCCGGGAAGCACAGGCCGAGGTAGCGCGGGTAGCCCTCGTCGGCCACTTCGGCCAGCACCTGGCCATTGCCTTCGGCATCGAAGCGATAGGCCTTGACCCGGCCAAAGCCGGTGATGCGTTTTATTTGCAGCACGGTCTGCTGCAGCAGTTCTTGCAGGTTACTGGCGTTGTTCAGGCTGCTGACGAAGCCGCGCACCAAGGGATAGTAGTCACCCTGATCGGCAAGCCCGGCCGTGTGGCGAACCGGTTCGAATTCGGCGATCAGCACCTGGTCGTGGCGGTGGGTGAGCAGGCGCAGCCTCTCTGTGCTGGGTGCACCTTGACGCAGGCGGACATCGCCGATGTGGAACGGGAAGACGTCGTCGCTGGGCAAGCGTTCGAGCTGGGTGCGCAGGTCGAAGCTGTCGCTGATCACGTCGGTGAAGGCGCAGCCCTCCAACGCCCGAGCGGGCACGCCCAGCCAGCGTTCGATGTTGTCGCTTGCCTGGAGAATCCGCAGGTCCTGCTCGTCGAGCACCAGCATGAAACCGTGGGGCTGGATGCTGCCCGGCACCTGGATCGGCTCCTGGGCGCAACGTTCCACGGCTTCGGCGAGTGCGGTGTCTGCGGTCGTCAATGAATACGCTCCTGTCATGTTCGTCCATGCATGGCGCGCATGCGTCTGATCCCGACCCGGTGGTCGCAGTGCACCGTAACAGAATGTGCATTACGTTGCCGGCCTATGGCCATTGGAGGCATTGGATGCTCATGGGTTCGCTGTCGGCGGGAATTTTTTGTCAGGGCCCTTTTACAGCCCGCTAGATCTTTGGCGTTATCACAAAAGAATGGCACCCAGCCATCACGCCTTTGCCACCGGCTGCTACGCTGAAACCTAGAATAAATGAACAAGGAACGTGATGTGACGGAACGCTTTCTGGCCGCGCTGTTGGGCCTGTTGTTGAGCGGCAGTGCCGTAGCAGCGGACTTCCTCGTCGAGGTGCGGGTCCAGGTGCAGCGGGGCTGCATGCTGGTCAACCAGCAGCGCGATGCAGGTGCTCAGGCGCTGGGCCGAATCGACCTGGGTGTTGCCGCACGTCTGGACGGCCCGGGCGCCCCGTTGAGCGGGGTGCTGCTGAACCGGCGCCCGCCGCGGATGGAATGCAACCCCGACACGCCCTACCAGGTGCGCGTCGATGGCGGCCAGCACGGCGGCATCGGTGAGCTGCGCTTCCTCGCCAGTGACGATGCCAAGGCCCGGCCGATTCCCTATCGCCTCTACCGCGACGCGGCCTGGCGCGAGCCGGTGGCTGTGGGTGAACCGCATGCCGCACGCGTGCCTGACAGCGGCACGGTCGAACTCCCGCTGTACGCCCGTATCGACAAGATGGCCTGGGTACCCCGCGCCGGGCAGTACGCCGACCTGCTCAAAGTCACGGTCACCTGGTAGCGAGGCCGCCATGCAAGGACGTCACGGCATGAACCGCACCTCGATCCTGCTGCTCACCCTCGGCCCGCTGCTGTTGCCAGGCGGCGCGGCGCATGGCACCACCAGCGGCTTCATCCAGGCGCGCCTGGTGATCAGCGCGGCCTGCCAGATCAGCAGCGGCGACCAGCCGCCCGCCACCCTCGGCAACCCTGGGCTGATGGACTTCGGCCAGCGCGGCCCGAACTGGGACCAGCCCCTGCGCACCCGGGTCGACGAGGCCGGCGGCGAGGGCAGCCTGCAGATCAGCTGCACGCCCCAGGTCAGGGCCTTCAATGTGCGCATCAATGCCGGCATGAACGGCAGTGATGGCGTGCGCAGGCTCAGCAATGGCCGCGACATGATCCCCTATCAATTGGCGGTCGACCCGAGCGGCAACAGCCGTTACGGCATCGGCCAGGCCCGTGCCTTCACCATCAGCAGCAGCGAGCAGGTCCCGATTCCTATCTACGGCGTGGTGGTGGCGCAACCGCGCGCGCTGCCGGCCGGGCTGTACCGCGACACCCTGAGAGTGACCCTGGACTGGTAATCAACGCAAGGAGACTCCGATGCGAACGAACCTCACCCACTGCATCCTCGCCGGCCTCGGCCTGGCGTTGGCAGCTCACGCCCAGGCCGCCACGGTGACCGGGACCATCAGCTCGACCCTGACATTGACTGCGGCCTGCCAAGTCAATGGCAGCGCCGGCACCTCGGGGTTGAACTTCGGTACCTTGAGCTTCGGCACCCAGGAAGCGCTGTTCACCACCGCCAACGGCCAGGTGCTGGGCGGCGGCGGCGGTGCCATGAGCATTCTTTGCTCGGCCGGCACGGTGCCGGCGATCCGTGTGCGCGCGGGCGCCCATGACGGCGCATCGAGCGGCGGCACCCGGGCACTGGCCGATGGCGCCGGCAACTTCGTGCCGTACGACTTCTACACCGACACCGGGCGCACCCAATTGCTGGCGATCGACGGCACCATCACCCTGCCGACCAGCACTGGCGTGGCGCAAACCGTCAACCTTTATGGTCAGGCACGCGGCAAGGCAGGCCTGCCGGCAGGGGTGTACACCGATACGGTGGCTGTCGAGCTGTCGTTCTGAGCCGCGGCCATGCGCCGTTGGCTGGGTGGCTGCCTCACAGGGCTTGGGGTGTTGCTGACCACGCCACTGGATGCCGCGACCAGCAGCACGTTCCAGGTCTCGGCGACCATTGCGGCGGGTTGCCTGGTGGTGGGCGGCGTCACCAGCTATGGCGTGCTCAATTACGGCACCCAGTCGGCATTGTCTACCGGAATCCTCAGTACCTCGCTGGGCGGCACCACGGTGACCTTCCAGTGCACGCCGGGGGTGAGCTTGAGCATGAGTTTGGATGCAGGGCAGAACGGGGTGAGCGGCACGCGTTACCTCAAGCGCGGCGGCGGTACCCAGGTGTTGGCTTACCAGCTGTACCAGGACGCGGCCTACAGCCAGAGCATCGCGGTTGGCCAGAGCGTGACCCTTAACAACAGTGACCCGACGGCGATCAAGCTGTCGGTGTACGGCCGCACGCAACTGACCGGCCTCCTGCCGGCAGGGGTTTACACCGATGTCGTGCAGGTGGCGGTGACCTGGTGAAACAACCGGGCCCCTGACAATGAACCAAGGAGAGTGGCATGCGGGCAGGCGCGAAGTGGGCGCAGGGTTTGATCGGGTTGTTGCTGCTGGCGAGCGTGCCGGCGGGGGCGGCCACCTCGGTGCTGATCTGGCCGATCGACCCGGTACTGGAAGCTGATCAGAAGGCCGGCGCGCTGTGGCTGGAAAACCGTGGCACGGCTCCGGCGAGCTTGCAGGTACGGGTTTTTGCCTGGCGCCAGGGCGATTACCAGGAACAGTTCCAGGCCCAGCGCGACATCATCGGCAGCCCGCCGGTCGCCACCATCGCCCCCGGGCAGAAGCAACTGATCCGCCTGACCCGCACCGGCAGCTCGCCGGCCGGCCAGGAGCAGGCCTACCGCATCATCATCGACGAAATCCCCTCACCACTGCCGACGGATAACGCCAACCAGGGCACGTCTGCGGCCATCCGCCTGCAGATGCGCTATTCGGTGCCGTTGTTCGTCTATGGCGAAGGCTTGTGGGGCAAGCCGGACCCGGACGGCAAGCGCAGCGCCAGCGGCGTTGGCAAACCCCAGCTGAGCTGGCGGCCGGTGACGGTGCAAGGCAAGCCGTATGTGGAATTACGCAATACCGGCCCGGTGCATGCCCGCCTGACCGACGTGGTGGTGCAGCAGGGCGGCCAGGCCAAGCCATTGACCGAAGGGTTGCTCGGCTACGTGCTGCCCGGCGCCAGCATGCGCTGGCCGGCCCCGGTGGCACCGAACAGCAGCGGCGTACTGAAAGGGAGGGTGAACGGCCAGGACACGGCCGAAGCGATCCGGCAAGGGCAATGAGCCCGCTGCCGAATGAGGGACAAGGGCCAGGGAGGACCCGGCAATGGTCGGATTCCGTGTGTGAAATGGCTGTCGCGGGCGACACGCCGCTGGTACCTGGGGCTGGCCGTTATCGGCCCCTGCCTGGCAGTGGCCGAGGACCTGCCACCGCCGCCCAGCGAAGCGGCCGCCGTCGCCGATGCCACGTTGTACCTGGACCTTCTGGTGAACCAGGTGCCCAGGGCTGAGTTGGTGCCGGTCCAGCAACGGGCTGGCCGCCTGTTCCTTGACAGCGAGGTCTTGCGCGCGGCGGGCATTGCCCTGCCGGGTGCCCCCGAGGGCGAACTGGCCCTGGATGGTGTGGCTGGCCTGCACAGCGACTACGACGCGCAGAACCAGCGCCTGCTGCTGCAGGTGCCCCCGGCCTGGTTGCCAGACCAACAGTTCGGCGACCGCAACCTGTACCCGGCCAGCGATGCGCGCAGCAGTTTTGGCGCGCTGTTCAACTATGACCTGTACCTCAACGACACCGACGAGGGCGGCACTTACCTGGCCGCCTGGAACGAGCTGCGCCTGTTCGACAGCTGGGGCACCTTCGCCACCACCGGCCAGTGGCGCCAGTCGTTCAACGGTGCGCAAACCGACGACAGCCGGCAGGGCTTCCTGCGCTACGACACCACCTGGCGCTTCACCGACGAACAGCGCCTGCTGACGTATGAGGCTGGCGACTTCGTCACCGGTGCCTTGCCCTGGACCAGCTCGGTGCGCGTCGGTGGCCTGCAACTGTCGCGCGACTTTGCCGCACGCCCGGACCTGGTCACTTACCCGTTGCCGGCCTTTGCTGGCGAGGCGGCGGTGCCGACGTCGCTGGACCTGTTCATCAATGGCTACAAGTCCAGCACCGCCGAGTTGCAACCCGGGCCGTATACCTTGACCAACGTGCCGTTCATCAACGGCGCCGGTGAGGCGGTGGTGGTCACCACCGATGCCCTCGGCCGCCAGGTATCCACTACCTTGCCGTTTTACGTCACCAGCAGCCTGCTGCAAAAAGGCCTCTCGGACTTTACCGTGGCTGCCGGCAGCTTGCGCCGCGACTATGCTGTACGCGATTTCAGCTATGGCCCAGGCGTCGCCTCGGCCAGCCTGCGCCATGGTGTCAGTGACTTCTTCACCCTGGAAAGCCATGTCGAGAGCGCCGAATCGCTGTTGCTCGGCGGCCTGGGCGGCAACCTGCGCATTGGCACTTTCGGGGTACTCAACGCCGCCTTGGCGCAGAGCCAGTTCGACGGCGAAAAGGGCCATCAGGTTGCCCTCGGTTACCAGTACAACAGCCAGCGCATGGGCTTCAGCTACCAGCGCCTGCAACGCCACGGCGACTATGCCGACCTGAGCCGCGTCGACACCCCCGACATGCAGCTGAGCCAGCGCAGCGAGCAGGTCACCCTGAGCCTCAACCTCGACCGCTTCGGCAGCCTCGGCGCCGGCTATTTCGATGTGCGCGCCGGCGACGGCACCCGCACGCGGCTGATCAACCTCAGCTGGAGCAAGCCGCTGTGGGGTAACAGCAGCCTCTACCTGTCGGCCAACCGCGAGGTCGGCGACAGCCAGTGGGCGGTGCAGGCGCAGGTGGTGATCCCGATTGACTTCAGCGGTACCCTGGCCCTGAGCACGGAGCGCAGCAAGGAAGGCGAAGAGCTGCAGCGCGTCAACTACAGCCGCGCGGTGCCGGTGGGTGGCGGGGTTGGCTACAACCTGGGTTATGCCACCGGTGGCGACCGCGATGCCTACCGCCAGGCCGATGTCACCTGGCGCCTGCAGTCGGTGCAATTGCAGGCTGGCGTGTACGGCACCAGCGGCGAGATGACCCGCTGGGCCGACGCCAGCGGCTCGCTGGTGTGGATGGATGCTGGCGTGTTTGCCGCCAACCGTATCGACGATGCCTTTGTGGTGGTCAGTACCAATGGCTACGCCGATGTGCCGGTGCGCTACGAAAACCAGGAGATCGGCCGCACCGACAAAGGCGGCCATTTGCTGGTGCCCTATAGCAGCGGCTACTACCGCGGTAAATACGAAATCGACCCCATGGACCTGCCGCCCGACGTGCTTGCGCCGGATGTCGAGCAGCGCGTTGCAGTGCGCCGTGGCAGCGGCTACCTGCTGGAGTTCCCGCTCAAGCGCGTGTTGGCGGCGAGCCTTGAGCTGGTCGATGGCAATCAGCAGCCGCTCAAGCTGGGCAGCACGGTCACCCACCAGGAGAGCGGTAGCCAGGCGGTGGTGGGGTGGGATGGCCTGGTGTACCTGGAGAACCTGTCGCCGCACAACCGCCTGCAGGTCGAGCTGGAGGGGGGAGGGCAGTGCCAGGTCGCGTTCGACCTGCCTCAGGTGGAAGGCTCGATCCCGCTGATCGGCCCACTGGTGTGCCGATGAGAAGGGCGTTGCGCGGTGTGCTGGCGGCCGGCCTGCTGCTGCCGGCAGGCTCTGCCTGGGCATTGTGTTCATCAGTGCCGACCACGCTCGCGGGGTTCGGCACCATCAACTCGACCCTGGTACGGACCACCGTGCAGTCCGCCTCAACCCTCAATGCAGGGCTGCAATGCACGGGCTCGTTGCTCAGTCTGCTCAGCTCCACCGATCACTTCTACGCCACCATCGGCCCGTCGACAGGTGGCCTGGTAGGGCCGACCGGTGATGTCATCAGCTATACGCTCTACGCTGACAACAGCACCCGTTACCCGATTACCCGCGGTGTTGCCTTTGACTTCGCCCGCAATGGCATCCTCGACCTGTTGGGCCTGCTCAACGGCACCACGCCCAAAACCGTGCCGCTGTACATGCGTACTCAGATTGGTAGCAACGTCGCAGCGGGGGTGTACAAGGAGACGCTGACGGTAGCCTGGAGCTGGAACTACTGTTCGGGGATCGGCATCGGCGCCATTTGCCTGGGGCGCGACATTGGTGATGGCAGCCAGTCATTGACGGTAACGTTGACGGTGAGCAACGACTGCCAGATCACTACGCCCTCTATCAGCTTTGGCAGTGCGCCGGTGGTGGCGGGGTTTGGCACGGTGAACCAGAGCGTCAGCCTGTCGTGCACCAAGGGCAGCACCTACACGGTGGGGCTGGATGACGGGCAGAACGTGTCGGGCGGGCGCCGGCGCATGAAGTCCGCGGCCAGCAACTACCTGGCCTACGACATCTTCAAGAGCGCCGGTACCGTGCGCTGGGGCTCAGTGACCAGCGCACGGCGGTCGAGCAGCGATGCCGACGTGAACCCTGGCCCGGGGACCGGCACCGGGAGCCAGGTGTTCAACTACAACGCCAAGGTCTATACCGACCAGGCGACGCCGCCGGCCACGACCTATATCGACAATGTGATTCTCGATGTGCAGTTCTGACCCGTCGTGACAGTGCGGGCCTCTTCGCGGGGCAAGCATGCCTGTCCTGCGAAGAGGCCGGTATTGATCAGCGCAAATCGTCAACCATCTTCAGCAAGGTCTCAAGTACCGCCCCCGCCAACGCTTTCGACCGCTCCCCCGACCAGCCGGTGACCGGGTTGGGCGCATCGTCATGGTCCTTGAACGGCATTTCCAGGGTCAGCGACAAGCAGTCATACGCCATCCCCACTGCATTGCACGCCAGCGTCGTGTTGGCCTGCCCCGGCTCATCGCGGGTGTAGCCATATGTCGTCTGGAAGTCCGCTGTAACGCTGCACAAGGTACTGCGGAACTGCTCTTCCAGCTTGGCCAGGCGTGGTGTGTACCCCGGGTTACCCTCGCATGCGGCAGTGAACACATGCGGGATTTCCTCATCCCCATGCACATCGATGAACGCATCCACACCGTATTGCTTCATCTGCGCCTGGGCGAAGAACACCTCAGGGCTCAACTCGACGCTGGCATCCTGCCAGGCCCGGTTCAGGTCCTTGCCCTTGAAATTGGTGCGCAGGTGGCCGAGGAAGGCGCCATCAGGGTTCATGTTGGGGATCAGGTACAGGTCGGCCTTGGCCAGCAGCTGCTGCACGACGTCATCATTGGCTTGCAGCCGGTCGATCACACCCTCCAGGAACCACTCGGCCATGTGCTCGCCTGGGTGCTGCTGGGCAATCAGCCACAGCTTGCGCTTGCCCGCTGCACCGTCGCCTGCGCGCAGCAGCGGAATGTCGCGGCCCTGCACGCTGCGGCCATGGGCCAACAGCTCGACCCCTTCGATCTGCTGGGCACGCTCGATCAACTGGTTGTGGCGCGCGCGCGGGTAGGGCTCGAAGTAGGCGAACCAGATCTGCTCCTGCTCGGCCTTCACTTCAAAAGCCAGCGCCTTGCCATCGAACTGGCTGGGCACACGGAACCAGCTTTGCTGATCGTAGGACGCCACAGCGTTGTAGCCGCTCCATGCGTTCTTGTAGGAAGACTCGCTGGCGTTGTCCAGGCTGAAGCGATGGACCTGACCCGGCGTAAGGCCGCTGACCTTGAAGTGGAACCACTGGAAGTGGCCGCTGTGGGTGTCCGGGCGGATGGCCAGGTGAACCTGTGCCGGGTTGCTGGCATCCAGGACCTGGATGTTGCCGGAATCGAAAGCGCAGTCGATCTGCAGGGGGGACAGCGTCACGGTCATTGGCGAGGCTCCTTGGGCTTTATTGTGGGGGTACTGTACACCGCTCACGGGGACGATTGGGCACAGAGTATTGCGCCGCGCTGGGATTGCGCAGATCTGGAAGAGCGCCGATGGCACGGACTTGGCGGGATTGACGGGGCTTTGTATGTCGGGATGGAGTGGAGGCTACTTGAGGCCTGCCTTGGTTTTTGTGGTGATGCGCAAATCGATCGCCGCGCGGGCGGCGCTCGATCTGATAGATGCTGAAGATCTTGTGGCAAGCCCTATGCCGTTTTACGCCCAGTAGCCAAACATCAACAGCGCCGCAACCCCCAACCCAACCGCAATCGAACACCCACCCAACGACAGCGCCGCACGCCCTTGCCGGTACCAGCCATCCTGGCCGAGCTCGCGTGCTGGGGCCAGCAGGCTGCGCCAGCGCAGTTCAGTGTCATGGAAGGCCTGCAGGTGGGCCGGGTCGGCATCGAGCCAGCGACGGAAGTCGATGCGCTCACACGCGGTCGCCTCCGGGCTTTGCAGGCGCACATACCATTGTCCGGCAATGCTGGCCAATGCGTCGCCCTGTGCACGTGCTGTTTGCAGGGCCTGGTTCATGTGCCGTTCGATGCTCAATAAGGGCAGGTCGAGGCGGGTGGCGATGCTGGTGAAATCCAGTTGGTCGAGGCGGTTGAGCAGGAAGACTTGCTGGACACGGCGCGGCAAGCGCTTGAGCCCATGCAGCAGGGCATCGTCGGCGTCGTGGCCGGTAGCGGGCGTTGGGTGCTCAAGCGGCAGCAGCAGACGGCTCATGGACAGCTCCTTGCTCGACAGGGGTGGGGTGGGGGCATCTTCCTTGACGCGGAACCAGAGTAGGCGAAACGAGATTGATTCTCAAGTGCTGATTCCGCAAAGTTTTGTAATGAGCATTCACGCCCTGACACACTTTTGCTATCATCGCCGCCATCAACGATCTTCATTAGCCTGAAGAGCCAAAAAAAAGACCCGGCAAAAAAGCCGGGTCAAAAACCGTGATTAGCCTGATGAGGAGATAATCTGAGAGCGACCTAAGCTCCAGGTTATCCAGCGGATCTCGCGATCAGCTGAGTGCAATAATAATCGTTATCATTTGCCAGTCAAATGATTTTTCACTTATTCCGGTAAAAACTTCTACCGGAGCGCTTCCTTGTCCCGGCAATCGGGGCCTTCGCCGTTCCAGGCCATCACGTTTGTCCCTTCTTTTCCCCGTCTACAGCCCCGTCTGCACGGTGCGTTTGTGCTCCAGCAGGGCCCTGGCCATGTCCATCATGTGCATGAGCGCGAAGGTCAATTCACGGTGGCTGCCTTCCTGGTGGCTGGCCGTTTCGTGGGCGGTGGCGGCGGCGCAGCGGAGCAGCGCGATGGCATGTTCCTGGGCTTGCTCGCCAGTGACCCCCTCGTGAAGGGTCCAGATACGGTTGTGCTCGCTGGGGCGGGCGGGGTTGGGGTTGAGGTAATAGTCGAGGGCGCGGCGGGCCGCTTCGCTGTCGAGTTCTGTTTCGTCGTTTTTCGGTGGTTTCATCCTGATACCTGCGCATGCCAATAGGGGATAGGTCCGGGTTGATACTAATACCTTATGTATTTATTGGCGTTCTGATAAATAATACTGAATGTTTATTGAGCGCTAGAAGGCAGTCCGTATCGTGCCAGCGATGAATATGGATAAATGGATTGCCCTCGTCCGTGACCGGATGGAGGAGCTCGATATCTCTCAAGAGCAGCTCGCCGAACGCGTTGGGGTTTCCCAGGGCAGCGTGGGCCATTGGGTGAACAAGCGGCGCCAGCCCAAGGTCGATTCGATGAACCGCGTTTTCGTCGAACTGGGCATGCCGCATTACCACGTCAGCCTGCAGTTGAGCGTGCTCGGGCAGGTGGGTGAGCAAAGCGGCCGCTACGAGGTGGATGACGCTGACGACGCCATCGACCTGATGCAATACGTCGTGTGTTTCCGCTATCCGGTGCTGGCCTGGGATCGACTGGGAGCCTGCGAAGCCGTGGAACCGGCCCTCTACGAACAGACCGAGTACCTGGCGCAGGGCAAGGCGTTCTGGTTGACCGTGGAGAACGATGCCATGAGCACGGCCAGCGGCCGTAGCGTGCCCCAGGGCATGCGCATTCTGGTGGACCCGGGGCTGGAGGCCGAGGCCGGGCGGCTGGTGATTGCGCGGCAGCCAGGCAAATCGGCGATTCTTCGGGAACTGGCCGAAGAGGGCGGGCAGTATTATCTGAAGGCGCTGAACAGCAGCTACCCGGCATTGGTGTGCGAAGAAGGCTGTGAGTTTCTCGGCGTGGTCGTGCGCGTGCACGGCGTCTTCTAGGCTGCAGGGGCTGCAAAGCAGCCCCTTGTCGACATCACGCCACCAGTTCGACCAGCACCGTCCCTTCGCTGACCATATCGCCCTCCTGGCAGAACAGCGCTTTCACCGTGCCACCCTGGGGCGCGCGGATGCTGTGCTCCATCTTCATGGCTTCCAGCACCACCAGCGCTGTTCCCGCCTCCACCACCTGGCCAGGCTCGACCAGCACGCGCACGATGCTGCCGTTCATGGGGGCACCCAGCCCGCCCTGGTGCGTGTGGCTGGCGTCGGCCTCGGCAATCGGGTCGAACGCCTCGATGGCATGCATTTCACCGTCCCAGCGCAGGAACAGCGTGCGACCCCGGCGCACCGCCAGGTAACGCCGGCGCACCCCACCCGCATCAAAGCCCAGTTGTTCGCCATCCAGTTGCCAAGCCGAGGCGGCGCTGTGCTCAAGCGCAATCGCCTGGCTTTCGCCGCCACTGCGCAAGTGCAGGCTGCTGTGCGCTGGCAACCCCAGGCGCAAGCCGGATCGCTCGGCCCATGGCGAGTGGCTGTCGTCGCTGCGCAGATGCGGCGCCTGGCCCTGCAGCCAGGCCTCGCCTGCGGCTTGCCAGAAGCCCGCAGGCAGTGCCTGTGGGGCGGGCAGCAGCACGTCCTGATGACGCGGGATAAACCCGGTGTCCAGCTCGGCCGCAGCGAATGCCGGGTGGGCGAGAATGCGCCGCAGGAAGGCGATGTTGGTCTTCAGCCCGCCGATGGCGAATTCGTCGAGCATCGCCAGCAAGCGCAGGCGCGCCTGTTCGCGGTTCTCGCCCCAGGCGATCAGCTTGCCCAGCATCGGGTCGTAGAACGGCGATACGTCATCGCCCTCGCTGACCCCGCTATCCACCCGGCGGCCTTCACCTGGCGCCGACTCGCGGTACAACGCCAGGGTGCCGGTGGCGGGCAGGAACTCGTTGGCCGGGTCTTCGGCGTACAAGCGTACTTCGATGGCGTGGCCGATCAACGGCACCTGTTCCTGCGTGATCGGCAATGCCTCGCCGCAGGCCACGCGGATCTGCCAGGCCACCAGGTCAAGGCCGGTGATGGCTTCGGTGACCGGGTGCTCCACCTGCAGGCGGGTGTTCATTTCCATGAAGAAGAACTCGCCACGGGCGTCGAGCAGAAACTCCACGGTGCCAGCGCCGACGTAGCCGATGGCCTGGGCAGCGCGCACAGCGGCTTCGCCCATGGCCCGGCGCAGCTCGACCGAGAGCCCCGGCGCGGGCGCTTCCTCGACCACCTTCTGGTGGCGACGCTGGATCGAGCAGTCACGCTCGTTGAGGTACAGGCAGTTGCCGTGTTGGTCGGCGAACACCTGAATCTCCACGTGGCGCGGCTTGAGCACGTACTTTTCCACCAGCATGCGCGCATCGCCAAACGACGACTGCGCCTCGCGCTGGGCCGAGGCGAGGGCGTCGGCCAGTTGGCTTTCGTCTTCAACCACTTTCATGCCCTTGCCGCCACCGCCGGCACTGGCCTTGAGCAGCACCGGGTAACCGATGCGCTCGGCGGCGGCGCGGAAGGTTTCCAGGTCCTGGGCTTCACCGTGGTAACCCGGCACCAGCGGTACCCCGGCCGTTTCCATCAGTGCCTTGGCGGCCGACTTGCTGCCCATGGCGTCGATGGCGCTGGCCGGTGGGCCGAGGAAGATCAGCCCGGCGTCCTCGATGGCACGGGCGAAACCTGCGTTTTCGGAGAGAAAGCCATACCCCGGGTGGATGGCCTGAGCGCCGCTGGCCTTGGCGGCGGCGAGCAGTTTGTCGACCACCAGGTAGCTGTCGGCGGCCTTGCTGCCGCCCAGGTCTACGCGGATATCCGCTTCGCGGCTGTGGCGGGCATCACGGTCGATGGCGCTGTGCACAGCCACGGTGGTCAGGCCCAAGGCCTTGGCGGTGCGCATGACCCGGCAGGCGATTTCGCCGCGGTTGGCGACCAGCAAGGTAGTCAGTGTGGGGCGGCTCATGGGCGCGGCTCCTTCTTGTGTTCGTTTTGCCAGGCGGGGCGGCGCTTTTCCAGGAAGGCGCGCAAGCCTTCCTGGCCTTCGGCGCTGACGCGTATGCGGGCGATGGTGTTTTCGCAGTAGCGGCGCAGGGCCGGGCTGAGCTCGCCGTCGTCAACCTCGCGCAGCAGCTCCTTGGTGGCGCGCAGCGCCTGCGGGCTGTTGTGCAGCAGGGTGTCCACCCAAGCCTCGACCTGCGCCTCCAATTCTGCGGCCGGATATACCTCCGCCAGCAAGCCCAGCTCGTGGGCACGCACGCCGCTGAAGCGCTCGGCGGTCAGGGCGTAACGGCGCGCGGCACGTTCGCCGATGGCCTTGACCACGAACGGGCTGATCACCGCCGGAGCCAGGCCGATGCGCACCTCCGACAGGCACAGCTGCGCGTCCTCGGCACCGATGGCCATGTCGCAGCAACTGATCAGCCCCAGCGCGCCGCCAAAGGCCGCGCCGTGCACCACGGCCAGGGTCGGCGCCTTCAGGCGGTGCAGGGCGTACATCAGCTCGCCCAGTTCATGGGCGTCATCCAGGTTGGTGTTGAAGTCCAGCTGCGCCGATTGCTGCATCCAGGCAAGGTCAGCGCCGGCGCTGAAATGCCGGCCACGGCCGCGCAGCAGCACGAAGCGCAGGCTGGTGTCTTCGGCCAGCCGGTCGAGCGCAACGATCAGTTCGCGGATCATCTGGGCGTTGAAGGCGTTGTTCTTGTCCTCGCGGCTCAGCCACAGGGTGGCGAAGCCGCGCGGGTCGCGGGTCACTTCGAGGGTGCTGAAATCGCTCATGGGTCACATCCGGAAAATGCCGAAGCGGCTCTGTTCGATTGGCGCGTTCAACGCGGCGGACAACGCCAGGCCAAGCACGTCGCGGGTCTGCGCCGGGTCGATGACGCCGTCGTCCCACAGCCTTGCACTGGAATAGTAGGGGTGGCCCTGGTGTTCGTACTGGTCGAGGATCGGCTGCTTGAGCCGTGCTTCGTCCTCGGCGCTGAAGGCCTGGCCGCTGCGCTCGCTCTGCTCGCGCTTGACCTGCGCCAGCACCCCGGCCGCCTGTTCGGCGCCCATCACGCCAATCCGCGCATTGGGCCACATCCACAAGAAGCGCGGGTCGTAGGCGCGGCCGCACATGCCGTAGTTGCCGGCGCCGAAGCTGCCGCCGATGATCACCGTGAATTTCGGCACCTGGGCGCAGGCCACAGCGGTGACCAGCTTGGCGCCGTGCTTGGCGATGCCGCCTTCCTCATACTTTTTACCGACCATGAAACCGGTGATGTTCTGCAGGAACAGCAGCGGGATGCCGCGTTGGCAGGCCAGTTCGATGAAGTGCGCGCCTTTTTGCGCGGCTTCGGCAAAAAGGATGCCGTTGTTGGCCAGTATCGCCACCGGGTAGCCGTGCAGGTGGGCGAAGCCGCACACCAGGGTGGTGCCGAACAATGCCTTGAACTCATCGAACACCGAGCCATCGACCAGCCGCGCGATCACCTCGCGCACATCGAACGGTTGCTTGGCGTCTGCCGGCACCACCCCGTACAGCTCATCGGCGCCATACAGCGGCGCCACCGGCGCCAGGCGCTGCAGCTTGCCGAGCTTGTGCCAGTTGAGGTTGGCCACACTGCGCCGGGCCAGGGCCAGGGCATGTTCGTCGTTGTCGGCATAGTGGTCGGCCACGCCGCTGGTGCGGCAGTGCACATCGGCACCGCCGAGGTCTTCGGCGCTCACCACCTCACCGGTGGCGGCCTTCACCAGCGGTGGGCCGGCGAGGAAGATGGTCGCTTGCTGGCGCACCATGATCGCTTCGTCGGCCATGGCCGGCACATAGGCACCGCCGGCGGTGCACGAGCCCATGACCACGGCGATCTGCGGGATGCCCAGCGCGCTCATGTTGGCCTGGTTGAAGAAGATCCGCCCGAAGTGCTCGCGGTCGGGGAACACTTCGTCCTGGCGCGGCAGGTTGGCGCCGCCGGAGTCCACCAGGTAGATGCACGGCAGGCGGTTCTGCAGGGCGATGGTCTGCGCACGCAGGTGTTTTTTTACCGTCAGTGGGTAATAGGAGCCGCCTTTGACCGTGGCGTCGTTGGCCACGATCATGCATTCAACGCCTTCGACGCGGCCGATGCCGGCGATCACGCCGGCGGCGGGCACGTCTTCGCCGTATACCTCATGGGCGGCCAGTTGGCCGATCTCGAGGAATGGCGAGCCCAGGTCCAGCAGGCGGTTTATCCGTTCACGCGGCAGCAGTTTGCCCCGCGAGGTATGCCGCTCCTGGGCCTTCGGCCCGCCGCCTTGCGCGATGTGGGCGAGCAGGCCGCGCAGGGCCTGGACCTGTTCGAGCATGGCCGCGCTGTTGCCGGCGAACTCCCCCGAACGCGGGTTGATTTGGGTGTGCAAGGTAGCCATGTGCGCCCGTCCCTTGTGCTCAGCGGGTTTCGTTGAACAGTTCGCGGCCGATCAGCATCCGGCGGATTTCGCTGGTGCCGGCGCCGATTTCGTAGAGCTTGGCGTCGCGCAGCAGGCGGCCAGCCGGGAACTCGTTGATGTAGCCATTGCCGCCGAGAATCTGGATCGCTTCCAGGGCCATTTGCGTGGCGCGTTCGGCGGTGTACAGGATCACCCCGGCGGCGTCCTTGCGGGTGGTCTCGCCACGGTCGCAGGCCTGGGCCACGGCATACAGGTAGGCGCGGCTGGCGTTGAGCTGGGTGTACATGTCGGCAATCTTGCCTTGGATCAGCTGGAACTCACCGATGCTCTGGCCGAACTGCTTGCGGTCGTGGATGTACGGCACCACCAGGTCCATGCAGCTTTGCATGATGCCGGTGGGGCCACCGGAGAGCACCACGCGCTCGTAGTCCAGGCCGCTCATCAGCACGCGCACGCCACCGTTCAACTGGCCAAGGATGTTCTCTTCTGGCACTTCGACGTCATCGAAGAACAGCTCGCAGGTGTTGGAACCGCGCATGCCCAGCTTGTCGAACTTGTTGCTGCGGCTGAAGCCGTTCCAGTCGCGCTCGACGATGAACGCAGTGATGCCGTGCGCGCCCTTGTCCAGGTCGGTCTTGGCGTAGATCACATAGGTGTTGGCGTCGGGGCCGTTGGTGATCCAGGTCTTGCTGCCGTTGAGCACGTAGCGGTCGCCGCGCTTTTCGGCGCGCAGTTTCATCGACACCACGTCGGAGCCTGCGTTGGGCTCGCTCATGGCCAGGGCACCGATGTGCTCGCCGCTGATCAGCTTGGGCAGATATTTCAGCTTCTGCTCGTGGCTGCCGTTGCGGTTGATCTGGTTGACGCACAGGTTGGAGTGCGCGCCGTAGGAGAGGGCCACCGACGCCGAGCCGCGGCTGATCTCTTCCATCGACACCACGTGGGCAAGGTAGCCCAGGCCGGCGCCGCCGTACTCTTCTGCGACGGTGATGCCCAGCAGGCCCATGTCGCCGAACTTGCGCCACATGTCGGCGGGGAACAGGTTGTCGTGGTCGATCTGCGCGGCGCGCGGTGCCAGCTCGGCGGCGACGAAGGTGCTTACCTGGTCACGGAGCATGTCGATGGTTTCGCCCAGGGCGAAGTTCAGGGAGGGGTAATACATGTGGGGCACCTTCTTGTTCTTGATAGTAGGAAACACCGTAGCTCATGGACTTTGCACCGCTCCCAAAGGGTTCGGTGCAGCTCCCCAAAGCGCAGCGTCTTTTTCACCTTTACGTTAACGTAAGCCTGCCTTTGCTCACTGTCAATCGACTCGTCACCTTTACGTAAACGTAAATCTGCGCCAGAGTATTGGTCGCTTGCTTCAGCCGTGCCCAGAACAACCACAAGAAGGGACACCCATGAGTCAACCCAGCTACAGCCGAGGTCGTCAGGACCACCCCTTGCTGACCCTGACCATCGGTCAGGCCTTCGATGCCACCGTGGCCCGTTACCCTGACCGCGAAGCGCTGGTGGTGCGCCACCAGGGCGTGCGTTACACCTGGCATCAGTTGGCCGAACAGGTCGACCTGCACGCCCGGGCCCTGATGACGCTAGGCGTGAGCACGGGCGACCGGGTCGGCATCTGGTCGCCCAACTGCGCCCAGTGGTGCATCCTGCAATTGGCCAGTGCCAAGGTCGGCGCGATTCTGGTCAACATCAACCCGGCCTATCGCGTGGCTGAGCTGGAGTATGTGTTGCGCCAGTCCGGCTGCCGCTGGCTGGTGTGCGCCGATGCGTTCAAGACGTCCGATTACCACGCCATGGTTCAGGAACTGGTGCCAGAGTTGGCCACTGTAGCCCTGGGTGACTTGGCCAGTGAACGCCTGCCCGAACTGCGCGGTGTGATCAGCCTGGCTGCCCAGCCGCCGCACGGTTTCCTGCCTTGGCAGGCGTTGGCCGAGCGGGCAGGGCAAACCGCAGTCGAGGCCTGCATGGCCCGCCAGCAGAGCCTGCAGTTCGACCAGCCGGTGAACATCCAGTACACCTCCGGCACCACTGGCGCGCCGAAAGGGGCGACACTCAGCCACTACAACATCCTCAACAACGGTTTCATGGTCGGCGAGAGCCTGGGCCTGACCTGTGCCGACCGCATGGTGATCCCGGTGCCGCTGTACCACTGCTTCGGCATGGTCATGGCCAACCTCGGCTGCATCACTCACGCCAGCACCATGATCTACCCCAATGACGCCTTCGACCCCGAGCTCACGTTGCGTGCGGTGGCCGAGGAGCGTGCCAGCATTCTCTATGGCGTGCCGACCATGTTCATCGCCATGCTCGACCACCCGTCACGCCAGCGCCTGGACCTTTCCACCCTGCGCAGCGGCATCATGGCCGGCGCTACCTGCCCGATCGAGGTGATGCGCCGGGTCATCGACCAGATGCACATGGCCGAAGTACAGATCGCCTACGGCATGACCGAAACCAGCCCGGTGTCGCTGCAGACCGGCCCCGACGACGAGCTGGAACTGCGCGTGACCACGGTCGGGCGCACCCAGCCGCAGCTGGAAACCAAGCTGGTGGACGCCGAGGGCTGTATCGTTGCGCGCGGCGAAATGGGCGAGCTGTGCACCCGGGGTTACAGCGTGATGCTCGGTTACTGGGATAACCCCCAGGCCACGGCGGATGCCATCGACCCGGCCGGCTGGATGCATTCGGGTGACCTGGCGGTGATGGATGAGCACGGCCATGTGCGCATCATCGGGCGCAACAAGGACATGATCATCAGGGGCGGTGAGAACATTTACCCGCGTGAGCTGGAGGAGTTCTTCTACACCCACCCGGCGGTGGCGGATGCGCAGGTGATCGGCATCCCGTGCAGCAAATATGGGGAGGAGGTGGTGGCCTGGATCAAGCTGCACCCGGGGCACAGCGCCACGGTTGACGAGCTGCAGAGCTGGTGCAAGGCGCGCATCGCGCATTACAAGGTGCCGCGGCATTTCCGCTTCGTTGAAGCGTTTCCGATGACGGTGACCGGCAAGGTGCAGAAGTTCAGGATGCGCGAGATCAGTGTGGCCGAGCTAAGCGCTGTGTCTGCCGTCTGAGGGACTGGAGTTGCCGTCCCCCTCAGCGGTAAAGCCGCGAACGGGACGGCAAACTAACGTGACTTTATGGCTTTGCGCAGCTCCGTGGCCAGTTCACTGACGGTGCTGTAATCACGTCGCAAACGCAGTTTGTTGTCATGCTCCAGGCACAGCAAGGCGTACTCGCATTTGTCCTTACAGATATGCGATAGCGGTGTGCCGCCGTTGGGCTCTACAACGCCTGCATCCTGTAAATATCCGATCACACATTGCGTGTAGTAGTCACGTATCCACCACGTCGTCCTGTCCACAATCATCGGCGCTCCCGGTATCCATTAGGAGCCCCCATCATCAGCGCAACCGGGCAGTGCGACTACTGGCAGAAATACCAGTTGCCTCGTCTATCCTTAAGCCTTCACCGGTGGCTCCTGGCTTGGCGGGTCGCCCACCGTCGGCGGCACCGTCGGCTTGATCGGCAGCTCGTCCGGGTCTTGTTCCGGAACGGGCGGCGGCAGACTCGGGTCGTCGATGTTCGGGTCGGGTGTCTCTGGTGGAATGGGAATGTTCATGGCCTGACCTCGCGGGGTAATTGAGAGGGTGGTGCAGGCTTTGATGCATGGCTGCGCCGTTTGCTCAATTTTTTTGAACCCCCTGCGTGGACGATGGCTCTGAACCCTTACCGCCGATGCCAACAGGGAGCCAGGACCGATGTCGCGTAACGAGCCCTTCGAAAGCGTACCGATGGCGAACGATCACCCCGACCAGGCCGTCAGTCTGGCCCAGGCGCTGCTGGCGCCGCGCATCGTGATCGAGGACAGCAGCCCCGTGCTCGATGGCGGCACCTTCGCCGCCAAAGCCATCAGCGGCCAGCCGGTGGCGGTCAGCAGCAAAGTCTACAGCGACGGCCATGACCGCCTGGCGGTGATGCTCAACTGGCGCCAGGCCAACAGCCGGCGTTGGCACTGCGTGCCCATGCAATCGCCCGGCAACGACTTGTGGCTGGCCGACTTCACCCCCACCGAACTGGGCCTGCACCTGTTCAGCATCGAGGCCTGGGTCGACCCGTTCGCCACCTATTGCCACGACCTGGAGAAGAAGTACCACGCCGGTGTCGAGGTCAAGCTCGAGCTCGAAGAGGGCCGCTTGCTGCTCGGCAAAGGCGCATCGCGCAGCGAGGGCCCTTTGCGTGAGCAGATAGAGGGCTTGCAGGCACGGCTGCTGGAGCTGTCCCCGGATGACCAGGTTGCGTTGCTGTTGGGTGACGAAGCCACTCGGCTGATGAGCGAAGCCGAACACCGCAGCTTCCTCACCCGCAGCAGCGAGTTCCCCCTCGATGTCGATCGCCCGGCCGCGCAGTTCGCCAGTTGGTACGAGCTGTTTCCGCGCTCGATCACCGACAGCCCCGAGCGCCACGGCACCTTCAACGACGTGCACGAGCGCCTGCCAATGATCCGCGACATGGGCTTCGACGTGCTGTACTTCCCGCCCATTCATCCCATCGGCAAACAGCATCGCAAGGGCCGCAATAACGCCCTGCAAGCCGAGCCCAATGATCCGGGCAGCCCCTACGCCATCGGCAGCGCCGAAGGCGGGCACGACGCCATTCACCCTGAGCTGGGCAGCCGCGAGGACTTCCGCCGCCTGGTCGCCGCTGCTGCCGAGCACGGCCTGGAAATCGCCCTGGATTTCGCCATCCAGTGCTCCCAGGACCACCCGTGGTTGCAGGAGCACCCCGGCTGGTTCAGCTGGCGCCCCGACGGCACCATCCGCTACGCCGAGAACCCGCCGAAAAAGTACCAGGACATCGTCAACGTCGATTTTTATGCCGCCGACGCCGTGCCGTCGTTGTGGCTGGCCCTGCGCGACGTGGTGGTGGGCTGGGTCGAGGAGGGCGTTAAAACCTTCCGCGTCGACAACCCGCACACCAAGCCGCTGCCGTTCTGGCAATGGCTGATCGGCAATGTGCGCAGCCAGTACCCGGACGTGATCTTTCTCGCCGAGGCCTTCACCAAGCCAGCCATGATGGCGCGTTTGGGCAAGGTGGGTTATGCGCAGAGCTACACCTACTTCACCTGGCGCAACACCAAACAGGAATTGCGCGAGTATTTCGAAGAACTCAACCAGCCGCCATGGAGCCAGTGCTACCGGCCCAACTTCTTCGTCAACACGCCGGACATCAACCCATTTTTCCTGCACACCTCGGGGCGGGCGGGTTTTCTCATCCGCGCCGCGCTGGCAACCATGGGGTCGGGGCTGTGGGGCATGTACTCGGGCTTTGAGCTGTGCGAGGGCACACCGTTGCCGGGCAAGGAGGAATACCTGGACTCGGAGAAGTATGAGATCCGCCCGCGCGACTTCACTCAGCCTGGCAACATCATCGCCGAGATCGCCCAGCTCAACCGCATCCGCCGGCAGAACCGCGCCCTGCAGACGCACCTTGGCGTGGCCTTCTTCAACTGCTGGAACGACAACATTCTGTATTTCGCCAAACGCACGCCCGAGCGCGACAACTACATCCTGGTCGCGATCAGCCTCGACCCGCACAACGCGCAGGAGGCCAGTTTCGAGCTGCCGTTGTGGGAGCTGGGGCTGGATGACGATGCCGATACGATCGGCGAGGACTTGATGAACGGCCACCGCTGGACCTGGCATGGCAAGACCCAATGGATGCGCATCGAGCCGTGGCATCAGCCGTTTGGTATCTGGCGCATCGAAAAGGCCCGTTAGGCCTTGAACCAGGGCCGCTGGGCTGCACAGCAGCCCCCAAACCACGCAGGTGCGGATCCGCAGAATTGAAAGGAGTCACCCATGGCCAAGCGTTCCCGCCCGGCAGCTTTCATCGACGACCCGCTGTGGTACAAGGACGCCGTGATCTACCAGCTGCACATCAAGTCGTTCTTCGATGCCAACAACGATGGCATCGGTGATTTCGCAGGCCTGATCAGCAAGCTCGACTACATCGCCGAACTGGGCGTCAACACCCTCTGGCTGCTGCCGTTCTACCCCTCGCCGCGGCGTGATGATGGTTACGACATCGCCGAGTACAAAGCCGTGCACGCCGACTACGGCAGCATGGCCGACGCCAAGCGCTTCATCGCCGAAGCGCACAAACGCGGCCTGCGGGTGATCACCGAGCTGGTCATCAACCACACCAGCGACCAGCACCCGTGGTTCCAGCGCGCTCGGCTGGCCAAGCGTGGCAGCAAGGCGCGCGACTTCTACGTGTGGTCGGATGACGACCAGAAGTACGACGGCACGCGGATCATCTTCCTCGACACCGAAAAGTCCAACTGGACCTGGGACCCGGTCGCCGGGCAGTACTTCTGGCACCGCTTCTATTCGCACCAGCCGGACCTCAACTTCGACAACCCGCAGGTGCTCAAGGCGGTGATCGGGGTGATGCGCTTCTGGCTCGACCTGGGCGTCGACGGCCTGCGCCTGGATGCGATCCCGTACCTGATCGAACGCGACGGCACCCACAACGAAAACCTCCCCGAGACCCACCGCGTGCTCAAGGCGATCCGCGCCGAGATCGACGCCAACTACCCCGACCGCATGCTGCTGGCCGAGGCCAATCAATGGCCCGAGGACACCCGCCCCTACTTCGGCGAAGGCGACGGCGACGAGTGCCACATGGCCTTCCACTTCCCGTTGATGCCGCGCATGTACATGGCCTTGGCCATGGAGGACCGCTTTCCGATCACCGATATTCTGCGCCAGACCCCGGAAATCCCCGCCAACTGCCAGTGGGCGATCTTCCTGCGCAACCACGATGAGCTGACCCTCGAGATGGTCACCGACCGCGAGCGCGACTACCTGTGGAACTATTACGCCGAAGACCGTCGAGCGCGCATCAACCTCGGCATCCGCCGCCGCCTGGCGCCGCTGCTGCAACGTGACCGTCGGCGCATCGAACTTCTCACGAGCCTGCTACTGTCGATGCCCGGCACCCCCACGCTTTACTACGGCGACGAACTGGGCATGGGCGACAACATCTACCTGGGCGACCGCGATGGGGTGCGCACGCCCATGCAGTGGTCACCAGACCGCAACGGCGGTTTCTCCAAGGCCGACCCGCAGCGCCTGGTGCTGCCGCCGATCATGGACCCGCTATACGGTTACCAGACCGTCAACGTCGAGGCGCAGTCCCACGACCCTCACTCACTGTTGAACTGGAACCGCCGCCTGCTGGCGGTGCGCAACCAGCAGAAGGCCTTTGGCCGCGGCAGCTTGCGCACGCTCACACCGAGCAACCGGCGCATCCTGGCGTACATCCGCGAATACACCGATGCCGAGGGCAACCATGAGGTCATTCTCTGCGTCGCCAACGTCTCCCGTGCGGCGCAGGCGGCGGAACTGGAGTTATCGCAGTACGCCGACAAGGTGCCGGTGGAGATGCTCGGCGGCAGCGCCTTTCCGCCGATCGGCCAGTTGCCGTTCCTGCTGACCTTGCCGCCTTACGCTTTTTACTGGTTCCTGCTGGCATCACACGACCGCATGCCCAGCTGGCACGTCCAACCGACCGAGGGGTTGCCGGAATTGACCACACTGGTGCTGCGCAAACGCATGGAGGAGCTGCTCGAGGCGCCTTCCAGCGACATATTGCAGGGCTCGATCCTGCCGCAATACTTGCCCAAGCGCCGCTGGTTCGCTGGCAAGGAAGGCCCCATCGACCAGGTGCGACTGCGTTACGGCGTGCGCTTCGGCACGGCCACCACGCCGGTGCTGCTCAGCGAAATCGAAGTGCTCGGCGATGGCGTGGCCAACCAGTACCAACTGCCATTCGGGTTTCTGCCTGAAGAGCAGATCAACACTGCATTGCCACAGCAGCTGGCGCTTTCGCGGGTACGCCGTGGCCGGCAGGTGGGCTTGATCACGGATGCCTTCGTGCTCGAACCGTTCATTCGCGCCGTGCTGCGCGCCTGCCAGGAGGGCATGCGCTTGCCTTGTGGAAACGACCTTGGCGAGTTGCGTTTCCAGTGCACCGATCAGCTGGTCGGCCTGGGGCTCGACGGGGACAGCGCCGTGCGCTACCTGAGCGCCGAGCAGTCCAACAGCTCGGTGGTGGTCGGTGATCGCGTGGTGCTCAAGCTGATCCGCCGGGTCAACCCCGGTGTTCACCCGGAGCTGGAAATGAGCGCCTACCTGACGGCTGCCGGTTTCACCAACATTTCGCCGCTGCTGGCCTGGGTCAGCCGCGTGGACGACGCGAATGCGCCGCACCTGCTGATGATTGCCCAGGGATACCTGAGCAACCAGGGCGATGCCTGGGCCTGGAGCCAGAACACCCTGGAGCGGGCTATCCGCGACGAGATGGAGCCGGCCAGCAACGACCCGGAGGCGCACACCGACGCGCTGGCCGAACTCAATGGTTTTGCCGCCTTGCTTGGCCAGCGCCTGGGCGAGATGCACCTGCTGCTGGCCGCACCGAGCGAGGATGCCGCCTTCCAGCCACGCGCCAGTGATGGCCAGGACAGCGACCGCTGGGCCCGCCAGATCGGCGCCGAGCTCAACCATGCCCTCGACCTGCTGGCCCAACACCGCGACAGCCTGGACAGCGACAGCCAGGCCCTGGTCGACGACCTGCAGCAGCAACGTGACGGCCTGGCCCAGCACATCGCCAACCTCGCCCATCAAGCCCAGGGTGGGCTGCTGATGCGCGTGCACGGCGACCTGCACCTGGGCCAGGTGCTGGTGGTGCAGGGTGATGCTTACCTCATCGATTTCGAAGGCGAGCCGTCGCGTCCGCTGGACGAGCGCCGGGCCAAGCACAGCCCGTACAAGGATGTCAGCGGCGTGTTGCGATCCTTCGACTATGCTGCTGCGATGATCCTGCGCAGCGCCTCGGCGGTAGACCTTTCCGAGGCAGCACGGCAGGCTCGTCAGCGGGTCGCCCGGCAGTACCTGCACCAGTCGCGCCATGCCTTCGTCGAAGCCTACGGCTTGGCCACCGCCGCCATGCCCCACGCCTGGCAACAGGCCGAAGGCGAACGCGCCGCACTGGAACTGTTCTGCCTGGAAAAAGCCGCCTACGAGATCACGTATGAAGCCGAGAACCGGCCGAGTTGGCTGGCCGTGCCTTTGCATGGCCTGCATGGATTGATCAGTACCTGGGGAGAGTCTTAGATGAATGCAACTACGCGTGACAACGGTGGCCTTCGGCAGCGGGAGCTCGATGCCCTTGCCCGCGCCGAGCACGCCGATCCTTTCGCCGTACTGGGCCCCCATGGCGATGGCGCGGGTGGATTGTGGGTTCGCGCCTTCCTGCCGGCCGCCCTGAACGCACGGGTGCTGGCCCGCCAAGACGGGCGTGTGCTGGCCGAAATGGCGCAGGGCAGCTTGCCAGGCCTGTTTATCGCGCACCTGGATGATGCACAGCCGTACCTGCTGCAGATCGGCTGGGCCGGTGGCGAGCAGGTGACCGAAGACCCTTACAGCTTTGGTCCGCAATTGGGCGACATGGACCTGCACCTGTTTGCCGAAGGCAACCACCGTGACCTGTCCGGGCGCTTTGGTGCGCAGCCGACCCGGGTCGACGGTGTCGATGGCGTGTGCTTTTCGGTGTGGGCGCCGAATGCGCGGCGGGTGTCGGTGGTGGGCGATTTCAACAACTGGGATGGCCGCCGCCACCCGATGCGCCTGCGTCACAGCGCTGGGGTGTGGGAGTTGTTCGTGCCACGCCTTGGGGTAGGCGAAACCTATAAGTACGAGGTGCTGGGCAAGGACGGCATCCTGCCGCTCAAGGCCGACCCGCTGGCGCGCGCCACCGAGTTGCCGCCCAGCACGGCGTCGAAGGTGGCGGGGGCGTTGTCCCATGAATGGCACGACCACGACTGGATGGAGCACCGCGCCCAGCGGCACGCCTACAGCGCGCCCCTGTCGATCTACGAGCTGCACCCAGGCTCCTGGCAGTGCGAGTTGGACGACCTGGGCGAAGTGTCGCGCTTCTACAACTGGCGCGAACTGGCCGAACGCCTGGTGCCCTACGTGCAGCAGCTCAACTTCACCCACATCGAACTGCTGCCGATCATGGAGCACCCGTTCGGTGGCTCATGGGGCTACCAGCCGCTGTCGATGTTCGCGCCGACTTCGCGCTATGGCACGCCTGAAGATTTCGCGGCATTCATCGACGCCTGCCACCAGGGCGGCATCGGGGTGATCCTCGACTGGGTGCCGGCGCATTTCCCCACCGACGAACATGGCCTGGCGCGCTTCGACGGCACGGCCCTGTACGAGTACGACAACCCGCTGGAAGGCTTCCATCAGGACTGGAACACGCTGATCTACAACCTGGGCCGCAACGAGGTGCGCGGTTTCATGCTGGCCTCGGCGCTGCACTGGCTCAAGCACTTCCACATCGACGGCCTGCGCGTCGATGCGGTGGCCTCGATGCTGTACCGCGACTACTCGCGCAAGGCTGGCGAGTGGGTGCCCAACCGCCACGGCGGTCGCGAGAACCTTGAAGCCATCGACTTCATCCGCCACCTCAACGGTGTGGCCGCCCACGAAGCGCCGGGCGCGCTGATCATCGCCGAGGAGTCCACCGCTTGGCCTGGCGTCAGCCAGCCAACCCAGCAAGGCGGCCTGGGCTTTGCCTACAAGTGGAACATGGGCTGGATGCACGACACCCTGCACTACATCCAGAACGACCCGGTGCACCGTGCCCACCACCACAACGAAATGAGCTTCGGCCTGATCTATGCGTACTCCGAGCATTTCATCCTGCCGATCTCCCATGACGAAGTGGTGCACGGCAAGCATTCGCTGATCGACAAGATGCCCGGTGACCGCTGGCAGAAGTTTGCCAACCTGCGGGCCTACCTGACCTTCATGTGGACGCACCCGGGCAAGAAGCTGCTGTTCATGGGCTGCGAGTTCGGCCAGTGGCGCGAGTGGAACCATGATCACCAGCTGGACTGGTACCTGCTGCAGTACCCCGAACACCAGGGTGTACAGCGTCTGGTGGGCGATCTCAACCGCTTGTACCGTGATTTGCCGGCATTGCACGAGCAGGACTGCCAGCCGCAAGGTTTCCAGTGGCTGATTGGCGATGATGCGCACAACAGCGTGTACGCCTGGTTGCGCTGGAGCAGCAATGGCGAGCCGTTGCTGGTGGTGGCCAACTTCACCCCGGTGCCGCGTGAGGGGTATCGGATTGGCGTGCCGTTTGGTGAGCGCTGGCAGGAGTTGCTCAACAGCGATGCCGAGCTGTATGCGGGGTCGAATGTGGGCAACCTGGGGGCGGTGGAGAGTGATGACATTGGTAGCCATGGGCAGCCGCTGTCTTTGGCCTTGAACCTGCCGCCATTGGGGGTACTGGTGATGAAACCAGCCTGATCGGTTGCCAGTGCCGGCCTCTTCACGGGGCAAGCCCGCAAAGAGGCCGGCACGGGTCACCACCGCATCCGCACACCCAGGCTGCCAATCAACCCATTCAGGTCATTGTCATCCACATCACTGCTGTAATCGGCACTGACAAACAGCGCCAACGAAGGCGTGACCCGCGCCACCAGCCCCAACCCCAGTTCCACGGTGGTCGAGTAGCGCGAACCGGAAATCTTGTCGACCTGGTCCAGCTTCACCTCGTCGGCATTGCTGAAGTCATACCAGACGTTGGTCCGCACATAGGGTTCGATCGGCATGCCCCGCACTTCGTAGTGCCCGGACAACTTGGCACCGACCCGGCCGCTCCAGGTGGGCTGGCTGTCGAACGCCTGCAGGGTCTCCTCCTGCACCTGGCTGCCGGGGAAGAACTGTTGGTTGATCAACTGTGCCTGCGGCTCGATCACCCAGTTGCCACCCAGGCGGATCGGGTAACCACCTTCCACCGAAAAGGTCATTGCGTGGCCACTGTCGTCTAGCCGCTGGCCACTCTCGCCACGGCCCATCACATCGATGCGCGACCCCATGGCCACGGCATCCAGGTGCCAACCCTGCTCATGGGTCATGCTCCAGTACACCCCCAGGCTCTCGCCGCTGAGGTTGACCGCGTTGCGCTGCTTGTCGCCGAGCAGCGGCCGGCTGCCGTTCAAGCTGCTTTGCAGGTTGTTATGGCCAACGAATATCCCCGCGCGGTGCACGTTGCCGGCGCCGGTTTCGCGAACGAACAGGTCTGGGCCGATCATCAGTTGCTGGCTGGGGGCTTCCAACTGGTCAGGCGCCTGCGCCCCAGGCCGCGCTGTGCCCGGGAAGAATTGCGCCCATTGGCTGGCGACCAGGTCGGGAGCCGCCGGGCCATGGCGCTCGGCCATCTTGTCGCTGAAGGCCGTCAGCGTGCCCAGGCTCAGGCCGCTGGCGCTGACCGGGTCGAGTGACAGCTGCAGCATCGCCGGTTGCTGCAGGAACGGGGGCGAGCTAGGGTCGTCCTGCCAGTCGAAGGCGAAGGTTTCCACCGGGGTTGCCAGAAGCATCGACGTGGAAACCGCGTAGAAAATACGGTCGAAACGCAAGGGGTTCGAGGTGGTTTTCATGGCGGATCTCCTTTGTTTTTGTGGGATACAGCCCAAGGACCTGGCCTGACTGTCACGAGCTGTACGGCAAAAACAGAGGGCGACCCAAACCAGCACGCCAGCTTTCGCAGGCACGCACGAAGGCGCGAGCTAGAGGCCCGGCGCGAGTTTTTACGACTAGATAATCTTCAGCTAAGGAGAGGTAAGGGCTTGCGTCAAGAAAGTGTTAAAAAAGCGTACACCCGGTGTGAGTCGGGTTAAGGGTATGATTTATCTGGAGATTCCAGGCGGCATAGCGGTAATTGCTATTTGCGGCCAGCTGGCTATGCCGAATCATTGCTAAAGCGTTGTTTGTGCGACCAGTGGCGGTTCGGCGCAAGGGACGTCGTCGCGAAATTTCCTTCACAAAGGGGAGATGCCCACGACTTATGGGCGCAGTGGAAATAGCAAATGATAGCGCTCCTTACCTAACCGTCAGCGCCGCGGTACCCGCAAGGAGTCAGAACAATGAAACCCATTGTGCATATGCATCAACCGAGGCCATCGGCTGCGGTGAAAAATACCGCAAAGATACCTGCCGTAGGCATTCACTACGATTACCAGGCCATCAGGGAGGCTGCCAACATACTGCGCAATTGCAGGATTGAAACCGAGTGCTTCCTGGCCTGTAAACGCGCGACGGTGGCAATCAGCTTGGCAGGCCATATGACAAAGCGAGCCCTCGTCTCGGCTGCCGGCATGGCAGGCGCAGCGGCAGGCTCGGTGGTGCCGGTGGTGGGTACATTCGCCGGTGGCTACGCGGGTGCGACGGCTGCGGCTGAGTGGTTGCCAGGGTACAACGTTATGCCAGACACCGACCCCGGGAAAAAAATCGAAGCAGTCGCCAAGGAACATTTTTTCCGGAAATACGCCACAGCTACGCATTACATGAGGGAGGTCCGGGACACCCTTGTTCACGAGGCCGGGAACAGGCTCATCAATCGGGGCTTGGAGGCTTCGGGGGAGGCCGCGTCGCCCGTGGGTATTCCAATAATGTGGGCCGCTCGCACGGCCAGAGACCTGGGTAAGGTAGCCAGCACCTCCAAAGCTGAGATTATCCGGGAACTGCAGCTGGGCTTGTGGAATGCCGAACATGTCATCACCACCCTGGACGGTGGAATCCGCGCTGCATTCAGGACACGTGGCAGGCTACGTCAGTATCACGACCTGATGTGCATGCCCAGGGGGCCCCGGGAGACAGGTGTGGAGGTCCTTGATCACCCTACCAACCCTGCGCATTGGATACGTCTGTCTCGCTACGAAAAACATCATGCCAATGCGCTGGCAGAGTTGGCGATATTTCAGCGGTTCATCAGCGATGCTTCCATCCGGCTGCTTGCCGAAGCGAGGCACACACCTGTCCGAACGTCTCCATGCGTCAGCCTGTGACGGCGGGGTCGGGGCAGCGCCTGGGTCAAAGGCACAGCCCGCACCGTCGCTTTTATTCACCCGTTGTTCATTCTTCCTCGCGCTGCAACACCATCAACAGGAACGAGCGCCCTTTGACCTCGAATGTGGTCTCGAACTGCAGATGCTGCCCTTTGCGCAGCTCTGGTCGGTCGGTATCCACCAGGCAGCTCCAGTAATCGCCCTCCGGCACCACGGGCAATAGGAACGGCACCACATCGTGATGCGCATTGACAATCAGCAGCACCGTCGCCTCCGACCCAGGCCGGGCGATCCCACTGACCTGCGCCCGCCCATCGATCAGCATCCCCAAACAGCGCCCGTGCGGGTCTTCCCACTGCTCCACGCTCATCTCGCTGCCATCCGGCGCCAGCCAGGTCACGTCCTTGACCCCGATCGCCTCGTTGTAGTCGCCGACCAGGAAGCGTGAGCGGCGTAGCACGGGGTAGGCCAGGCGCAGGCGGGTCAGGCGTTTGACGAAGGCCAGCAGGTCCTTGCCGTCCTCATCCAGGTCCCAGTTCACCCAGCCGATTTCGCTGTCCTGGCAATAGGCATTGTTGTTGCCGTGCTGGGTACGGCTGAACTCGTCCCCGGCGACGATCATCGGCGTGCCCTGGGCCAGTAGCAGGGTAGCGAAATAGTTGCGCATCTGGCGCATACGCAGGGCGTTGATTTCAGGATCGTCGGTAGGGCCCTCGACGCCGCAATTCCACGACAGGTTGTTGTCGGTGCCGTCCTGGTTGTTCTCGTCGTTGTCTTCGTTGTGCTTGCTGTTGTACGACACCAGGTCGCGCAGGGTAAAGCCGTCGTGCGCGGTAATGAAATTGACCGATGAATGCGGTCGCCGGCCCCTGTTGTTGAACATGTCGCCTGAGGCAGTCATGCGCGAGGCGAAGTCCGCCAGCTGGCCTTCGTCGCCTTTCCAGAAGGCGCGGGCCGTGTCGCGGAAGCGGTCGTTCCATTCAGCCCAGCCGGGTGCGAAATTGCCCACCTGGTAGCCGCCGGGGCCACAGTCCCAGGGTTCTGCGATCAGTTTGACCTGGCTGAGCATCGGGTCCTGGCGGCAGGCGACGAGGAAGCCATGGCGTTCGCTGTAGCCGTCGTGGTAACGGCCAAGGATGGTCGCGAGGTCGAAGCGGAAGCCGTCCACGTGCATCTCGCCGGCCCAGTAGCGCAGCGAGTCGGTGACCAGCTGCAGCACGCACGGGTGGCTGAGGTCGAGGGTGTTGCCGGTGCCGGAATCGTTGATGTAGTAACGCTTGTCATCGGGCATCAGCCGGTAGTACGAGGCGTTGTCGATGCCGCGCATGGACAGCGTCGGGCCACGCTCGTTGCCTTCGGCGGTATGGTTGTAGACCACATCGAGGATCACCTCAAGGCCTGCATCGTGCAGGTGCGCGACCATCTCCTTGAACTCGGCGATCTTGCCGCTGGCCAGGTAGCGCGGGTGCGGCGCGAAGAAGGCGATGCTGTTGTAGCCCCAGTAGTTGTTCAGGCCTTTGTCCAGCAGGTGCTGGTCGTTGACGAAGGCATGAATCGGTAGCAGCTCGATGCTCGACACGCCAAGGTCCTTGATGTGCTTGAGCAGCTCGTCGTTGGCCAGGCCGGCAAAGGTGCCGCGCAGTTCTTCCGGCACAGCCGGGTGGCGCATGCTGATCCCGCGGGCATGCGCCTCGTAGATGATCGTGCGCTCCCACGGGATCTGCACGCGCTGGTCGCGGCCCCAGGTGAATGCCGGGTCGATGACCTTGCACTTGGGCACGAAGGGCGCGCTGTCGCGCTCGTCGAACGACAGGTCGCCGTCGGGGTGGCCGATGGTGTAGCCGAACAGCGCCTCGGACCACTTCAGGCTGCCGACCAGTTGCTTGGCGTAGGGGTCGATCAGCAGTTTGTTGGGGTTGAAGCGGTGGCCGTTCTCCGGCTCGTAGGGGCCGTAGACGCGGTAGCCATAGACAAGGCCCGGATGGGCGTCGGGCAGGTAGCCGTGGTAGATCTCGTCGGTGTATTCGGGCAGTTCGATGCGCTCGATTTCCTGCTCGCCGGTGGAGTCGAACAGGCACAGTTCGACCTTGGTCGCGTTGGCCGAGAACAGGGCGAAATTGACCCCCAGGCCATCCCAGGTGGCGCCGAGCGGGAACGGCATGCCCTCGCGCAGGCGGGATGGGGCGATGGAGCGGGTTTTCTTGGGGGTGCGGGGGCTCATGGCAGTCCTCGGATGGCCGTGGGGAAGGGGATCAGCGGTATCTCAGGGGGGCCTCTTCGTGGGGCAAGCCCGCTCCCGCACACACCCCACCACGCCTGAGGGCAGGGCGGTGTTGTGGGCGCGGGCTTGCCCGCGAAGAGGCCCTTGCTGGCTCAGCCCGCAGTCGGTTTTTTCACCGCCCGAGGCTTCTTGGCTGCTGCTGGTTTTACCCCGGGCAGTGCTGCCGCCTTGGGTTCTGCAGGCGCCTTGGGCTTGGCCGCTGCTTTCTTGCGCGGCGCTGCCTTGGGGGCTAGCGCTTCGGCCTCGGCCAGCTTGCGGGCCATGTCCCAGTGGCGCTCTTCCTCGCCAGCAGGCTTACCTTCAGACTCCCAGATCTGGTAGGCAAATTCGCGGATACGTTTTTCATCGACACTCATCATGATGCTCCTGATGCTCAAGATTGTTGTATCAACACATTGACCGGAAATTCCGACAGCACGGCGCTTAACATCAGCTCCTTTGAAGGGCTGACCACCGCGTTGGAGAAAAGTCCCGTCGAGTTGGCAGGCGACAAGGCAAACGGCAGAATTACCCGGGTGTCGTCCCAGTTCTGTGCCGGGATCAACGGTGTAGCAGCGCCGCCCAGCAGGTCACTGGCCAGGCGTGGGGCGACGACGATGGCGCGGTGTTCTTCACCCAGCCGGGCGAATGCCAACACCTTGTCGGCATGCCGGCCCTGCACGGTCAGTGGCAGGTAGGCACCGCGCCGGAACAGCTCGGCGTGGGCCTGGCGACAATCCAGCACACGGGCCAGCAAGGCCTGCTTGATGCGGCCGTCACGCCAGTGCGCGAGCAGCTCTGCGGCGGGGGTTGCGTCGTCCAGCGTGCGCCGCCTGCAAGCGTAGTCCACGGCGCGGCGGTTGTCCGGGTCGACCAGGCTGAAATCCCAGTATTCGTTGCCCTGATACAGGTCCGGAACGCCCGGCACAGTGGTGCGCAGCAGCGCCTGCACGAGGCCATTGAGGGCGCCGGGGCAAGCGATCAGTTGCGCAGCATCGGCCAGCGACTGGCGCAGTTGCTGGTTCTCGCGGCCCAGCAGCAGGCCGTCGACATAGGCGGCGCACGCGGCCTCGTAGGCCTCGTTCGGTGCGCTCCAGCTGCTGCGCAGCTTGGCCTCGCGCAGGGCCTTTTGCTGCCATTGGCGAACGCGTTCGGCGTACGGCTTCAAGGCGTTGTCGTCGTGCAGGTCAAGCGCCAGCGGCCAACTGCCCAGCAGCGTCTGCAACAGCAGCAACTCGTCGCCCGGGCTTGGTGCCGGGCCGTCGTCCAGTTGCTCGCGCAAGGGCGCGGCCAGCTCGCGCCAGTGCTCCACGCGGCTGGCGAACCAGGGCCCACGTTCACTCAATACCGCCAGCCGTGCACGGGTGTCTTCGCCGCGCTTGTGGTCGTGGGTGGCGGTGGCCAGCAAGTTGTCGGGGAAGTCGCGCAGGCGGCGCTGGGCTTCGTTGTGGAAGTACTCGGGGGTAGCACTGAAGCGCTCGGCCTCGAAACCGACATCATTGCGTGACAGCAGCCGCGCCGAGCGGTAGAAGGCGGTGTCTTCCACGGCCTTGGCGGCGCTGGGGGCGGTGAGCTGCTGGAAGCGTACACAGGCATGGCGCAAGTGCTTGCGTGGGCGGCCTGGCGGCAGCTTGCGCCAAGGCTCGCCGCCGAGCCATTGTTCGAGCTGGTCCAGCAGCGGCCAGTCGGCTTCGCCGAGGTCCCGGCGGGCGTTGGTCAGGGCTTCCTGGAAGAACTTCTCATCCTCCGCCGGGCGCCCGCAGGCGTTGAAGTACGTGCGGTACACCGGATAATGCGTGACCAGTGCCTGCAACGCCCGGCGGATCGCGCCAAGGGTCAGGTCGCGGGTCATCAGGTCGTCGCGGGCGACCTGCAGCAGCGCCTGGGCCACCGACTCGCAATCGCCGGCCAGGCTTGCATTGAGCACCAGGTGGCGGGCTTGGCGTACCTCCTCGGCGAAGTCTGGGCGTTCGCTGACAGTGGCCCACAGCTCGGTCAGCGGCGCTTCGCCGGCCGGGTCATGCTGCAGCAAGGAGACTTGGTTCATGAACTCGTAGCCGGTGGTGCCGTCGGTGAGCCAGTCGCGGTGCAGGTGCTCGTCGACGCCAAGGATCTTCTCGACGTAGATCGGGAAGTGCTCCAGCGCCGCATTCACCGGGCGCTTTGCGAGCAGCCCCTCGACCCTGCGGCGCAGCTTGCGGCAATAACCGCGCGGGTCGGCCAGGCCGTCGATATGGTCGATGCGCAGGCCATCCACCAGGCCGCGTTCGATCAGCTCGAACAGCTTGGCGTGGGTCGCCTCGAATACCACCGAGCGCTCTACGCGCAGGCCGCCCAGCTCGTTGATGTCGAAGAACCGCCGCCAGTTGATGTCGTCGGCGGCGGTGCGCCAGCTGGCCAGACGGTACGTCTGGCGTTCGAGCAGCAGGTGCAGGCGGTTCAGGCCGTTTTCGCTGCGGCTGTCGAAGGCCACCAATGCGGATTCAAGGTCAGCGCCATCGCGCACCAGCCGTGCCAGTTCACGCTGCAGATCTACGGCGGTGGCCAGTGGCTCGGCCGCATCGCCCAGCGCCGTGAAATGCTCTGCCAGGTACTTCAGCGCAGGCTCCGGGCTCAGGGACAGGATCCAGCCGTAGTCGATCGGGCAGATCGGGAAGCGGTGGTCGTAATGAGCGACCTGCAACACACCGTGCTGATGATCGAACTGCAGCGGGATCTCGCCGTTTTTCAATGCAACGCCATAGTCGCTGCCGAGAAAGGGCAGCAACAACTGGCCAGCCAGCAGCGGGTCGCTGGAGTGCCACTGGATATCGAAGAATTCGGCGTAGGGGCTGCGCCGCCCCCATGCCAGCAGGCTTTGCCACCACGGGTTGTCGGCGCCGCCGACGGCCATGTGGTTGGACACGGTGTCGAGGATCAGCCCCATGCCGTGCTGGCGCAACGCGGCCACCAGCCGCACCAGGGCTGCCTCGCCGCCCAGTTCCGGGTTGACCTGGGTCGGGTCGACCACGTCATAACCGTGGCGCGAGCCAGCACGTGCCTTGAGGATCGGCGAGGCATACAGGTGGCTGATGCCCAGCTGGGCAAAGTAGGGCACCAGTGGCAGGGCATGGTCGAGGGTGAAGTCGCTGTGAAATTGCAGGCGCTGGGTGGCGGTCAACGGTTTCATCGGTCACGCTCCCAGGCTTGTTCGCGGGCCTGTGCCAGCAGCTCCAGGCGGCGTGCGGCGTCTTCGTCATCGAGCAGGTGGCGCACCGGGGCGGCGAAACGCCGACGCCAGTTGGGGTGGCCCTCGGTGGTACCGGGGAGGTTGGGTTGTTCGTCGCTGCCGAGCAGGTCTTCCAGCGGGATCAGCACCAGTGGTGCGCGGGTGTGGCCGACGTAGCGGATGGCGGCATCGATCACGTGGTCGTTGTCCTTCTGTGGGCCGTAGTTGGCTTCTAGTGTGCGGCGCAGGCCGTCACTTTCCTTCTGCCGCTCTTGGCGCCAGTGCTGTTCGGTGTCGGCGTCGATCAGTTGCAGGCGTTGGCTCCAGTCGATGTCGCGGCTTTGCAGCCAGCCGGCCAGCGGTGCCAGGTCGTGGGTGCCGGTGGTGGCCAGGGCGTTGTCCGGCCAGTCGAGGATCGGTTTGAAATGGCCAGGCCGACTTTGCTCGAAGGGCAGCACGCGCATGCCCAGCACGGCCTTGTCGGCCAGCTGCTCGCGCAGGCCTTCGGGCACGGTGCCGAGGTCTTCGCCAAGGATGATTGCCTCGTGCCGCACCGACTCCAGGGCCAGCAGGCGCAGCAGGTCTTCCAGCGGATAGTGCAGGTACGCGCCTTCGTTGGGCTTGCAGCCGCGGGGGATCAACCAGAGACGGCGCAGCCCCATGACGTGATCGATACGCAGGCCGCCGGCATGCGCCAGGTTGGCCCGCAGCATCTCGATGAAGGCGCGGTAACCGTTGCGCTTGAGGCCTTCGGGGGAGAAGGCGCAGATGCCCCAGTCCTGCCCGGCACGGTTGAGGATATCGGGCGGTGCGCCGACCCTGAGGTTGGCCAGCAGCTCGTCCTGGCGGCTCCAGGCCTGGCTGCCGGCCCCGTCGGCGCCCACCGCCAGGTCGGCGATCAGGCCGACTGCCATGCCATTACCGCGCGCGGCGTCCTGGGCACGTTGCAGGCTGCGTTCGGTCAGCCACTGGCAGAACGCGTGAAACTCGACCTTGGCCGGATACGCATTGGCAAACGCCTCGACTTCCGGGTGGTAGGGGTCGTGCCAGGCGCTGGGCCAGTTGCGCCAGTCGGCACCCAGGCCGTGGTCCACGGCTTGCGCTTGCAGCACTTCGAAGCGGCAATGGTGTTCCAGGGCCTGGCCACCGGCTTCGCGGAAACTGTCGAAATCGTTGCGCAGGGGGTGATCGCCCAGGCTGAAATCCTGGTACAGGGCTTCGAGTAGGCGCAGGCGCGCGTCAGCGGCTCGCGGCCAGTCGACCAGTGAGCGCTGTTCCAGGTCTTCGAGCGTCTGCTCCAATCCGCAACCCTCGATGGCCATGCGTACGGCGCGTTCTCCCAGCAGGGCGGCTGGGCTGGCATACAGCGTGTTGAGCAGCAGGCGGCTGGACGGCGAGTAGGGGCTGTAATGCTGCTGGTCGATGGCCGACAGGGCATGGATCGGGCTGATCGCCAAGGCGTCGGCGCCGCGTTCGGCGGCGGTGCGCGCCAATTGCTCAAGGGCCAGGCAGTCGCCAAAGCCGCCATCACCTGGGCGGCGCAGGCTGTAAAGCTGCACCGCCAGCCCCCAGCAGCGCGGTGTCGGCTGCCCGACGGCGTCTTCGAGGCTATGGCAGCGCGCAGGGGCTACGGCGAGGGTAAACGTGCGGCCGTCGATGCCCACTTGGTGGTATCCGATCGGCAGCTCGCCAGGCAAATGTGCCTGTGCGTCGAGGGTCAGTCGGCATTTGCTGCCATCTTCGAGGGTGCAGTGGGCGGCGCTGCCAGCGCTGAAATAGCGCCTCAGGGCCAAGGGCTGGCCGAGGTCGGCGGTCAGCAGCGGTGGCAGGTGCTCGCTGTCCTCGGCGGTTTCCACACTCCGCAGGCTGCTGTTGACGGCACTGTCATCACTGGCCGGGTGGCCAAGGCCTTCGAGGACTTTGCGCAGGACTTCATCGGTCACCTGCTGTGGACGGTTGTTGGCGTCGATCCAGTCGCGGGCCAGCCCGACACGGGCGGCCAGACGGTGCAGTGCGGTTTCGCTCATGGGCGCTCCTGGCCAGGTACAAGCAAGCTGACCACGCAGCTGTAAGCAGACAGCGCGGTGTCGGGGTGCGTGGTGTCGCTGCTGTCGAATAGCCGTCGTTCGGCAGCGGGCAGTTCGACCGGCTGCGGCGTGGCAGCCAGGTTCAGGTCGATGCGCAAGGTGTTGCCGTCGCCCAGTCGCCAACGTGCCGTCAGTGCTTTGTCGCCCAGCACGTCGGCGCCTAGTGCGCGGCTGCCGGGCAGGTGCGGGATGACGTGGCGTCGGCGCAGTTCGAGCAGCTGCTGATAAAGGCCGTGCCAGCCGGCGATGACCTCCTGGCGATGCGGTCGCGAGGCCTGGAAGGTCTGTTCGGCGTTGGGGTCGGGGATGCGTTCGCGCTGCTCGGGGTCGGCAAAGGCGGTGAAGTGCGCAAACTCGCCGCGCCGGCCTTCGCGCACGGCGTCGGCCAGTTCGTCATGGAAATCGGTGAAAAACAGGAATGGCCGGCAACTGCCGTCATCGTCGCCCATGAACAGCAGCGGGATCATCGGCGACAGCAGCAGCAAACCGGTGGCAGCGCGCAGGGCCGGGGGCGGGCACAGGCGCGTCAGGCGTTCACCCAGGGCGCGGTTGCCAATCTGGTCGTGGTTCTGCAAGAACAATACAAATGAGCTGGGCGCCAGGTGCCCGCTGGGTTCGCCACGCGGCGTGCCGTGGCGGTTGGCCTGGCCCTGGAAGACGAAACCTTCGGACAGGCAGCGGGCCAGCTTGTCGATCGGCTGCTCCTGGTAGTCGGCATAGTAGCCTTCGGTTTCGCCGGTGAGCAGCACGTGCAGGGCGTTATGGCCATCGTCGTTCCACTGGGCGTCGAAGCCCTGGTCGAGCAACGAGGCCTGGTTGTGTTCGTTCTCCAGCACCAGCCACACCTGCCGGCCAGGTTCCACGGCGGCGCGCACCCGTTGAGCCAGCTCGACCAGAAAATCGGGCTGGTCAATGGCGTGCACGGCATCCAGGCGCAAACCATCGCAGCGGTATTCGCACAGCCACATCAACGCGTTCTGGATAAAGAACTCACGCACCTCGGCGCGGCGAAAATCGATGGCTGCGCCCCAGGGCGTCTGCCGGTCCTCGCGAAAGAACGGGCTGGCGTACTGGTGCAGGTAGTTGCCGTCCGGGCCGAAGTGGTTGTAGACCACGTCCACCAGCACCATCAGGCCGTGGCTGTGGGCCTTGTCGACCAGTGCGCACAGTTGCTCCGGGCTGCCATAGCTGTGCTGCGGAGCATAGGGCAGCACGCCGTCATAGCCCCAGTTGCGTTCGCCGGGGAACTGCCCAAGCGGCATCAGCTCGATGGCGCTGATACCCAGTTCGGCCAGGCGCGGCAGGTGCTGGGCGACGCCCGGGTAACCTTCGAGAACACCGACATGCAGTTCCTGAATGACCGCTTCGTGCCAGGGGCGGCCTTGCCATGCGTGTTGCCAGGCATAGGCCTGGGTGTCCACCACCTGGCTTGGCCCCTGCACGCCCTCGGGTTGGTAGCGCGAGGCCGGGTCGGCCACTTGCAGTTCACCGTCGATGCGGTAGTGATACCGGTCGCCGGCCTGGCACGCGGCAACTGCCGTGTACCAGCCGTTGTCTGCAGGCAGCAGCTCGATCGGCGGTTGCTGCTCCAGTTCCAAGCTCACGCTGCGCGCATCCGGCGCCCACAGGGCGAAGCGCGCCGACGTGGCGTCCAGCAGGTGTGCGCCATGCCTGTGCATCTTACACCCCGCTCAGTAGTGGCTCAGTTGTGCCTGTTTGACCAGATCCTCGTAGAGGCGGGCGTAGGGTTCGACCGCCTGGCACCAGTTGAATGGCTGGGTCATCGACAGGCAACGCATGGCGTTGAGCAGGTGCTTCTTGCCGTAGACATAGAAGGCACGGCTGAGCGCCTCGCGGTAGCTGTCCACCGTGGACTCGTCGAACAAAAAGCCGGTCACGCCATTTTCGATGGTGTCGGCCAGCCCGCCGGTGTTGCGCGCCACAGGCAGTGAACCGAAGCGCTGCGCGTACATCTGGCTCAAGCCGCACGGCTCGTAGCGTGACGGCATCAGCAAGAAATCGCTGCCGGCGAACATGCGCCGCGCGTCGGTTTCGTTGAAGCCGATACGTACGCCAATGCGGCCCGGGTGACGGACGGCCAGTGCACTCATGGCCTGTTCTTCTTCCGGCTCGCCGCGGCCGATGATCGCGATCTGGCCGCCCTGTTCAACGATGTAATCGGCGACACCCAGGGTCAGGTCGAGGCCCTTCTGGAACACCAGGCGCGAGACCACCGCAAACAGAGGGCCCTCGGACGGTTCGAGTTCGAACAGGCGGCGCACTGCTTCGGCATTGCGCGCCTTGCCGTCCCAGTCATTGATGCTGAAGTTGTGTTGCAGGTGATGGTCGGTAGCCGAGTCCCAGCTTTCGTCGATGCCGTTGGGGATGCCACCCAACAGGCCTTGCTGGGCCTTGCTGGCGAGGAAACCATGCAGGCCGCAGCCGAATTCCGGCGTGGTGATTTCGCGGGCGTAGGTGGCGCTGACCGTGGTTATGTGGCTGGAGTAAGCCAGGCCTGCCTTGAGGAACGACAGTTTGCCGTAGAACTCCATGCCTTCCTGCTGCATGGCGTGGTCGGGGATTGCCAGTTCCGGGCTGCAGGCGCGGCTGTACACACCCTGGTAGGCCAGGTTGTGAATGGTGAAGAGGGTCGGTGTGTTCAACCCGCGCCAATGCATGTAGGCCGGGGCCAAGCCAGCAGGCCAGTCATGCGCGTGCACCACTTCGGGTTTCCAGTGGATCTTGCCTTCGCCGGCGGCAATCTCGGCAGCCGCCAGGCCCAGGCGGGCGAAACGGATGTGGTTGTCGGGCCAGTCACGACCGTTGTTGGCACCATAGGGAGTGCCGTCGCGCTGGTAAAGTTCGGGGCAGATCAGCACATAAATGACCAGGCCATCAGCCATGTCCATGCGGCCAATCTTGCACGGTGGCAGGGCAGCGTGGCCACCGAGTTCGCCGACGATATGGATGGGGTTGTCGCTTTCCATCACCTGGCGGTAGCCAGGGATCAGCACGCGCACATCGTGCAGGTGCGCCAGCGCCCGTGGCAGGGCCGCGGATACGTCGCCCAGGCCGCCAGTCTTGACCAGGTCGGCGATTTCCGAGGTCACGAAGAGGATCTTGCGTTTGTTCGGGTTGTGCTGGCGCTGGGCGCCGGGTGCCTTGCCTGTCGTGGCGAAGTCCGGGGTGAGCGGTTCGCGGTTTTCCGGGTTGAATGAATCTACGTGAGGTTCGACAGCGGCACTGATCATACTTCTCTCCGTCCCTATGTTGTGTCCGGGTGCTGGCACCCGTTGCGCTATATCGTTCTGGTTTTCTCTAATTGCGTCACTCGTAGTGCGGTCCTTGCCCCAGGTTCGTGCGCACGGGCACAGCGCGATCGGTATTCCGGCCGAAGGCGATTGAACGGGAAGGGGTGGTGAGCCGTGGCGCGGGACGTCCCGTTGCGTTTGACCCACTTAGTTGCTGACCCGCCGCCGTTTCCAAAAGTTCGACTTTTTTACGTCGCTCTTCCTCTGAGCAAATGGCGGGCCGAAAGCTGAGTGTAGGAGAGCCGGAGATAAAAAGGTGACCCACTGGTCACTTTCGTTATGAGGCGAGATAGACGCAAACGTTGGCGTGTGTGACTGGATGTGAACGGGGTGTTCAAGCGTGGGGCGCGGAGGGTTTGGGGTGTGCAGTTTTGTGGCGGGGGAGAGGGGTACGCCCTATTGTGGTGCATGGCCGATTAGCTGGGGTGGGAGCATGTTGCCCCCACCGCGGGAGAAAACCTTCAGAGGCTAACTGACTTGTCGCCGGAGCGGGCTTGCTCCAGCAGCATGTGCAACTGAGCGACCTGTTGCCGCAGTTGTTCACGTTCGTCTTTCAATTTGCGCAGTTCATCACGGCGCACGGAGACATAGAGGGTCTGGGTGGGAGTAGCAGGCATCAGGGTACCCATGTATACACCTCGCGGTTTTGGCTGGTGACAGTTAAAGCGTAGTCGCTTCACGCGGCGCGCATTCTGAATTCTTTCGCAGCTGATGGGAACTTTTTTGTTTAACGTTGTCTCGCCGTTCGTCGCTGAACCCTCGGGCGGTGTGCTGGACTAATCTGAATTGCTGGACTGTGTTGTTATTCATTCTTTCAAAGGGAGCATCGGCTCATGCAACTGGGAATCGTCGGGCTGGGCCGCATGGGCGGCAATATTGCAAGGCGCCTGATGCGCGCTGGTCACCGCACGGTGGTCAATGACCGCAACCGTGAAGCCATCACCGCACTGGAAGGCGAGGGCGCCCAAGGGGCCCACGACCTGGGTGCGCTGGTGCAAAAACTCAAAGCGCCGCGCGCAGTGTGGGTGATGCTGCCGGCGGGTGAACCGACCGAGCAGACCATCGCGCAATTGGCCGAACTGCTGGAGCCGGGCGATGCGATCATCGACGGCGGCAACACCTTCTATAAGGACGACATGCGCCGCGCCGCTGAACTGGCCAAGCGTGGGCTGCACTACCTGGACGTCGGCACCTCCGGCGGTGTGTGGGGCCTGGACCGTGGCTACTGCATGATGATCGGCGGTGAAAAGGATGTCTTCGAACGCCTGGAGCCGCTGTTCAAGGCACTGGCGCCGGGTGTCGGTGACATCCCGCGCACCCTGGGCCGCGAAGGTGAACATGACCGTGCCGAGCACGGCTACATCCACGCCGGCCCGCCCGGTGCCGGCCACTACGTGAAGATGGTGCACAACGGTATCGAATACGGCCTGATGCAGGCCTATGCCGAGGGCTTCGACCTGCTGCGCAGCAAGGGCGGCGATGAATTGCCGGAGGCGCAGCGCTTCGACCTGAACGTTGCCGAGATCGCCGAAGTCTGGCGCCGCGGCAGTGTGGTCACGTCCTGGCTGCTCGACCTCACCGCCGATGCCCTGGTGGCCGACCCGCAGCTGGCGCAATTCAGCGGCTCGGTGTCCGACAGTGGCGAGGGCCGCTGGACCATCGACGCCGCTGTCGAACAGGCCGTGCCGGTACCGGTGCTGTCCAGCGCGTTGTTCGCCCGCTTCCGCTCGCGCCAGCAGCAAGGCACCTACGGTGACAAGATCCTCTCGGCCATGCGCCTGGGCTTCGGTGGCCACGTCGAGAAAAAAGGCCAATGAGCAAACAGACCATACCTGCTGCTCCGCCCTGCACATTGTTCCTGTTCGGTGCCAACGGTGACCTGGTCAAGCGCTTGCTAATGCCGGCGCTTTACAACCTCAGCCGTGACGGCTTGCTTGACCGCAACCTGCGCATCGTTGGCGTCGACCATAACGCCGCCACCGCCGAGGCGTTCGCGGAGCGCCTGCACGACTTCATGCGTGAGCGTGACAAGGGCGGTGAGGGCGCAGCCACGTGCCTGGACGAGAAACGCTGGGCGCGCCTGGCCAAGCGCCTGGACTACCAGACGGGTGACTTCCTCGACCCGGCCACCTATGCGGCGCTGGCCAAACGCATCGACAAGACCAGCCATGGCAATGCCATTTTCTACCTGGCCACCTCGCCGCGCTTCTTCCCCGAAGTGGCCCAGCGCCTGGGCGAGGCGGGCTTGCTCGACGAGTCTGCCGGCGGCTTTCGCCGGGTCGTGGTGGAGAAGCCCTTCGGCACCGACCTGGCCAGCGCCGAGGCCCTCAACGCCTGCCTGCTGAAGGTGATGAGCGAGCGGCAGATCTACCGCATCGACCATTACCTGGGCAAGGAGACGGTACAGAACATCCTGGTCAGCCGTTTTTCCAACGGCCTGTTCGAATCGTTCTGGAACAACCACTACATCGATCACGTGCAGATCACCGCCGCCGAGACCGTGGGCGTCGAGACCCGCGGTGGCTTCTACGACAACACCGGTGCCCTGCGCGACATGGTGCCCAACCACTTGTTCCAGCTGCTGGCAATGGTTGCCATGGAACCACCCGCAGCCTTTGGCGCTGATGCTGTGCGTGGCGAAAAGGCCAAGGTAATCGGGGCGATCCGCCCGTGGTCGGCGAAGATGGCGTTGAAAAATTCGGTGCGTGGCCAGTACACCGCGGGCAAGCAGGGCCGTAAGACCTTGCCCGGCTACCGCCAGGAGGATCGGGTGGCGGCCGACAGCCAGACCGAAACCTACGTTGCCCTCAAGGTGATGATCGACAACTGGCGTTGGGCCGGCGTGCCGTTCTACCTGCGCACCGGCAAGCGCATGAGCGTGCGCGACACTGAAATCGCCATCTGCTTCAAGCCGGCGCCGTATGCGCAGTTTCGCGAGTCCGAGCTGGAGCGGCCAAAGCCCAACTACCTGAAAATCCAGATCCAGCCCAACGAAGGCATGTGGTTCGACCTGCAGGCCAAGCGGCCGGGGCCGGAGCTGGTGATGGAAAACGTCGAGCTCGGCTTCGCCTACAGGGACTTCTTCAAGATGACCCCGGCGACCGGCTACGAGACGTTGATCTATGACTGCCTGACCGGCGACCAGACGTTGTTCCAGCGCGCCGACAACATCGAGAACGGCTGGCGTGCGGTGCAGCCGTTTCTGGATGCCTGGGCGCAGGACGGCGAGGTGCACGAGTACCCAGCCGGTGAAGATGGGCCCGAGGCAGGCAATGAATTGCTGACCCGCGACAAGCGTGAGTGGCACCGGTTGGGGTGAGTCTGCCTGCCTCTTCGCGGGGCAAGCCCGCTCCCACAGGTATCGCACCAAACCTTGTGAATCTAAGGAACTTGTGGGAGCGGGCTTGTCCCGCGAAGAGGCCAGTACCGACAGCGACACAGAGGAGATCCAATGCCCGCCCACATCGAAGACTACGCCCTGCTCGGCAACTGCCGCAGCGCCGCCCTGGTCAGCCGTGACGGCTCCATCGACTGGCTGTGCCTGCCCCGCTTCGACGCGCCTGCGGTGTTCGCCGCACTGCTCGGCAACGAAGAAAACGGCCGCTGGCGCCTGGCCCCCAGCGACCCTGTCGAGCATGTCAGCCGCGCCTACCTGGAAGACACCCTGGTCCTGGAAACCACCTGGGTCACCGCCAGCGGCCGCGCCCGGGTGCTCGACTTCATGCCGCTGAATGACGTCAATTCGGTGGTGCGTATCGTCGAGGGTGTTTCGGGCGAAACCAACTTCGAGATGGACCTGGTGATGCGCTTCGACTATGGCCGCAGCGTACCCTGGGTAGAAAAGCTCGACCCCTTGACCCTCAGTGCCGTCGCAGGCCCGGACCGGCTGATCCTGTGCAGCACGGTGCCCTCGCATGCCCGCGACCACCACACCGTCGCGCGCATTCGGGTGCGTGCCGGTGAACGCCAGGTGTTCAGCTTGCGCCACCAGCCCTCGCACCTGCCGGTGCAGCCCGATTGCGGCATAGAACAAGCGCTGGAACAGACCACCGGCCAGTGGCAGGCGTTTGCTGCCCGCTGCCCTGACGTTGGCCCGCACAGCGCCAAGGTGCGCCGCTCGTTGCTCACCCTCAAGGCCATGACCTATGCGCCCACCGGCGGCATCGTCGCCGCCGTCACCACCTCGCTGCCCGAGAGCATCGGGCACGAGCGCAACTGGGACTACCGCTTCTGCTGGTTGCGCGACGCGACCATGACCCTGCTGGCATTCATGAACCTCGGCTACTTCGACGAAGCCCAGGCCTGGCGCGAATGGCTGCTGCGCTCGGTAGCCGGCAACCCTGAGCAGATGCAGATCATGTATGGCCTGGCCGGCGAGCGCGACCTGCAGGAATACACCTTGCCGTGGCTGGCCGGCTATGAGCACTCCCAGCCGGTGCGCGTGGGCAATGCCGCCGCGCAGCAGATGCAGCTGGATATCTACGGTGAGTTGGCCGACGCCATGACCCAGGCGATCAAGGGAGGGCTGCCGCGGCACCCGCGCAGCGCGGCGATTTCGCGCCTTATCCTGCCGTACGTCGAACGCATCTGGCGCGAGCCGGACGAAGGCATCTGGGAGGTGCGCGGCGGCCGACAGCATTTCGTGCATTCCAAGGTGATGGCCTGGGTCGCCTTCGACCGCGCGGCGGGGCTGGCCGACACCACCGAAGAGGGGCGTGAGCGCGGCCAGCACTACCGGCAGGTGGCCGACGAAATCCGCCAAGAGGTGTGCGAGCACGGGCTGGATGCCCACGGCCAGCATTTCGTTCAGGCTTACGGCTCTACCGAGATGGACGCCAGCCTGCTGCAAATCGCCCTGACCGGCTTCTTGCCAGTGGAGGATGGGCGGTTTTTACGCACCCTGGAGCAGATCGAGCAGCGCCTGCTGAAAAACGGTTTGCTGATGCGCTATGACAGCGACAGCTGCAGTGACGGGCTGACGCCCGGGGAGGGCACGTTCCTGGTCTGCTCGTTCTGGCTGGCGGATGTCTACGTGCTGTTGGGGCGCCAGGATGAAGCGCAAGCGTTGTACGAACATCTGACCGGGCTGTGCAACGACGTCGGCCTGCTGGCCGAGCAGTACGACCCGGCCGGCCAACGTATGCTCGGCAATTTCCCCCAGGCGTTCAGCCATATCGGCATCATCAACACGGCGTTGAACCTGCACCGGGCGCAATGCCCGGTACGCGATCGGGCACGGTGTGGCTAGGCCTGGTCGGCCGCGGGTCCTCGATGGGGGTCGAAGCGCTCGTCGGTGGCCATCCGCACATTGCGCAGGCTGGCTGTCTGCGCCTGCGCTGCGTGCAGCGATTCAGCGAAGTAGCTGATCAGCAGTGTGCGCCGACGGGCGTCGGTGAGGTTCAGGCTGCCGGCGTGCACCAGGTCGAAGTCGAAGACCAGAATATCCCCTGCTGCGCCTGACAGCTGCTCGCTGTGAGATTCGTCGTCGAAGTCGAATGCCGGTTCGCCGGGCCGTTGCCGATGACTGGCTGGAACGATGCGGGTCGCGCCATTGGTGGGCCCGTAGTCGTCGAGAAAGGCCAGGGCGCCGACACTGTCGCCTGGGCGTTGCGCGGACAGGTCGCGGTGCAGCCGCTGATGTCCACCCCCGGCCACAGGTTCCCGGCCTTCCACTTGGGCGAGGAAGAACCGTTCGCCGATCAGCTCGCCCGCCACGGCCAACAGCCCTGGCAACCTGCAGACTGCCTGGACCTGCGGGTCATGGTCCAGCAGCGAATGCCGCCAGTCATTCCCGCGTGGCACCGGCCACTGCGCTGACGGTATGACGCCTGCGTCGAACGCGCTTTGCAGCGCTGCCAGCCATTGCTTGGGGATGGCTCCGCGCAGCAGCGCATAGCCGTCTCGATGAAGTTGCGTGTGGTCGACCATGACGTTTTTCATGCCCCTTGCAGTGATGCGCCAGGCTATCGCCTCGGCGCTGCATCTGGCTAGGCCACGGTTGTCCGCAAAACTGTTAGCCTTGACCCGTTCTCGCCGTTTTTGGACCCTCCATGGCCAACCACAAGATTGAAATCCGTCGGCGCAATATCGAGAAGATTCTCGTCGCGGCGGAAAAGGTGTTCGCCGAGAAAGGCTACGGCGCCACCTCCATGGGCGATATCGCCGAACAGGCCGAGTTGCCGCGTTCCAACCTGCACTACTACTTCAGCACCAAGGACGAGCTGTTCCGTGCGGTGCTGCAGGACCTGCTGGATGTGTGGAAGCAGGACGCCCTGTGCTTCGAGAATTTCGACGACCCGCGGGTGGTGCTGACCAGCTATATCCGGGCGAAGATGGGCCATTCGCGCTCGCGGCCGCTGGGCTCGAAGATCTGGGCCGAAGAGATGCTGCACGGCGCACCGCTGCTCGGGGTGAGCCTGGATGACAGCCTGGTGCCCTGGGCGAAGTTGAAAGAAGACAAAATCCGCCGCTGGGTGGAAGAGGGGCGCATCCTGCCGGTGGAGCCGTCGGCGCTGCTGTACATGATCTGGGCGTCGACCCAGCACTATGCCGACTTCGGTTATCAGGTAGCGGTGCTCAATGGCGGGGAACCGCTGTCGGACCTGGCGTTTGAAAGCGCGGTGCAGACGGTGACCTGTGTGATTCTGCGCGGGATCGGGCTGGAGCCTTGAATGAATGGGGCTGCAGAGCAGCCCCAGCAACCTGCAGGCTTCAGCTCGCTTCGCGGTAGGGGTTGCGCGGGTCCTGGGTCCAGTTCAGGTAGGGTTTGCCGGTATCCTGCGCCACCATGTCGATGCAGTTCTCCACCGGGCAGGTGATCTGGCAGAGGTTGCAGCCCACGCACTCGTCCTCGATCACGCTGTAGGCATGCGTGCCGTCAGCGTTCAACGTGCTGGCAATGGCCTGGTGCGAGGTGTCCTCGCAGGCGATATGGCAGCGGCCGCAACCGATGCAGGCATCCTGGTCGATGTGCGCCACCGATTTGTAGTTGATGTCCAGGTACTTCCAGTCGGTGGTATGCCCCACGGCCTGGCCGCGGAAGGCCTCCAGGTTGCGGTGCCCGTGCTGGTCCATCCAGCGCGCCAGGCCGTCCTTCATGTCCTCGACAATGCGAAAGCCATGCAGCATCGCCGCCGTGCACACCTGCACCGCGCCGCTGCCCAGGGCAACGAACTCTGCGGCATCGCGCCAGTTGCCGATACCACCGATGCCGCAAATTGGCAGGCCGCGTGTCTCGGGGTCGCGGGCGATTTCGGCGACCATGTTCAGTGCGATGGGTTTGACAGCCGAGCCGCAGTAGCCGCCATGGGTGCTCTGGTCGCCGACGATCGGGTGGGCGACCATGCGGTCCAGGTCGACGCTGGTGATCGAGTTGATGGTGTTGATCAGCGACACGGCATCCGCCCCGCCGCGATGGGCTGCGCGGGCCGACTGGCGGATGTCGGTGATGTTGGGCGTGAGCTTGACGATCACCGGCAGCGAGCAATGCGTCTTGCACCAGCGGGTGACCAGCTCCACATACTCCGGCACCTGGCCGACTGCCGCGCCCATGCCGCGTTCGGGCATGCCATGCGGGCAGCCGAAGTTCAGCTCGATACCGTCGGCGCCGGTGGCTTCCACCAGTGGCAGGATGAACTTCCACGATTCCTCGATGCAGGGCACCATCAGCGATACGATCAGTGCACGGTCAGGCCAGTCCTTCTTCACCTGGGTGATTTCACGCAGGTTGATCTCCAACGAACGGTCGGTGATCAGCTCGATGTTGTTGATGCCCTGTACCAGGCGGTTGGCGCCGTAGTGCGCCGAATAGCGCGACGACACGTTGACCGCTGCCGGGTCCTCGCCCAGGGTTTTCCAGACCACGCCACCCCAGCCTGCCTCGAAGGCGCGGACCACGTTGTAGGCCTTGTCGGTCGGCGGCGCGGAGGCCAGCCAGAAGGGGTTGGGTGCCTTGATGCCGGCGAACACGATAGACAAGTCGGCCATTTATGCAGCCTCCACGTTGAGCATGAGTTGGGCATGGATGGCTTCGGCCGCCAGCTTGCCGTGTTGCACGGCCTGGACGGTGAGGTCCTGGCCCAGGGCAGTACAGTCGCCGCCGGCATAGATGCCCGGTACGCTGGTGCGCATGCCCTCGTCGACGCGAATCCGCTCACCGTCGCGGGCCAGTTGCGCGGCCAGCGGGTCGCTGAGGCTTTGCTCGTCGAAGCGTTGGCCGATGGCCTTGAAGATGGCGTCGGCGGCCAGCTCGAAGGTCTCGCCGGTGTCGCGCAGGCGCCCGTCTGCCAGTTCGGTGCGGGCGAAGCGCATTCCGCGCACGTGGCCTTTGTCGTCCAGTAGCACGGCGTCGGGGCGCGCCCAGGTATGCAGGCGCACCTGGTTTGCCTTGGCGATGTCCTGCTCATGCCCGGTGGCGCCCATGTCGGCGTGGCTACGGCGGTACACCAGATTGACGTCGTGGGCGCCCAGGCGGCTCATCTGCACCGCCATGTCGATGGCGGTGTTGCCCGCGCCAATGACCAGGCAGCGCTCGGCCAGCGGCAGTTGCGCAAGGTCGTCGGCCTGGCGCAGCTCGCGGATGTATTCGGTGGCGGCGAGCATGCCGGGGGCTTCTTCCTCTGGCAGGCCAAGCTGGCGCACGGCGTTCAAGCCGAGGCCGAGGAATACGGCGGCGTACTGGTCGCGCAGTTCAGCCAGGCTGAGGTTGCCACCCAGGCGCTGGCCATGGCGGATTTCAATGCCGCCGATGCCGAGCAGAAATTCCACTTCGCGCTGGGCGTAGTCGTCCACCAGCTTGTAGCGGGCGATGCCGTATTCGTTCAGGCCACCGGGCTTGTCGCAGGCTTCGAACACCACCACGTCATGGCCGTGCATGGCCAGGCGATGGGCGCAAGACAGCCCGGCCGGGCCGGCACCGACCACGGCGATGCGCTTGCCCGTGGCGGGCGAGCGCTTGAACGGGTGTTCGCTGAAGCCGGCATTGTCCAGGGCATAGCGCTGCAGCTGGCCGATCAGCACCGGCGCGCACTCCTGGGCGTTGTTGCGCACGCAGGCCTGCTGGCAGAGGATTTCGGTGGGGCACACACGGGCGCAGCTGCCGCCCAGGATGTTGGCCGAGAGAATGCGTTCGGCGGCCCCTTGCAGGTTTTCGTCGCTGATGCGGTGGATGAACGAGGGGATGTCGATTTCGCTCGGGCAGGCGTTCACGCACGGCGCGTCGTAGCAGTACAAGCAACGTGCGCTCTCCACGGCAGCCTGGCGGGCGGTGAGCGGCGGCGCGAGGTCGGTAAATTGCTCGGCCAGCTGGTCGGCGCCGGCCCGGGGGCGCGGCAAGTGGTTCAGGGCATCGATCACGGTTGTAGCCTCTCTTTTCTTTTTTGGTTTTGGCAGTCAACGGCAATACGGCCCCGCCC
>Ga0213824_1000185_pt1 | contig 53773 bp, 52 predicted proteins | sample MC6MC0906MG_FD_179892 | JGI IMG/M metagenome (GOLD analysis project Ga0213824, IMG submission 179892) | Enriched soil aggregate microbial communities from Iowa State University, Ames, United States - MC6-MC0906-MG | ecosystem: Environmental > Terrestrial > Soil > Unclassified | place: USA: Iowa...
CATACGTGTCGTGGGAGGCGATGGACGTGAAGAAGGTCGAGATATGGTGCGCCAGGGTCTGGCCGTCGCCGCCCTTGACCACGGTCATCAGCGCCGCAATCGAGCCGTACAGCGGGAACTGGATCAACACGCCGGTGGTGGTCGGCACTGCACGGGCCACCGCATCGAGGAAACTGCGCGGGCGCCAGTGCAGCAGGGCACCGACCATGATGAACAGGAAGTTGTAGGTATTCAGCCCCGAAATCGCGCTGATCGCCGGCTTGGTCGAGAACTCATGGAACAACCAGCCCGCCGCCAGCAATGCCAGCAGAATGGTCAGCAACGGGCTGTGTTCCAGCCATTCGCCGGGGCGGCCCGGTGGTTGCAGCTTGGGCAGGTTGAAGGCCGGGTCGACGCCACAGGCCTTGGCGTCACGGGCGCTGTTGGGGCCGGGCGCGGTGGCGTAGGCGATGATCAGCGACACCACGATCAGCGCCAGCAACAGTACGCCGGATTGCCACAGGAAGATGGTGTCGGTAAACGGGATCACCCCGGTGATCGACAGGATCGACGGAGGCAAGCTGGCCGGGTTGGCCTGCAATTGTGCGGCTGATGACGACAACCCCAGCGCCCACACCGCGCCCAAACCAAGATAGGCCGCCGCACCCGCAGCACGGTAGTCCATGCGCAAATCCGTACGCCGGGCCAGCGCACGCACCAGCAAGCCACCGAACACCAGGGACAGGCCCCAGTTGAGCAATGACGCCACCATGGAGATCAACGCGACCCACGCCACGGCGGAGCGGCCGTTCTTCGGGATACGCGCCAGGCGGTCGATCAGCTTTACTGCCGGTGGCGAGCTGGCGACCACGTAGCCACCGATCACCACGAAGGCCATCTGCATGGTGAACGGGATCAGGCTCCAGAACCCGTCGCCAAAGGCCTTGGCGGCTTCGGTCGGCGCGGCGCCCATGCCCAGGGTCGCCACGGCGACGATAATCACGGCGAGGGCGGCAAACACCCAGGAGTCGGGGAACCAGCGCTCGGCAAAGTTCGAGCAGCGCAGGGCAAAGCGGGCATAGCGGCTTTCTTCGATAGCATCGGCCACGAGTCTTTCCTCTTGTAGTTATTATGGTGTCGGCAATTTTTCGGCATGTTCCTCCTCGGCCATTGATATGGGAATGCAGTTATCTTCATCGATCCATGAGGAAAACAAATATATCTGCCGCGATTGCCATCAACCGGCTCAGCTCATAACCTGCACGCCATTTTGTTTGTCTGCCGAGCCTCAACATGACTGCCACCTCTGTTCCACAGGCGCAGCGTTTTTCCCGCTCCGACTACAAGACCCTGGGCCTGGCCGCCCTGGGCGGAGCCTTGGAAATCTACGACTTCATTATCTTCGTGTTCTTCGCGCTGACCCTCAGCCAACTGTTCTTCCCGCCGGAAATGCCCGAGTGGCTGCGCTTGCTGCAAAGCTTCGGCATCTTCGTCACCGGTTACCTGGCGCGCCCGCTGGGCGGCATCCTGATGGCGCACTTCGCCGATCACCTGGGGCGCAAACGTGTGTTCAGCCTGAGCATCCTGATGATGGCGTTGCCCTGCCTGCTGATCGGGATCATGCCCACCTACGCACAGATCGGTTATTTCGCACCGCTGATCCTGCTGGTGCTGCGCGTGCTGCAAGGTGCGGCGGTGGGCGGTGAAGTGCCCAGCGCCTGGACTTTCGTCGCCGAACACGCACCGCGCAACCATCGTGGTTATGCCCTGGGCTTCCTGCAAGCCGGCCTGACCTTCGGCTACCTGCTCGGTGCGCTGACTGCCACGCTGCTGGCGCAGGTCTTCACCCCGGCCGAAATCCTCGACTACGCCTGGCGCTTCCCCTTCCTGCTCGGCGGTGTGTTCGGCGTGATCGGCGTGTGGCTGCGGCGCTGGCTCAGCGAAACCCCGGTCTTCCTCGAAATGCAGGCTCGCCGCCAGGCCGCCGCCGAGCTGCCGCTGCGCACCGTACTGCGTGACCATCGCGCCGTACTGTTGCCGGCGATGATCCTCACCTGCGTGCTCACCTCCGCCGTGGTGGTGCTGGTGGTCATCACCCCGACCATGATGCAGAAAACCTTCGGCATGAGCCCCAGCCACACCTTTGCCTCGAGCGCCCTGGGCATTGTCTTCCTGAATATCGGCTGCGTCCTCGCCGGCCTGCTGGTAGACCGCATCGGTGCCTGGCGCGCGGTGCTGGTCTACAGCCTGCTGCTGCCGGTGGGTATTTTCCTGCTGTACGCCAGCCTGATCAGCGGCGGCATCTGGCTTGGCGCGGCGTACGCTGTGGCGGGCTTGAGTTGCGGGGTGGTGGGCGCGGTGCCATCGGTGATGGTCGGCCTGTTTCCGGCGCAGGTGCGGGTGTCGGGAATTTCCTTCACCTACAACATCGCTTACGCACTGTGGGCGAGTACCACGCCGCTGATGCTGATCGCGCTGATGCCGACCAGCCCGTGGATTTGCGTGGGGTATTGCGTGGTAATGGGCGCGGTGGGGGTGGTGTGTGTGGCGCTGTTTGGCAAGCGCCACACCTTGGCGGCCTGAAGGTCAGGTCAAGAAGTGCCACAGCACCAGCGTACCTACCAACCCGACCACCGAAACAATCGTCTGCAACACCGACCACACCCAAATCGTCTGTTTCAGCTGCAAGCCAAAGTACTCGCGCACCATCCAGAACCCCGCATCGTTGACGTGGCAGAAGAACACCGAGCCGGCGCCGATCGCCAGTGCCACCAGTGAGCTTTGTGTCGCCGCCAACCCGGCCATCATCGGTGCGAGGATGCCGGCGGTCGTGGTGGTGGCGACCGTGGCCGAGCCGGTGGCCTGGCGCAGCGCCACCGCGATCAACCAGGCCAGCAGCAGGTACGGCATGTGCGCGCCTTCGGCGACTTTGCTGATGGTCTGGCCGATGGTCAGCAGCAACACGGCGATGGGGGCGAGGGCCTTGCGCAGGGTGTTGCCGACCTCAGCGCGCGGCATCCCGGCGGCCCAGCCCAGGCAGATCACGGCGGCGATCACTGCCAGGCCCAGGGCGATCAGCGGTTCGCCGAGGAATTTCAGAGTCAGGCCCACGCTGCTTTCCGCTGGCAGCGCGACTTTGGCCAGGGTGCTGCCGAGCATCAGAATCACCGGCAACAGAATGATCAGCAATGACACCCCAAAGCTCGGCTGGCGCGGGGCCTTGGGCGGGGCGCTGAACAAAGCGCCGATGTCGGCGGGCTCATCCACATGCAGGCGCCTGGACAGCCAGTTGCCATAGAGCGGCCCGGCGAGGATCACCGCCGGCACCGCCAGGCAAAAGCCCAGCAACATGGTCAGGCCCAGGTCGGCGTGCAATGCGCCCACCGCAATCAGCGGCCCTGGGTGCGGTGGCATCAAGGCGTGCAAGGTGGTCATGCCCGCCAGCGCCGGGATGGCGATTTTCAACAGCGGCTGGTTCGAACGTTTGGCCATCACAAAGATGATTGGCACCATCATCACCAGGCCCACTTCGAAGAACAGCGGCAGGCCGATCACCATCGCCACCAGCGCCATCACCCATGGCAACGACTTGCCCTTGCCCAGCCCGAGCAGGGTGGTGGCGATGCGGTCGGCCGCGCCGGATTCCGCCATCAGCGCACCCAGCATCGAGCCCAGGGCAATGATGATCCCGGCCTCACCGAGGATCGCCCCGGCGCCCTTGCTGAAGGCCTTGGCCACCTCTTCCGCTGGCAGTCCGGCGCCGACCCCGGCGATAAAGGTGCCGATCAGGATCGACAGGAACGGCGGCAACTTGGTCGCGCTGATCAGCACGATGATGCTGGCGATGGCCAGCAGTACGCAGAGCATGAGGCGGGTGTCGTGAACCATCCACGCGGCAGTCGATAGCGCCAAGGCGAGACTCCTTATCGAACAGGTTGGGAAAATTGTTTCTTTTTGTTTCCTGTTCCAGAAGCATACCTGATAACGCCCGCCCCAGAGCCATTGCTGTCGGATTTGTAATCTTTGCTCCACCGCCCTGATAAGTCGCGCCCGCTACATTTTCCCGGCTTTTACTTTATGGGCGTGGAACTCTCGTTATGGCAATTTCCGTTAGAAAGCTACTGGGGGCGACGCTGTTGTGGGGAGCTGCCAGCATTGCCCAGGCGCAAACCCTCACCCTCGACGCGGCCCTGCAAACTGCCTTCGCCAACAACCCTGACCTGGCGGCTGCGCAATGGGACATCGAGATCGCCGCGGGCGGTCGCCAGCAGGCCGGGCTGATCCCCAATCCGGTGGCGTCCTGGGATGCCGAAGACACACGTCGCGATACGCGCACCACCACCTTCAAGCTCAGCCAAACCCTGGAACTGGGTGGCAAGCGCGGTGCTCGCATTGACGTGGCGACGAGTGCCCAGGACGCCGCCGCACTGGCCTTGGAACAGCGCCGCAATACGTTGCGCGCCGAGGTGATCGAGGGCTATTACGGCGCCCTGCGCGCCCAGGAACGTCTCGACCTGGCGCAACGCTCCCTGGCGTTGGCCGAGCGCGGCCTGGTGGTCGCCAACGGCCGCGTGACTGCCGGCAAATCCTCACCGGTGGAAGCCACGCGGGCCCAGGTGCAGTTGTCGGAGATTCGCCTCGAACTCAACCGCGCACACATGGGCCTCACCGACGCCTATCGTCGCCTGGCCGCCAGTACCGGCAGCGCGGCGACCGACTTCCAGGCCGTCGCCACGCCAAGCCACTCCACACCGCCGTTGCCGTCCGCCACGCACCTGTTGGCGCGCCTTGATCAGACCGCCGAACTGCGCCTGGCCGAACTGCAGATTGTGCAGAACGAAGCCAGCGTGGGTCTGGAAAAAGCCCAGCGTATTCCCGACCTGGATGTGTCCATTGGCAGTCAGTACGACGCCAGTGTGCGCGAGCGGGTGAACCTGGTCGGCGTATCGATGCCGATTCCGTTGTTCAACCGCAACCAGGGCAACGTACTTGCCGCCACGCGCCGTGCCGATCAGGCCCGCGACCAGCGCAACGCTGCTGAATTGCGTTTGCGCACCGAAACCCGCCAGGCCCTGGACCTGTGGCAAACCGCGAACAGCGAAGTCCGCGCATTCAACCAGCAGATCCTGCCCGCCGCCCAAAGCGCGGTGGACAGCGCCACCCGCGGCTTCGAGATGGGCAAGTTCAGCTTCCTCGACGTGCTCGACGCCCAGCGCACCCTGATCGCGGCGCGCACCCAATACCTTGCGGCCACCGCCCAGGCCACCGATGCCTGGCTGCGCATCGAAAGGATTTACGGCGACCTCGCCCGGTTTTGATTTTTTCTGGAGTGCCTTATGAACAAACGACACGGCGTGGCGCTTGCCGTCGCCTTGGGCCTGATGCTGTCCGGCGTGGCCAACGCCGAGGAAGAAGAAGGCACGCTCGAGCTGACTGAACAACAAATCCAGGCCGCCGGCATCGAGCTCGCCGAGGCCCAACCCCGGTCGATCAGCACATTGCTGACGCTGCCGGGGGAGGTGCGTTTCGACGAAGACCGCACCTCGCATATCGTCCCGCGCGCGGCCGGTGTGGTGGAGTCGGTGAAGGTCAATCTTGGCCAGGCGGTGAAGAAGGGCGAGTTGCTCGCGGTGATCGCCAGCCAGCAGATTTCCGACCAGCGCAGTGAACTGGCGGCCAGCGAGCGTCGGGTTGAACTGGCGCGTATCACCTTCCAGCGTGAACGCCAGTTGTGGCAGGACAAAATCTCCGCCGAGCAGGATTACCTGCTGGCGCGCCAAACCCTGCAAGAAGCCGAAATCGCGCTGAACAATGCGCGCCAAAAAATGACCGCGCTCAGCGGCAACACCGTGCTGGCCGGCGGCAATCGTTACGAACTGCGTGCGCCGTTCGCAGGCGTGGTGGTGGAAAAGCACCTCGGTGTCGGCGAGGTGGTGAGCGAGACCAGCAACGCCTTCACGCTGTCTGACCTGTCCCAGGTGTGGGTCACCTTCGGCGTATTTCCCAAGGATTTGAACAAGGTCCGGCTCGGCAAACCGGTGAAAGTCAGCTCCACGGAAATGGGCACCGACGTGCTGGGAACCGTGGCCTATGTCGGCAATTTGCTCGGCGAGCAAACGCGCACCGCCACCGTACGCGTGACGGTGCCCAACCCCGACGACGCCTGGCGCCCAGGACTGTTCGTCACCGTGCAACTGGCCACCGACACTTACCAGGCCAAGGTCACCGTGCCGCAAACGGCGATCCAGACCGTCGAGGAAAAACCGTCGGTATTCGTACGCACCCCAGACGGTTTTATCACCCGCCATCTCGAGCTTGGCGCCAGTGAAAACGGCTTCGTCGAAGTGCGCCAGGGCCTGGAGGCCGGAGCCCAGGTGGCCACCACCGGCAGCTTCATCCTCAAGTCCGAATTGGGCAAGGGCTCGGCCGAGCACGCCCATTGATCCTGCGAGTGATTTCCCATGTTTGAGCGCCTTATCCAATTCGCCATCGAGCAGCGCATCATCGTGCTGCTGGCGGTGCTGTTGATGGCCGGTGTCGGCATTGCCAGCTATCAGAAACTGCCCATCGACGCGGTGCCCGACATCACCAATGTGCAGGTGCAGATCAACTCGGCGGCGGCCGGTTTTTCGCCGCTGGAGACCGAGCAGCGCATTACCTTTCCCATCGAAACCGCGATGGCCGGCTTGCCGGGGCTGCAGCAGACCCGTTCGCTGTCACGCTCCGGCTTGTCCCAGGTGACGGTGATCTTCAAGGACGGCACCGACCTGTTCTTCGCCCGCCAGTTGGTCAACGAGCGCCTGCAAGTGGCTCGCGAGCAATTGCCTGTGGGGATTGAAACCGCGATGGGGCCGATTTCCACCGGCCTCGGGGAAATTTTCCTGTGGACCGTGGAGGCCGAGGAGGGCGCACGCAAGGACGACGGCACGCCCTACACGCCGACCGACCTGCGGGTGATCCAGGACTGGGTCATCAAGCCGCAACTGCGCAACGTGCCCGGTGTGGCCGAGATCAACACCATCGGCGGCTTCGCCAAGGAATACCAGATCGCCCCCGACCCCAAGCGCCTGGCGGCCTACAACCTGACCTTGAACGATCTGGTCACGGCGCTGGAACGCAACAACGCCAACGTCGGCGCCGGCTACATCGAGCGCAGCGGCGAGCAATTGTTGATCCGCGCGCCGGGGCAGGTGGCGTCCATCGACGACATCGCCAATATCGTCATCACCATGTCCGACGGCACGCCGATCCGTGTGCGCAATGTCGCCCAGGTCGAGATCGGCCGTGAGCTGCGGACCGGCGCCGCCACGGAAAACGGCCGTGAAGTGGTGCTGGGTACGGTGTTCATGTTGATTGGGGAAAACAGCCGCACCGTGTCCCAGGCGGTGGCTTCCAGGCTCGAACAAATCAACCGCTCGCTGCCCGAAGGCGTGGTGGCGGTGACCGTCTACGACCGCACCAATCTCGTCGAAAAAGCCATTGCCACCGTGAAGAAAAATCTCTTCGAGGGTGCGCTGCTGGTGGTCGCGGTGCTGTTCCTGTTCCTCGGCAATATCCGCGCGGCGCTGATCACCGCGATGGTGATTCCCCTGGCGATGTTATTCACCTTTACCGGCATGTTCACCCACAAAGTCAGCGCCAACCTGATGAGCCTCGGCGCGCTGGACTTCGGCATTATCGTCGACGGCGCGGTGGTGATCGTCGAGAACGCCATCCGCCGCCTGGCCCATGCGCAGCAGCGCCATGGGCGCCTGCTGACCCGCAGCGAGCGCCTGCACGAGGTGTTCGCGGCGGCCAAGGAAGCGCGGCGTGCGCTGATCTTCGGGCAACTGATCATCATGGTCGTGTACCTGCCGATCTTCGCCCTCACCGGGGTGGCCGGGAAGATGTTCCACCCCATGGCGTTTACCGTGGTAATCGCGTTGTTGGGGGCGATGATTTTGTCGGTGACCTTCGTGCCCGCGGCGATTGCGCTGTTCGTGACCGGCAAGGTCAAGGAAGAAGAAAACCTGGTGATGCGTACCGCGCGACGGGCCTATGGGCCGGTGCTGGATTGGGTGATGGCGCGCCGGCCACTGGTGTTCGGCTTGGCCGTGCTGACCATTGTTGCGTCGGGCGTGGTGGCCAGCCGCATGGGCAGTGAGTTTATTCCCAGCCTCAGCGAGGGCGACTTCGCCCAACAGGCCCTGCGCGTGCCCGGCACCAGCCTGACGCAATCGGTGCAGATGCAGCAGCAACTGGAAAAAACCTTGATGGCCCAGGTGCCGGAAATCGAACGGGTCTTCGCCCGTACCGGTACGGCGGAAATCGCCTCCGACCCGATGCCGCCGAATATTTCCGACAGCTACGTGATGCTTAAACCGAAGGCGCAATGGCCGGACCCGAACAAATCCCGCGAAAGCCTGATCGCCGATATCCAGCGCGCCAGTGCGATTGTGCCGGGCAGTGCGTACGAGTTGTCGCAACCGATCCAGCTGCGTTTCAACGAGCTGATTTCCGGGGTGCGCAGTGATGTGGCGGTGAAGGTATTCGGCGACGACATGGCGGTGCTCAACACCACCGCCGCAGACATTGCCGAGACCTTGCAAAGCCTCGATGGCGCTTCGGAAGTGAAGGTCGAACAGACGTCCGGTCTGCCGGTGCTGACCATCAATATCGACCGTGACAAAGCCGCGCGCTTTGGCCTGAATGTCGGCGATGTACAGGACACCATTGCCGTCGCCGTCGGTGGGCGCCAGGCCGGTACCCTGTATGAAGGTGACCGGCGTTTCGACATGGTCGTGCGCTTGTCCGACGCGCTGCGTACTGATATCGACGGCTTGTCGCGGCTGTTGATTCCAGTGCCGGCGCTGGCCGGGAATGCGGCGGGGCAGTTGGGGTTCATTGCGTTGTCCCAGGTCGCCAGCCTGGACCTGGTGCTCGGCCCGAACCAGATCAGCCGCGAGAACGGCAAGCGCCTGGTGATCGTCAGTGCCAACGTGCGCGGGCGGGATATGGGGTCGTTCGTGGAAGAGGCCGAGGCGGCGATCACGGCGCAGGTGAAAGTGCCCGCGGGTTACTGGACCACCTGGGGCGGCCAGTTCGAACAGTTGAAGGAGGCTGCCGAGCGTTTGCAGATCGTGGTGCCGGTGGCGTTGCTGCTGGTGTTCGGGTTGCTGTTCATGATGTTCAACAACCTCAAGGACGGGTTGCTGGTGTTTACCGGGATTCCGTTCGCGTTGACCGGCGGGATCATGGCGCTGTGGTTGCGCGATATTCCACTGTCGATCTCGGCAGGCGTAGGCTTTATCGCCTTGTCCGGCGTGGCGGTGCTCAACGGCCTGGTGATGATTGCCTTCATCCGCAACCTGCGCGAGGAAGGGCGTTCGCTGTCGGTGGCTATCCACGAGGGCGCGCTGACCCGCCTGCGTCCGGTATTGATGACCGCGCTGGTGGCCTCCCTGGGGTTTATCCCCATGGCCCTGGCCACCGGCACCGGCGCCGAAGTGCAACGTCCGTTGGCGACGGTGGTGATCGGCGGGATCATTTCTTCTACCTTGCTGACCTTGCTGGTGCTGCCGGCGTTGTACCAGTGGGCCCATCGCCGTGAAGAGGAGGCTGCCTGAGTTCTTTAAAAGCACCGCAAAACAATGTGGGAGGGGGCAAGCCCCCTCCCACACTAGACCTGCGCTGTTTTCAGGTGCAGGGGAAACACCAGGCTGAACCGTGTAAACCGGCCTGGCTGGCTGCTGACGTCGGCGTGCCCCTGATGCAGCTGCATGATCGACTGCACAATGGCCAGCCCCAGCCCCGTGCCACCTTCGGCGCGGGTACGGCTGCTGTCGGCGCGGTAGAAACGTTCGAACAGATGCGGCAGGTGGTGGGCTTCGATGCCACGCCCGGGGTTGCCCACCGACAACGCCACGCTCTGGTCGTAGGTCTCCACCAGCAGCAGCACGCTGGAGCCTTCGGGCGTATGGCGGATGGCATTGGACAGCAGGTTGGAAATCGCCCGCTGGATCATCAGGCGATCGCCCGTCACCCAGGCGTCGCCGCGCAGGCTGAGGGTCACGTGTTTATCTTCGGCGCTGAGGGCGAACAGCGCCATCACCCGTTGTGCTTCTTCGCCCAGTGACACCGGGCCAAACCCGGCTCGCGCCGCCGGATGGCTGACCTGGGCCAGGAACAGCATGTCGGAGACGATGCGCGACAGGCGTTCCATTTCCTCGGTGCAGGATTCCAGCCCCGCCTTGTACTCCTCCGAGGGCCGTTCGCGGGATAGGGTCACCTGGGCCTTGCCCATCAGGTTGGTCAGCGGCGCGCGCAGTTCGTGGGCGAGGTCGTCGGAGAACTGCGACAGCTGCTGCACACCGGCGTCCAGGCGACGCAGCATTACGTTGATGCTTTGCGCCAACTCGCCCAGCTCCTGGGGCAGGTTGTCGATGGACAAACGGTGGGTCAGGTCCTGGGTCGTTACCTGGGCCGCGACATGGCTGAACTGCTTCAACGGTGCCAACCCACGCTGCACCAGCCACCAGGCGCCCATGCCGATCAAGACCAGCAGCATCGGCAGGGCGATGAGGGTAGCGCGCAGGTAGGCACTCAGCAGGGCCTGGTCATCCCTGCGGTCCAGCGACAGCAACACCCGTACGCGCTCGCCGCTGGCCAGGCGCATCAGGCTGGAGGCACTGAGTACCTGGTTGCCGTCCTGGTCTTGCCAGTTGAGGTAACCGAGGGTTTCCCGGGGGGAGAAGTCGGTCAGCAACGGTTCCTGGGGTTTGGCACCGACACTGAGCAGCACCGCGTTATCGGGTGCGGTGCCGACGATGGTCAGGTAGAAATTGTCGTGGCCCATCACCAGGTCCAGCAACGAGTGGGGGCGGGCTTTGATTGCGTGGGTGTCCAGGCCCAGCGCGAGGCTGTGCTGGAGCTGTTCCATCTTGCTTTCCAGGCCTTTGCGCGCGAGCTTTTCCAGCTCATGGGTCAAGGCCAGGTAGGCCAGGGTCGCCAGCAGCACCACCAGCCCGGCGCCCATGAGGCTGACCGTCAGTCCCAGGCGCATCGACAGGCTGCTGGTCCTCATTGGCGCGCCTCCAGCACATAACCCACGCCGCGAATGGTGTGGATCAGCTTGACCTCGCTCTGGTCATCGACCTTGCCCCGCAGGCGGCTGATGGAGACCTCGACCACGTTGGTGTCGCAGTCGAAATTCATGTCCCACACCAGCGAGATGATCTGCGTGCGGGTCATCACCTCGCCGGCCTGGCGCATCAACACATGCAGCAGGGCGAACTCCTTGGTGGTCAGGTCGATGCGCCGGCTGCCGCGATAGGCGCGATGGCGGCGCGGGTCCAGCTCCAGGTCCGCGACGCGCAGCACATCCGGCAGCGGGATATGTTCGCTGCGGCGCAGCAAGGTGCGTACACGGGCCAGCAGTTCGGGGAACTCGAAGGGTTTGACCAGGTAATCGTCGGCGCCCATGTCCAGGCCCTTGATCTTGTCGGCCAGGCGGCCACGCGCGGTCAGCATCATCACGCGCTGGTTGCCGTCCCGGCGCAGTTGTTCCAGTACTTCCCAGCCGTCGGTGTTGGGCAGGTTCACGTCGAGGATCACCAGTTCGTAGGTGTGCTGCCGGGCCAGGTGCAGGCCGTCGATGCCGCTGGCGGCGCAATCGACGACGTAGCCACTTTCGGTCAGGCCTTGCTGCAAGTAATCGGCGGTTTTCTGCTCGTCCTCAACCACAAGGATACGCATGGGGATTTACCTTCAAGGAAAACGAAAGGAGATGGCCTCATAGAGGCTTGAATAGGCTGTAGGAAAACTCTGAAGCCTGAAGTAGCTTTAGGGTCAAGCCGTGTCAGGCCGGTGCGACGATTCGTCACTGGCCGGGCACGCAAAAAAAACGCCCCGGCTGGGGCGTATAAAATTCATCTCTGTTCCAAAGGAGCTACACAAAAGCCGCAGAGATGAGAGGTGTTCGATGCGCAGTATAAAAAGTGCAACTTAACGAGAAGGTGAGGCCGATATTACAGTTCTGACAGACTTCAACCTGTGAAGAGGTGTAGGGCATCGGCAAGTGAATGTAAGCGCGTCTTAAAGAATCGCCAGTGGGTATTCGACAATGACGCGGACTTCTTCAAGGTCGGACTCGAATGAACTCGAGCGCACGGTGGCCTGGCGCAGTCGCAGCGATAAATCTTTCAAGTTGCCGCTTTGCACCACGTACTTGGCTTCGATATCCCGCTCCCAGCGGCGTTGGTCGGTGAGCGGGTCGCCGGCGGCATCGCGGCGCATATACACCGCGTTGGCGTTGCTGTAGTCGGCGCCGGTACCCTTGCCGTAGCGGGTCATGAACGACAGGCCGGGAATGCCGAATGGCTGCATGTCCAGGTCGTAGCGCAGCATCCACGAGCGCTCCTTGGGCGAGTTGAAGTCGCTGTACTGGATCGAGTTGTTGAGGAAGATCGAGTCCGACTGGCGCAGGTAATCGAAGTCGTCATCGCCGTTGTTGCGCTGGTGCGACACGGCCAGGCTGTGGGCGCCCACCTTCACGCCGAGCCGGGCGCTCCAGATGCTGTTATCGAATTCACCCAGCAGCTTTTTGCCTTCGTCCACGGCCTTGTAGTAGTTGATGTCGCCGAACAGCGAGACGTCTTCGTTCAGCGGGTAACTGGCGGCGCTGCCGACGTAGTACTGGTCCCAGGCGTCCTTCAGGCGGCTGCTGTACAGGCTCAGGCTCAGGTGTTTGTTCACGGTGTAGTCGCCGCCGAAGTAGCCGATCCAAGGTGAATCGACCGGGCCGGCGTAAAACGTTGCGAACCCTTTGTTCATGCCGCTTTCGTTGGGTTGGCTCATGCCGCTCAAATGCCCGCCCTGCAAGGTCAGGCCTTCCAGGCTGGTGTTCTGCAGGGTCACGCCACGGAAGCTTTCCGGCAACACCCGCGAATCGCCGTAGGCCACCACGGGGGTCAGCGGGAACACGTCGCCGGCCTTGATCACCGTGTCCAATACCCGCAGTTTCGCCGCGCCGCCGACCTTGCTGTAGTTGTCTTCGGGATGGTTGTTGCTGTCCACCGGCAGCACGCCGAACGAGCCCTTGCCGCCGCTGCGGCCGGTGCCCGAGTCGAGTTTCACGCCGATCATGGCGAAGGCGTCCAGGCCAAACCCCACGGTGCCCTGGGTAAAGCCGGATTCGAATTTACCGATCAGTCCCTGGGCCCAGGCTTCGGAGTAGCCGTTACCGGTGGGGCTGGACTGGCCCTTGCGGTCATCGCGGTTGAAGTAAAAATTGCGCGCCAGCACGTTTACGCTGCTGCCTTCGATAAACCCTTCAGGTTTGTCTTCCGCGGCCACGGCTGCCAGGGGCAATGTGGCGATCAGTGAAAGGGGAAGGGTGTAGTAACGGATCCACATGTTTCGCTCCTCGGTGTTGGCAGTTATCAGCTTCTTATGGAGGCGGGCGTTCTTATTGATCTGGCCCGGGCTGATAGTTGCAAACCGTGGATAACGATTGGGTGGCGTGAACATTACAATTCTGGAAGCTCGTCGCCACCTAACAAATAAGTAATGTTCTGGTGAACATCGCGTCAGGGTTGGTTCGTTAGTCTCGGTACTGAACTTTCAGTCGAGGAACAGGTGATGAACTTTTATAAAACCGCTCTGGGTGTATTAACGGCCGTCCTGTCTTTCGGTGCATTAGCCGAAGGCGGCGGTGATCGCACCTTTGCCCTGATGATGGAGCGCAATGAAAAGGCCATGGCCGATTACGCCGTGAGAAACGGCAAGCCGGTGCCCCAAGTGCAGGCGTATCGCTATGGGATGAAGCTGGACATTGCCAAGGTGGTCAACGTGACGCCGCCGATCCGCGCGTGCAATACCGTGCCTTCGCGCATGACCTATGAAGACTCCAGCGGCAAGCTCACTACGCTGGAGTATCAAGTCATGGGCGTGTGCCGGAATAACGGCAGTTAGATTTGTTGGCGCTCAACGCCTAGGACAATTCGCTAACCAACTGTCGAGCTGATCCATAGGGCTGACGCTTGGGGTATCGTAGGTTTTTTCGTTTGAAGAGCCGATCCTCCATGAGCCCTACTCACTGCCGCCCCGTTCCGCTGTCCAAGGCCTACCGTTTGCTCAATCACGGGCCAACCGTACTGGTGAGCGCGGCCCACAACGGCCAGCGCAATATCATGGCCGCCGCCTGGGCTATGCCGCTTGATTTCGAACCGCCGAAGGTCGCCGTGGTGTTGGACAAGGCCACCTGGACTCGCCAATTGCTGGAAGGCGCCGGCAGCTTCGTGCTGCAGGTGCCCTGTGTGGCCCAGGTCGACCTCGTGCAGACGGTCGGCAATACCACCGGCACCGAGCGTGACAAGTTCGCCGCTTATGGCCTGCAAACCTTCAGCGGTGAACACACGGAGGCGCCGTTGCTGGAAGGCTGTGTAGCCTGGCTGGAATGCCGCTTGCTCCCCGAGCCCCACAACCAGCAGGCCTATGACCTGTTCCTCGGCGAAGTGGTTGCGGCCTATGCCGACGAGCGTGTGTTCAGCGAAGGCCGCTGGCACTTCGAAGGGCATGATCAATTACGCACCTTGCACCATGTGGCGGGTGGGCATTTCCTGAGCATCGGCGAGCCCATCGATGGGCATTCGCTATAAGCGTACTCAGCGCCCGAGCATCTTCACCCATCGCGACGGCGGCATACCGTAGGTGCTGCGAAATTGCCGGGTCATATGGCTCTGGTCGGTGAAGCCGGCGGTCAGCGCCGCGTCCACCAGCGACTGCCCCTGTGCCAGCAGACTGCGCACCAGGTCCAGCCGGCGCATCGTCAGGTAGCGGTAGGGGCTGGTGCCGAACAGCACGCGAAAATCCCGCGACAATGCCCAGCGATCGCGGCCGGCGTGGTCGGCCATTTCGTCCAGGGTGATGCTGCGGCCCAGGGCGCTGTGGATAAACTCCCGGGCGCGCTCGGCGGCGACGTAATCGAACGCCTTGCGGCTGACGATGGCGCCCGCGGCGTTGCTCAGCGCGTGGGCCAGGTCGAACATCGCATCCTGTTCCTGCAACGGATCGATGGGGTTATCCAGGTTTTGCAGCAGCACATCGCTGGCGCGGAACAGCCTGGGGTCAGTGGACAAGCCGCCGGGGATAAACGGCAACGGCTTGCCGCCAAGGATCTGCTGGATCAGCGACGGCTCTACGTAAATCATTCGGTACTTGAAACCCTCGTCACTGCCGGCGTGACCGTCATGGGTCTCATCGGGGTGAAGCACCATGGTGGTGCCAGGCAGACTGTGGATCATGTCGCCGCGATAGTGAAAACTCTGCACGCCAGACAAGGTACGCCCGATGGCATAAGTGTCATGGCGATGGGGGTCGAAGGCGAAGCCGGCGAAGTACGCCTCGATACGGTCCAGGCCGCTGGCATGGGGGGCACGGTGCAGCCAGTCGAAGTTGGGGGTTGGTTTGCCCATGGTGGCTTGTCACAAAAAGAGGTGGAAACACGTTAACCCAGTCTGCATCCCTTGTCTGCCGGGGTCTTGTACGATTGTGCAGGTGGCGGGCGAGGTCTATGCTCCTTGCTCGTGCCCTGCGCTGATGGAACCGCCCAATGGAATTTATCAACCCTGCCTACGTGGCTCCCCTGGTCTCGCTGGCCCTGCTGTGGACGGTGGCGGTGGTGACGCCGGGTCCCAACTTCTTCAACACGGCACAGTTGGCTGCCAGTTGTTCGCGCCGCCATGGCGTGGTGGCTTCGGCGGGCGTGGCCACCGGCACGATCATGTGGGGGCTGGCGGGTGGCCTGGGCATCAAGTCGCTGTTTACCGCTGCGCCCATGTTGTACCTGGCGTTCAAGATCATCGGCGGCTGCTACCTGATTTACCTGGGGCTGAAACTGTTCAAGCGCTCGGCGCCGGCGATGGGCCAGAGCCTGTTGCCGGATGTACCCCGGCGCTCGCTGTTTTCCGCCTGGCGCCTGGGGTTGCTGGGCAACCTGTCCAACCCCAAGGCCGCGTTGTTCGTCGCCACCATCTTCGCGTCCACCATGCCACTGTCGCCATCCCCCGCGCTGCTGGCCCTGGCGGTGATCACCATGGCCAGCTTGTCGTTCAGCTGGTATGCCTGCGTGGCGCTGGTGTTTTCCAGCGAGCGCATGGCCAACCTCTACAGTCGTTCGCGCAAGTGGCTCGACCGTTTTGCCGGCGGTTGCTACGTGCTGTTCGGCGCCCATCTGGTAGCGAATCGCTGACCGTCCGTGGTAAGAAGCCTTACTTTCAACAGTGAGGCCGGGTCATGAGCAAGGTGCGGGTAGGGATTATTTTTGGTGGCCGTTCGGCCGAGCACGAAGTCTCGTTGCAGTCGGCGCGCAATATTGTCGATGCACTCGACCGCACACGCTTCGAGCCGGTTTTGATCGGCATCGACAAGGCCGGCCACTGGCACCTCAACGACACCTCGAACTTCCTGATCAACCAGGAAAACCCGGCACTCATCGCCCTCAACCAATCCAACCGCGAACTGGCGGTGGTGCCCGGCAAGGCCAGCCAGCAGGTGGTGGAAACCTCCGGCAACGGCCTGCTGGCACACATCGACGTGATCTTCCCCATTGTCCACGGCACCCTTGGCGAAGACGGCTGCCTGCAAGGCCTGTTGCGCATGGCTGACCTGCCTTTCGTCGGCTCCGACGTGCTCGGCTCGGCGGTGTGTATGGACAAGGACATCAGCAAACGCCTGCTGCGCGATGCCGGCATTGCGGTGACACCGTTCATCACCCTGACCCGCAGCAACGCCGCGCGCACTTCCTTTGACGCGGCGGTGAATAAACTCGGCCTGCCGATGTTCGTCAAACCGGCCAACCAGGGCTCTTCGGTGGGCGTGAGCAAGGTTGGCAACGAGGTCGAGTACCACGCCGCCGTTGAACTGGCCCTGGGTTTTGATCAAAAGGTGCTGGTGGAGTCGGCGGTCCAGGGCCGGGAAATTGAATGCGCCGTGCTGGGCAACGAAAACCCTGTCGCCAGCGGCTGTGGCGAGATCGTGGTGAACAGCGGCTTTTACTCCTACGACAGCAAATACATCGACTGCCAGGCGGCCCAGGTGGTAGTGCCGGCCGACATCAGCCATGAATCCAGTGAGCGGATCCGCCGCTTGGCCCTTGAGGCGTTTGAGGTGTTGGGGTGCGCAGGGTTGGCGCGGGTCGATGTGTTCCTGACCGACGATGGTGAAGTGCTGATCAACGAAATCAACTCACTGCCCGGCTTCACCCGCATCAGCATGTACCCCAAGTTGTGGCAGGCAGCGGGCATGAGCTACAGCGAGCTGGTGAGCCGGTTGATTGAGCTGGCGTTGGAGCGGCATGCGGGGCGGAAGGGTTTGAAGATCAGCCGTTAACGGATGGGATAAATACCTGTGGCGAGCCCGCTCGCCACAAGGGGGCGTAGGTTCGTCAGGGTCTACGAGCAATCCACGAATAAATCAACGTCTTCGCTTCCTCCGGCTGATGCGTCCTTCTGCGGTAGCTGGCAAACGTCGGCGACGTACAGTAGGTGCAGACCTCGCTCACGTCGATCTGCTCACGCTTGACGCCCGCCGCTTGCAGCAGCAACAACCCATACCCGCTCAAGTCAAACCACGCACTGCCTGCTTGCCTTGCATGGGGCGGATTGATTTGCGGGGACCGCAGCGGTGCCGGTTGCACGAAGCGCCACGGTGCCTGGGCGTGTTGCCACAGGTGCCCTTGGTCACTCTGGAACTCGGCGATAAAGCCTTCGCTCACTTCATAACAGCACGGCTTGATCGAGGGGCCGATAGCCACTTGCAGCTGGTCGGCTGCAATCCCTTCGGCGGCAAAGCGCTGCATGACGTTGGCGATAATCCCGCGTTGCAACCCCTTCCAGCCGCCATGGACTGCGGCCACCCGTTCGCCCGTTATCGACGCGAACAGAATGGGCAGGCAATCGGCGGTGATCACCGCGATCGGGTGAGCGTGGTGCGTCAACACACCATCGGCCTCGATCGTATTGGCCACCTGGCCCGCCTGCCATTCAATCACCGAGGCGCTGTGCACTTGTTTGCAGATGAATACTTCATCCGGGCGCAGTGGGTCATCGATCGAACAGAAACCGTGGTTGATGCCAGGGATGGCAGCGAGATTTTCAGCCTGATGCAAGGGATCACCTCCGTTCAATAAAGTCAGTCGCCGAGCGCTTCGCCTTCGCGCCGAGGGTCCGCGCCGCCGCTGAGCGACACCTTACCCTGGGCGTCCCGCTTGAGCACGATGGCCTGGATGCCGCTGGTCATGTCGATCTCGCTCAGCTCATGGCCCTTGTCCTTCAACACCTGCTTCAGGCCTGGGCTGAACAACCCGGCCTCCAGCTCGGTTGCCCCATTGCGGCTGCCGAAGTTGGGCAGGCCGATGGCGGCTTGCGGGTCGAGGTTCCAGTCGAGCATCGCCACCAGGGATTTGCTCACGTACTCGATGATTTGCGAGCCGCCCGGCGAACCGAGCGTGGCCAGCAATTCACCGCTCTCGCGGTCGAACACCAGGGTCGGCGCCATGGCCGAGCGCGGGCGTTTGCCGGGTTGCACGCGGTTGGCGACTGGCTGGCCGTTTTCTTCGGGGATGAATGAGAAGTCGGTCATCTGGTTATTGAGCAGGAAGCCCTGGACCATCACATGGGAACCGAACGCGGCTTCCACCGTGGTGGTCATCGACACGGCGCCGCCCAGGTCATCTACGGCGACGACTTGTGACGTGGAGATGCGCAGCGGCGAACGGTCCGGCGCGTACGCGACTTGAATACCGGCCGGTCGGCCTGGCTTGGCGATGCCCATGCTGCGCTCGCCGATCAGTGTGGCACGCTGTGCCAGGTAGTTCGGGGCCACGAGGCCGGCCACCGGCACCGGTGTGAAGTCCGCATCGGCCACGTACAGCGCGCGGTCGGCAAAAGCCAGGCGACCGGCTTCGGCAATCAGGTGCACGGCCTCGGGCGTGGGCTCAAGCCCGGCAGGCGAGGCGCTGTTTATCGGTGTCATCGGCGCGATGGCCAGATGCGGGTCGCGGGCTTCCAGGGCCTGCAATGTGCCGAGCATCTGCGCGACCGCAATCCCACCTGAGGACGGCGGCGGCATGCCGCAGATTTTCCAGCGTTTGTAATCGGTGCACAGCGGCGCGCGTTCCTGGGCGGCGTAGCCCTTGAGGTCGGCTTGAGTCAGGCTGCCGGCATTGCGGTTGCCCTGTACCTTGCGCGCAATCTCATCGGCAATCGGCCCGTGGTACAAGGCGTCCGGTCCTTCCTTGGCGATGCGCTTGAACACAGCGGCCAGCGCCGGGTTTTTCAGCCGTGTACCGGTGGCTTTAGGCGTGCCATCGGCATTCAGGAAATAGGCCGCCATCTCCGGCGATTGCGGGATAAAGCGGTCAGCGGCGATCAGGCTGTGCAAGCGCGGTGAAATCGCGAAGCCCTGCTCCGACAAGCGAATCGCCGGCTCGAACAGCTTGGCCCATTGCAGGCGGCCGGTCTTCCTATGGGCCATTTCCAGGGCCCGCAGCACCCCGGGCGTGCCCACCGAACGCCCGCCGATCTGCGCGTCGGTGAAGGCCATCGGCGTGCCGTCGGCGTTCAGGAACAACCGCTCGGTCGCCCCGGCCGGAGCCGTTTCCCGGCCGTCATAGGCGTGCACGTTTTTTCCATCCCACAGCATGATGAACGCACCGCCGCCAATGCCGGAGGATTGTGGTTCCACCAGGGTCAACACCGCCTGCATCGCAATGGCAGCGTCAATCGCCGAGCCGCCCTGGCGCAACATTTCGCGTCCGGCCTCGGCCGCCAGCGGGTTGGCGGCGGCGGCCATATGGCGCTCGGCATGGCGGGTGCTGAGGTCGGTGCGATAGCCCGAGCCCAACTCCGGTGCCGGTGGCTGTTCGTTGACCGGGGTGTGACAGGCAGCCAGGGTCAGGGCTGCCGCCATGAGCGATAGGTGGCGACGGGAAATCGAAAACACGTGCTGAACTCCGTTCATTGTGCGAATGATCTGTTGTCCTTGGGGCGCTGCGGTTTACAGGTAAATCGTGCCTTGCATGTACAACACTGCCTTGCCGGAAATAATCACGCGGTCGCCCTGCAGCTCGCAGTGCAACTGGCCCTTGCGCTGGCCCCCTTGCTCGGCCGTCAAGTGCGACTTGCCCAGGCGCTCGGCCCAGAACGGTGCCAGCGAGGTGTGTGCCGAGCCGGTGACCGGGTCTTCATCGATCCCCACATTCGGCCCGAACCAGCGTGAAATAAAATCAAACCGGGTGCTCTTGGCGGTGACTGCAATCCCGCGCTTGGGCAGGCCCTTGAGCCGCGCAAAGTCAGGCGTCAACGCGGCGACCTGGGCTTCGTCGTCCACCAGCACGATGTAGTCATCGGTGCTGAACACGTCGGCACTCTCGATCCCCAGGGCACTCAACATTCCAGCGGGCGGTTCGCAACGCTGTGGTTGCCGGGCGGGGAAGTCCATCGCCAGTTCATCGCCATTGCGCGTCACCCGAAGCTCGCCGCTGCGGGTGGCAAAGCGCAGTACCTGGGGTGCATCCGCCAGCGCGTGAATCAACACCCACGCCGTCGCCAGCGTGGCATGGCCGCACAGGTCGACTTCGACTTGCGGAGTAAACCAGCGCAACTCGTAGAACCCATCGCGGGGCACGAAGTAGGCGGTTTCGGAGAGGTTGTTTTCGGCGGCGATATGCTGCAGTTGCTCGTCGGGCAGCCACTCGGTGAGCGGGCACACCGCGGCAGGGTTGCCGCCGAAGGCATGTTGGCTGAAGGCGTCGACTTGGTAGATGTCCAGTTTCACCGTGAAGCACTCCGTGCGTGGGGGAGGCTGGACACTAACAGTGGTAAGTGAGTGCGTCAAAAGCGGCCTACCCCGGGATAGGCCGTGTGGCTCAGGCAATCAGAAGTCCCAGCGCGTGGTCAGCATGAAGTGACGTGGTGCGCCGTAGATGGCGGAGTTGTAGAAGCCCACGTTGGTGTAATAGGGCTTATCGAACACGTTATTGAGGTTCAGCGTGGTCGACAGGTTTTTCGTGAATTGGTAGCGCGTCATCAGGTCCACCACCCAGTAGGATTCCTGGGAAAATTTCTCGGTGGTGTCTTTGGGGCTGTTGTAGATGTCCTGCCACACCGTATTCTGCCAGCGCAGGCCACCGCCGACGCTGACTTTGTCCAGCTCGCCCTTGAGCTTGTAGATCGTGAACATGCTCACTTGATCCTCGGGCTCGAAGGTCGAGATTTTTTTGCCGGCGTCGTCGCGTACCACCTTGTGGGTGTAGCCACCCTGCAACTGCCAGCCTGGAGCGATCTCGCCGGACAGCTCCAGTTCGTAGCCCTTGGTCGTCGCGTCGGTGCCCTTGAAGGCAAAGTTGGGCGGTGTCGGGGTCTGGTTGTTGTACGCATCGTCGGGCAGGGAGCGGTTGCTTTCCTTCACCTCGAAGTACGCCAGGCTGGCGTTCAGGCGACCGTCGAGGAACTCACCCTTGAGGCCCACTTCATAGTTCTCGCCTTCGTCCGGGTCAATCAGCTTGCGGTTACGGTCGAGGTTGTAGCTTTCCTGGGGCATGAAGACATCGGTGTAGCTGACATAGGCCGACAGGTTGTCCGTGAGGTCATAGATGGCTCCGGCATAGGGAATGAAGCGTCCGGTTTCACGGTAGGTATCGGTACTGCCGGTCAGGGTGTAGTCGACCACGCGCCCGCCGAGCAACAGTTTCAGGTCGTTGGTGAGGTTCCAGCGGGTGGTGAGGTACATGCCGGTCTGGCGAATGGTGTCGTCGGTGACTTGGGAGGCCACGCCCCAGTCGGGCTTGGCCAGGTTGCCATGCCAGTTGACGTAGTCGACCAGGTTGGCGGTGGGGAAGGTTTCGTCCCAATAGCCCTTGCCCTTCCAGTGGGCGGTGCTGATGGATCCACCGATCACCAGGTCATGTTCACGCCCGAGGAAATTGAACGGGCCGCTGATATACAGGTCGGCCGAGTCGCTGGTGGTTTCGCCCTTGTAGCGCTGGGCGTTGATATTGGCGGTGCCGTCCGCCGCCGGCTGGTAGAACTGGATCGCACCCATCTGGGCGTCGTAGCCGTTGAGCTTGTGGTCCAGTTGCAGTTTGGTCACCCAGCCGTCGCCGAGGTCGTGCTCCAGGTTCGCGAACACCGTGCGGGTGTATTGCTGCCAACTGCTCCAATCAGTGGCATTGCTGAAGGAACGCTTGGCATTGTTCAACTCGCCGGCATGGTTGAACAGCGGGAAGCTGCCGGACCAAGTGGAGCCTTTGGGTTTGCTGTCCTGATAATCGGCGCCCACGGTGAGCAAGGTGTCGGGTGACAGGTCGAATTCGAGAATGCCGTAGAACACCGAGCTTTTGTTCGAGTAGCGGTCGATCCACGACTTGTTGTCCTGATAGGCCGCCACCGCACGCCCACGCACATTGCCGGTTTCGGTCAGCGGGCCGCTGACGTCCACTTCCGTGCGGTAGTGATCCCAGGTGCCCGCCGCCGTGGTGATGTGGCCGAGAAATTCCGCCGTAGGCTTCTTGCGCACCAGGTTGATGGTGCCGCCCAGGGAACCGGCGCCGCTGAGCAGGCCGGAGGCGCCCTTGAGCACTTCGACCCGGTCATAGATCGCCATGTCGCTCAGGGTGTTGCCCGCCGAATAGGCCACGTTGCGCACGGCCGAGGGAATACCGTCGTACTGGAAATTGTTGATCGAAAAACCGCGCGAGTAGTAATTGCTGCGGTCGGTGTCGTAGGCCGACACGGTAATGCCAGGGGTATGGCGCATCACGTCGTCGACACTGTCGAGGGCGAAGTCATCCATGTGCTGGCGCGTGACGACACTGATGGACTGCGGCGTTTCACGCGGGGTCAGCACCAGGCGCGTGGCCGTGGCGATGGTGCCCGGGGTGTAGGAGCCAGTGCCTTCGGTGACGGTGCCCAGTTGGTTGCTGATCACGGTGGTGGTGCCCAGTTGCAGGGCCGCGCCGGGTTGTGCGGTGCGGGTCAGTATGACCGCGTTGGGACCATTGAGCTCGAAGCTCAGGGACGTGCCTTTGAGTAACTGGGCCAGCGCCTCCAGGGCGGTCATGCGGCCGCTGACGCCAGGCGACTCGACGCCTTGGGCCAAGTCCGCCGCATAGGCAATTTGCAGCCCGCTCTGCACACTCAATTGATCCAGGGCATTGACCAGCGACTGACGCGCTATGGCAAAGCTGCGGGTATCTGCTGCTTCACGAATGGCCGGCTTGCCCGCCGGTTCCACGGCAACCGCAGTGCTGCACGCCAGGCAGACGGCAAGCGCAAGGATGCTACGGGCGTGGGTCGGATTGAGTGCTGGAAAGTGCATGTGAGCCCCGTTAGAAATAGGAATGATTTGCAAAGGCAAAGTTCTTGACGGGTTGAAGCTTCGAAAGCCGTAAAATTTTTTGCGACGGGGTCAGGGGCTCTGTATCAGCGAATAATCAGGATGCCACCCGGCAGGCGCTGGATGTGGGTGGAAGTGACTCTACTCAACGCCTGCACGATCGCCTGGGGGTCATCCAATTGGTAATTGCCGCTGACCCGCTCACCAGCAGCGGTATCGTTCAATAGCAGGATCGGTGAGGGGTAATAGCGACGGATCTCTGACAACACCTGTGCCAGCGGCGCGTTCTGGAACGACAGCCGTCCGTTGATCCAGGCCATCTGCTGTTCGCCACCTTCCAGGGACAGCGGTTGCAGATGCCCACCCAGCAACCGTTGCCAGTTGCCCGCCTGCAACAGGCTCTGTTCGCCCTTGCGGTTGGCGAAGCGCACCTGGCCTTGTCGCACGGCGACGGTGACGCCCGCGTCGCGCTGGCTGACGCTGAATTGCGTGCCGACTACGGTCACGCTGGCCTCGGCGGTTTCGATGCTAAGAGGGCGCTCTGAGTCATGGGCGGCTTCGACGTAGAGCTCGCCGCGCAGCAGCTTGATGCGGCGATGGGCGCCGTCGAAAGCGATACTGATGGCGCTGTGGCTGCCCAGCACGATGTGCGAGCCGTCCTCCAGGTCAAAGCGTTCCAACTGCGCAACGTCGGTCATGTGGTCAGCCTGCAGGCGCATCGGCACATCGGTCATCCAACCGATGCCCAGCGTGATCAACACGGCAGCGGCGACAGCCATAAAGCGTGTCTTGCGGTGCGTGGCGACTTGCGGGGCAGGGGGCAATTCCAGGTCGCCGGCGAGGTTTTTCAAGGCTTGCTCGAAGGCGCGGCTTTCCCACATCGCGGCCAGTTCCGCATACGCCGTGGCGTGCCGGGGATCCGCGTCGCGCCACTGCTCAAAGCGCTGGCGGGTGATGGGGTTGCGCACCGTCTCATCGCGCTGGGCGAACCAGTCGGTCGCCTGCTTACGTATGGCATCGGGGGTGTCGGCGCGATCAATCATGGTAGGTCGTTTGCTTGACGCAGGCAGTGAGGGCTTGGCGCAGATCTTTTTCCACCGTGCTCAACGACACCTGCAGGCGTTGGGCGATCTCGCTTTGGGACAGGTCATGCAATCGATGCAATACCAGGATTTGTTGCTGGCGTTTGGGCAAGGTAGCGAGCACCTGTTGAAACTGCAGCAGTTGTTGTTGGCCCTGGGCCTGGCTCTCCGGACCGGGTGCCGTGGTGGGCACCTCGACAACCAGGCTTTCGGCCAGATGGCACTCATAGCGCCTTTTACTGCGCACACTGCGCAGATGATCAAAGGCCAGGTACTGCGCAGTTTGATAAAGAAACGGCTTCAAGTGTTCGATAGGGCGAGCGTACAGCGCTTTCGCCACCTTCAGGTAGGTTTCCTGGGCCAGGTCCTCCGCCTGGCTCGAACAGCCGACGACGCGCGACAGCATACGGATTAACGCACTGCGCTGCCCGATAAAAACGGCGCTGAGTTTTTCCTGATCCCCTGGCGTCCCTGTCTCCATGGCCCCGATACCCTGATGCGGCGTTGCGCGAATAGCAGGCATACTAATGAGAAGTGGTCTCATTTGATAGGGTGGCGGGTGATTTGTTTGGAGAGCAGTGCTGTCGGGCATGTCATGGGTTCGACCGGCGCGTCAGCCCAGCCGCAATACCATAGCTCCACTGGCAATGATGCAGGCAGCCATGATGCGGCGGCCGGTCAGCCGCTCTTTGAGCACCAGTGCCGAGATCACCACGCCGAACAGAATGGAGGTCTCCCTGAGCGCCGAAACCGTGGCGATCGGTGCCGCCGTCATTGCCCAAAGTGCCAGGCCGTAGGACACGACGGTGCCGAAGCCACCGATAACACCTGGGCGCCAGTGGCGCGCCAGATAGCGGCAGAATTCGCGCCGCCTGACGGCAAATGCCCATACGGCAAGCGCGAGGCCGGTGAGCAGGAATATCCACAGCGTATAGGCCGCCGGGGCGCCGGATTTGCGCACACCCACACCGTCGATAAGGGTGTAGCCGGCGATGACCGCCGCGTTGACCAGCGCCAGGAGCATCCCTTTTCGCTGACCGATGCTGGGGGCGGCAGCCATGCTCAAAATGCCGATGCAGATGATGGCAATGCCGAGCCAGGCAAATGAGGACAAGGATTCGGACAACAGTCCCACGCTCGCTGTCGCCACCAGCAACGGCGCGGTGCCCCGCATGATCGGGTAGGTCTGGCTCATGTCGGCAATGCGGTAAGTCGAGGCGACCAGCACGAAATACACCACCTGCAAAATCACTGACGCGCCGATGAAGGGCCAACTTTCCTTGGCCGGCAGTTCCAGAAACGGAATGACCGTCGCTGCGATCAGCGATGCAATGGACGCGATCATGCAGGTGGTCAGCAGCTTGTTGTCACCGCCCTTGACCACGGCATTCCAAGTAGCGTGCAACGCAGCGCCCAGCATGATGATTGCGAACACATCAAGGCTCATGAAGGGACATCCTATTGGCTCAGTTCTGTATCCAGGAGGGGGGGCTGCGAGTATGCCCCAGGCACTTTCTTCAAGGCATAAAAAAACGCGCTACCTTTCGGTAAGCCGTTATCAGTAGAGGGTTACGCGTCAATTGAGGGCAAATGCTGTTCGATTACGCCTGGTCGCCCCATGCCCGGATATGTTTCAACGCCAGGCGTTATCGAGTAGCCCTGAATGAGATTTTTGCTCAGAACACCTGCAACAGTCGAACGTTGATGCGGGCGCTTTCCTTGAAGCCATTTTCCACCTCAAGGTCGCGCCCGAGCGCCACCAGCACCTGCGTCTTCGGGCGGATGAAGTAACTGCCACCCACGCTGATTTTTCGTTGCCGAGCTTCGTCGTCGCTGTCAACGCCATTGACTCGGGTCTCACCGCCCCAGGTCTGCGACAGGCCGACGAAAGCGTTGGCTCCGGGGGTGAACTGGTAACGCAAATATCCCTGCCCCTGGTAGAGCTGTTTCTGCTTGAGCGTGTCGCCGGCAGCGCCGTAGTTGTCGTTCTTGCCGTGGAACATGACGTCGCCGGTCAAGTCGACATACCAATTGTCGGTCAGCCCTTTGACGAAACCTACCTGCAAATCAAACTTCCAGCGGTTTTCCCCCAGATTGAGCGCGCGGTCGTGGCTATAGCTACCCGTTGGAAGGTACAGATAGGGTGCTATGGCTAGATAAGTGCGAGACGCTGAGTCGTTGATCAACCAGACTGGTGCGGCCAGGATAACGTCACCTACCCCGCTGGTCTTGCCCAGTGCACTCGTGTCGCGCCCGGCATCCAGCCGGCCAAACGGTACCAGGATCTGGGGGCCTACCGTCAGCCCGCCAATCGTGGTGTAGTGCACCAGCCTCCCGATACCGACATCCGAGACCAGCCGAGGATCCCGCGCCGTCTGCCGTCCCTGGGCATAGAGTTTGTTGCGCTCGGCATGCTGCAGGTACAGCAACCCCGCCGTCGTACCCTCCGGCGCCGGGACGAAATCACCGATGTCCACATCGATGGCGCGCGCGGTCATCGGCACCATCGTGATCATCGGTAGACAGGCCAAGGCCAATACCTTGTTCATGCTGCTCAGGGGCGAGTGAGTACCGGCCTTTGACACGTGGCCGGTCCTGCGGGCGACGCTGGAGAATGCTTGGGTCATTACGGAAGTCCTCTCTCGAGTAGTCATCTGTCATTGATCGGCCGGCGAAGTGCGGCGACACAGGACAGCGCGGCAGTGCGCATGACAACGATAGGGGGGACGCGCCCCAAGTCGCTTTGTTGGGGCGGTCATTCGTTGTGCTGGGAAGGACAGCTGCTCGGCGCTTACGCCTCGTGGCACGGGGGCCGCTTCAACTGCGTGCCTCTGCACCGGCCATGGCGTCGTAGGTCGGCGAGCGCAGCAGCGCATGGAGTTGCCGGCGGCGGACCCCCATGTTGCCGCCGTCGTACAGGGGAAAACACAGCGCGTCCTGCATCAGGCCGGCCAACGGGTAGAGGTCGGTGTAGGCATCGACACCGACAACGCGCATGGCATCGTAGACAGCCTGAACGCACAGTTCCGAACAGTGAACCTTGGTGATGATGGCCAGTTCGCGGCTGCGTCCCTGGGTGATATCAAGCTGGTGACAGGCTTTCCAGGTCAGGTAGCGCGCGGCCTCGATGCGCATCTTGATGTCGGCCAGCATGAAGCCAACGTTCTGGTGCTCAATCACAGGCACCGTGCCGGAGCGCTTGTCGGTGCGGGCAAACTTCAAGGCGACGTTGAAGGCCGCGCGCATCACACCTACGCAGGCCGAGCCGATGAGCGCCGCAGTCCAGGAGAAGGCATCTTCCACCATGGCAATGCCATCGCCCGGCTTGCCCACAATATTGGCCGCCGGCACGCGCACATTGTTGAAATGGATGCGCGGCGAGATCGTCGCGCGATGGCCGACGGTATCGAGAAAGCCCGCGATCTCGATGCCCTGGGCGCTGCCGGGCACCATGATGACCGCCAGCGATTGCTGCGGCGGCAGGGCCGCATCGGTGCGGCATATGACGCTGTACAGGTGCGCGCCTTTACCGTCCCAACCGGTACCGTTGGTGGTGTAGTGCTTTGCGCCGTTGATGACCCATTCGTCGCCTTCGAGGCGGGCGAATGTCTGCACGCCGGCGGAGGGGTCGGGGCTGTCGTAGTTAGCGCCGCCGGTGACCTCAGTGAAGGCCAGGGCGGCCAGGCGCGAGCCATCTTCGACGAAGTCCGGCAGGAAGCGGCGCTTCTGCTCCTCGGTGCCGTGGTGCAGCACCGCGTGCAAACCCAGACCGGTGCCCAGCAAGGCCGAAGGCAAGTTGACGTCGGCGGCGGCGAGTTCTTCGGCAGCCAAGGCAAAATCCAGCGTGGTCAGGGCGCTGCCGCCGAACGAGGCGGGCAGCAACGCCTTGATGAAGCCGGCGTCGACCATTGCATCGTAGAACGGCCGCGTGGCGTAGAACCGGTCTTCCGGTCGCGCGATTGGGGCGATGGTGGGGGCGACCTTGCTGAGGACTTCGGCGGCGAAGGTTCGCGCGCTTGCCTGTAAAGCCTTCTGTGATTCGGTGAGCTGGAAATCGATAGCCATGGGAAGCGACCTTTCTTGCGGTGGGTTAGGTAACGGACGACCCATCGTAGGCAGCCGGACTGCCTCGGTCTCGCTGGAGCGTGCAAGCCCAATTGACGATTTGCGCAAGGGCACAGGGCTTTCCCGACTGAGGTCGTGCCTTCTGCAGAAAGAGCCTGTAGCGGGTGAATGCCCCCTTGGTTCTGGCGCGGACTTTGCGTCTTTCTGCCGCAGGTCACATGGGTTCAGTCCTGCGCCTGTTTATCCGGCGAAAACTGCACCGGCATGACGCATTCGCATTCCCGCCGTGCACAGCGCAGGCACAAGCGAAAATGCCGTGCCAGGGTGCCTGCAAGCCCATCAACCGACGACTTGCCTTTGCGTGCAAGACCAGTTGACGATCTGTGCAACAGGAGGAACACATGACACGTCTGAGCGGCCCGCCATACCGTGACATTGGCTCAGAAATCAGTCGCATGCTTGCGCTCGCGATGATTGTCTTTTGCGCCACTGAGGGGTGACCGCAGGATGCAAATCTGGACTACCGAAGCGTGCGTGCAGCGCGAAAGATTCAGCTACTGGCGTGAAGTCCTCTGCGAGGCCTTCGTCTCGCTCAATCCCATCCTCAAGCAAGAGCATGCAGGATCGGACTTCACGGGCGAGGTGAGCTCCCGGCCCCTCTCCATGAGCGCGCAGACCCGCGTGTTTTCCCGTGCGCAGTTCGTCCAACGACGCTGGGATGAAATCCGCCGCAACCCGGTCGAGTTCTGCTTCGCGAACTTCCAGTTGGAAGGGTCATGCGTGGTACGTCAGGATGGGCAGGAGACACTGGTGTTGCCCGGTGACTTCTCCGTCGTGGACTCCACGCGTCCCTACTTTCTCGATTTCAGGGAAGATTGGCGCGTGCTGTCATTCCGTATACCCAGGGAGCAACTGGTGTCCAGGCTCGCGGCACCGCGCCAGGCGACAGCGCGCTGCGTCAGTGGACAAGCGGGACTTGGATTGGTCGCGGCTCGCTTCGCCCGCTCACTTGAACAGATGGACGCCAGTGTCGGCCTACAGGCGCAGCATGGGCTCAGCGCCGCGCTCAACGGTGTCATCGCCGTCGCGCTGGGCGCCACGCTGGAGGCGCAGGAACAGGACCGGGTGCCGGTGCGGACAGCCTTCCGCCAGGCGGTCGAAACCTATATAGCCGATCATTTATCTGAACCCGGGCTCGGGCCGGACCTGCTTGCGGCGCGATTCAAGGTCTCGCGCCGGACACTCTATGGCCTGTTCGAGGAAGAGCCATTTTCCGTCAGTGGCCTGATCCGGGAGCTGCGCTTGCGGCACAGCGCGCGCGATCTCTGCAGTTCCGGTCATCCTGGCGTGCTCGCCGTAGCGCTGCGCTGGGGATTTAACGATGCCTCGCATTTCTCCCGGTTGTTCAAGCAGCGGTTCGGGATCTCCCCGCGCGGACTTGCAGCCAGCGTCGAAGGTGAAGCCAAACCAGGAACGAACAGTTTTGGATCGGTCCAGGATCTTCTGATCAGGTGAAGACAAGGTTCAGGAACTACAAAGGCGATCAAGGTGCGAGGTGCCGGGATGGGATGGGATGCGGCGCAGGGTGACCCGCGTTCATCTGTTGGTAGTCCCCGTTCATCACGGCGCGTTTCGCCATGAATATGGAGCCAGCGGTACTCCCCGGACTGACTTGTGGGGGCTATTTCTGAAAAGCATCAACTACCTCCAGTTTTGCTCACGAGGTGTTGAGGTCGTTCTCGCTCTTGATGCCCCGAGCATTGCGGTCTTCGAATGCCCGGGGACAGTCTGGCTTGGACTGGCGTCTGTCGACTCAGGCGGTCTGGTACAGACGGCGCTCGACCAGCCTGCTGTTACGCAGGCGATGCGTTGCCTTGGCACCGGCCAGCACGGCCAGGTCCAACAGCGGTTCGAGGATGACGACGGTCATGTAGGCACTGCCGAAGGTCAGGACTGACAGTGCGTTCTCTGCCGTGAAGCCCTTCCCGTAGAAGGCCCAGAAGGCAACCCAGGCGACGATGCCTGACTGGAAGGCCGTCGACAGGCCCAGTGCCTGGCGATAGCCCAGATCAACATAGGGCGTGTTTGGCGCGATGATACGCCGCGCCAGGGCAGCAACTGCCAACAGCGGTACCAAAAGGGTGGTGACGTTCATGCCGTACTGCGGCAGGTCGAATGGGGCGAAGAACAGCCCCTGGATTAACAGCCCCAAAGCGAGACCTACTGCTGCAGGTGCTGCACCGAACAACAGGAACAGCGTCGAGCCGAGTATGAGATGCACCTCTGAGACGCCAACCGGATGATGCGGTAGCAGTTCAAAGAAGCCAAACACCAGCGCCGTGGCGGCGGCGGCGCGAACTACCAGCGAGACGGCACCTCGTTCGCCAACGGCGTCCGCAACGAGTTTGACGGTGTAGGTGCCGACGCTTGCGGCGGTAACATAGCTCAACCAGAGTTTTCCGGCTTCCACGAGGCCAGGTTCGATATGCATGACGATGACTCCTTGGCCGCCTCTGCGGCTTGCTAGGTAAAAAAGGACAACAAAAAACTGCTCCTCCCTCAGTTAGAGGCTCGGCTGATCGCCACGGGCTCGCGATGCGGCAGATGCTCACCGGTGTGCCCGTGGGCCGGTGGACAGCTTGCATTGAGCAAAACCACCGGTTGTCCATGGGGAGTATTCAGGTAGGCCTGCCTCCATTCCTCGCCCCGCTGGACGATGTCCTCCATCCCGGTCAGGCCGAGGGTGGTGACCATTCTTTCCATGGCCGTGATCCATTGCCGGTAATAGGCGTCATTGACGCTTTCTCCGGGTTGCGCCGGGGCAGTCTTGATCTCTTCGCTGAATACCTGCACCCAGTCCTTCCAGGGGAACACGCCGGCTTGGTGCAAGTGCACCAGCAGGGAAAAAGCCTGAGCCTGCCAAGGCTTGTCGAACACCGGGCCTTCATCGTCGAGAGGGAGGCCGACCGCCTTGTAGTCGTGGCGCATACTCGTGTTCATACGGCCTCCAGGTAGTTGTCCCATAGGTCGATGCACACACTGTCCGGTCGCCGTACTCCCCACAATTCCTCGGCACTGAAGCGTACGGCATAGACCTGCTGCGGCTGTTCGCCCAAACCGTGGGCCATCGTGTCCGGGGTAGCGAACGCGCCATGTGCAATCACGATTGTGCCGACCTTACCGCGCGCGTAGCGTGGCAGCCGGGTGTGATTGGTTGGGTTGAGGCACTTCGTCCGCACCCGGTCACCGACTCGGAATTGGCCGGGGACATCTTCTTTTGCCCGCGACGAGGCACCGCCGAGCACTACGGCGTCGACGATGTCCGGAGTTAAAACCGTGACGGGCTGTGTCGGTGGGGTTGGTTTGGCCGTACCCAGCAGTTCGGCGGTGCTGATGATGCCCTTTTCTGTCAGCAGGGTCTCGAAGGCGTGCAGCCAGTGCTCGTAGTAGCTCGACTGCAGGTATTCGGCCGGCTTCATGCGTTCGATGGCGTGGCGGAATTCGTCGACGTTGAAGTACCCGCCGACGAAGAGCGAGGCGAAGAGCGGAAAAACCCTGCGCTCCCAATCATGATGAAAGATGGGTTCGTGCTCTTCCGTGAGCACTGGGCCGAAGCCATGCATGCCGCCCAGGTCGTGTATACCATTCATGGGTTTTCTCCTTTTCAGGTTCAGGCTACTTGATCCGGATTCTTAGGCAGTCCGGTGCCGATCATGGCGTCGCGAGTCACGAGTTCGACCAGTTGTTCCTCGTTCCAGCCATCAGTACCCGCCGGACGTTCCGGCAATACCAGATAGCGCAGCTCAGCGCTGCTGTCCCAGACGCGAACTTCCTTGTCATCAGCAATCGTCAGACCGAACTCCGCCAGCACGCCGCGCGGGTCAATGACTATCCTCGAGCGATAAGGTGCGGACTTGTACCAGACCGGTGGCAGACCCAGGGTCGGCCACGGGTAGCAGGAGCACAGTGTGCATACCGTCACGTTGTGCACGGTCTGGCTGTTCTCCACGACCACCATGTCTTCACCCTGAACACCAGAAAAGCCCAACTCGGCGATGGCTGCGGTGCCATCTTCCAGCAGCCTGTGTTTGTACAGAGGGTCGAACCAGGCTTTCGCTATTACCTGGGCGCCGTTTCTCGGGCCGACCTTGTGTTGGTAGGTGTCCACCAAAGCATCCATGGCTACGGGATCGACCAGGCCCTTTTCCGTCAGCAGGGACTCGAGCGCTTTGACGCGTAGCGCTATGGCCTCCGGTGGCTCAGTGTGGTCGTGATCGTGATGATGTTCGTGCGTATGACTCATGTCTTTGCCCCCTCTGAAGTTGGTGAAATCGCTCCCTGCATTACTCGACGAGTGCAGCAATACCAGTATCCGGCGCCAGCTTTTTCACAGGTTACTTCCCTCGTTTCGGCCAAATTACCCCAACGCTTTTCATTCCTTTGGCGGGGTCCATTTCGGGGTGTGCGAGTACTACGTCGCGGTAGGAGGGGCTACCAATCACGGCGGGTTTAAACTTGATCAGAAAGTCATTGACCTCTTTGCGCAGGTCCGGTGCCAGATCGTAGTCGTTGTAGCATTCCTCAAGACAATCGAGCACGGCTTGCCAGTGCACCTCGGTAAGACCCATTCCGCGATGCGCGGTGACCATGTCCCTACCTCGGTATTTGGCGCTGCCACCCCAATGTTCAGAAAGGAAATCGACAAAGTTGATGTGTTCCTTCTGGAATGTTGATTCGGACATGTGGGCCCAGATATGGCCGATAGCGGGATGTCCCATGGTCTTCCTCAAAACTGCACCTGCGAACTGATAAATGACGTCGTAGCCCCCAAGACGCGCATAGAGGGAGGGCTGTTGTTCCACGGATGGTTGCTGGTCGGTCATGATGCGGTTTCTCCGTTTCGGCTGGGGACGATCTCATTCGCTCAATGTCGTGTTCCGCACGGTTGATAAAGGGCGCGAGAACTGGCGACGAATCCAAATTAGAGCTGCTGTCGAGCGCACGCTTTGCTGGCAAGGACAATCGTTTGGTCTGGACGGACAACGGCTTAGAAAAACCGTGCTTGCAGCAGATGCAGAATGCTGACATCGGAACTGGTCCTGCGACCATGGGTGTAGATATCGTCCGTGACTGGGGTTCTTTTATTTCTGTCTTGACCGGACGGTTCGCTGTTCTAGATCGCCGTGGACGTTGGTGTTTTACGATTGCTCCCATTCCATCGGCGTTGCAGCACCAAGGTCCCGAGTTGCAGCAGGTAAGTGGCAAATTCTTCGGGTGCCATGTCCCATCTGTGTAAAAACCAGGATGAATCGGATAGTCGCTGCTGTTCTCGTAGATGCATGAGACACCTCGTCATTTGTGTTTTTAGGGACACGGCATGGAGTGAACATTATCTAGGGGAGATGAAGTGTGCTTGGCTCGAATGGACAACCGTTTGGTTAAAAAGGACAGGTATAGATGTCCGGCATGCCAGTGGGCAGCGATGGTGCGGGTGGGGAGGGATAGACAGGGATAAACGGCCAGACACAAGAAAGCCCGCACGAGGCGGGCTTCTTGAGGTGATTCATAGACTGCTGTAGACATCTATGTATCGGTACTTGGTGGCTACACAGGGACTTGAACCCCGGACCCCAGCATTATGAATGCTATGCTCTAACCAACTGAGCTATGTAGCCAAGTGGCGCGCATTATTCGCGTAGAACGGGAATGCGTCAAGCATTTATTTTGAATTTTTATCTACGCTTTCAATTGTTTATCGGAAATGAGCGAGTTGGGCGACGAGTGGTTGCTGATTCGCTTCTCCTGTGAAGAGACGCCCATGTCGCCGAGCAATCTTCGACCGCCGCGCAAACCTGCCCGCCGCTCCTGCTGGCAGCTGGATTGATCGCCCGAGAGGCTTGGGGCTGATGTCCGGTGTTGGTGGGATCGGTGCGGTACTGTCAGGAGGCTGGGCGATCTGCCTGGCACGCACGAAAGAGGTCTGGTTCGGTTGGGCAGATATCCCTGTCGCCCAACGCTTGGCCAGTCAGCCGGATTTACGATTGAAACGGATTCTGGGTGGCGCGCTTGAGCTGTTCGCGTGCGCGCGACAATCGCGAGCGAACGGTGCCGATGGGGATGTCCAATATGTCGGCTGTGTCCTGATAGCTGCCGTCGGTTTCCAGCGAGGCGTACATCGTCTTGCGCATTTCAGCCGGCAGGTGATCAATGGCGCTCAAGGTGTTCTCCAGGCGGCGGTTGATCTCAAACTCCCAATCCAGATTGTTGTTTTCTTCCTGTCCATGCCACAACGATTCATCAAATTCGCAATGCACGGGTTTGGCATACATGCGCCTGAAGTGGTTGCGAATCAGGTTTTGTGCGATGCCGCACATCCAGGTACTGAGCGAGGCGTTACCGCAGAAACGCTCGCGGTTGCGCCAGGCCTCCAGGTACGTCAGTTGCAGAAGATCATCCGCATCTTCGGGGTTGAGTACGCGCTTGTGAATGAAGCGCCTGAGTTTTTTCTGCTGGTCGTCTGTCAGGTGATGCATGAATTGAGGCGAGCTGCCAACGAGGTGAGCTAAAGCTTCAATGGGGAGATTCATGTTTTTTTTCCTTAGGGTAGACGCAGTCGAGCGGGTGTCGACAGGTCCCCTTAGCACTCCCTGTGCCAATTGAAAAAAATACATAACTATATGATTTACATATATAAATATTTTTAGCTGGTGGATTTTTATGCAGTGATTTGCATGGGGCGCTGCAGGCTTTTGCAAGTTTTTTCAAATTCGTAGTGAGCACGGATTTTGATGGAACTGCATGGGGAGACGTTGCCACACAGGGAAACACTCTTCCTGTACTGGCGTGTCCATGGAACAAGTATCCCGTAAAACAACTGACCCTCGTAACGATGTGCGAACCCACCCCTCTGAGGGTGAAGCGGTTGTCAGCCATGCCTCAGCGCAAGTGCACGCATCCGCGAAGGGCATCGATGAGCTTGCACATCTGTTTGGTCAGGAGGTGGAGCTCAACAGCCGGGCGCTGAGCGAACGGAAGATGGCGGTACGCGTGCTCCCGGCCGAGCAGCTTGTGCAACTTTATGATCAGTTGGGCCATCCGGCCAAGAAAACGCTGGCTTTCCTTTCACTGCTCTTCAGGCAGCAATTGCAGGACAGACCTACTGTCGAAAAATTGCTGAAGCTTGCGGACGGAGACCCGGCGCGCGCGTTCGTGGTGCTCAAGCATGTGGTGGCCAAGGCAGACAGCGAGGGCCGCCCGTCCGACACTACGTTGGCGCGCGATGCAATTGCCAAGCTTGAGGCTCGTTTCAAAGGGGAGATCCAGGCCGGCCTGAACATTGCCTTGGCATTGCAGTCGGCCGGGGTCGACCCGCAGGAGCGCCAGGCACTGCGTGTGCTCTACTATGCCAGTGTGGTCACGCGCCAGTCCCTGTCGACGATGATGCAGGCTTTGCTGGGTGTATACGGTGGTGAGCAGTTCCACGTCGGGCTCAAGGTGATGCGTAAGGCTTTGGCGGATGACATTGCGGCCTCCGTGTCGTCAATGCCCACACCCCTGTTGCGCACTTTGCTGCTGGGCCTGCGGGATTGCGGGCAGTTGAGTAGCGTATTGGGCGGTTGTCAGAAGCTGATCCAGCGCTTGAGTATCGAGCATAACGCCGTGAGCTTGTTGCAACGCCTGCTGGGGTATGCCGGTACCGGTATCGCTGTTGATGAATTGCTGCGGTTGGGGGACGAACTGGGAGGCGGTCCGCTTGACCGTCAACTGATGTCCCTCAATGCCCTTTACCCTCTGTTTCAGCAATTTCCCCTGGCATTGTGGTCCGAAAAGCGAATACGCCTGGAAACCCTGCAGGTCCTGCTGACGGTGATCGATGAACTGGACCGCACCTTGCGTGGACCCACACGGTATGCCGGTGAACCGAGGCTGATGACGTGACCGCTCTGTCGGCCATCAACCGTGGGTTGCTCAAAGTGGCACAACGCGCCGAGGTGCTGGGCGCCGTGGTGGTCATGGCCATCGTATTCATCTTTATCGTGCCGTTGCCCACCTGGCTGGTGGATATTCTGATCGCCCTCAATATCTGCATTTCGTGCCTGTTGATCGTGCTTGCGCTTTACCTGCCGGGCCCCCTGGCGTTTTCTTCGTTCCCCTCGATCCTGCTGTTGACCACCATGTTTCGACTGGCCCTGTCGATTGCAACCACGCGTCTGATCCTGCTGGAGCAGGATGCGGGTGACATCGTCGAGGCCTTCGGTAATTTCGTGGTGGGGGGCAACCTGGCGGTGGGGATGGTGATTTTCCTGATCCTGACCCTGGTTAACTTCCTGGTGATCACCAAAGGCTCGGAACGGGTTGCCGAGGTTGCGGCGCGGTTCAGCCTGGACGCGATGCCGGGCAAGCAGATGTCCATCGACAGTGACTTGCGTGCCGGCCTGATTGACGGCACACAAGCGCGGGACAAGCGCGAGCAGTTGTCCCGTGAGAGCCAGTTGTTCGGCGCGATGGACGGGGCCATGAAGTTCGTCAAGGGCGACGCTATCGCGGGGTTGATCATCGTCGTGGTCAACCTGTTGGGCGGCTTCTCTACGGGCATGTTCCAGCACGGATTGAGCGCTGCTGATTCAATGGCGTTGTATTCGGTGCTGACTATCGGCGATGGCCTGATTGCACAAATTCCGGCGCTGCTGATCTCCCTGACCGCCGGCATGATCATCACCCGCGTGGCGCCGGAGGGGCGTAAGGGCATCAGTAACATGGGCGCCGAAATTGCCCGGCAAATGACCAGCGAGCCCAAGAGCTGGGTCATCGCTTCGGTGGGCATGCTCGCGTTTGCGATAGTGCCCGGTATGCCGACCGGGGTATTTATCCTTATTTCGCTGATAACCGGCAGCCTTGGGTATTACCTGATGCGCCAGCGTCAGCGACAGGCAGAGCCCGCGGCCGCAGTCGCCGAAGCCGTGCGTCCCGAAGAGAACGGAAAAGAGGACTTGCGCGGGTTTGATCCGTCGCGCCCTTACCTGTTGCTGTTCCCCCCGGTTTTGCGTGGGACGCCTGAGGTGACGGAGCTTATTCATGGGATTCGCCAGTCCCGAAATGCACTGGTTGCCAATATCGGCCTGACCCTGCCGCCCTTCGAAGTCGAACTCGATGACTCGCTGGCCGCCGACGAAATGCGTTTTTGTGTGCATGAAGTGCCGATGGTCAAGGCCTCGGTTGTCAACTATCTGGCCGTTGAGCGTAACGCCTTGACGGTCGAGCCCGAGCATGGAATAGCCGGGCTGGCTGAGCGTGATGAACAGGACTGGGTCTGGCTGGCACCGGATGATCCACTGCTCGATGACCCGCAATTGGAACGCTTTACCGCGACCAGTCTGATCATCGAACGCATGAAGCAGGCCATGATGCTCAGCGGACCGCAGTTCCTGGGGATCCAGGAGAGCAAGTCGATCCTCAGCTGGCTGGAGCACAACCAGCCGGAACTGGTGCAGGAACTGCAACGAATCATGCCGCTGTCGCGCTTTTCGTCGGTGTTGCAACGCCTGGCCAGCGAGGGCGTGCCGCTGCGGGCCGTACGGCTGATTGTCGAATCGCTGATCGAGTATGGCCAGCATGAGCGTGAGCCGGAAGCATTGGCCGACTACGCGCGTATTGCGCTCAAGGCGCAGATTTTCCATCAGTACAGCGAGGCCGACGGCCTCCATGCCTGGCTGCTGTCACCGCACTCTGAAAACATCCTGCGTGAGGCATTGCGACAGACCCAGACCGGGGTGTTTTTCGCGCTTGACGATGAGCACAGCGCTGCGTTGATCAGCCTGCTCAACCAGGCCTTTACCTTAAGAGCCAAGAGCAAAAGTGTGCTGTTGGTGGCGCAGGACCTGCGAAGTCCCTTGCGTACCTTGCTGCTGGAAGAGTTCAACCATGTCCCGGTGCTGTCGTTTGCCGAGTTGGGGAGCTCCTCCAAGGTCAAGGTGCTGGGGCGCATTGACCTGGGCCAGGACGAGCTGATGCGTGGTGCGGTGGCATGAGTATTCGGCCATGGCCAGCGTGGAGATTGCGATGATGTTTGAGTTAAGGGTGCTTGATGGGCTGCGCCAGGGCGCAGCGTTGCCGTTATTTGGGGAGCGGTGGAGTATTGGTGCGCACGCGGACGCTGACCTGATGTTGAACGATCCGGGAGTCGTCGAGCAGCATGCGTGCCTGCGGTTTATCGACGCCAACTGGTTGGTGCAGGCCGAAGCCGGACTGTTGCGAGACCCCGAAGGCCAGGTACTGGCGCAGATCGCCAGACTTGAACTGAACGTGCCATTTACAGTGGGGGGGGTGCGGCTGTGCGTGACCTTGGCCGAGCAACCCTGGCCTCAACCCGCAGCCCCTGCGCCGGTAGCGCCGGTAGTGCCGCTACCGGCCGATGTGCCTGCGCAGGCGATGACGTTATCGTCTATCTCGCCCTCCCAGCAGAAGCGCCTGATCAGCCTGGTGCTGGTGGTGACGGTAATCATTGTGGCAGTGGGCATGGTCTCCACTGGGGAGCGTGAGGCGCAGGCTTCGCTGATGCCGCCCGCGTTGCAGAAACAGGAATTGGCTTCGTCTTTTGAAGTACGCCAGCAGTTGTTGAAGATGCTCAGCGAGCGTGAGTTGAGTCAGCGGGTCACCTTGCAAGTGATCAATGACCAGGTGGCGCTCAACGGAGAAGTCTCACAGGACGAGGTGGAGCTGGTAGCGCGCATGCTCAGCCGTTTTGGCGAGCAATTCGACAGCTCGGTGCCGGTGATCAGCCGTGTGCGTGTGCGCGACGGCACACTGCCATTCAGGATTGTGCAAATCGTCGGCGGGCCGAATGGTCACGTGGTCCTGGAAGAAGGCAGCCGACTGTTTGTGGGCGACGAAGTGGAAGGGCTGCGGCTGGTGCTGATCGACAACGGCAAAGTGGTTTTTGATGGTGCGCAGCGTTACGAGGTGCGCTGGTGAGTGCGGAACTGCAAGCTCGTCTGGACGCCTGGCAACAGCGTCAAGCCCAGTCACTGAGCACCTTTGCACCGGTGACGATGCGTGGCCGAATCCAGCGCGTCAACGGCATGCTGCTGCAGTGCCGGCTACCCCAGGCGCGTATCGGCGATTTGTGCCAGGTGGAAAAAAGTCCGGGCGACTACATGCTCGCCGAGATCATCGGCTTCGATCAGCAGGATGCGGTGCTCAGTGCCTTGGGTAATTTGGAAGGCGTGCGGGTAGGCGCTGGAGTGGAGCGCCTTGGGGTATCGCATCGAGTCCAGGTCAGCGAGGCCCTGTTGGGCCAGGTGCTGGATGGCTTCGGACGGCCGATTACGGGGCAGGGCGTGAGTGCGTTTGTCGAGGCTGACTTACCGGATACCAGTGCGGTGTTGTGTGAAGCGCCGTTGCCCACCGAGCGGCCGAGGATTAACCGTGCACTGGCCACCGGCGTGCGTTCGATCGATGGCCTGATGACGATTGGCGAGGGGCAGCGTGTAGGCCTGTTCGCCGGGGCCGGTTGTGGCAAGACCACCCTGCTGGCCGAGATCGCGCGTAACGTCGAGTGCGATGTCATCGTGTTCGGCCTGATCGGCGAGCGGGGGCGGGAGCTGCGTGAGTTTCTCGACCATGAGCTCGATGACCAGTTGCGCGCCAAGGCGGTACTGGTGTGCGCCACCTCCGATCGCTCCAGCATGGAGCGCGCCCGAGCCGCGTTCACGGCCACGGCATTGGCCGAAGGCTTTCGGCGCAAGGGGCAGCGGGTATTGCTGCTGATTGACTCCTTGACCCGTTTCGCCCGGGCCCAGCGTGAGATCGGCCTGGCTGCCGGCGAACCCCTGGGGCGCGGAGGTTTGCCTCCTTCGGTATACAGCCTGCTGCCACGACTGGTGGAGCGCGCCGGGTTGACGCGTGACGGTGTGATCACCGCGATCTATACGGTGCTGATTGAGCAGGACTCCATGAACGATCCGGTGGCCGATGAAGTTCGCTCGCTGCTCGATGGGCATATCGTGCTGTCCCGCAAGCTTGCCGAGCGTGGGCACTACCCGGCGGTGGATGTGTTGGCAAGTCTTTCTCGGATCTTGAGCAACGTCGCGGAGCCGGAGGACATCCAGGCGGGTACTGCATTGCGACGGTTGTTGTCGGCGTACCAACAGATCGAGCTGATGCTCAAGCTGGGGGAGTATCAACCCGGCAGCGATGCCCTGACCGATCTGGCGGTGGATAGCCGTCAGGCGGTCGACGGGTTCCTGCGTCAGGACCTGCGTGAGCCTACGCCGATGTTGACGACGCTGGAGCAACTTAAGGAGCTGACCGCCCATGTCCCATTCTGATGTGCTTCTCGGCGAGGTCGAGACGCTGCGGCGCCTGCGCAGGCACAGGGCTGACCGCGCCGAGCGTGCCCTGCGTGAGGCCAAGCGCGCCCAGCAGGCCCTGCTCGTGGATATCCAGCAGGCTAAGGATGTGCTTGAGCAGACTCGGCAGGAGGAGGCTCGGCAAAGTGCTGAATTGCTCAGTCAGCATCAGGGGCAGGTGCTGAGCCTGAAGGCCTTGAAATCCTGGGGCGCGCAGGAGCGCTCCCTATCTGCCAGTACTCAGCGGGAGATAGGCCAGTTGGAGGCATTGCGGGGACAGCAGGGGGAAAGCGAAAGTCGGGTTGGCAGTGCCCAGAAACACGTCACGGAGTGCCTGCGGCAGGTGGAAAAACTCCAGGAGTTATCCCTCTTACTGGCTCGGGAGCCGACATGACCCAGGTTTCAAATAAACCCACTGAGCGTCCGCGCCAGCGCGAGCCGCGGGAGGAGCGTGAGCCGGGGGCCACGACAGCCGTGTCCATGGAACTCGGGCGATTATTCACTCAATTTTTTACTGGAGACGATGGCGGCGCTGGTGCGGGGACTGCTTTGTCGGGCAAACAGGCGTCCGCCGGTATAGCCCTGATCGAGGCGCTTGCCGAGCAACTGGCGCCTCGTGTGCAGGCTGCGTCGCAGTGGCCGTTGCAGGCGGTGCTGTACTTGCCTCGCCTGGGGCGGATCAACGCCAGCGTGCGCCGCGAGCAGGGCGCCTGGACGATCGAGCTGGAGGCAGAGCAGGACGCTACGGCGCGCTGGCTTTGCGGTGTACGCCAACAGTGCGAGGGTCGATTCGCGGGAGCGCTGGGGCTGCCGGTGAACTTGCTTATGCCCAGCGTCGGTTGCGCATGCTGATGCCGGCGCTGACCTTTCCCTTGATTAATAGCGATACGGTTGCCGCGCGCCGTCGATTGGGGCGCGGCCTGCGCCTGCCGTTCACGGTGGCCGGGCAGGCCGGCGAGTTGCTGATTGAGCCCGGGCGTGCCCCAGCTGGCGGCAAGGCTTTGTGCTTTGAGACGGTGTGTGGCGTGCTGGCGCTTGTAGAAGCAGCGCCGTTGCTCAGTTTGATGGGGGAGTGCCCGGTGACCCTGTCCCAGGTTGGCGACGATCCGGACTCCTGGTTCTGGGCCTTGTACCAGTACCACATGAGTCCCCAGGTGCGGGCGCTGCTGGGTTATGTGCGCTTGCTGGAAACGGATCGCCCCAAGGGATTTGGCTGCCGGCTCAGTGTGACCCAGGGGGCGTCCCGGGTTGAAGGCTACCTATGGTTGACCCCCCAAAGTTTCCTGGCCTTGTGTGAGGCAGGGTCTTGGCGCGCCACTGCGGCAGCTTTGCCGACGCCGTTTCAACTGGCAATCGCCGTGACCCTGGGCCGCGTGCAGTTACCGATTGCGCAGGTGCGCAGCCTGCGTACCGGTGATGTGCTGGTGCTCGGCCCGTATTTTTTTTCCGCCCAAGGCAGCGGCTACGTGCAGGTTGGCAGGCAACGTTTGCATGGCCGCATTGACGATGACACCGGGCCGTTGTGCCTGACGCTTACTTCTATCGAGGACTCGTCTGTGGACGAAAATTTTGCAGCGCCCCATTACTCGGAGCATGAGGATGATGAACCGGTCGTGGATGTATTTGGCCACGAACCATTCGATGAGTTGAGCATGGCGCTGAATGTGCGTTGTGGAACGCTGAACCTTACCTTGGGCGAACTGCGTAACCTCGCGCCCGGTTCGGTGTTGGGCATTAGCGGTTACGCTCCCGGCATGGCCGGCCTGTATTACGGCGATCGGCCGATTGGCCAGGGGCAGTTGGTGGAAGTCGATGGGCGCCTGGGGTTGCAGTTGTCTCGCGTGATGTTCGGCCGATGAGTTTGCAGGGGATAGACCCCCTCATTCTGGCGGTATTCCTGGGGGCATTATCGCTGATGCCCATGCTGCTGATCGTCTGCACATCGTTCTTGAAGATCGTCATCGTGCTGATGATCACCCGCAACGCCATAGGTGTGCAGCAGGTACCGCCCAGCATGGCCATCAATGGCATCGCGTTGGCGGCCACGCTGTTCATCATGGCACCAGTGGGCTATGAGATCGCCGAGAGCGTCAAGGCATCGCCACTGGACATGAGTAACGTGCAAACGTTTCTGCAGACGGGCAATGAGGCCATCACACCGTTACGCGCATTCATGCTGCGCAATGTGGACCCGGATATATTGACGCATCTGCTGGAAAACACCACGCGCCTCTGGCCTCCACAAATGGCGCAGGAGGTGCAACGCGAAGATCTGATCCTGGTGATTCCGGCTTTCGTGTTGTCCCAGCTGCAGGCAGGGTTCGAGATCGGCTTCTTGATCTATATCCCCTTCATCGTGATCGACCTGATTGTTTCCAACCTGCTGCTGGCGCTGGGCATGCAGATGGTCTCGCCGATGACCATTTCCCTGCCGCTCAAATTGCTGTTGTTCGTATTGGTGTCGGGTTGGTCACGGTTGCTCGACAGCTTGTTCCTTTCCTATCTCTGAGTGGCGTATGGACCCGATTGTGCTGTTCAAGCAGGGCATGTTGCTGGTGGTGGTGCTGTCGGCACCGCCATTGATTGTGGCGGTGGTGGTGGGGGTGATGGTGTCTCTGGTGCAAGCATTGATGCAGATACAGGACCAGACGCTGCCTTTTGGCATCAAGCTGGTGGCGGTAGGGGTTACGTTGATCCTGACGGGGCGCTGGATTGGCGTGGAGTTGATCCAACTGATCAACTTGACCTTCGAAATGATTGGCCGCTCGGCCCGGAACTGAGGCCTCGCCCGTGTTGGCTTATCTTGATTTCCTTCCCAGTCTGATGATCGGCATGGCGCGAATCTACCCGTGCGGAATACTCGTGGCGGCGTTCTGTTTCCAGCATATACGCGGCATGCTCCGGCACATCCTTGTGATGGTCATGGCGCTGATGCCCGCGCCGGGTATTCATGCTGCGTTGACGGAGCAGGATTACTCAGCGTTTGTGCTCGCTGCATTGGCGCTCAAGGAGTTGGCGCTGGGAGTGTTGCTGGGGATGTTGCTTGCGATGCCGTTCTGGCTGTTCGAGTCGGTGGGGGCTTTGCTCGATAACCAGCGCGGAGCCTTGGCCGGTGGTCAGCTCAATCCTTCACTGGGGCCGGATGCGACGCCGATAGGGCATTTGTTCAAGCAATTGGCGATTTTTCTATTGATGGTCACCCTGGGGTTAGGCGCGTTGACTCAGGTGATCTGGGACAGTTACCTGATTTGGCCACCCACCGTATGGCTCCCACTCCCGGCGCCTGATGGCATGAGCGTATTTGTCGGCCTGCTGGGCGATACCTTCACCCATATGATGCTCTACGCTGCTCCCTTTATCGCGGTGCTGCTGTTGCTGGAGTTCGGCATCGCACTGCTGGGGGTCTACAGTCAGCAGCTACAGGTGAGTACGCTGGCGCCACCGGTCAAGTGCCTGGCGGGGATCGGTATTCTGCTGTTGTATTTTGCGCTGCTGCAGGACTTGATCGTGGGGAGTATGAGCCAGCTGAGTGACCTGAAGCACTCGCTGGGCCTTTTATTCAAGGCTCCGATGCCATGAGTGACTCGGGGGAAAAAAAGCACCCGGCGTCAGCCAAGAAGCTGCGTGACCAGCGCCAGAAAGGCCAGGTCGCTCAAAGTCAGGATGTGGCCAAGTTGATGGTGCTGGCGGCCATCAGCGAGATCGCCTTGTTCACCGCCGATACCAGCTTGCAACGTTTCCAGCAATTGATGGTGTTGCCGATCTCACGCCTGGACCAGCCCTTTGTACGGGCGTTGGAAGAAGTGCTGATTGAAGGCCTGGTGGTGTTCTTCTCATTCGGCCTGCTGATGGCCGGTGTGGCGATTGCTATGAAGCTGATCGCCAGTTGGATGCAGTTCGGATTGCTGTTTGCACCCGAGGCACTGAAGCTCGATTTCAATCGCCTCAACCCGATCAGCCAATTTAAACAATTCTTTTCTGCCCAGTCGCTGATGAATCTGTTGATGAGCATCGCCAAGGCGTTTCTTTTGGGGCTGATCGTATTCCTGGTGGTCTGGCCCTCTCTTGGGACGTTGATCAACCTGGCCAACAGCGATCTGCAAAGTTACCTCCTGGCATTGATCGCCCTGTTCCGCTATCTGCTGCATGCCTGTCTTGCATTGTTACTGGTACTGGCGGTTATCGATTTCACCTTGCAGAAGTACTTCTTCGCCAAGCGCATGCGCATGACCCAGGTCGAGGTCGTCAAAGAGTACAAGGATATGGAAGGCGACCCGCATGTGAAGGGCCAGCGCCGCGCGCTGGCGCAGCAATTGGCCCAGGAGGAACCGAAGGTCAAGCTGCCCAAGCTGGAGGAAGCCGACATGCTGGTAGTCAACCCGACCCACTTTGCTGTTGCCCTGTATTACCGCCCGGGCAAGACGCCGCTTCCGCTGCTGGTCAGCAAAGGTACGGATGCCGTCGCCCGCCAGTTGATTGCGCAGGCGAAGGCCGCCGAGGTGCCGGTCATCCAATGCGTATGGCTGGCTCGCTTGCTCTATACCAAAGCGTTGGGAGCAAGCATTCCCCGCGAATCCTTGCAGGCTGTGGCACTGATCTATCGCACCTTGCGTGAGCTTGATGATGAAGCCAAGCGCGAAACGCTGGAATTGCCTGAGTTGGAACGTCGCTGATCAGCAGGTGGCGCGTGTGTCCAGGGCTTGGAGATTGGCCAGGGAAAGCATCCGGCTGAGGATTCCGTCGAGCGCATCGTTTGCAGCCGGCAGCGCGTGCCAGATTACCAAGGCATCCTGCGCGTCCAGGTAGATAAAACAACCATCGAATACCACGGCAAGCTCAAAGCGCCGCTCCAATACCTGCTGCAACTGCCCAGCCTGTAATGCTGAACGAGCGACGTGCAAGGCCATGCCCGGGCGTTTGCCGGCGTGCAGTGCACATGCTTTGATACCGGGAGCGAGCATCAGGTGAGCGGCAGCGCCACTCACCAGATTGTCCAGAAATACCTGGCGTTGATTGTCGGGCATTTCCTGGCGGCTCATCGTTCCAGCGAGATAGTCTGGTAATCCGCACGTTCCCCGGCGGGACCAGGCTCGGCACGCATCTGCGGTGGCCACCAGATCACCATCTTGTCCTTGCTCGATTGTGGGCGTGAGCAGGAGTCGCCCTTGCAGGTGGGCGTGCAGCCGGCGACAAGCAGTGCCGTTGCGATCAGGGTGACGCACAATAAGCGGTGTTTCATGGCGTGGCCTTCTGAGCAGGAGTAATCAAGGAGGGGCGGGGCACGCTGAGGTGTTCGTCCTTCACCACCGGGCGCATGGCGATAAACACCTCGGCTTCTTCACCCGGCTTGAGCCAGGCGCGCGGCCACACGCTGACGGCCAGGGTCTGCGAGTTGCTGCATTCCTTTTCGTCGATACGCACGTGGCGTTTGACCTGGTTGCGCAGGACCACTACCGCTACGTTGTAGTCCGGTGCCGCATACCATTGGCTGCGTTCGGTGTTCAGCGCGAGCAAGTCGCGGGTGCTGCACAAACTGTCCAGCCCCAGGGGCATTGGTGCCGCCTTGAAGGCCTTGGGCACTTTCCCGCTAACCATGTGCGCCAGGGTACTGATGATGTCGCTGCGCTTGATTACCGGCTGGTGAGGGCTGTAGCGCCGCGCCAACGGTGCGAGGGCTGCCTGCAATTCGACCTGGTCGGCCTGGGGCAGGTAGCGCGACGGATCGGCCTGGTCACCGATGACGCGCGGCGTGAGGATGAACAGGCGTTCACGTCGATTGTTCTGCCGTTCTGTCGAGGAAAACAGCGCCTTGCCCAGTAGCGGGATATCACCCAATAGGGGGACTTTGTTGCGCTTGTCGCTGCTTTCGGTGACGTGGAAACCACCGACCACCAGTGAGCGCTTTTCCGCCATGACGGCCTGGGTGCTGACCTTGCCTCGGCGTACATCGAGGTTGCCGGGAGTGGGGTTGGTTTCGTTGAAATTGCCATCTTCGATATCCACCGCCAAATGGATCTGGTGGCTGCCACGGCTGGTGATGACACGGGGGACCACCTGGAAGCTGGTGCCCACGGTGACCGGTAAAATGGTTGCATTCTCCCGGCCGGGGGTCAGGTACTGGGTGCGGTTGAAGTCGATGACCGCCGGTTGGTTTTCCAGGGTGAGCACCGAGGGGTTGGAGACCATGCTTGCCAGCCCCTTGGCTTCCAGCGCGCGTATATCTGCGTAGAAGCGCTCACGGTTCTCAATCGACACCTGCGAAGAGGTGCCCGGTGCCATATTGACGCCGCCACGGAATCGGCTGTTCTGAAACCCCCAGTTCACCCCGAACTCTCGCAATTGCGTGCGCTCGATATCGAGAATGATCGCGTCGATTTCCACCAGTTTGCGCGCGACATCGAGTTGAGTGATCAACTCTCGATACATGCCCTGCCGCTCAGGCAGGTCATAGATCAGCACAGTGTTATTGCGTACATCGGCTTCGACGCGAACCCTGCTGGGTGAGACCGGGGCTCGCGAGGTGAGTGTCGGGAGCGGATCCAACGGCCCGGTGTTAACGTTTGTACCCAGCATCTGCCCCAGTAAGGGGTTGCTCAATCGGGGAATGTTCGGTACGAGCGGCGCAGGCTGTGACGGGGAGGGTTGGTTCAGACTGTTGAGGGTCGAATTGGAACGCGGCTCCAGCAATCCACGCAGAATGCTGGCCACCCCCGGAATAGTGAGCTTCTCGCCGCGGTAATCCACTTGACGATCCGTCGCATTGGCGAATTTAAGCGGGAAACTCAGCACGCTCTGCTTTTCATCCGGAGAGCGGCGCTGGGTACTGAACTGTTTGATCTGCTCGATATAGCGTCGAGGGCCCGAAACCAGTACCACGCCGTCCTCGGGTAACTCGCCCCAACCGAAACGGCTATCGAGCAGGCCAATATCGGTGAGCGCTTGCTTAAGGTCGGCAATGGTCTCGGAAGAAACCTCCAGGCGCGCCGAGTCTTGCTGGTCCAGCGTGCTGATATAGAGGGTGTTGTTGTACAGGTACCATTGGAAACGGTGTTCTACCCCCAGCCGGTCGAGCATCGACTGCGGGGTATTGGCGCGAATCTTGCCGTTTACGTTGCCTTCCAGCAGGCCCTCGACATGTAGTTGTGTCCCAAAGGTCTGGGCGAAATCCTCCAGCACTTCCCGGAGGGGCTTATGTTCAGCTTCATAAGCGTAGGCGGTGTTTTTCCACTCGGGGGGGATGGCCGCCAGTGTGTTCCCTGCTGGAATCAGCAGCCAGGAAAGCAGGATAGCGTTACGCCAGGGAAATCCCTTGGGCGAAGCACGGCGTAAGCGACTGTGCTCGTGGTTCTTGTTATGCATTGCCGGTTCTCTGGTTAGTACGACAGTGAGCGTAGTGAGGTGGGTTTGAGGTTTTGGGGGGGGCGAGCAAGGCGCACGACTGTGGCGCGCCAGGTGTCGCGTTGGTTCAGCAGGGCTTCAAGGTAGCCGAGTACGTATGCCTCTCCCTGCCCACCTGGCAGTTTCTGGATCAACCACAGCTCACCGCTGTCCGCTTTTTGAGCCAGTGCGCCATGGAAGTGATTCAGGCTGGCAGCGCCCAGGCACATCCAGCGCTGCAAGGTGGCGGTGTCTGGGCGAGTCAAGGTCAGTTGAACACTCAGCACCAAAGCGTCTCCCTGACGATTCAGCATGATTTCGTCATCGCCCTCAAACAAACGGAGTTGTTCTTTGCCGCTGATTAACCAATCACGGACTAACGCTTGCATATTATTGGAAACTTTCAAAAGTGCTTTTGAGCAACATATGCGAAACACGCGTATGTTCCAGATATGCCATCTGGGACACGGTGCTCTTTACTGCAAGCTCATAAAATAACTTTGCATCAGCCTGCTCTTGAGATGTGAGGGCCCAGTGCTGTTTATAAAGTCTGTGGGCATTTTTGGCGTTTTTAGAAAGCTCCTCTGGAAGATTGTTGAAAATACTCATTAGTTACCCTCTTTATTATGTGCAGGTGCATGGGTTAATAAGATTTTGTCAAGGCTCGTTGTCGGTAATGCAAAGCGGATGCAATTAAATGTCTATCCGGTAGTCTCTCCCATGATTGAAAAAGGCATCGAGCATTGAATTCCAGCTGATACGGAAATCACCCTCGTCGGTTTTCAATACAAGTGTCTGAGCAGGGATTGTTTCGTCGTGGTGAAGCTTCCAGAGCGTGGCTTTGTGATGGGCGAGATACTGTTTTACCTCCTCAAAGTCTTGGGGGTGACAGAGAAGAGCCGCGTCGATCTCCTGAATCTGGTCCGCCAGCAATTGCTTCAGCAGGGCTGACAGCCGCTGAGGGGCTACCGTTTCGCCAAGCAGGCGTCTAATTGCTTGGTTGGTGATCGATGTTGCGTACTCCTCCAGGTTGTCACACATCGCTTGACGGTCACGTTCCCAGCGTTTGAATTGGGCGTCTGCACGTTGCCAGACATCCAGGGACGCCTTTTCCAGCAGAAGTTCGCACTGTCTCTCTGTCTGGTTTATCAGTTCATCGGCCTGTGCCTTGGCGTGGCTGATGAGCTGGTTGGCGTGCTCCCAGTTTGCAAGCTCCTCCCGGGGGATCAGGCAACGTGACAATCCCGAAGCATCCCTGGGCAATTCAACGGTGTATCGACATAACATCTCTGTTTTCCTTACGCGTTCGAGTCAAGGGACAGAGGGGCATTTGCCGATGTCGTCACGCGCCAGACTACGGCTTGCCAGAGCGTGTTCAGTCGGCTGCTTGAGTTTTCGAGTGAGATATTACTTTTCTCAACCGCACATACGCGGTTACGGGGGAACCGCAATCGAAGGCGCTGCCACGTATCGGGTTCTATCCAGCTGGAAAGCAATTGCAGCGGATCAGCATCGGGCGACAGCATGGTAGGGGGCAGCGCCTTGGACAAACGCATGCACCACAGATGCTGACTTTCGCTCAACGGCGGCGCGGCCTCGGGATTGAACGTGCCGTGAACCAGTGTCAGCGCCAGGTTCAGTTGCTCCGTGGATGCGAGGGCCAGGCGAAGTACGGTGGGGTGGGGGGCCGGAGGCAAGCACGCGGCAATGCCTGTGAGACCATCCGGGGCGGAACGTCTGCTGTGATAAAGCACGCTAATTGAAGTGTACTTGTCACCTCTCCAGTCCTCGTGAGCGTGCTCCCAGGGAAACGCCCACCATTCAGCCCAGGCCAGGCGTTCACTCATTGAATGATCGAATCTAGGCGTCATGAGCTGGGCCAATCGGTTCCTGCGCTACTTGCGGCCCTCGCAGAAGAGGCTGACGTCGATTGAGCAGGAACAGTGTACCGGCCACGGATGACAACACGCCGAGAAGTGCCGCGATAACGCTACCTCGCCAAAAACCGAGATCATCGCTGGGCACCAGGAACGGGCCGAAATAAACCAGCCGTTGCTGCTCCTGATAAGTGGCAGCAGGCACAAAGATCACGCTGAGTTTCTGCAGGTTATCCACGGCTGTGGTCATGCCTGGAATGCTGCTCGCTACCATCCTGCGAACGCGTGCGCGGATATTATCGGGGTCCAGGCGTGGGTCATGCTTAATGAAGACTGATGCGGATGCAGGCTGGACCGGTTCCCCTGGCGCGATGCGTTCCGGCAATACCACGTGTACCCGGGCAATAATCACCCCGTCAATGTTGGACAAGGTGGCTTCTAGCTCTTGGGACAAGGCATAGATGTAGCGTGCCCGTTCTTCCAGTGGGGTAGAAATAACCCCTTCCTTGCGAAAGGTATCGCCCAGCGTCGTCCGCGCCATTCTAGGTAGCCCTGCGGCTTCCAATGTACGTACGGCGCGTCCAATATCGGTGGCGTTGACCGCCACGACGACACCGTCTTTGGCCGGGATTTTTTGGGCGCGAATATGTTTATCTGCCAATTCCGCGACCACCTCATTGGCTTCTTGCTCAGAAAGTTGCCGATGAAGTTCAACGCGGTCGCTGCAACCGTTTAACGTGCATACAAGAATAAAAAGCAGGGCGGCGGGCAGGGATTTAATCATGTTCACTATTGCATGTTACAGATTTTGTCGATGCATTGGCTTGTCTTGCCAAGGCTCTTTACTAACAGTTGGGTAGTGAGCGCCACATTAGAGAGTTCGCGCGGGTACTCTCTGAATTTTTCAGAGTCCATGCCTTTACTTGATGATTTCAGCGCCCGCGCGAGGCGGATTTTTTTATTTTCGATATAACTTGAATGCTCCGCCAGCATGGCTAATACAGCAGGGGGGGCGACGGCAGGCGTGCTGGCTTTCGAGCCTTCGAGCATTGACGCGAAGAAACTTACATCCGTGCTGGATATTGAGTTTTTCTGTGTAACATCAATGCCTCCGCGACGCTTATTCAGCGTTGAAAAATCAAATGCTTCTATCTGCATGTAGGGCCTGCGGTATGGGGGGCTGAAGCAGGTTGGTGATAATGGCGAATGCCGCATTTGCGATTTAAGCTCATATGGTACCTCCCCGGCTAATGAGCCAAGGAGGTGGTCCTGTTAGGCGCGGATTTCTTTAGCCGCGGCATACAAGCCTGTCGTCCTCCTTCCCTCCATAGTCTTTTCGAAAGTTTCTTTTGCGACTGCATTTGCGAGATCAGAGGCTCCCTCAGCAGCACCACCACCTCTAGCTCCCTGATTGGCACCATCGAGCAAAGGGGGGGTGTATTTGTTTGAATCGTACAAATTACTAGCGGATATACCAGCCATAATAAGACTCCGATTTTGATGTTTTGAACGTTGATTCACTTGTCATGAGTCAAGCTTCGTGGATGTCTGGAACTTTTTGTAACTTGAACCAGGCTGTGAGTAGGTGGCTCATGGGGCTAAACCGTTCCAAATAGGTTTGTGGCTATTTGTTTCTATATATGTGGTTTTTGAGTTGGATGGATGGAATTTACTGAATATTTAACAGTTCCCTTTGTCTTCAGGACAGTGGAATGTCCAATTTCTTCATCCTGTAGTACAGCGTGCGTTTTGCCATACCCAATTCAACCGCCACGGTATCCACGCAATACAGGTGGCGGTGCAGCGACTCTTCAATCAAGGCTTTTTCAATGTGCTGCAGGCGTGTCTTAAGGCTCACCTGGGCATCCTGCAGCTCGCTCACCGAGGTTGAAAACGGTGGCAGGCCCAGCACGAACCTCTTGGCCGTAGAACGTAACTCCCGAACATTACCCTGCCAGGTGTGGCACAGCAGTTGTTGCAGCAGCCCGTCGGTGGGCGGCGGGGCAGTGCGTTTGAACCGGTGGGCTTCCTGCTGAATCATCTCCAGGAACAGCGGGATGATGTGCTCTCGCCGATCACGCAAGGCTGGAAGCTGGATGTTGACGACATTCAGACGGAAGTACAGGTCGCGCCTGAAGGTTCCGAGTTCGACCATCTGGTGGAGCGATTGTTGGGCAGACGCGATCACACGCATGTCCACCGGGATGAAGCGGGTTGAGCCCAGGCGCTCCACCCCCCGCGACTCCAGCGCGCGCAGCAGTTTGGCTTGCAGGTTCAACGGCATGCTATCGATCTCATCGAGGTACAGGGTGCCGAGATGGGCTGCCTCGATAAAACCGGCACGGGACTGGATGGCGCCGGTATAGGCACCGCTGTTGACGCCGAACAATTGGCTTTCGGCGAGGCTATCAGGAATAGCCGCACAATTGACCGCGACAAAATTGCCCCGCCGTGTCGATAGGCGGTGAACCCGCTGCGCCAGGGTATCTTTGCCAGTGCCGGTTTCTCCCAGCAACAGTATGTCTATATTGAGGGGGGCCGTGCTGCTCAGTGTGTTTTCAATATCCGTGTCTTCGAAGAGTGAAGTATCTTTTTCATTTTCTCCAAGGGTGGAGACCGACATCGAAGAGTTCTTCATTATCGCTCGACTTCAGTGTTGAGAGGACAGTCTATGCTCGTCAATCAGGAATGAGGGTATAGAACTTATACTGGGATATTGACGTAAGTGTGGGCCGGAATAATGTAGGAAAATCCCGGCATTATTGAGGTTAAATTGTGCAACTGCCTGGCTGCATTAAAGGCGGGGGGGGTAAGTAGGGGAAGTCCGGTAGTGAAGTGTGAACGATGCTTGTCCTATGTTAGGAAGTTTCACCCCAAAAAAAGCCGATGCAGTGCATCGGCTTTTTTATTTGTCGTAGACTTCGCAGGTAGCGTTTACACGTTAAAGCGGAAGTGCATCACATCGCCATCTTTAACAATGTATTCCTTACCTTCCAAACGCCATTTACCCGCTTCCTTGGCACCGGCCTCACCCTTGAACTGGATAAAGTCGTTGTAGGCGATCACTTCAGCGCGGATAAAGCCTTTTTCAAAGTCGGTGTGGATCACACCGGCAGCCTGTGGCGCAGTGGCGCCGACTTTTACGGTCCAGGCGCGGACTTCTTCGACACCGGCGGTGAAGTAGGTCTGCAGGTTGAGCATTTCGTAGCCGGCGCGGATCACGCGGTTCAGGCCAGGTTCTTCCAGGCCCAGGGCCTCAAGGAACATGTCTTTCTCTTCGCCGTCATCCAGCTCGGCGATTTCCGCTTCGATCTTGTTGCACACCGGCACCACGATGGCGCCTTCTTCGTCGGCAATAGCCTTGACCACGTCGAGCAAAGGGTTGTTCTCGAAGCCGTCTTCAGCGACGTTGGCGATGTACATCACAGGCTTGGTGGTCAGCAGGTGGAAACCCTTGACCACGGCCTTCTCGTCAGCGCCCATGGTCTTCATCAGGCTGCGTGCCGGCTTGCCCAGGGTGAAGTGCGCGATCAACTGTTCCAGCAGGCCTTTCTGGACCACTGCGTCCTTGTCGCCGCCTTTGGCGTTGCGCGCGACTTTCTGCAGTTGCTTCTCGCAGCTGTCGAGGTCGGCGAAGATCAGTTCCAGGTCGATGATCTCGATGTCGCGTTTC